>JAEEGH010004563.1_pt1 | contig 35449 bp, 28 predicted proteins | sample 9134181 | NCBI WGS metagenome assembly JAEEGH01 (sample SAMN16246544, study PRJNA631951) | gut metagenome | biome: gut microbiome; feature: rumen; material: DP-attached | host: Bos | place: Iran: Karaj | collected 2018-10
CTAACAAAGTAAAACCTCCAAGTAAAAAACGACATAAATATAGACTTTAAAGATTATACCTCTTTAAAGCCTATGTTATCAACTAGATTTTTAGAATTAATAGTAATATCACTGGGAATTAATAAACTCAGAAACATTCGTATTATCTATACGCTCATAAGAAACATAATAATATTTACCATCCTCCATTTGGATATCTTCTGGCGGTCTTCCATCTATTGCAATTCCCAAAGATAATTCAGCTATAATTCGACCCTTTTCCTTAGCGTTATTCAAAACAGTACCTTCGATTTTGCCTTCCGAAATATCTAAAAGAACCTCTTCCTGACCATTCACTCCCACAATCAAAGGGTTGTTTTGCACTCCAAATTCAGTCAATGCATCCAAAGCACCAAGAGCCATATTATCATCATTTGCAAGGACAAGCTCAATCTGTCTAGGGTATCCTGCCAAAAGAGATGTCATTTTTGTTTGGGCCTGTTTTCTATCCCAATTTGCAATTTCATCTCCCAGCATTTCCATCTCGTATCCTGCAGCTTTTATTGTTTCTACAGATACTCTGCTTCGAAGGATAGCATCCTGATGGCCAGCCTCTCCCTCTAAAAGAACATATTGAATAATGCCATCTCCATTTACATCAATTTCATCAAAGCAATCATTCAATGCATCAATGACGATTTCTCCCTGTATCTTTCCGCTATCTTCTGGCCTTGCTCCAACATAGTAGAGCTTATTAAAGCGCTTTAAATCATCTTCTACAAGTTCACGATTAAAGAAAATGATTGGAACATCCGCTGATTTAGCAGCCTCAATTATCACTGAAGGGTCAGTTCTATCAACAATGTTTACGCAGATAACGTCATAGTTTTTGTCAATAAAATCAATAACTTGGTCGTTTTGTACCAACTGATTCTTGCCAGAATATACAACAGTACTATCTACTTCTATATCATTTTCCGTACCATATGCAGCAAGATAATCCTCGATATTATGCCTGATTTCTTCTGTAAAAGGATCATACTGATTATACATTGTAATTCCAACTCTGATTACCTGAGATTCAGTATTTTCCTTGGATTGAACCATATGGTAGCCGCCAAATATTCCAGCAGCCACAGCAATTAAAGCTATTCCTAATACAATAAACCTTCTCTTACTCATTACATCCTCTTATTTAACAAATGGAAATAGGATTTTTTCATACTCTTCTGAATAAATCTGCTCTTTATTGATTATGTAATAAAGTGACACGCCTTCATCGGAAATCTTATCTCCATTATCAAGTACAGCCTTCACTGCCAAATACCCCATTGTGTAATCATCCTTGCAAGCAAGCGCTTGAATCGAACCACTATCAAGGTAATAAACAGCAGCCTGTCTGTCATCTACTCCATAAATTGCAAAATCCGATTTCTGATCAATCCCCAATGACATTGCAGAATCAAGAACATTGTCGTCCAACAAAATCATTCCGCTATACAAACCAGATCTATAAATGTTGTAAATATGATTAATCAAGGAGCTATCATCCATAGTCACAAGCTCCTTTTTCAGGTAAATATCTGAGTCCTTTACCGATTCCTCCAATCCCTGGATAAAGTTAGTATTGTTTACTGAATCGGTGCTGTACATAACATACAAAGCCCCAGTGAGCCCGCTGTTCAGAATATATTCACCGTAGTCAGCCCCCATAGAATAGTCGTCTGCAATGATGGAATATTTATCATCACCACAATTTCCATTCTTTACAAATCTGACTTTACTTTTCAGCCCTTGGTCTTTGATGTAGGCGTACAGTTCATCATAGAAGCCTGAGGCAACATATACATATTCTGCCCCCTCATATATCTGCCTATTGATTAGCTCGATTTCACCTTCCACACCAGCAGATGCTGGACTGTTCAAAAAAGTAACCTGACATTTGTTATCTAAAGCAGCTGTTTCAGCCCCAGATTTTAATGTCTCCCAATCATCCAGATTGTCTCCACTCACAACAAATGAAATACGCTCATCCTCTCCCTCAAATACGCTTGAGTTGGCATAAACATAAAACTCTACAATGATTAAAAGGAGAAGCACTAGGAACATACCGATAAAGAATCTATTTCTTTTCATTTCCGTCACCTCCCATGTAATCCTGGTAGGAAATCTTTGGCAAATGAATTATGGCAGTAGTTCCTACATCCAATTCACTTTCAATCTTCAGGCCGTAGTCCTCCTTGAAATACAGATTGATACGCTGATTAATATTCCATAATCCGATACCAAAGCCTTTGCCCTGAGATTTGCCCTTTTCCTTAAGCAAATCCTTTAGCTTTTCCGGAGGAATTCCCATTCCGTTATCCTTGACCTCGATATAGATATCTCCGTCCTTTTCATAGCCCTTTATATCAATCACGCCTTCGTCATACAAATCCCCCACCGCATGATAAATAGCATTTTCAATTAAAGGCTGAATGATAAGCTTAATGGTGATGCAATCCTCTATGGCAGGGTCAACATCGATGTTTGCTTCAAACTTATTTTTATAGCGAACCTTTTGTATCGCCAAATAATTCTTTGCATGAGTAATCTCATCTCTGATTGTAATAATGTTGTTGCCCTTGCTAAGACTAATTCTAAAAAGGGATGCAAGGCTTGTAATCATAGAAATAGCCTCTGGATATTTCTCCGATTCAATCATCCAAACAACAGAATCCAATGTGTTGTACAAGAAATGAGGATTAATCTGAGCTTGCAAAGCATTTAATTCGGATTTACGTTTTTCTTTTTGCTCCGCTACGCTTTCCTCCATCATAGTCCTCATCTGGACTACCAGAGATTTGATAGTACGACCCAGATGCCTGATTTCGTGAGTTCCACCAATGAAGATTACATCCTCATCCAACATACCAGCATCGATAACACCAATGGAATCCTCCAGCTTCTTGATTGGATCTGTAACCACTCTTGCAATGAAAAGGTTTCCAAAGAGAATCATAAAAATAGTAATTGTAAGAATGATAAGCATGAATACACGCAACTGGAAGCTTTCACCTATCAGTTCCTTAACAGGAGTTACAGATACAATTTTCCATCCTGTGTAGCCTACCGTCTTTACGATAACTGCTCTCTCATTACCTTCAAATGTTTCGATATAATTTCCATCATCATAGCTAGCCGCTACAATATTATTTTCATTAGCAAGGCCTGAGTATATTGCCTTTTGAGCAGGATGATAGATAATCTCTCCACTTGAATCTATCAAATAAACATAGCCTTCGCCTGACTCATTAGCCTTCATAAACATCTGCTCTATTGCAGAATAATTCATATCTACAAGAAGGATTCCTCGCCTAATGTAGCCCATGTAATTCAAATCAATACTTCGAGTAAGGGAAACTACCCAATAGTATCGATAATTATCACTTTCAAACATGTTTTGGACATGTGGCTCAGAGAAATGGAAATTCTCTGCTTTCTCTTCCTCAGTATCGCTAAACCATGACTGCTCTGTAAAATCTACTCCTGTTTTTCTGGTGGCGATTGGCGCAGCAGAAATAAGGGCTCCATCCTGTGAAATGCAGGCGATACTAATAAGGTCATCCTTGTTTGCCTCATACAAAATGTCCATTTCCTTCGTCATGCTATCGCTAGTCAAGTCAAGGTTCTTGATAACGCTATAGTACATACTGTTGGAAACGCCCATCATATTTCGTAAATACGAATTAAGATTCCAGCTTATTTGCTCTACAATCTTTTCATCATTATCAATAGCATTCTGACGAGATGTATTGATATAGTTGGTATAAAAGGCCATCGCCATAAAGCTCATACTGATAATAGCAACTAAGGTAAAAGAGAAAGAAATAACAAGCTGTATACTTCTTCGTTTCGAAGCACGACGCAATCTATAAAATTGATTTTGAAAATCAAATAGTTTCATTAGCTTTCCCTTTGTTGTCTATACTTTGATGGTGATATGCCATAGGCTTTCTTGAATACATAGCTAAAATAATTAGGCTCATCGTACCCAACAAGACCAGCTATCACATACGCCTTTTCATCAGTTGATTCAAGTAATTCAACAGCTTTTTTAAGCCTGATATCAGTCAAATATGATACAAAACTTTCCCCTGTGTTTTTCTTAAATACAGCAGAAAAATAATTTGCACTAACATTTAGGTTTGAACAGACCTTATCTACCGATAAATCCGAATCCTTGTAATGTTCCTTAATATATTCCTTTGCTTTATCTACAAGGACTTCTGTAGAATCCATTCGACTCTTTTTGATTTCCTTTTGGATGCAGAAGCACTTATCTAAAAACCATCTTTCAACTTCCTGGATAGAGTCGATGTTATCCAAAAACTCAAAGATATCTCCATCATTGCCATCAATGGATGAACCAGAAATATCGTAGTTCTTAGCAAGCTTAAGTACTTCAAAATAAGCTTCCAGAATCGAAATCTTCATCTGATATAGGCCGATTCCCTTCTGACTAAAATTTGAAAAGAACTCATGAATAGCTACATTTAATTCTTCAGTAGAACCAATCTTGATAAGCTTAAGTATCGTATTTACGTTATCATTTTCAAATAAATTTATTTCCTTTTTGTCTGGCTCCACATCCATAATAGAAAAAGCCTGATTTTCATCAAAAAGCTTTCTATAGGCTGTTGCTTCTCTGGCTGATTTGAAGGAACTAAACAAATCCTTCAAATCATTAACCATAATTCCAACACCAGCTGTGGTAGGAACTTCTATAAGCTTAGCTGACAGCTTACAAATCATATCAAGATTAGATACGAACTCCTCGTACTCATCTTCTTTTTCAAAGCAACCCAGCACAATAACATTGCCCAGATAATTCAAGCAATGATAATTTCCGTAGTCCTTTAAAGTTTCCTTAGCAAGCTGATTCAAGGAAACAGAAAATAGCTTTCTATCGTTATTATTAAATTGTTCATTGTTTTCAAAGGATAATTTGATTATGCCGACGGCATAGAAATTTCCCCTAATATCTTCTCCATAATCAGACGCAATTTCACCAATCCTATCGACCTCAATATGCCCCTCAATCAGGCCGATAAGAAACTGTTCTCTAAAAAATGGAAAGCTCTCCTGATAGTACTTTTCAAGATTTTGAAGATTGCGTCGTTTATCAAACTCCTCGTCCAAGGTATGTTTGAGACGTGTAAAAATAGAATGCAGCTCATCTGCATCAATAGGCTTTAAAATATATTCCTCTGCTGAAAGTTCGATTGCTTCTTTGGCGTATTCGAACTCATCATATCCAGAGAAAATAACAAATTTAGTTGCAGGAAGCTCTGCCTTTAGTTGCTTTGAAAACTCCAAGCCATTCATGAAAGGCATATTAATATCAGTCATAACCACATCCGGCTGAGCCTCAAGTGCTCTCTCCAAAGCATCCTGGCCATTTTCCGCAGTCGCTACAACATTAAACCCCAAATCCTGCCAATTAATCTTTTTTTCAATGGCGATGCGGACTTCCTCCTCATCGTCAACCAACATAACATTATACATATATTATTCCCCCAATAAAAACCTACTCCTAGTATAACAAAAAGCTGGTTACAGCTACAAGCCTTAGCGTTTCTTCATTCAGCTTAGAATGCTTCATTCAGAAACCTAAGAGCTTGCTGCCTACCAGCTTTAGCCTAGACTAAGAAATAATATATTAATTCTTTTTACGCTTTGAAAGAACGTCTACAGTAACAGCGCCAAGAAGTACAGCACCCTTTACGATTTTCTGGATATCTGTTGACCATCCAAAAAGTGACATACCGTTGTTAAGAACACCCATAACGAAGGCACCAACAACTGCACCAAGGATAGAACCAGAACCACCAGCTACGGCAGCACCACCGATGTAGCAAGAAGCAATGGCATCCATCTCGAAACCATCACCAGCCTTTGGTGTAGATGATCCGTTTCTAGCTGAAAGAACGATACCTGCGATAGCTGCAAGAACGCCCATATTTGTGTATACCCAGAAGAAAACCTTATTTGTATCAATACCTGAAAGGTTAGCTGCTTTTCTGTTGCCACCTAATGCATAAATCTGGCGACCTGCAACAGTCTTTGTTGTAACAAATGCGTATATTCCGATAAGTACAACCATGATAAGAAGTACAAATGGAAGTCCGTTGTAACGAGCAAGCTTATAGAAGAAGAACCAAATGATAAACAGCTCTATTACAAGCTTTGAAACTGTCTGCCATGTAGGAGTAAGTACAAAATTATATTTCTTCTTTGTTTTGATTCCTCTGATTTCATTCCAAATAAGAGCAACCGATGCAATAAGTGCAACAGCGATTGAAACCAAATCAAGAATTCCGTCACCAAAGAAAATCTTGTATGTAGGAAGGAAGCCTGCACCGATAAAGTTGTAGTTTGTAGGAAGAGGACCTTTTGTCTGAGCCTGTAAAAGTGTGTATGTTAATCCTCTACCCATAAGCATTGTAGCAAGGGTAACTACGAATGGTGGGATGCTCAAATATGCTATAAAGAATCCAGCAAACATACCAACTAAAAGGCCGATTGCAAGTGCTGCTATAATAGCAACCCACATATTCATTTTGTAGTCCATCATCATGATACCAGCTGTGGCACCACACAAAGCAACTACAGAACCAACACCAAGGTCAACGTTACCAGTTAATACGCAAAGCAACATACCGATTGCAAGGATAACAACGTAACCATTTTGCATAACCAGGTTGTTGATATTCATTGGTGTAAGGTTTTTGCCACCAGTAAGAATGGCAAATATCAAATAAATAACAATAAGGGCAATGAACATGCCGTATTGTTTCATATCAAGACTAGCTTTTTTATTTTTCATTTCCATCATCCTTTCTATTATGTGCCATTACACACTGCATGATTTTTTCTTGAGATACTTCTGCACTAGAAAGCTCTCCCGCAATCTCGCCCTCATTGATAACGTAAATACGGTCACAGGTACCAATGATTTCAGGCATTTCAGAAGAAATAACAATGACTGCTTTTCCAGCCTTTGCTAAATCGTTGATAATACAGTAAATTTCGTATTTAGCACCAACATCGATACCACGAGTTGGCTCATCCAAAATCAATACATCCGGTTGTGTAAGCATCCATTTAGCAAGGACAACCTTCTGCTGGTTACCACCTGAAAGTGAACCAACAACCTGATTGATGGAATTCGATTTTACGTTAATTTTCTTTTTATATTCTTCAGCCGCAAGGATTTCCTCGTTCCCATTAATAACACCATGCTTTGAGAAGAACTTAGGACGAGCAGCAAGTGTCATATTCTCCTTGATATCGCCAATAAGAATAAGACCATTTGTCTTTCTATCCTCAGTTACATACGCAAGCTTGTTATCAATAGCATCCTTGACTGTATTTAAATGGACTTCCTTTCCATTTATTTTTACAGTTCCTGAGATTTTCTGACCATAGCTATGACCGAATACACTCATGGCAAATTCGGTACGACCTGCTCCCATCAGACCGGCCAAGCCAACAACCTCACCAGCTTTAACTTCGATATTAATGTCCTTAAGTACCTGACGATCTGGATCATCAGGATGATATACATTCCAATTCTTAACCTCAAAGATTGTATCACCAATAGTGACACCTTCTCTTTCAGGATAACGATTAGTCATTTCACGACCAACCATTGCCTTAATTACTCTATCTTCAGAGAAATCATCTACACCCTTAACAAGTGTTTCGATTGTCTTACCATCTCTGATAATTGTAACGGCATCAGCAACATAGCTAATCTCGTTCAATTTATGAGAAATAATAATACATGTAATACCCTGCTTCTTTAATTCAAACATGATATCAAGAAGCTTCTTTGACTCCTCATCATTCAAAGCCGCTGTAGGCTCATCCAAAATAAGAAGCTCAACCTTTTTTGCCATTGCCTTTGCGATTTCAATAAGCTGTTGTTTACCAACGCCAAGTGAATTTACTGGAGCATTGACATTTTCATTTTCAAGACCAACTCTAGCTAACATTTCCTGGGCTTTTTGTCTTGTCTTTGTCCAATCAATAACGCCCTTCATTTTAAGTTGTTCGTTACCTAGAAAAACATTTTCAGCAATTGAAAGAAGTGGGCTAAGAGCAAGCTCCTGATGGATAATAACGATTCCTTTCGCCTCTGAATCTCTTAAGTTATGGAATTTGCAGATTTCGCCGTGATATTCAACATCTCCCTCATATGAGCCGTATGGATAAACTCCTGATAAAACATTCATCAGAGTAGATTTTCCAGCACCATTTTCCCCACAAAGAGCATGAATCTCTCCCTTTTTAACCTGCAGATTAACATCATCAAGGGCTCTAACTCCAGAAAACTCTTTTACAATATGCTTCATTTCCAAGATGTAATCTGACATATTCTTCTCCTTCTTAAAAGTAATGGCGACTTAAGACTAAGCCGCCACTACAATTAATACATTAATTACTATTCAGCTAACTGCTCCTCTGTGTAGTAGCCACCGTCAACAATGATTTCTTTGTAGTTGTCCTTATCTACTGCAACTGGTGTGCAAAGATATGAAGGAACTGTAATCTTTCCATTGTTGTACTGCTCTGTGTCGTTGATTTCTGGCTCTGAACCTTCAAGAACTGCCTGAACCATTGTTACGCACTTGTCAGCAAGAAGACGTGTGTCTTTGTAGATTGACATTGTCTGTGATCCAGCGATGATGTTCTTTGTAGCCATAAGCTCAGCATCCTGACCTGTGATAAGTGGCCAATCTTCGCCAACTGTGTAGCCTGCTCCCTCAAGAGCTGCCTTACATCCATATGCAAAACCATCAAAAGCTGTTGCACAGATATCAAGCTTTTCATCAGCATAGAAACCTGTTAAGTAGTTTTCACAGTTCTGCTGTGCTGTTTCCTGAGACCATCTGAGGATACATGTATCATCAAATGATGTTCTACCTGACTTACATACTAATGTACCATCATCAAGGTATGGCTGAAGAACTTCCATAAGTCCGTTGTAAAGCATTACAGCATTGTTATCATCTGGAGATCCCATGAAGAACTCGATTGTGTAAGTCTCATCTGTGTTAGCCAAATCCTTTGACTCTTCGATGTACTTACCAATTGCTGTACCAACACCCTTGTTATCGAATGTTGCATAGTAAGAAACAGCGTCTGTGTCCATAAGAAGACGGTCATAAGCGATGATAGGAATACCAGCTTCCTTAGCCTGCTCTTCTACGTTTACAAGAGCTGATGAATCAACTGCAGCGATTACTAAGCAATCAGCACCAGCAGCGATCATGTTCTCAATCTGAGATACCTGAGCCTGTACATCATCCTCAGCGTACTGAAGGTCAACTTCATATCCGAGAGCTTCAAGCTTCTCTTTCATGTTGCTACCATCATTAATCCATCTCTCTGAAGACTGAGTAGGCATTGCAACTGCAACTCTCTTTCCGCTTGAAGCTGCAGGTGCTGAAGAATCAGAAGATTCTGTAGCTGTATCAGTTGTAGCAGCTGGATCAGCGCCTGTGTCTGCAGGGCCACATCCTGCAAATAACCCCATTGCAAGAGCGGCTGTCATCATTAAACCTAGAACACGTTTTTTCATTTTACCTTCTCCTCCTGTTTTTCTTGACAACTTTGTTGTCGTTTTTAACTATGAATAAATAATAACAGTTCATTTTTTTGTTTAAAATATAAAATTCTATTTAAAAATATCAAAATTCTACACAATAAAAAAAGACTCCTAAGAGTCTTTTTTGTGATAAATTCTTTTTTTACTAGGAACTATAGCTCCTTTCGGACAAACTAACAGGCAAAGATGACAACCAACACATTTGCTTCCATTTAACTTTGGCTTTCGATTTTCAAATTCAATAGCTTGATGTCCACCATCATTGCAAGAAATAACACATCTTCCGCAGCCAATACATTTATCCATATTAAAGGATGGAAAAAGAACTGTATCCCGTTCTAACACATCTGTTGTATCGCTAACCGAATCAAGCCCCGCACCTATTACATCCTTCACAGAACTAAATCCCATTTGCGCCAGGTAATAATTTAACCCAGACTTTAAATCATCTATAATCCTATAACCATATTGCATAACCGCAGTGGTTATTTGTATTGAGCCAGCCCCCATAAGAATAAACTCCAAGGCATCTCTCCAGGTTTCGATACCACCCATACCACTGATATGTTTTCCTTGTAAGTTTTTATTTTGGCCAAGCTCCGAAATGAATCTTAGAGCAATAGGCTTAACTGCATTTCCACTGTAGCCTCCAATAGCAGACTTACCCTTAACTGCTGGTGCTGAAACGAAAGTAAGAGGATTAACACCAACTATACTTTTTATTGTATTAATAGCAGCAATTCCATCTGCTCCGCCTCTAATCGCCGCTTCTGCAGCTTCTGACATTGTACCAACATTTGGAGTAAGCTTTGCTAATATTGGAATAGAAGCACCACGCCTTGCCGCTCTAGTAAATCTTTCTACTAATTCAGGGACCTGACCTATATCAGACCCTAGGCCGTCCTCCTGCATATTAGGGCATGAAAAATTAAGTTCTATAGCATCTGCACCATTTTCTTCACATTCTCTTGCCAGCGACTCCCATTCTTCTTCATTCTGTCCCATAATTGAGGCCAAAATAAACTTTGTTGGATAATTCTTTTTAAGCTTTCTAAAGATTTCCATGTTTTCAGCTACACTATGATCCGAAAGCTGTTCTATATTTTTAAACCCTATAATACTCCCATTGTCACCAGTAATTGCCGAAAATCTAGGCGAGGCCTCATGTATATCTAATGAGCATACAGTCTTAAAGCATGCTCCAGCCCAACCGGCCTCAAAAGCTCTTGCACACATGTCATATGTAGAAGCCACAACAGAAGAAGACAATAAAAATGGATTCTCTAGTGGAATACCACAAATATCACATTTTAACCTATCTTCATCTTCCGGAAGTTCTATCTCAGCTTTAGAGCGAACGCCCCAAGCCAGCTCTGTCATTAGACTTTTAATACGAATTTTATCATCACTAATGCAAACCCTTTCACAAGGCGCATTGCAGCTCATGCACATATTTCCCTCTGGAAGATGCAAAGAAGCTACGTCAGCGTTATCAAACCATATACTTCTTAATGCATCACCTGGATTAAAGAAATCACAAGCATGATTACAAGGAGCATCCGCGCACAACATGCAAGATATCATTTCATTGCGTTTAATTGTATTCTGTACTAGCATAGGCTCTTCTCCATTTAACTCTTTTTCTTAACCCAATTTACATCTATATTAAATTATAATCTATATTATGTGTATATTCCGTGAGCAAACTTATAATTCACAGTTTTTTCTTTTTAAGTTCATAAAAAAAGTCATCCCTAAGGATGACTTTCTATATCAATATTAATTCGGCTATAAATACTACCACACAGCAAAGGGCTGCTACTTTGAATAGACTTTGATTAAACCATGCAGCTATTATTCCAACTACAAGTGCTATTATTCCCGCTAGTTTTACTTGAGTGGCATCAATGATAGCTGGAAAAGTCATTACTGCAAGAGTTACATAGGGAACATAATATAAAAACGAACGAATAAATCGATTCTTAATCTGCTTTCTAAAAACTGTCACTGGCAAAATACGTATAAACGTACTAACCAAGGCAGCCACCAATATATAAATATAAGTTCTAGTCATCATCTTCCTCCATTGGGTGTGGAAATAGTATTGCAGCCACCGCAGCAATTACAACAGTAAGAATAATTGTTTTTGTTCCAGCTGATATGGATGCAAAAATAGAAAGTCTCGATGCTAAGTAGCTAAGAACAAAGCTAATGACAATAAGCACTGCCACTATTCTATGCTTTCTAGCCTCCGGCATAATACATGCCAAAAACATTCCATACAAAGCAACAGAAAAAGCACTGACAACTCTAAGAGGCATCAATTCTCCTGCCACAATTCCACATGAGGTTCCAAGAGCCCAACAAGGAACAGCTATAGCACAGGCTCCATAATTGTATATTGGATTGATGAAACCTGGTCTGTTAATAGTTATAGCAAATATTTCATCTGTAACACTAAATCCTACAAGCATTCTATGAACCAAGGAAGTTTTAGGGTCAAACTTTTGACTTAAGGCTGTAGACATTAACAGGTATCTTGCATTTACAACAAGCGTCATAATTGCCATTTCTACAAACCCAGCCCCAGCTGCCACTACCGTATATACGGCATATTCACCTGCACTTGCACGATTCAAGAAGGAATTGATAAAACCTTGCAATGGAGTGAAATGAGCTGTTCTTGCCAGAATTCCAAGAGAAAAGGCAACAGCAAAGTATCCTAGACCGATAGGAAATCCATCTCTAATTCCTTCTCGAAATACAGTTAAATTAGAATTAGTATTTTTCAAATTCATATTATCCCTTTATTTCACCAATTTTTTAAACATTTTTCTTCTCAAAAGTGTAGAATAATATACAGAGGAGGATTCTATATGAAACCTGGCGTATATCAAGCCACCAAAAAAGACGGAACAGTCTATTATCGTGGCAATATCACTTACAATGGAAAACACATAAGCATCGGTAGCTTTCCCACAGAAGCTAAATGCAACAAAGCTTACAATGAGGCTTGGGGCATTATAAAAAATGAAGATATAACTATCTTAAATTTGCAAAGCAAAATCAAAGAGCTTCCATTTGATAAGTGCATCACTCTAATAAATTTTAGAGACAACCATATTTATATTAAAACTCCAATATATCTTCAGAGAAATTATTTTCTATATTATTTAGATAAAACAACTATCTTAAAATTCGACAATGATGACCTCTTCTACTATTCAAGTCATAAGATTCAGTATCGCGGAGGCCACATGTTTGTCAGTGATTACGGAATGCAGTACAACATTCTTGGCCGTTATGGCATCAAACCTTACAGTGTAAAAGGTAAGGACTATCTCTTCGCCAATGGCGACGAAACTGATTTCAGATATTCAAACATTATAGTTGTAAATAAATATCACGGCGTATACCGCGAGGAAAAAGCTGGAAAGGTAATTTATGCAGCTAAGATTCATCTTAACGGAGATTTTATCGTAGGCCGTTATAATAGCGAAGCAAAAGCTGCTATAGCCTATAACAAGGCTGTAGATTTATGTAAAGCCAGAGGAATGAAAAAAGCTTTTCCTACCAACTTTATATCTGAGTACTCACCTCGTGAATACGCCGACATCTACACCGAAATTAAAATCTCATCTCATCTGTACAAATTCTTTCATAATAAAAACTTCCGCGAGGCTTAGGCCTCGCGGTTTATTTTTAACATTAGTTGTTGATGAACTTGTCTTCCTCATTATTCCATGAGTAAAGGCTACGGATCTGCTCACCAACCTTTTCTGCTGGATGCTCAGCTGCAAGCTTTCTCATAGCCTGGAAGTGAACCTGACGTCCAGCTGGTGACATATCAAGAAGGAATTCCTTAGCAAATGTACCATCCTGAATATCAGAAAGGATCTGCTTCATAGCCTTCTTTGTATCCTCAGTAACAATCTTTGGTCCAGTGATGTAATCACCGTACTCAGCTGTATTTGAAATAGAATATCTCATTCCAGCAAAGCCTGACTGATAGATAAGGTCAACGATAAGCTTCATCTCGTGTACACACTCGAAGTATGCATTTCTTGGATCGTATCCAGCCTCAACAAGAGTCTCGAAACCAGCCTGCATAAGAGCACAAACACCACCACAAAGTACTGCCTGCTCACCAAAGAGGTCTGTCTCTGTCTCTGTTCTGAATGTTGTCTCAAGAATACCAGCACGAGCACCACCGATACCAGCACCATAAGCAAGTGCAAGATCAAGAGCCTTTCCTGTAGCATCCTGATATACAGCAACAAGACAAGGTGTACCCTTTCCTGCCTGGTACTCAGAACGTACTGTATGACCTGGAGCCTTTGGTGCAATCATAGTAACATCAACATCTGCTGGTGGCTTGATGCAACCAAAGTGAATGTTGAAACCATGAGCAAACATAAGCATGTTGCCAGCCTCAAGGTTTGGCTCGATGTCTGCCTTGTACATATCAGCCTGCTTCTCATCGTTGATAAGAATCATAATGATATCAGCTTTCTTTGCAGCTTCTGCAGCTGTATATACTGTAAGGCCCTGCTTTTCAGCTTTTGCCCAAGACTTTGAACCTTCGTAAAGACCAATAATGACATCGCATCCGCTTTCCTTAAGGTTAAGAGCGTGTGCATGACCCTGGCTACCATAACCAATAATAGCTATTGTCTTACCCTTCAATAATGAGAGATTACAATCTTCTTGGTAATAAATCTTTGCTTCCTGTGACATTCTTTTATCCTCCTTATAATATAACTACATCTTCTGAGCCACGGCTAAGACCAGTAACACCGGTACGAGCAAGCTCTAAGATGTCATAATCTCCAAGCATATCTAAAAATGCTTCTAATTTGTCCTGGTTGCCTGTAAGCTCAAGGATCATAGAATCGTGAGTAACATCAACAACCTTTCCTTTGAAGATTTCAACGATAGTGAGAACATCCTGTCTCTCGTCATTTCTAACAGAAATCTTGACAAGCATAAGCTCTCTCTTTACAGAAGCACCATGCTCCAAAACTTTGAGGTCAACAACCTCTGTAAGTTTTGACACCTGCTTTTCAATCTGTTCCAATATCATTTCATCACCATGTGTAACAATAGTCACACGTGTGTATCTAGGATCAGCAGTAACACCCGCTGAGAAACTGTCGATATTGTATCCCCTTCTTGAAAATAAGCCCGAAATACGGCTTGTAAGACCTGGTGTGTTTTCTACTAAAATAGAAAGAACTTTTTTAGACTCCATAATGCTCTCCTAAAAAATAAAATCTCGTTTGCACTTTAATGCTTTGAAGTACGAAACTATTACAAATTCTATCACAAACAATTTATATGTCAACCAAAAAGATTTCAGAATTTAGTAAATTTAGTAATACTTTCCATCGTATGGGTTATACAGTCCCATTTGAATCGGTTGTCTCTTATCTTCGTAACACAAAGTAATATAAAAATCTCTAAATTCAAATCCCTGTTTTGTCCAGTAAGTATTTCCCTTTTCAAAATCGCAATACTCGCTAAAATCGATCCACTGAAGGACCTGCATAAGCGGTCTATCCATCATTTTGCAGGTAGCCTCTTTAAAGGTCCAAACCTCCGTAAACTTTTTGTTCACCTCTGTTTTCTTTAACGATTCCAGATACTCTAAGTCAGCCTTTGTAAAAAAGCGTTCAACTAAATCCCTATCGTATGGACGGATTCGTTCAACATCAATTCCAACAGGCTTATCTGAAATTGCCGCTACTGCGAAATAGTTTGAATGAGAAATACTAAAATCTACGTTTTTCGGCTGTATAAAAATGGGTTTTCCTTGAGAAGTTGATGAATAGACATATGGTCTTTCAATGTGATTTTCCCATAGAAGTTTTTCTAATAGATGGGCAGCGCCTAATCTCTCACATTTGCCCTTTAAGGTCTTAGCCTCGTCAACATGCTCTCGTCGCTGGGGACTAATCATGCTGTACACTTCATCAAATATGAACGGATTCTGTAATGGCTCACAATTATATGCTGCTGCTTTAATCATATTCTCCCCCTTTAACGTTTACATAAAGTATAACATAGTGGAATTTAAATATGATAAAATATTTGTGAACTATTCTTATAGGGGGCTATATGAAATTCTTAATTTTTGAGATGAAAACTGTATGCTACAATTCCTATCTTTACTTTGGGGACGCATTAGGCAAAGCCCTTACAGATAAGGGACATACAGTAGAATATTTTAAAGTAGACGAAGACGCCTTAGACGATTTAGAAAACTATGTTGGAGCCAAATACGATGCGCTTATCGATTTCAATTCCGATTTGCCTCGTGCACTTATGGATGACGACTCTTATTTTCTAGATCATGTAGATGCGCCTTTTTTTGATGTCATTTTAGACCACCCTCTATATCATCACGATTCATTAAAACATAAGCTTAGCAACTTTAATGTAGTTTGCCTTGATTCAAAGCATCGTGACTACATTTTAAAATATTATCCTCACATCAAGTCTGTCACTGTCACACCTATGACAGGTGAGCTTGCTTTCGGAAATGATTCTATTAATTGGGATGGATTCTGCGAAAGACCATACGATATCCTTCTATCTGGCACCTATACAGACCCAACCAGACTGGAAGCTGCCATCCACAAGATTCCAGATTTCCTGGCAAAAAACGTATATGAATTAATTGATATGATGCTTGCCGACAGTACCCTTACTATCGAGGATGCCGTTGAAACATTGGCCAAAAACGAAATCTATGATTATATCAATTCAGATTTGCCACTACACACTCAGTCTTTCTATTTAGCAGACGCTTACGTGCGTTGTATAAACAGAAAAAATCTAGTGCTTGAGCTTGATAAATGCAGTCACAACTTCCATATATTTGGCGCACTTTGGGAAGAATTAGATTTAAAGCATGCCACTTTGCATCGTGAAATACCATTTAATCTTACATTTACTGTATTTTCCAAAGCCAAAATCTCTGTGAATATCATGCCTAATTTCAAAGCAGGTAGCCATGACAGAGTTTTTTCATGTCAGCTAAATGGTGCTGTTTCACTGACAGACCCTACCACCTTGCTTTTATCAGAATACCAGCATGATAAAAACATACTCTTCTACCACCTAAATCACATGGATGAAATTTCTTCTATGGTAGATAGTCATCTTGATAAGCCTGAAGAGCTCAAAAAAATAGCCCAAGGCGGATTTAATATCGCAAATGCGAATCACACCTGGGCTAATATTGCAAATTTAATTTTAAAAAATCTTTAATCCAAATTAAGCATTTCCTGGTAGAAAGCAAAGTAATCCTTTCTACCTTCTTTTGTAAACTGGATAGCTGTTCTAGGATGCTGATTTAAAAGACCTGTTGTAAGGTACTGCATATCGTAGCCCCATACAACTCCCTGTTCCTTTAATGGCAACATATAATCTTCTACAAACTTGATAGCATATCTCTCCTTGTATTTAGGGTTTTTGAGGAAGCCCAAAAGCAACTCCATGGCACAGTTGCCAGCGCCTCTACCCATGCTGCAGTAGGTTGCATCCAAATAGTCCACATTATCTCCAACAGCTTCTATTGTGTTTGCAAAGGCAAGCTTTTGATTGTCGTGGGCGTGCATACCTACTCTCTTGCCGTGCTTTGATGCAATTTCAAAATACATGTCTGCAATTCTTTCAGTCTGCTCTGGGTAAAGAGAGCCATAGCTATCAACAATGTATATGCATGAAATTGGGGTTTGGCAAACAATTTCCAGTGCTGATTTGATATCCTCCATTGATGCTGTAGAAATAGCCATAATATTACAAGTAGTCTCGTAACCTTTCTTATATGCATCCTCAATCATCTGTACTGCCCCAGGAAGCTGATGAAGATATGTAGCAACACGAATAAGATCCACAGGACTTTCTGCCTTTGGATGAATATCTTCCTTGTAGTTGCATCTGCCAACATCAGCCATAATGGCAAGCTTTAAATCGGTATCATTTTCGCCAACAATTTTTCTAATATATTCATCTGAAGAAAATTTCCATGGGCCGAATTTGTCCACGTCAAACTGCTCCTTGTCGGCGCGATAGCCCATTTCCATATAGTCTACCCCAGCCTTTACATTTGTAAGATAAAGTGCCTTAGCAAATTCATCAGTAAAATAAAAGTCATTAACAAGGCCACCGTCTCTAAGTGTGGCATCAACAACTCTGACACTCTCTCTAACTTCTAAAAGCTTGGATATTTCTTTTTTCATTATTTGTCTCCTCCATTCGCTTTATTGCTTAAAAGCATTAAAGTACCTCCTAGTATATACATACTAGGAGGTACTGTCAAATAGAGATTATACTATTTCAAATTTCTGGGTGCTAGCATTAAGTTGTTTTGTAACATCATTGTTTTGATCCATAGCTTCATTGATGCCCTGGATTTCACCAACAATTTCCGTAGCAGCCTGAGCGCTCATACCAATAGCATTAGAGCTTTCATTTACAGAATTAGAAATTGTCTCAATTCTATCAGCCATCTCATTCATTACATTATTTAGATTATCTGCCTTGTCTGAGAATGTAGCCAACATTTCATCAATCATTGTAGCTGTATCTTCAAATTTCGATCCAGTTTCTACGAAGGCATCATAATCAGCCAAAACATTTTCATTGATGAATTCAATAACTTGAACCGCATTATCTGAAAGTGTTTTAACAGCCGCTGTAACCTTAGCAGAAATTTCCTGAATATTTCCAGCTGTATCTCTTGAGTTTGCTGCAAGCTTACTAATCTCATCAGCTACAACAGCAAATCCCTTTCCAGCCTCACCAGCTCTGGCAGCTTCGATAGATGCATTAAGAGCAAGCAAGTTTGTCTGGCTGGCAATGTCCAGAATCTCGTTTGTCAAATCACCAATTTGGTTAACCTGCTCAGATTCTTTTACAGAAACCTCGAGAACTCTAGATAACTCTTCCATCTTAGCTCCAGTGTTATCCTTCTTCTCAGTTGCTTCTTTCTTGATTTCATCAGCTGCCGTTTTGATTTCATTTGCTTTAGAAGCGCCTTCTTTTGCCTCGGCATCTATAGCATTTGTAGCCTCTCTAACTTCAAATACCTTGTCATTCAAATCAATTGCTGTAGTAGAAACATTCTCCATTGACGCCGCCAACTCTTCCATTGCTGCTGAAGTATTAGTGACATTATCAGATGCACTTTGAATCTTAACAACCATACTGTCTGAAGATGTACTAAGAACGCTAGCGCCCTCTTTAACATCCTTAATAACACCTTGGAGTGTTCCAAGGAACTCATTGATTCCATCAGATATCATAGCTAGTTCAGTTTTTGTCTTCGTATTGATTCGAGCTGTTAAGTCTCCTTTTCCTCTATTGATATTATTTATAATTGATTGTAATTCATAAGAAATACCAAGAATAGTTTTGTTAATTCTAATAAATGAAAGCAGGAAGCTAACTATAATAAGAGCCACAACTATTCCCATTACTAAGTAGCCCTTCATTGATACTTGCGAAATGTAGCTATCTAAATATCCTGAAAAACCTTCACTCAATGAAGTAATAGCAGCATCTACAGCATCAAGTGATGCATAAGCAGCCTCCAGATTGGTACCATATTCAGATGAAACATATCCAATAGCTCCAGCCATATCCGAAGCTGTTATATATCCCTTTAATGTTTCAGCAGATGATGCAAAAGCTTCTGTATTTGTTCTTAAATCCGCAACTATTTGCTCACCATCTGATACATTGCTAACTATTATTGATGATTCCATATAAGTAAGATGATTTTCTAAGTCATCTATATATGAGTTCATATCATCAAATTCTGAAGAATTCATTATATTACCTGCTTCGCATTGACCTAAAGTGCGATTTATTTCTGCAGATATATGTATAATATCCTGTCTTAATTGAGCTGATTCCTCAGCACATATCAACTCATTCTCACTTGCCACTAAAGCTTGTGACTTCACACTTTGCATTGCAGTATTTGATATTATCGCATATACGATAAATGCAATTAATATTACTACATTAACAATTATATTTTGAAATGTAATCGATTGGAAAAAATTGCCTTTATTGTGCTCCGCAATCTTTACTACTCCTGCAATGTTTTCCTTTTGCTCTTCTGAAAGATTTTGGTCTAATCTCTCTCTAATAGCCTCTTTTCTTTCTTCTCTGCCCATAGAATCACCCCCTATGTAAATAAACGTCCACTAATATTGTCAAAAATATTATAGTATTACTTTTTACAATGAGTAATACAATGCACAAAAAAAACATATTATTTTTAAATAATCATCAAAAAGAGCTCTTGGACAAGCCAAGAGCTCTTTGATATAACAAGGGCAAATTAGAATTTACCAGCAGTAGCAGCTTCCTCAACAGAAACAGCAACAGCAACTGTTGCACCTACCATTGGGTTGTTACCCATACCGATAAGACCCATCATCTCAACGTGTGCAGGAACTGAAGATGAACCAGCGAACTGAGCATCTGAGTGCATACGTCCAAGAGTATCTGTCATACCATATGAAGCAGGACCTGCTGCCATGTTATCTGGGTGAAGTGTACGTCCTGTACCACCGCCTGAAGCAACTGAGAAGTACTTCTTGCCGAGGTCAACGCACTCCTTCTTGTATGTACCAGCTACTGGATGCTGGAAACGTGTTGGGTTTGTAGAGTTACCTGTGATAGATACACCTACGTTCTCATGATGCATGATAGCAACACCTTCCTGAACATCATCAGCGCCGTAGCACTTAACTGTAGCACGAAGACCGTTTGAGTATGCCTTCTCTGATACGATGTTAAGCTTAGCTTCCTTGTAATCGTACTTTGTCTCAACAAATGTGAAACCATTGATACGAGAAATAATCTGAGCAGCATCCTTTCCAAGACCGTTAAGGATTACTCTAAGAGGCTTCTGACGAACCTTGTTAGCCTTCTCAGCGATACCGATAGCACCTTCAGCAGCAGCGAATGACTCGTGACCTGCTAAGAAACAGAAGCACTCTGTCTCCTCCTCAAGGAGCATCTTTCCAAGGTTACCATGTCCAAGACCTACCTTACGGTGATCAGCAACAGAACCTGGAATACAGAAAGACTGAAGTCCCTCTCCGATTGCTGCAGCTGCATCAGCAGCCTTGCGGCAATTCTTCTTAATAGCGATTGCAGCACCTACAGTGTAAGCCCAGCAAGCGTTCTCGAAGCAGATAGGCTGAATCTTCTTTACCTGCTCGTATACATCAAGACCTGCGTCCTTAGTAATCTTCTCAGCTTCTTCGATTGAGCTGATACCATACTTATTAAGAACTGCGTTAATCTGATCAATTCTTCTCTCATATGATTCAAATAAAGCCATTTTTGTTTCTCCTTTCCTATATTATTCCTGACGTGGATCGATAATCTTTGCAGCATCGTCAACACGACCGTACTGGCCCTTTGCCTTTTCCCATGCTGTGTTAGGATCATCACCCTTCTTAATGAAGTCTGTCATCTTTCCAAGAGAAACAAACTGATATCCGATAACTTCGTTATCATCATCAAGTGCGATACCTGTTACATAGCCCTCAGCCATTTCAAGGTAACGAACACCCTTTTCCTTTGTTGCGTACATTGTACCAACCTGTGAACGAAGACCCTTTCCAAGATCCTCAAGACCAGCACCGACTGCAAGTCCGTCATCAGAGAATGCAGACTGTGTACGTCCGTAAACGATCTGAAGGAAAAGCTCTCTCATAGCTGTGTTGATAGCGTCGCAAACAAGGTCTGTATTAAGAGCCTCAAGGATTGTCTTTCCCTGAAGAATCTCTGCAGCCATAGCTGCTGAATGTGTCATACCTGAGCAACCAATTGTCTCAACAAGTGCTTCCTCGATAACACCATTCTTAACATTTAAAGATAATTTGCAGGCACCCTGCTGTGGAGCACACCAGCCAACACCGTGTGTGAAACCGCTAATATCAGAAATCTGCTTAGCGTGTACCCATTTTCCCTCTTCAGGGATAGGAGCTGGTTCATGCTTTGCGCCCTTTGCTACAGGACACATGTTTTCTACTTCTTTTGTGTAAATCATTGTAGAACTCCTTTCTATAATTCCATTAATATACTGCTACCTACATTAATGACCTAATTATATAAACGCATAGAAACGCGTTATTGATTACATTTTCTCACTTTCTGTGGCTTTAGTAAAGTATTCTTTTGTATTTTCGTTAAAATATTATCTAAATATTTAGAAGCTGTGACCTCCACCTGAATGGCCACCGCCACCACCGCCGGAAAAACCGCCGCCACCGCCAGAAAATCCACCGCCACCACCGTGGTATGAGCTTCCAGCTGATGCAATTTTTCTACGAGTTGTATTTAGTACAGTAGATGTTCCTGCAATGGAAGCTCCAATTAGAAGCAATTCTGCAGGAGTAAATGTCTGAACCCTTGCTCTCTCTCTTACTGCTTTTAAGAAAACAAATAAGAATCCAAGAATTATAGAAACTAGAGCTGTAACTATAAGTCTCATTGGTCTAAGGATTATTCCATCATTAATCAATGTATTGCACTGCTCAAAAACAGAATAAATACATTCGTAGTACTCTCCATTTGACGCATATCTATAAACATTATCTGTAATATCATATGCATCTGCATTTTTTATCTCGTATTGGGCCTTTCCATAACCAGATAAATACAACTCTCGATGGTACATATCAATCAAAAAAGCGACTCCATCCTCTCTTGAGTTATAATTTTCAGTATAGAAATCAAAAAGAATAGAATCTTCATCTTGCCCATAATTAGATTCATCTGTAGTAGCAACCACATAATTATAGCTGCTATCCAAAGAATCCAGATATTCTTCAAGCTCATCATATTCATCATCGCTAAGCAAATAAGCATCATCGATAATAGTTACATTTGATTTAGCTTCAGCACGAATAGGAAGTAGCAAGCATACTAAAAATAGGAAAATGAAATATTTAGCCTTTCGCATTTTCAAGCTTTCCTCCCTTCTTCATAAACTGTGGTGATGGGCGTGTTGCAAGTCTGTTGTACTCTCTAACAGTACAGTCAATAGTAAAGACGATAATCGCAAACACGATAGCTAAAGCTATGTAATAGATTATGTCATTTGGAAGATTGATTATTCTTATAAGAATTGCTGCAATCCATCCGAAAGTGCCTAGCATAAGAACTGTCTTCTGTCCTTTTTTAACTGCATTAAAGCCCTTAACAATAAACACAAGACTAGTAATATACATAGCTAACATAAGAATAACATTGAGCACATTCGCAACCGCTCTACCATTCTCAAGAACATAAAGTATACCTGCGATGATAAAGGCATATCCGCCCTTTAAAAGCAAAAATAAAACAACGGCACCAGCACCGGAAAGTGCTGCCTTTGTTGAGGATTTAGTAATCTTCTTTTTGGCTTTCTTTTTAATTGGCTTTATATTATTACTTGTAACAACATCCTTGCTTTTGAAATAACCCTTATCATCAAGATGATTGTCACGTCTATAGACACCATCTGCAATCTTTGCACCATAGTAAGCTATAAATGAAGAAACAAGTGCAGCAAATCCGCAAAGATTCTTTATGCGATAAGTGAAACTAAAAGTTAAGCTCAAAACAAAAAGAACTAAAAATATAACAATAGAAGCAGCAATTGCCGTGGCATACATCTTTCTTTTATCGATAGGCATATCAGAATAAACAGCGCCTGAAGCGCCATTGATTACAGAATATGAAACTCTATCGTAATTACGTGTAGTCATGAAATAGACAGGAAGATATGCGCCTTCGCATCCCTTATACTGTAGCTTCGAAGCAACATCATTATGAATTCGTTCATCTTCTCTGCTAGTCAAATCATATCCATCTGCTTTAGCTTTAACTTTGTTACAAAGTGAATTCTTAGCTTCCTCTAATGCGTCCTCAACATAGATTTCCTTATCAACAGTAGAATTTTCAACGAAAAATCCTGCTAAAAAGTTTGGATTAAACTTTTCCAATTCATTAAGTGGAAATGGATTGATTGAGCCAGAAACATTGTCGTCGAATGTCTGTGATGCATCAAATGGAACCTTCATATCATCCACGTCAACCCTAACATTAAACTGGGTTTCTTTTGTAACCTCATAATCTCCACTAGTAGATGTTTTTTTACCAACAAATGAAACATCACCATCTGACGAATAATCATATAGATAATATGGAGTGTAAAGTCCAACAAGCTTATCAATATTGTCATCGATGTTTAATCCATCAGGGACAAAATGAATGTTTTTAACTTCCTCTAGATATTTTTCACGAGCTTCCTTTTTTGTGAGATTAAAAGGAAGTATATATTTAGGAACACCACTTTTAGAAAAGTGCTCCTGCATGGTAGTCTGAGTACCGCAGTATGGACAAAACTCCATACCATCGTTATCTATTACCTGAATTTCCCCAGCACAATTAGGACAGGTATAAATTGTAGTATTTATACCTGCCTCATTTTCAATTTCATTACCTTTGTATGCTCTTGGATCTGTATACTGACCGCAAGAGCTACAAAGCATTTGCATACGATCTGGCGAAAACTTCAGTTGCCCTCCACAACTTGGGCAAGGGAACATTGTAGCCATTTTTCAACTTCCTTCCTATGGTCTCTTAGTTCCGCAATTTACGCAGAAATTGCCGTAGTTTTCATTGCCACAATTTGGACAGAACCATCTACCTGGCTGTGCTGCAGCTGCGTCCTGAACTGGAGCGGCCTGAGGCTGACCCATCTGAGGCTGCATTGGCTGACCAGGCTGTCCAGCAAACTGCTGACCAGCAGCCATACCTGCAGCACCTGCATTTAATAAATCAGCTGCATTAGCACCACCTGCCTGCATTGCCATGTTCATACCAAAGAATCCCATAGCTGCACCGTTCGCATTGCCAGCTGCTGTCTTCATAGCTTCTGCCTGAGCCTGTACAAGTGTTGCACCTGCCATAGCCTGTGAACGAAGTGCACCAGACTTTTGAAGCTCTCTAAGTAAATCTGCATCCTTGTCAGGAATAACTGTTGTAAGAATCTGAACAGATGTGATTGCAAGACCATACTTATCTGTCCACTCTTGATCAAGCTCATCACTCATAGCCTCAGAGATTTCCTTTGTGTATGCAGGAATGCCTGAAGGTCTAACACCAAGCGCTGTAAGCTTGCCAAGTGCTGGCTGAAGTGCCTGGATAAATGTAGCACGAAGCTGATCCTGAATATCATCAACTGTGTATTCGTTCTTTACGTTGCCTGCAAGGTTAACATAAAGCTGAGTAGGATCAGATACTCTCATGCTGTAGTTACCGTTAAGCTTAAGTGTTGTATCTAAATCTAATCCGATGTTGTTATCAAGAATTCTGAAAGGAATTGGTGATGGAGTACCAAACTTCAATCCAACAATATCCTTTGTGTTAACGAAATAAACTCTCTGTTGAACTGGCTTCTCACCACCGAAAGTAAATCTACGTCCAAACTCTTTAAATACATCAATAAAGTCACCCGCAAAAATAGAAGCAGAACCATTATCTTCCCATTCATATGCTCCTGCCTCAGCAGCAACATCGATAATTCTTCCGCTATCAACTAAAAGAGCGCACTGACCTTCATTTACGATAATTGCAGAGCCATGTGAAATAACATCAACATCTCCCTGAGTATTTGTACCGCGGCCTGTCACCTTGTGAACAGCTCTTTTAACAAGTACGTCTGATGCCATTGAATCAGATACGAATAATTCTTTCCACTGATTTGCAAGTTCACCAGACACTGAGCCTTTTACTGCTTGAATAAGTCCCATTTTTATAAATCCTCCCTGATAAAAATAATCTTTAATTAGTTTAACAAAAAAGACCCACTCTTTAAAGAACGGGTCTTAAAAAATTTCAATTTTTTAGTTTTTCTTAACGATATTGTCCTGGCTCTTGAAAATGCTATCTGCCTCAACAACTCCTCTTACAGAAGAAAGAGGATAAACGTTTGAACGAGGACAAACTACAGTACCAGGGTTGAGAACTGAGTTACATCCAACCTCTACATTGTCTCCAAGCATAGCGCCGAATTTCTTTAATCCTGTTTCAATTTTCTCTCCATCGCGTGATTTTACAACAACAAGAGTCTTATCCTGCTTTACATTTGATGTGATTGAACCAGCGCCCATATGAGACTTGTAACCAAGTACTGAATCGCCAACATAGTTGTAATGAGGAACCTGAACGTTGTTAAACAGAACAACGTTTTTTAGCTCTGTAGAGTTACCAACCACACAGTTCTTTCCAACGATAGCTGAACCTCTAATGAAAGCGCACTGACGAACCTCAGCATCCTCATCAATAATAAGAGGTCCGTTAAGATATGCAGAATCAAAAACCTTAGCTGACTTAGCTACCCAAACATCCTCTCCTCTTTTTTCGAACTTCTCTGGATCAAGTGTTGGTCCAAGCTTTTTGATGAAATCAGAAATCTCTGGAAGAACTTCCCAAGGATATTCCTTTCCATCAAACAAGTCTTTAGCGACAGTTTCATCTAAATTATACATAGATTTAATTTTTGTCTGTTCCATAATGTTCCCTTTCTTTATGTAAATTACTTTGCATCTGAATAATTATCGAACTCAAACTCAGTTCTGCATTCATCATTGAGCTTAAGTCTCGCATCAAAGAATAAACCTTTTTTACTCAAAAAGCCAGATATAACATCAGTTTTCTTTTCAAGGATGAGCTTTCTGAATTGGTCCTCTGGAATATCTACACCAGCAACCTTGCCTACATAGAACTGGCAGCTGTCAACATTGTCCCTAATGTTGTTTTTACATCTGTAGCCAAAGTGATTCTTTAAAATAGGCTCGCCACATTTAGGGCATTTCAAACCTTCCATAACCTTTTCTTCGTCTTCGAAAACAAACTTGATTCCTGATACCTTGCCAGTCTCGTCTTTATTCAAGGCAAGCTTCGCATCAAACTTTGTACCCTTCTTAGATTTGAATCCGGATATTGTGGATGTGATGCCATCCTTTAAAAGCTCTTTTACCTGAGCTTCTTTAAGCTTAACTCCTGCAATCTGTCCTATATTAAATCCACATGAATTCTCAGGATCATCCTTTTTGTAATTGCTGCATCCGTAACCAAATGGAGTAACAACAACCTTGCCTCCACATACAGGACAAACAACATCCTTAATATCCTTAGCTTCTACATTATCAAAGTCGAAAGTAACCTCTGATTTACCCTCTTCGTTTTTCTTAAGCACAAGACAAGCATCAAACTTCTTGCCAGACTTACCTTTGAAACCACGAATGGTTTTGGTATGACCTTCTGTAAGAAGCTCTTTTACATCACCATCGCCAATCTTTTTGGAAGCAATCTCTCCAATAACAAAGTTACATTTATTCTCTTTATCAAAGTACTTTTCACAAGCAAAACCAAAGTTTGTCTTGATGATTTTATTGCCACAATCAGGACAAACCACATCTGCCAGGTAGTTAGGAGCAACATCATCGAAATCAAATACAAGCTCTGTACGGCCTGTCTCTTCGTTCTTTTTAAGAACAAGTCTTGCATCGAACTTCTTGCCAGTCTTGCCCTTGAAGCCTCTAAGTGTATCTGACTTCCCTTCTTTTAGAATTTCAGTAACAACCTGTGCACTGATATTCTTACCAGCGATTGTCTTTCCTATATAGAACTTACATGAATTTTCATCCTGTGCGTTGAAATTAGCACAGCCATATCCGCTAGGACGAACAAGAATATCTCCGCCACAATCAGGACATTTAACATCTGGAAGCTTTTCAGCCTCGATGCCATCGAAGTTAAAACTAAGTACCTTCTTGCCCTCTTCGTTTTCTTTTAATTGAATCTTTGCACTGAACTTCTGATTAGTCTTTGACTTAAAGCCAGTAAGCACATCAGTGATTCCATTATTAAGAAGTGTGGTAAGCTCCTCCAATGAAATCTTTCTGCCGGCGATTTCACCAACAGAGAAATAGCACTGGTTCTCCTCCTGGAAGCGATGCTCACATGCAAATCCATAGCCTGTCTTTGCAATTCTTCCACCACAAACTGGACATTTTAAATCCTCAACGTACTCAGTAGGTGTTTCAGAGAAATCAAAGCTAACATTGAATTCACCATCTTCGTTTTTACCAAGCTTAAGAACTGATTTAAATGGTTTGTTAGACTTGCTCTTGAATCCTTCTATTAAATCAGTCTTGCCTTCCAGAATAAGCTTTCTAAACTGCTCTTCTGGCAAGTCTACTCCAGCGATTTGACCAATACTAAATCTACATTTAATTTCATCGTTAGTATAATTGCTACAGCCATATCCAAAGGATGTAGTGGTAAGTTCGCCGCCACATGCCGGGCAATTAATTCCAAGAGGCTTTCTAGTTGCAAGTCCTTTTGAATCCTTACCTGTAAACTGATTTATGTTTAGAGCAATAGTCTGAGTTAAATCAGAATCTATCATGCTCTTTGTCTCAGTGCGAATGTAATCCTCTAGTTCTTTACGGTAATCATCAAACTCTACCGAACCGTTAATGATTCCTTCCAATCCCTTTTCCCAGTTAGCTGTCTGCTCTGGCTTCAAAAGAGATGGTGTTGTCAGAAGAACTACTTCGTAAATCATCTCACCAAGTCGCTCTGGTGTAATGACCTGTGTCTTATTATTTTGATTGAGATAACCAATTCGAACTAGCTTTTCAAGGATTTCACCTCGTGTAGCAGATGTTCCGATACCAGTTGTCTTAATCTGCTCTCGAAGCTCTTCATCCTCAATAAGCTTTCCTGCATTTTCCATTGCCAGAATCAAAGAACCAGATGTATATCTCTTAGGAGGGGATGTCTTTCCCTCTTTTAATTCGAAGCCATTTACATTAATGGAATCTCCAATGTTGACCTGCTCTACAAATGCAGCAAACTTTTCCTTAGAAAAATCATCCTCTGCATCTTCGTTTTCATCGTCAGATTCACCAGCATCATCCTTTTTATTCTTAGGGATGCCAGCGATTTCCAAATATCCAGGCTTAACCAATAATTTAGCACCAGCGAAGAAACTTTCAGAATCAATCTTAACTGTGATTTTTACATTCTTGTACTCTGCTGGTGGATAGAAAATAGAAAGGAAACGACGAACAATAAGCTCGTAAACCTTTTGACTAAGAGGCGAAAGGTTTTCTATTCCATTGCACTGACCAGTAGGAATGATTGCATAGTGATCAGTAACCTTGCTATCGTCTGTATAGCTGGTCTTTTCAATGCCGATGTATTTTCTATCTGCAAGAATCTCATGAACATACTTTGCAGTAGGTCCGTAAGACTGAAGCTTATTCAGGTTTTTATTGATTTCCTTTGCAACAGCTGTTGTAAGAACTCTGGCATCTGTACGAGGATAAGTGGTGTACTTTTTCTCGTATAGTTCCTGAATAATATCAAGCGTCTGAGCCGGAGAAATCTTAAAGCGCTTAGAGCACTCTGATTGAAGCTCAGCCAAGTTGAAAAGTAATGGCGCTTTCTTCTTAGAAATACCTGTTTCCTTATCAGAAACGAGAGCATTTCTATTTATTAAATCGTCTATTAACTTTTGTGCACTATCCTTAGTTTTAAAGCCATTTCCTTTATCACCGTATAATAAAGGTGATTCGAAATACTTTGAGCCATCGATAGCTTTCCACTCTGCAGGGAAATTAACATCTGAGAACTTTCCTACTACTTTAAAGAAAGGATCCTCATTGAAATTACGAATTTCTCTTTCTCTCTCAACAACCATACCAAGAACACAAGTCATAACTCGACCAATGGCAATAGCTGCATAGCTTGTAGTAGCTGCCGCATCATTTATCAAACGTCCATATTTAACAGATAAAGCACGGGAAAAATTGATACCAAGGCTGTAGTCCTCGATTGTACGCATGATACCTGAAGCACCAAGCTTTGCATAATCGCTCATAGGCTTTGCTTCATTGATACCGCGCAGAATTTCATCATCAGTCTGAGAATCAATCCAAACACGAAGCTCAGTCATGCCATCGCGAACTCCACCATAATTACGGATGTTTTCCTCGATTGTCTGTCCTTCTTTTCCCGAGTCACCTGCCCAATATACAGTATCGATATCTTCTCTGTGCAAAAGGCCATTAACTACTTTGTATTGGTCCTTTGCAGATTCAACAACACCGTACTTGTACTCTGTAGGCAAAAATGGCAAATCTTCAAGATTCCAGTTTTTATATTTAATGTCATACTCCTCTGGATAAACCATCTGAACCAAATGGCCATAGCACCAGCTAATGACATATTCATTATTCTCAATAAATCCATTTTGATTTCCGGAAACCTTCAGCACTCTTGCAAAGTCTCTTGCAACAGATGGTTTCTCAGTGATAATCAATTTTTTGCCCAAACTTATTACTCCCTTGTAAAAAATTAATTCTAATTTTAATAATTTAGAGCCCCTAGCCAAAGGCAAGGGGCTCTAAATATTATAACTTTATAGCTCCGTCATGTCCACCAACACAACAGATTTATTTTCTTTTGAAAGCTCAACTAATTTGTTATCAAACTTAGTTGCTGAGAAAAGGAAAATAGTGTTTGCTACGATACGCGCCTGCTTCATGGAATCAAGAAGCTTTTCGTATGTTTCGTATCCCATAGTCTTCTCTGTCCAGTTGCAAATACCAACAACATTCTCTCTGTTAGAGCTTTGACCAATCACATCGATTGTTCCTTCTTTACCAAGCCATGTACCAATTTTCACAAGCTTGATTGGAAGCTGTCCTACCATATTTAATAGATGTAAATATTCTCTACAAACATCCACGAAATAATTCTGTAAGTACTCATCTAAGTATGGAGCAATGAACTTGTCATAGAACGCTTCTGGTGTGTGTGAAATCAGCTCTGATAAATGAGGATATACAAATGTGAACCAGAAATTTGTGTAAGGCTCAACAATTCTGTAGATACCCTTTTTTGTATTGTCCCATCCGCCTGTCTCAAAGGAAACAACCTTATCTATAACATCAAATGCTGCCAAGTTTTTCATATATACAGAAATCTTTGCTCTTGAATATCCTGTATCCTCAAACAAATCATTAAGCTTTTCATTGCCTGCCGCAATTGAACCTAAGATTGTGTTGTAGCAAGATAATTCTCTAAGCTCTGAAGAAATATATCCCTCAGCCTCTGAGTAAAGAAATCCTGTTGGAGATAATATATTTTCACAGACATTTGCCTTTATACTCTTTTTACCATTCCATCTGTCCAGGTAATCAGAAACACCACCGATAATACCATATGTGCTAACGCACTGAGCAACAGTGTAATTAGGAAATGCCCTTACAATATCAAGGAATGAATGATTCTCAAGCTTAATAGTCTCATCAATTTCATTAATAGTATTGCCAGCGAATTCTGCAAAAGTATTTTCAGACCATACAATTGAAGAACTAGCGATAATGATCATAATCTTGCCTGGATAAAGCTTTTTATTCTTTAAAGAAACAAGGCTTGCAAATAAGTCATTATTCTTTTTGATAGCAAACTGAGCTTCATCAATAATAAATACAAGCTTTGAGCCATCTTTAGACTTGAAGTTCTTGAAACACTCGTCAAAAGATTCAGATTCAATCTTTTTATCATAAGCAGATGCCATCTGATCATTAAGATACTTTAGCTGCTTGTTGTCTGAGCATTGACGGCTACGGTAATATAAATAATCTTTGCCAGTTGTGAATTCATCTAGGACGGACTCACAGCCGCAGCCACGTCTGCCATATAAAAGCACAAGGTTGCTTTTATTCTCTTGGTAAATAGTTTCTAGCTTCTTAAGTTCGTTGGTTCGTGTCATATTATTCTCCCAAAAAAACGTCAATTCACTAAGTACGAGTACTATAATAACACAATTCACTTTAGCAGACTACACTAAAAAAGTATTTTATTTGAATTTAATTTATAAAATATATTTATATCAATAAAAAAGGTAAGCACAAACTACTGTGCTTACCTTAAAATCAGTAATTATTTTATTTAGCTGTGATATATCCCTGAGCCTTAAGAAGCTCTGCACAAAGAACTGCACCACCTGCAGCACCACGTACTGTGTTGTGTGACAATCCAACGAACTTCCAATCGTAGATGCTATCCTCACGGATACGTCCAACAGAAACGCCCATGCCGTTCTCATAGTCAACATCAAGTGATACCTGAGGTCTGTTGTCCTCTTCCATGTATCTGATGAACTGCTTTGGTGCTGATGGAAGCTGAAGCTCCTGTGGTACACCAGAGAAGTTGTTGATTGCATCGATAAGCTGCTGCTTTGTTGGCTGCTTCTTGAACTTAACAAATACAGCTGCTGTATGTCCGTTAAGTACTGGAACACGGATACACTGGCTTGTAATCTTTACATCGTCAGCTGGAACGATAACACCGTCCTTGATTTCGCCCCAAATTCTAAGTGGCTCTTTCTCAGACTTCTCTTCCTCACCTGAGATAAATGGGATGATGTTGTGCTCCATCTCTGGCCAATCCTTAAATGTCTTTCCTGCACCAGAAATAGCCTGATATGTTGTAACTACAACCTCATATGGCTCGAATTCCTTCCAAGCTGTAAGAACTGGAGCATATGACTGAATTGAACAGTTAGGCTTTACAGCAACGAATCCCCTTGTTGTACCAAGTCTCTGTCTCTGATACTTGATAACGTCCATGTGCTGAGGATTGATTTCTGGAACTACCATAGGAACGTCTGGAGTCCATCTATGTGCTGAGTTGTTTGAAACTACAGGAGTCTCAGTTTTAGCGTAAGCTTCTTCGATTGCCTTGATTTCGTCCTTAGACATATCAACTGCAGAGAATACGAAGTCTACTTCTTTAGCTACTTCTTCAACCTCATTAACGTTCTTTACAATGATGTCCTTTACAGCTGCAGGCATTGGAGTATCCATCTTCCATCTACCGCCAACTGCATCCTCATAACGCTGTCCCGCAGAACGTTGTGAAGCTGCAATAGTTGTAACCTCGAACCATGGATGATTTTCAAGAAGAGAAATAAATCTCTGACCAACCATACCAGTACCACCAAGAATTCCGACTCTTAATTTCTCGCTCATTTCAAACTTCTCCTTACTTTTTGTATTTGTGTCACGGACAAATGTCCGTCATTAGACAAGATTATAATCAAACTATATAATAAATGCAAGGAGAAATTAAACAAATTTAACAACCCCTTGCATATTTTTTATTCAAAACTAAAATGTTCTGGAATATTCTTCATAAAATCCTTGCATAATTGAATTTCATCAAGCATAACATCATGACCTGGAGCACCAACTGTAAGTCGCTTATTTACGCATGTCTCCATGGAAATGGCATCAAATATATCCTCATCGAAAGCTTCTGAATAGCTTCTAAGCTCCTCTAAAGACATATCGTCAATGGCAATACCCTTTTCAATGCAAGCCAAAACGATCTGACCGATGATTCCGTGTGCGTCTCTGAAAGGCACGCCTTTGTTTACAAGATAATCAGCTGCATCTGTGGCATTTGTAAATCCATTTCTAGCACTCTTTGCCATCACATCTTTGTTAAATTTGATTGTAGAAAGCATGCCGTCGAACAGAATAATGCAATCCTGCACTGTCTTCATAGCATCAAAGGACATTTCCTTGTCCTCCTGCATATCTTTGTTGTAAGCAAGAGGAATACCCTTCATTGTGGTGAGAAGTGACATTAAAGCACCATACACACGGCCTGTCTTTCCGCGGACAAGCTCTGCAATATCAGGATTCTTCTTCTGAGGCATGATAGAGCTTCCTGTAGAGAAAGCATCATCGATTTCGATAAATCTATATTCATTACTGTTCCAGATGATGATTTCCTCGGAAAAACGAGAAAGATGCATCTGAATAGTACAAAGAGCTGATAAAAACTCGATGAGATAATCTCTGTCGGAAACACCGTCCATTGAATTAAGTGTAGGAATTTCAAAGCCTAGAAGCTTTGCTGTCATATCTCTATCTAAAGGATATGTGGTACCTGCTAAAGCACCAGATCCTAAAGGACAAGTGTACATTGATGAGTTGATGAACGCCAATCGCATAACATCTCTTTTAAACATCTCGAAGTAAGCTCCCATGTGGTGGGCAACTGTAATTGGCTGAGCCTTCTGAAGATGTGTAAATCCTGGCATGATAGTGTCGATGTTTTCTTCCATAATGCCAAGAATTGTATTTAAAAGGTGTTCCAATGCTTTGGCTGTTGAATTGACCTGCTCTCTTGTGTAGAGCTTCATATCAAGGGCAACCTGGTCATTTCTAGAACGTCCAGTATGGAGCTTCTTTCCAGCATCTCCGATTCTATCTATCAGATTTGCCTCCACAAAGCTGTGTACATCCTCGTACTCAGATGTAATCTGAAGTGCACCAGATTTAACATCAGCTTCGATTCCATCAAGACCAGCAAGAATCTGATTTTTCTCGTCCTCAGTGATAACTCCAACAGAAGCTAACATAGTAACATGAGCTCTGCTGCCTCTCACATCCTGCTCGAAAAGCTTTTTATCAAAATTGATAGAAGCATTGAAATCATAAACAATTTGATCTGTAGCCTTGGTGAATCTTCCACCCCATAACTGCGCCATAACTAATCCTCCATACTTGCCTGTTGTTTCTGTAACTGTCTGTCTCTATAGGAATAGACGCATCCACAGTAATCCTGTCTGTACATGTCGTATTCCTTTGAAAGCTCAGTGCTTCGCTTATATCCTTCCCTCTTTTTAAAATCACTTGGAAGCCAAGCTATCTCTAGCTCGTCGGCAATTTTCATGCCGATTTCATTAAGCACCTGGGAATCTTTCATTGGTGATATTGTAAGCGTTGTTGTAAAAAAGTCAAAGCTTTTTTCTTTAGCAACCATTGCAGTACGTCTCAAACGAAGGTCATAACACTTGTGGCATCTTGCACCTTTTTCCGGCTCATTTTCCAGGCCTTTGGCTATTTCATAGAAGCTGTCTTTATCATAATCTCCCTCAATAAAAGCTACCGGATGCTTTGTTGGGAATTCATTGATAAAGCGCTGCTGTTCTTTAACACGATGATAATACTCGTCATCAGGATAAATATTAGGATTGTAGTAAAAAACAGTAACATTGAAATACTGAGAAAGGTACTCTATGCAGTAGCTACTGCACGGACCACAACAGCTATGTAACAATAAAGAAGGCACACGGCCTTCTTTTTCTAGGTTCTCTATTAATTTATCTAGTTTATTTTGATAATTTTGACGAATCATAACTTGACCAAATATATAAGAAAACTATTGCAAAAACATAAACACAAGCCATAAGGATCATGAAAGGTACCTGAGATGCCATAATGCCGCAAACAATCTGAGCAATGATAACAAGACCATGAATCCAAATAGGAATTTTATTAAGGCAAGCAGCAAGTGCAGCCTCCAAAATAACCATCACGCAAGCCACTACCACATTAATCTTAAATGCAACGATTGAAACTACGATAGCAACAATTGCGAAAATCCCAAGGGCTATAAGTGTAATTAAAGGAAGATTTTCTTTTGAGAAGAACTCCTTAATGTTAAATGCAGGTAAATTTTTCTTTTTTGTTTCCATTTTAAATCCCCACTAATAATAAATTTTGGTACATGTGTCATTATAATAAAACATATTGATTTTCTCAACATTTTAATTGAGTTTTTAATTGATTTTTTCCAATCGATATATTACACTTAATCTCGCATGGATTAAGGCTATATAGGCTTTTTTCATAAGCT
>JAEEGH010004565.1_pt1 | contig 35443 bp, 28 predicted proteins | sample 9134181 | NCBI WGS metagenome assembly JAEEGH01 (sample SAMN16246544, study PRJNA631951) | gut metagenome | biome: gut microbiome; feature: rumen; material: DP-attached | host: Bos | place: Iran: Karaj | collected 2018-10
GTCAAAGAAGTCTACGCCGACTACTGCACATTCACGGCGAAATAGGGAGCGCTTTTTTTTCGTACATTTGTTCCCGATGACGGAACGTTTGGACAAAGACGAGAAAAAGATCTCCGGGATGTTCGATTCGATCGCTTCGAAGTACGACCGGATGAACCACGGCATGTCGCTGGGCATCGACCGCCTTTGGCGTCGGCGCTTTGTGCGGCGACTGGCGAAGAAACTTCCGGAGAAGGCCGCCGTGCTCGACCTGGCCTGCGGTACGGGCGACCTGACGAAGGCCTTGTCCGACAGAGGCTATCACGTGACGGGGCTTGATATTTCCTCCGAAATGATGGCAATCGGGCGGGAGAAATGCCGCTATCTGTCGCCGAAACCGAATTTCGTCCTCGGATCGGCCGAGCAGATTCCTTTTCCCGACGATACGTTCGATGCCGTGACCATCGCCTTCGGCCTTCGCAACTTCGACCACCGTGCCCGGTGTCTCGCCGAGATTCGCCGCGTGCTGAAGCCCGGCGGCCAGCTGGCCGTCCTGGAGTTCGCCGTCCCCCGGAACCGCCATTGGAACAAAATCTATCTTTTCTATTTCAAGAACATCCTGCCGCTGATCGGCCGTCTCGTCGGCAGCGCCGACGCCTACGGTTACCTCGTCGATTCCGTGCTGGCCTTCCCGCGCTATGAAGCCCTCTGCGACGAATTCCGCCGCGCAGGATTCCTTTTCCCGCGCTACAAACCCTACACTGGCGGCATCGCCTGCGGCTATTTCGCTTCGCGATAATCACTATTGCGCGCAGGCCTGGTGGAGCGGCAGGTTCTTTTAAGCCAGGCTCAGGCCTGGCTTAAAAAGGTTCTGCCGCGCGTTGGGAGCACGACTGTTATTCCCACTCTATAGTTGCCGGGGGTTTTGAGGAGATGTCGTAGACGACGCGGTTGATGCCGCGGACGCGGCGGATGATTTCGTTGGAAACTTTCGCCAGAAAGTCGTAGGGGAGCGGGTACCAGTCGGCGGTCATGCCGTCGGTGGAAGTGACGGCTCGGAGGGCCGCCGTGTATTCGTAGGTCCGTTCATCACCCATCACGCCGACGCTCTTGACCGGGAGGAGAATCGTGCCGGCCTGCCAGATCTTGTCGTATAGCCCGTCGGCCCTCAGGGCGTCGATGTAGATCTTGTCGGCGTCGCGCAGGATCTCAAGTTTTTCGAAAGTCACTTCGCCGAGGACGCGGATGGCCAAGGACGGTCCCGGGAACGGGTGCCGGCCGATGAGCGAGGCGGGGATGCCGAGGGCACGGCCCACGCGCCTGACTTCATCCTTGAACAGCATCCGGAGCGGTTCCACGATCCGGAGATTCATTTTTTCGGGCAGGCCGCCCACGTTGTGGTGACTCTTGATTTTCGCGGCCTGGCCGCCGATGGCGGCAGATTCGATGACGTCGGGATAGATGGTCCCCTGGGCCAGCCAGCGGGCGCCGTCCACCTTCCGGGCTTCTTCCTCGAAGACTTCGATGAATGTCTTGCCGATGGCCTTTCGCTTGGCTTCCGGTTCGCTCAACCCTGCGAGGGCTGCCAGGAAGCGTTCGCCTGCATTGACGCCGGTGACGTTGAGGCCCATGCCGCGGTAGGACTCCATGACTTCGGAGAACTCGTTACGGCGCAGCAGGCCGTTGTCCACGAAAATGCAATGGAGCCGGTCGCCGATGGCCTTGTGGAGCAGCACGGCCGCCACGGTGGAGTCGACACCGCCGCTCAGACCGAGAATCACCGTGTCGCCGCCGATCTTGCGGTGGAGTTCGTCGACGGTGGAGTCGATGAAAGAGGCGGGCGTCCAACTGCCGCTGCAGCCGCAGATGGTCTTCACGAAATTGGCCAGGATGCGGCTGCCGTATTCCGTGTGATAGACTTCCGGATGGAACTGAACGGCGTAGGTCTGTTCACCGAAGATGCGGTAGGCAGCATTGACCACGCTGGCCGTCGAGGCGAGAACCGTGGAATTGTCGGGAAGGACCGTGATTGTGTCGCCGTGCGACATCCAGACCGGGCTCTTCGGCGGGACGCCGTCGAAGAGCGGGTCGCGCTGTTTCACCTCGAGTTCCGCCCGGCCGTATTCGCGCGAACCGGCACTTTCCACCGCCCCGCCGTAGTGGTGGGCGAGATACTGGGCGCCGTAGCAGATGCCCAGCAGGGGCAGGCGTCCCTTGATGCCGCTCAGGTCGACCTGCGGCGCATCGGGTGCCGTAACGGAGCAGGGACTTCCGGAAAGGATCACGCCCTTGACCGTATCGTCGAGCGGCGGGATCTTGTTGAAGGGATGGATCTCGCAATAGACGTTGAGTTCGCGGAGGCGCCGGCCGATGAGCTGGGTCACCTGGGAGCCGAAATCGAGGATGAGAATCTTTTCAACCATGCTACAAAGATAATGTAATGGGCGTGAAAAATATACAAATATTGCGAGATAATTCCTACTTTTGCGGCTTCAGCGGAAAAGAAAACACCTATGCAAGCGATCCGAAACGTAGCCATCATCGCCCACGTGGACCACGGCAAGACCACCCTCGTGGACCGGATGATCTATCAGGCCAAACTGACCCGCCGGGCGGAAGACCTCGGCGAACTGATTCTCGACAACAACGACCTGGAGCGTGAGCGCGGCATCACCATCCTGGCCAAGAACGTGTCGGTCCCCTATAAGGATACGAAGATCAATATCATCGACACGCCCGGCCACGCCGATTTCGGCGGCGAGGTGGAGCGCGTGCTCAATATGGCCGACGGTGTGCTGCTGCTGGTCGACGCTTTCGAGGGCACGATGCCGCAGACCCGTTTCGTCTTGCAGAAAGCCATCGAGATGGGCAAGAAACCCATCGTGGTCATCAACAAGGTGGACAAGCAGAACTGCCGCCCCGACGAGGTGAACGAGCAGGTATTCGACCTGATGTTCTCGCTGGGCGCCACGGAAGACCAGCTCGATTACACGACCATCTTCGGCAGTGCCAAGCAGGGCTGGATGTCGCGCGACTGGCGTAAGCCCACGAACGACATCACGGCGCTGCTCGATGCCATCATCGAACAGATTCCCGCCCCGGAAGTCCGGGAGGGAACGCCCCAGATGCTGATCTCTTCGCTGGAATACTCGCCTTACGTGGGCCGTATCGCCATCGGCCGCATCACCCGCGGAAGCCTCCGCAGCGGAATGCCGGTGTCGCTGTGCAAGCGCTACGATATCGTGGAGAAGCAGAAGATCAAGGAATTGATGGTGTTCGAGGGACTCGAGAAACGGAAAGTGGACGAGGTTCCCTGCGGTGACATCTGCGCCGTGGTGGGCATCGACGGGTTCGAGATCGGCGACACCATCGCCGACATCGAGAATCCGGAAGCCCTGCCGCCGATCGCCGTCGATGAGCCCACGATGAGCATGGTGTTCACGATCAATGACTCGCCGTTCTTCGGCCGCGAAGGCAAGTATGTGACTTCGCGCCACATCAAGGAGCGTCTGGACCGTGAACTGGAGAAGAACCTGGCCCTGCGTGTCAAGCCCGGCGTCAACGCCGACTCGTTCGTAGTCTATGGCCGCGGCGTGCTGCACCTGTCGATCCTCATCGAGACCATGCGCCGCGAGGGCTTCGAACTGCAAGTCGGCCAGCCGCGCGTGCTCGACAAGACCATCGGCGGCAAACGCTGCGAGCCGGTCGAGTACCTGACCATCGACGTCCCGGAAGAATTCGTGGGACGCGCCATCGAGATGACTACGCGGCGCAAGGGCGCCCTCATCCGGATGGAGAATCACGACGACCGCACGCACCTCGATTTCGAGATTCCCGCCCGCGGCCTGATGGGCCTGCGCAGCAACCTGCTCACCGCCACGCAGGGCGAAGCCATCGTGGCGCACCGCTTCAAGGATTACGAGCCGTACAAAGGGGAGATCGAGAAGCGGACCAACGGCTCGCTGGTAGCCCACGAGACGGGTCTGTCCGTAGCCTATGCGATGGACAAACTCCAGGACCGCGGCCGCTTTTTCATCGAGCCGGGCGAAGAAGTGTATGCCGGACAGGTCGTCGGCGAGCATTCGCGCGACTTCGACCTGGTCATCAATATCTGCAAGACCAAGAAACTCACCAACGTCCGGGCCGCCGGCACCGATGAGAAAGTGATGCTTCCGCCGCCCGTCCGTTTCAGCCTCGAAGAGGCCCTGGAATACATCCAGGAGGATGAATTGGTGGAAGTTACGCCCAAGTCGATGCGTATGCGGAAGATCATTCTCGACGAGATTGCGCGAAAAAGAGCGGAAAGAAGCTAGTTTTCAAATTATTTTGCTATATTTGCAGCCCCAATTTTTCCGAGATGGACAAGTTGAACCAAGATATCGTAATCCCTATCAAGGGTTTGCCCTACGGGGAGAGTTCATTTCGGTTTGAAATCGGGGAACCGTTCTTTCAAGCATTCGAGAATACCCAGATCAAGGACGCGGACTGCAGCGTGCGCGTGACGGTGATCCGGCATCAGACCCTGCTCGAGGTGGTCTGCGCCGTGACGGGCTTCGTGGTGGTCGAGTGCGACCGCTGCCTGGAAGACCTCACGCTGAAGGTCGACATCGAGCCCCGCCTGACCGTCGGTTTCGGCAGCGTCGACGTGGATGATGACACGGAAAGCGATGAAGACATCGTGGTTGTCGATCACACTCAGCGCGACCTGGACCTCGATCAGTTCGTGTACGACTACGTCTGCCTGAGCCTTCCGCTGGTGAAGGTGCATCCCGAAGGGAAATGCAATCCCGAGATGCTCCGTTACCTGAGCGAATCCGGCGGAAACGAGTCGTCCGAGTCGGAGACGGTGCGGCCTTTCGAAGGTTTGAAAGATTTGTTGGAAAGTAAAAACAATTAAAAATAAGGAAAAATGGCACATCCGAAACACAAGATCTCGAAGCAGCGTCGAGATAAGAGAAGAACCCACGACAAAGCGCTTGTTCCGCAGCTTTCCACCTGCTCGAACTGCGGCGCTACGGTGATGTATCACCACGTCTGCCCTGAGTGCGGTTACTACCGTGGCCGTCAGATCATCAACAAAACCGTTGCTTGAGTTACTGGGGCTCTGCCCCAAACCCCGCCGCTCCAGCCTGCTATTTCACGAGGCTAGCCCGCACGGCTTCCGCTAGCGCCTGATGGCGCTTTGGAGACAACGATTAGAAACGCCGGGGAAACCGGCGTTTTTTCTAGGCCCTGTAGTTCAACGGATAGAATGGAGGTTTCCTAAACCTTAGATGGCGGTTCGATTCCGCCCGGGGCTACGAAAAAAGAGAAAAGGCGCGCCTTTTCTCTTTTTTCGTAGCCTGACGGCAGCGGAACTGCTTCCTTTCAGAGGATTATTTCAATACGGTTATCTTTGACAGCGTCGGTGGCGGGGAAGGTGACGGTCAGGGCGTCGGCGTCCTGGCGGCATTCGCCGGCCGGGGTTCCGTTGAGCAGGACCTTCCGGGGCAGCGACCGGACGCCTTCCAGGACCACATACAGATGGCGGGTCGCCGAAAGGCCGGCGGCCGCGCCTTCGCGGGCGTACACCGTCAGGCTGAGCTTTTTACCGGAAAGGTTCTTCTCGATCCGGGTGAACGCGCAGTTCGTCGCGTAGTCTTTGGATACGCCGTCGTCTTCATACAGCCGGAACGTGGATTTCCCGGCCCCCGGGACCACCAGGATGCCCAGGACGTCGGAAGGATCCTGCAGGTTGCGGATTTCCGTTCCGGCGAGCGGGACGATGCTTCCCGCCTTGACATACCAGGGATTCTGGTCGATGGTGTAGCGGAGGGTCTTCTTGCTTCCCCCTTTGTAGAGGGTGTGCGTGGCCATATCGTACCAGTCGCTTCCGGTGGGGAACCAGACGGACCGTGACGCTTTGCCGTCGGCCCCGACGGGCTCCGCCACGGCCGTGGCCAGGATCCGGTCGCCGAACAGATACTCTTCATTGCAACTGTAGGCTTCTTCCTGCTCCGGATGGGAGTAGTACAGCGGGCGGCAGATGCAGACGCCGGTATCGTAGGCCTCGCGCGCCATCGTGTAGATGTAGGGCGACAGCGTGTAGCGCAGGCGGATGGCGGCCAGCATATAGTCGTAATGGTCGGGATAAGCCCAGATTTTCCTCTCGAGCCGGGCGTTCTGGGTGGAATGCGTCTTGAAGATGGGCGTGAAGACGCCGAACTGGAGCCAGCGGGTGTACATCTCCGGTTCGGTCAGACGCTCGTGGTCGCGCAGCTGCTGATGGCCGCCGATGTCGTGGCCCCAGTAGCCGTAGCCCACATTCGAGGCCGTGGCGGTGAAATAGGGCAGGAACTTGAGGACGCGCCATTCGTCGTAGGTGTCGCCGGAGAAGCCAAGCTGGTAACGATGGCTGCCCAGGCCGCCCCAGCGGTGATAGATGAACGGGCGCTCCGTCCCGTTCTCCTCCTTGTCGCGGAAGAAGGCGTAGTTGATCCAGAAGGTGTTGCTCAGGCCGTCCACATATTTCGAGTTGATCCACTGCTGCCAGTCGAGCCACCAGAAATCCACGCCCTGGCGTTCGAGAGGCCGGATGACGCTGTTGAAATAGGCGTCGGCCCAGGCGCGCTGCGACATCCGGTAGGGGACGGATGCGTGGTACCCTGCCTTGCCGACCGGTTCCTTGTTGCCGGCATACAGATAGCCGCCTTCCGGGAAGATGTAATCTTTGGGGCCGTCGTAGTCGTCGGTCCGCGACAGATAATCCCGGACGAACCCTTCGTAGCACTCTTCGTAGGGCCGGATGCCGGAAGCGGGATGGAGATTCAGCGCTGTCTTGAATCCCAGCGCGTGGAGCTCTCTCAGGAAGCCTTCCGGGTCCGGGAACAGGTCACGGTTCCAGGTATAGCCCGTCCAGCCTCGGCCCTGGGCAAAGTCGTCGTTCCCAAGCCGTTTCTGCATCTCCTGGTAAGTATAGTGCCAGTCCATATCTACGATCATCACGTCCATCGGGACTCCGCGCTCGCGCATCTCGCGTCCGAGATCCAGCATCTCGTCGTCGGTGAAAACCCAGTAGCGGCTCCACCAGTAACCCAGGGTGTATCTGGGCGGCAGCGGAATCCGTCCGGCAATCTTGATGAAATCGCCCAGGGCGGCTGTGTAGTCGTGCCCGTAGGCGAAGAGATACCAGTCGATCCGGTCGCCGGAAGGCCGTTCCGCCACCCATCCGTCCGTGCCGAAAAGATGCCGTGCGGATTCATCGACGAGAGCCCAGCCGTCGCGTGAGAGGATACCGTCTTCCAGCGTCTGTTCCCGCAGTGACAGCCGTTCGAAGCCCAGGCATCCGTCGAGGGTACGGGTCGTGCCCTTGAGGTTGCCGGAGGGGGCCATTCCCGGTTCCCACGTGCCCGTGGCAAAGCGGACGCGAAGATTCTCCGGCGCGAAGCGGCCGCCCTTGTAGGTCAGCGTCACACGGCCGGTCCGGATGGTCAGGATGCCGTCGCGGACGGTTTGGGTAAATTCGGGAACAGGGAGGTCGCGGTTGACGATGGCCAGGGAAGCCCGGTCTTCGAATACGCCGTCTTCGGCCCATTCCATGCGGATGAGCCTGTCGGTCAGGATGGTGAAGCGGGCGTTCTGATACACGACGGTAGCGGCGGGCTTTGCCGTCGGATTGTCGTTTTCAGCCATTGCGGCGAAGGGAAGCAGAAGGAGGGCGAGGGCCAGGATCCGTTTCATAGTGAATAGAAAAAAGGGTTATGGTTCAGCTGCGTGCTGGATGATATTTCAGGATGGTTTCCTGCCACTTGCGGGTGTCGATGTGTGTGTAGATCTCGGTGGTGAGGATGCTCTCGTGGCCGAGCATTTCCTGGACGACGCGCAGGTCGGCTCCGTTTTCGACCAGGTGCGTGGCGAAACTGTGGCGGAATGTGTGCGGGGATATTTCCTTGCGGATGCCGGCGACGGCTGCCTGTTCCTTGACGATGTGGAAGATCATTCCGCGTGTCAGTTTTCCGCCGTTGCGGTTGAGGAAGAGGATGTCTTCGTCAGCTTTTTTCACAGGCCCTGCGTCGCGGATCTTCCGGTAGAGGCGAATTGCCTGGATGGCGGGCGCGCCGATGGGCACGAGCCGCTGTTTGCTGCCCTTGCCGAAGACGCGGACGAACTGCTCATCCAGGAACAGGTCGGAAATCTTCAGGTTCACCAGCTCGCTTACGCGCAGGCCGCAGGAATAGAGCACTTCGAGGATGGCCCGGTTGCGGTGTCCTTCCGGCTTGGACAAGTCCACGGAATCGAGGATGGAGAGGACCTCCTTTACGCTCAGGACAGTCGGCAGATAGGGGTTGATCTTCGGAGCGGCGATCCTGTCGCAGGGATTCTCCGGGAGTTTCCCTTCCGCGTCCAGAAAGCGGTACAGCGCCTTTACCGAGCTGATGATGCGCGCCTGCGAACGCTTGGTGACGCCGGCCGCGACCTGGCTCTCCAGGAAGCGGTCGATCTCTTCGGTGCCTGCATCGGCGGGAGCGATGCCGTCGCTCCGGAGCAGGTCGAAATATTTCCGTATGTCGGACGTGTAAGCCGCGATGGTATTGGGCGACATCGAACGCTCGAGCTTCAGGTGGTCGCGGAAGTCGAGCAGCGTGGTCTCGTAGATGTCAGCGTGATTGCGCATAGTGGCGGCAATGGGGGCTCAGGCCGCATTCCCCGCATTTCGGGTTGCGTGCCGTGCAGACGTATCGGCCGTGGAGGATGAGCCAGTGGTGCGCCTTGGGCCGCACGGCTTCGGGAATGCCGGCTTCCAGGTCGAGTTCCACGGCATAGGGCGTCTTGCCGTCGGAAAGTCCGAGCCGGTGCGCCACGCGGAAAACGTGGGTATCGACGGCGATGACGGGCTCGTCGTAGAGAACGGAGGCCACTACGTTGGCGGTTTTCCGTCCGACGCCGGGCAGCGTCATCAATGCATCGATGTCGCGCGGGATCTCCCCTCCGAAATCCTGCATCACTTTCTGCGCCATCTCGACCAGATGCGCCGCCTTGCTGTTGGGGTAGGAGATCGAGCGGATGAGCGGATAGACTTCTTCCGGCGTGGCGGCGGCCAGCGCGGTCACGTCGGGGTAGCGTTCGTAGAGGGCGGGCGTGGTCAGGTTGACGCGCTTGTCGGTGCATTGCGCCGAAAGGATGACCGCTACGATCAGCTGGTAGGGTGATAGATAATTGAGCTCGCTCCTGGGAAGCGGGCGGTTGGCCTCGAACCAGGCCATCACCGGTTCGAAGGGGGGCTCAGGCTTGCGACGCGATTTCACGGCAGATTCCGTTTTCAAGGGTGATTACCCGGGCCGGGAACATCCGGATGAGCGACCGGTTGTGCGTCACCATGATGATGGCGGTGCCTTTCCGGTTGATGTCGAAGAGCAGGCGCATGATGCCGCGGGCGGTGTCTTCGTCGAGATTGCCGGTGGGTTCGTCGGCGAGGATCAGTTTCGGGTCGTTGAGCAGGGCACGGGCGATGGCGGCACGCTGCTGTTCGCCGCCCGAAAGCTGGTGCGGCTGCTTGTAGGCCTTGCTGGAGAGGCCGACCGCCTCCAGCACCTGCGTGATGCGCTCGTCCATTGCAAACTTGTCTTTCCAGCCCGTGGCCTTGAGGGCGAATCGCAGATTGTCTTCGACGGTGCGGTCCATCAGCAGCTGGAAGTCCTGGAAGACGATGCCCAGGCTGCGTCTGAGGTATGGTATTTGCTTGCGTTTGAGGTTCGTCAAGTCGAAGGAAACGACTTCCGCCTCTCCTGCCAGGAGCGGGTTTTCCCCGGTCAGGGTGCGGATGATGGATGTTTTTCCGCTGCCGACCTTTCCCGTCAGATAGACGAATTCACCGGGAAGGATTGTCAGGTCAAGGTGCTCTACGACCGGTATTTCGCCGTTGGAAATGTCGGCGCCGCGAAAGACGACGACAGGAGTTGCATCCGTGTTCATAATTGCGCGTTTGATGCACAAATTTAACTTTTTTTACGTATTTTCGCATAATAGATATGAAAAGCGTGAGCGAATACCTGAGAAACGGCGCAGCGGCCCTGCTGCTCCTCCTGGCGGTGCTGCCCCTGTCGGGCCAGGTCAAGGACCGGCAGCATTCCGACCGCCTCGAATCGGCCCGTAAACTCTATTACAGCGGCTCCTATTATGCGGCTGAGAAAGCCTTCACCGAACTGGGCCAGGAATCGTCCCGGACACTCGACCGTACCGAGATCGAGGCCTACAAGGTGATGTGCGCCATCGCACTGGACCAGGTCAATGCGGAAGGTCTGGTCAACACGTTCTGCACCAAGTATCCCAACGCCCCGCAGCAGTCGATGGTCAAGGAGGCGCTCGCCTCCCGGTATTTCGATACCGGCCGTTATCCCGAGGCCCTGGCCGTCTACAACACGATCGATCCCAGCCACATCTACAAGACGCGCCGGACCGGCTTCACGTTCAAGCAGGCGTACAGCAACCTGCGCACCGGCGGCTACGAGCGTGCGGAGAGCGGCTTCTCGGAGGTGCTCGCCTCGCCCCGCTCGCAGTACACGCTTCCCGCGACCTACTACAAGGGCTATGTCCATTACATCCGCCAGCAGTTCGCCGAAGCCGTTCCGCTCTTCGAGGCGGTGGGCGAGGGCAACCAGTTCTCGCAGATGGCCGACTATTTCGCCGTGGAAAGCAAGCTGATGCTCAAGGATTTCGACTATGTGATCCGCAAGGGCGTCCCGCTGTACGCAAAGCTCGACAAGGAAATGCAGAGCAGCCTGGCCCGCATCCTGTCGGAAGCCTATTACGAAAAGGGCGACCAGGAAAAGGCGCGGAAGTATTTCGACGTCTATGCCGGCAGCGGAGCCGAGATGAGCCGCAAGGACCACTATTTCTCGGGCATCGTCTCGTACAGCCTCAAGTCCTGGCTCTCGGCCATCGAGTCTTTCTCCCACGTGACCGGCCAGGAAGACGAACTGGGGCAGAACGCCTCGTACTACACGGCGAACAGCTACCTGCAGGTCCACAACAAGATCGCCGCGCTCGACGCCTTCAAGGCGGCGTCCGAATGCACGTTCGACCCGGTGATCCGGGAAGACGCCTTCTTCAATTTCGCCAAGCTCTCGTTCGACGTGAACTCCGACATCTCGCAGTTCCGCCGGTATATGGAAGCCTATCCCGACAGTGGGAAAGACGATATCATCAACAACTATATGGCGACCTCGTTCCTCCTGTCGAAGGATTACCGCTCGGCCGTGGAGGCGCTTTCGGCCATCCGCAAGCATACGCCCGAGTCGGCGGGCAACCTCCAGAAGGCCGCTTTCTTCCGGGCGCTCCAGCTGATCGAAGGCAAGGGCTGGCGGGCGGCGGAGCCGCTGCTCGAGACGGCGGTCGAGACCGGTGAGAACGAACCTCTCCGGAACCTGGCGCGCTTCTGGCAGGCCGAGTGCTGCTACCGCGACGAGCGCTATCCGGAAGCCATCTCGATCCTGGGCAACCTGCTGCTGGATGAAGACTTCCGCAGCACGTCGGACTATCCGCAGGCTCTCTATAACCAGGCGTACAGCTATCTGAAGAGCGGCAATTTCGCGGCTGCCGAAAACAATTTCCGCAGTTTCCTCAACGTGGCCGACGGCTATGAACAATACGAGCGGGATGCCCAGACCCGTCTGGGCGACGCCTGCTTCATGCAGGGGAAATACGCGGACGCCGTCAATATGTACCAGCGCGTATATGAGGCGGATCCGGCCTCGAGCGACATTTATCCGATCCTGCAGGCTTCCGTGGCCTGCGGCCTGATGGGCGACGACGCCCGGAAGATCGATATGCTCAAACTGGTGGCCCGCGTCAACCGGACGGCCCCCCTGTATCCGCAGGCCGTGTACGAACTGGGCCGCACCTATATGCAGACCGGCGATGATGACAGCGCCTCGGAATGCTTCTTCACCCTGCTCGGCATCAAGGGGAACGACTACTACGGAAAAGCCCTGCTGGAACTTGCGCTCATCAATGCGAACGCCCGGAAATACGACAAGGCCATCGAATACTACAAGACCGTCGTATCCACCGCTCCGCAGTCGCCCGAGGCCGAGGATGCGCTCATCGGCCTGGAAAGCATCTATCAGCGGCAGAACCGTCCGGAAGAGTATCTGACCTATCTCGACGCAATCGGCCGTTCCGACATCAAGAGCGACGACGAGAAGGAGCAGATGATCTACAATTCGGCCGAACAGCTGTCGCTTTCCGGCCGCCATGCGGCCGCCATCGGTGCCTGGCAGCGCTATCTCGCCCAGTATCCTTCGGGCGCCCGCTCGGCGCGGGCCACGTTCTGCCTGGCCGAAAGCCTGCGTGCGACCGGCCGGCTGGAATCCGCGGCCGACAATTACCTGAAAGTGATCCGCTCGGGCAACGCTTCGTGCCTGGAAGACGCCACGGCCGCCTATGCCGACATCCAGTACGGACAGCAGCACTATCAGCAGGCGGCGGAGGCCTATGCGCGGCTGGCCGACCTGACGAAAGACGACACCGTGCGGCAGCACGCCCGCGAAGGCCTGATGCGGGCCTCCTTCGCAGCGAAGGACTATGAAGGCGCAATCAATGCGGCCCGGGCCGTGGGCACCCGGGAAGCCCGCTTCCTGACCGCCCGTTCGTACCGGACGCTCGGCCAGCGGGAGAATGCCCGGCAGCTCTTTGAAGAACTGTCGGCCGACTGCAAGGATGCCTACGGGGCGGAAAGCGCCTATATCCTGGTGCTGGACGCTTACGACCGGGGCGACTTCGCGCAGGTGGAGCGCCGGGTATATGCCTTCTCCGACTCGGGGTCGGATCAGCTCTACTGGCTGGCCAAGAGTTTCATCATCCTGGGCGACTCCTTCGCCGACAGGGGTGACCGGGAGCAGGCGGAGGCCACTTTCAACAGTATTCTTGACGGTTACCGGCCGGTCCGTGACGATGACGATGTCATCGATCAGGTCCGGACCCGGTTGAATATGCTTAAAACGAAGATGCGATGAAACGGTTTGTGTTGACAGTGTTATTGTTTGCCGCCGCGCTCCCGCTTCGGGCGCAGGTGGCCACGGTGGAGGTGAGCCGTCCCTATGACGTCAATCTCGACGGCATCCGCAAGCCGGCCCTCCCGACCTCGGTCGATGATTCGCTTCAGCGTTTTGACGTGCAATTCGACTATTCGATCTTCAACCGCCCCTACGGCGATCTCTACGATTTCACGCCGTACGAGTCGATCCAACTCTCGACCGTGGGAGCCAACCGCACCCCGTTCGTGTTTGCGCGGATGGGTTCGCAGTACGCATTCGGGGAGAGGGGCGTGATGCCCGTCGGGGAAATCTATCTCCAGTCGAAGCCGAAGAATGGTTTCTGCTCGGGCCTCTACGGCCGTCACAACTCCTTCTTCGGCGACCTGGGACGAGGGTTCGACGCCCTTCCCGTGCTTGAAACTTCGCGTATGGAAAACACGGTGGGCGGCGGTCTTACCTACGACTGGGCGACGGGCGAACTGATGTTCGACGTCAAGTACGATTTCGACCGCAATAGTTATACGGCGAATGACGGTGGAAATCCGCCGCTCAACGGGTACCCGTATGTGACCTCCTGGCCCGCAGGTTATCTGTCCACGGCCAATCACAGGAACAACAGCCTGACGGCCGCCTTCAATCTGAATTCTGCCCAAAAAGAGGAAAATACTGTTTATTACGACGTTACACTTTCGTTCCGTGATACCCGAAAAGAACTGATCGAGGATTTCAACCTAGAACCCATTACCATCGCGTTGGGGGGTATTCCCACCGACACATCCCGTCTCCGGGAAGGATTCCTCCACGTGAACGGCTTTGTCGGCGCCACGTTCGACATCCACCGGGTGTATGTCGATATGAACATCGAGTACGCCACCTATGCCGGTATGCACGATTTTCAGATCGGACTCGTGGAATTCTCGCCGATCTACCAGTATCAGAGGAAATGGCTGGATGCGCGGCTGGGCGTGAAGTTCGGCACCCGCTACGGGATCAGGGGCACCATCGATGAACCGGAACTCGACCTGAGTCCGCGCAGCAGCATCTTCCCCGACGTGGACCTGCGCTTCACGCTGCTCGACAAGACTCTCTGGGCCCACGCCGTGGTGACGGGCGGCAATGACCTGAATTGCTTCTCCCGGATGGTCGACGACTGCCCGATCGTACTCCCTTCGGCGACCATGGCCTTCGGTACGCGCCCCATTGATGCCACCCTTTCACTGGAAGGCGTGGTGAGCGGCCGACTGGGCTTCAACCTGGAAGGCAACTACAAGATCTCCCGCAACAAGATGATTTTCGTACCTGTGTTCGAGGGCACGGCCCTTATGCAGATGACGCCTGTGTACCGTGATGTCAACCAGGCTTCCGTGCAAGGGGAAATACTCTGGCGTTCCCAGGATTTGACCGTCGGGGGCAGGCTTCGCTATGCCAGTTATAAGGATGCTGCTGAGAAGACCGTTGTTACCGAGATGCCGAAATGGACGGGTAATGCTTTCATCCGTTATAACTACCGGGAAAGGATCATCGCCCAGGTCGAATGCAACTACCGCAGTTCAACCAGCGGGACGAGACTTATCGGTACAATATACACCGACGTGCACTTGTTGAATCCTGCCTATGAAGTCCCCGCCATCGTGGATGTCGACCTGGATGTCAACTACTTGATCAACAAGAATTTCTCCGTCTTCGCCAAGGTCGGGAACCTGCTGAATCACCGCAATATGTACATGCCGCGCTATCTGGAACCCGGCATCAATCTGGGCGGTGGCGTCTGCATCAATTTTTAGGGGTTTTTTGCTTGCTTTTTCCGCGTTTTTTCCGTATCTTTGTTTGTTTTATAAGACAAAGATTTTAGATGGAAGAAAACGAAATCAAAGCGCAGAGCGAGCAGTATTCTGCCGACAGTATCCAGGTTCTGGAAGGCCTCGAAGCGGTCCGCAAACGTCCGTCGATGTATATCGGCGACATCAGTTCCCGCGGTCTGCATCATCTGGTCTATGAGGTGGTGGACAATTCAATCGACGAGGCGCTGGCCGGATTCTGCAACGACATTGTGGTAACCATCAACCCGGACAATTCGATCCGGGTATCCGATAACGGGCGCGGCATCCCGACCGGCCTGCACGAGAAGGAAAAGCGCAGCGCGCTGGAAGTGGTGTTGACCGTGCTTCACGCCGGCGGCAAATTCAGCAAGGACAGCTACAAGGTGTCCGGCGGTCTGCACGGCGTGGGTGTCTCCTGCGTCAACGCCCTTTCCTCGCACCTGACGGCGGAAATCCACCGTGAAGGCAAGATTTTCATGCAGGAGTATTCCCAGGGCAAGCCCCTCTACGACGTCAAGGTCGTGGGGGAGGCATCCGATACGGGTACCATCATTACCTTCAAGCCCGACAAGGAGATTTTCACGGTCCTGGTCTATGACTACGACATCCTGGCCGGCCGTCTCCGCGAACTGGCCTACCTCAACAAGGGCGTGCGCCTGACGCTTCGCGACACGCGTGCACGCGAGGTGGAATACGATGAGAACGGCAATCCGCTTCCGCAGGAACCCCGCGAGGAAGTGTTCTATTCGGAACACGGCCTGGTCGAGTTCGTGCAGTACCTCGACGGCGTGCGTGAGAAACTCACCGAGAAGCCGATCTACCTGGAGACCGACAAGGTCATCCCCATCGAGATCGCGATGCAGTACAACACGGGCTTCAGCGAGAACGTCCATTCCTACGTCAATAACATCAACACGATAGAAGGCGGTACGCACCTGAGCGGTTTCCGCCGCGGCCTGACCACGACGCTCAAGAGCTACGCCGACAAGAACGGCCTGCTTTCGAAACTCAAGTTCGACCTCGACCCTTCGGACTTCCGCGAGGGCCTGACGGCCGTCATCTCCGTGAAGGTGGCCGAGCCGCAGTTCGAAGGCCAGACCAAAACCAAACTGGGCAACAGCGAAGTGATGGCCGCGGTCTCGCAGGCCGTGAGCGCCGCGCTCGACCAGTACCTCGAAGAGAACCCGAAGGATGCCCGCGCCATCGTCGACAAGGTGGTGCTGGCCGCGACCGCCCGCCACGCCGCCCGCAAGGCGCGTGAACTGGTGCAGCGCAAGACCGTGATGTCGGGTTCGGGCCTGCCGGGCAAACTGGCCGACTGCTCCGACCGCGACCCCGCCAACTGCGAGCTCTTCCTCGTGGAGGGCGACTCCGCAGGCGGAACGGCCAAGCAGGGCCGCAACCGCCAGTTCCAGGCCATCCTGCCGCTCCGCGGCAAGATCCTCAACGTGGAGAAGGCCATGGAACACCGCGCTTTCGAAAGCGAATCCATCCGCAACATCTACACCGCCCTCGGCGTGTCGGTCGGTACGGAAGAGGACCCCAAGGCGCTCAATATGACCAAGCTCCGTTACCACAAGGTCATCATTATGACCGATGCCGACGTGGACGGCAGCCACATCGCCACGCTGATCCTTACCTTCTTCTTCCGCTATATGCCCGACCTGATCCGCAGCGGCTATGTCTATATCGCCACGCCGCCGCTCTACCGCGTGAAGAAGGGCAATGTGGAGGAATACTGCTGGACCGACGAGGAACGCTCCGCCGCCATCGAGCGCATCGGCAAGGGCAAGGACACCGGCCTGCTGGTCTCGCGCTACAAAGGTCTCGGTGAAATGGACGCCGAGCAGCTCTGGGCCACGACCATGGACCCGGACCGCCGCATCCTGCGCCAGGTGCACATCGAAAACGCCGCCGAGGCCGACCGTATCTTCTCGATGCTGATGGGCGACGACGTCCCGCCGCGCCGCGAATTCATCGAACAGAACGCCAAATACGCCAACATCGACGCATAATTTTATTACTGAATATATATGGATATTTTTGACAGAATCGCAAAAGATTCGGGCGGTCCGCTGGGCCAGTACCGCGACAAAGCTTTCGGCTATTATATGTTTCCCAAGCTCGAAGGAGAACTGGGGCCTCACATGAAATTCCAGGGGCAGGAAGTCCTCTGCTGGAGTCTCAACAACTACCTGGGACTTGCCAATCATCCTGCCATCCGCAAAGCCGACGCCGAGGGTGCCGCCCGCTGGGGCCTGGCTTACCCGATGGGTTCGCGTATGCTCACCGGTCACACTTCGCTGCACGAACGTCTCGAACGTGAACTGGCTGATTTCGAGAAGAAAGAAGACGCTTTCCTCTTCAACTTCGGCTACCAGGGCATCGTCTCGACCATCGACGCGCTCACGGGCCGTCACGACGTGATCGTCTATGACAACGAGTGCCACGCCTGCCTGCTCGACGGTATCCGTCTCCACATCGGCAGCAAATACAAGTATCGCCACAACAACATCAAGCACTGCGAGGCGATGCTCGCCCGCGCCTGCGAAGAAGCGGAGAAGAATGACGGCGGCGTGCTGCTGATCACGGAAGGCGTCTACGGCATGACCGGAGCCCTGGGTATCCTCGACCAGATCGCCGCGCTGAAGAAGAAATACAAATTCCGCATCCTGATTGACGATGCGCACGGTTTCGGCGTGATGGGCCCTCACGGCCGCGGTACGTCGGAACACTTCGGCGTGATGGACGAAATCGACCTCTACATCGGTGCCTACGCCAAGAGTATGGCCATCATCGGCGGTTTTGTAGCCGGCCCGCATTACGTCATCGACTACCTGCGCTACAACCTGCGTTCGCAGATCTATGCCAAGGCGCTCCCGATGCCCATCGTGGAAGGCTGCCTCAAGCGCCTCGAGATCATCCGGGGTCCGGAAGGCGATGAGCTGCGCGCCAAGCTCTGGACCGTGACCCGTGCCTTGCAGGAAGGTCTCCGCAAGCGCGGATTCGACATCGGCGTGGCCGAGGCCTGCGTGACCCCTGTCTTCATGAAGGGCAACATGGCCCAGGCGACCAACATCCTGATCGACCTGCGCTCGAACTACCACATCTTCTGCTCGGTGGTGACCTATCCGGTCGTGCCCGAGGGCATCCTGATGTACCGCATCATCCCTACGGCGGCCCACACGCTCGAAGATGTCGAGTATACGCTCAACGCCTTCGCCGAAATTCGGGAGAAACTCGAGAAAGGGGTCTACGACTCCGACACCATCCTGAATATGAGCATCAAGTAGGCGGGAGCCTCCGCGTCGTAAAAACAGAAAACCTCGGGTCAGTACCCGAGGTTTTCTTCGTTAAGGATGCGGCTGAAATACCATAAGTGGAGCCTCAGCGCATAGCCCCAGTATTTCCACGAATGGGTGCCGGGCGAATAGACTTCGATATAGGGGACGCCCAGTTCCTTGCAGCGTTCGCAGAATTCCCGCGAAGCGCCGAAGAGGCTGTCTTCGTAACCGCAGGTGATCAGCATCAGCCTGCCCGCATCTTTCGCCCGTTCGATGCGGCTGACGGCCGACTCTTCGGCGTGCCGCTTGTTTGCAGGGTCGTCGTAAGGACCGAGCAACTCGCTCAGGCCCAGCCGTCCGTGTTCATAGGCCAGGTCGAGCACACCGCTCATCGAGCCGGCGGCGCGGAAGCGGGCCGGGTCGTCGAGGAAGAGGTTGATGGCGCCGTGGCCGCCCATCGACAGGCCGGTGATGAAGGTCTTCTCCGGGTCGAGGAAGTATTTTTCTTTCATCTGCGGGTAGAGCTCCTTGTCGAAGAAGTCGCGCCACTGCATCTGTTTCGGATCGTTCGCGTTTACGTACCAGCTGTCGTAGAACCCGTCGGGGCAGATGATGATGAAACCCGATTCGTCGGCAATCTGCTGCAGGTCGTAGTAGTCGCTCCAGTTGCGGTAGCAGCCCGACCAGCCGTGCAGCAGGAAGAGGGCGGGAACGGGATCAGGGTCGCCGCAGCATTCCACGCAGTAGCGGTCGGAATAGTTGTCCTCGAACTGTTGCGGGATGAACACCAGCACCGAATCGTCGCAGTGCAGATTCGGCGAATGGATGACGACCAGCTGCCGGGCGCCGGCGAAAACGGGGAGGAATGCCAGCAGGACGGCCCAAATGTATTTTTTCATTTTCCGTAGAAATTTATTATTTTTACTGATTCACAACTTGACAAAGATATGAAAAATTATCGGATCATCAGCTGTTTTATTGTCCTGGCCGTGCTGACGCTGCTGCTGTATCCCCGGGTGGGGAAATTTCAGTACGAGTATCAGAAAGGCCGGCCGTGGGTGTACGAAACGTTGATCTCTCCCATCGATTTTCCGATTCTCAAGTCGGAAGCCGAGATGCTGGCGGAGAAGGAGGCGCGCGCTTCGGAAACCATCGACTACTACAGCTATGATCCGTCGGTGGCCCCGCCGGTACTCGAACGCTTCGGGCGCCGTGCCGTGGAACTCAATCTCGACGAGCAACTGACCAAATCGCTTTATACACATCTCGACGAGGCCTATAGCCGGGGCATTGTCTCCGATTTCGGCGGCGCCGGAATTGCCGACAAAGTCATCTCGGTCAAACGTGACAAGCGGGCCGTCGAAACGCCGGCCAGTGAAGTTTACGATATCGAGCGCGTGTTCAACGTGCTCAAATCCGACCTCGTGTACGACTATCCGGAGATGGACATCGACACGATCGTCAGTCAGCTCAACCTCAAGTCGTTCATCGTGCCGAACCTCTTTTTCGACGAGAACACCACACAGCTCGTGCACCGCGAGGCGGTCAACTATATCTCTCCGACGAAGGGTATGATCTACGCCGGCCAGCTCATTGTCTCCGAAGGGGAGATCGTCACGGCCGAGATCTGCCAGATCCTGGATTCCTACAAGGAAGAGTACAAGATGAGCTACGGCTACTCCGGCTCGCAGAGCGCGCTGCTGATCAGCCATCTGCTTCTGGTGCTGGTGTCGCTGGCCATTTTCTTCTTCGCGGTCTGGTTCATCGACCGGAGCGTCTTCGATTCGCTGCCCAAGCTGCTCTTCCTGATGCTGATGCTGCTGATTTCCTTCGCCGGAATCGCCATCCTCTTCCGGGTGGACCAGCGTCTGCTGTACCTCTTTCCGTTTGCGGTGACGGTGCTGTATATGAGCGCGTTCTTCCGCAACGGCCTGGCCTGGGTCGTGTATGCGGTTTCGATCCTGCCGCTGCTCGTGATCCCGGAGAACGGCGTGGAACTGTTCTTCATCAACCTGTTGGGCGGCTCGGTGGCGCTGTATGCGTACGGAAAAGTCAACCGGGGCTGGTTCCAGTTCGTCAATATGATTTTCATCTTCGTGGCGATGGTCCTGGTGTGTTTCGCCTTCCAGCTGGGCACCGGAAACTTCTCTTACGCCTTCAAGTCGACCAATTTCCTGTTCCTGGCCATCAATGCGGTCCTGGTGATCGTGCTCTATCCGTTCGTATATCTGTTCGAGAAAATCTTCGGGTTCGTGTCGTATTCCCGTCTGTGGGACCTGTCCGACACGAACAACCGCATCCTCCAGGATCTGCAGAAGAAGGCGCCCGGCACTTTCCAGCATTCCCTGCAGGTGGCCAATCTGGCCGAGAACGCCGCACAGGAGATCGGGGCCGATGCGATGCTGGTGCGGGTGGGGGCGCTCTACCACGACATCGGCAAGATGGAGAACCCGATGTGTTTCATCGAGAACCAGGCGGAAGGCGTCAACTATCACGAGGGCCTCACGCCGGAGGAGAGCGCCCGTGCCATCATCAAGCACGTCGACGACGGTCTTGCCCTGGCGAAAAAGGCCAAGCTTCCCGCCGTTGTCAGCGACTTCATCGCCTGCCACCACGGCCGCTCGGTGACCCTGTATTTCTACAATGTCTATTGCAACAACGGCGGGGACCCTGCCAACAGGGAGGCCTTCACCTACAACGGCATCCTGCCCAGGTCCAAGGAGCAGGTGGTTGTGATGATGGCCGACGCCGTCGAGGCGGCGTCCCGCTCGTTGAAGGATTATTCCGAAGAGAGCATCTCCGCGCTGGTCGACAAGATCATGACCAACCGTTTCGACGATTCCCAGCTGGCGGAGGCAAACATCTCCATCAAGGACATCAATACGGTAAAGGAATCCTTCAAGCGTTACCTCCAGCAGATTTACCACGCGCGGATCGCCTACCCGAAACGGCAAGTACCGTCATCAGAAGCAAAATAGCCGGGAAGGCATAGCCGGCGACCCGGCCGGTGACATCGCCGTGGCGGACAAAAGGCGTCAGGGCCTTGTTCCCGTTGACCGTGCCGTGCAGGGTGGTCTCCACCCACCAGCCCGTCTTGGCGAGCACGTCGCCCCGCTGGTTGATGAGGCCGGAGGTGCCGGTGTTGGCGGCCTGCACCACGTCGCGCCGGTTTTCGATGGCGCGCAGGCGGGCGAAGTTGAAGTGCTGCCGGTAGCCCGGCGTGTCGCCCCACCAGCCGTCGTTGGTCATTACGGCCAGGAAATCCGCGCCTTTCTTGGTTGCCATCCGCGACCAGTCGCCATAGACCGATTCGTAGCAGATCATCGCGCCGACCTTGCGTCCGTCGCTGCAGGGGATGGCTTCCATCTCGTCCTGCGTGCCGTAGCTGCTGCTGGAGCCGCCGAATTTCTGGATGAGCGGGCCCAGGAAGGGCAGGAGGTTTTCGTAGGGGATGATCTCCACGCCCGGAACAAGCTTCGATTTGACGTAATGGCCGTAGATCTGCGCGCTGTCCATCACCATCGCCGTGTTATAGACGTCGAACCAGAATCCGGCGCCGCGGGGGCGTGCACTGCGGGTCGGTTTCGCCGAGCCGGTGAAGGTCCGGTAGGTGAGGGCGCCCAGCAGCAGGTCGGTGCCCGGGTGGGCCGACAGGAAAGCGCGGTAGGTCTGGTAGGAGTGGTTGGTTTCCGGATGGTCGATGTCGATGTCGTAGGTGAAGGTTTCCGGTGTGATGATGAAGCGGGTGTCCGGCGTGATTTCGGCGGCCGAAAGTTCGATCAGCCGCTTGTCGAGTCCGGCCTGCGGGCTGACGCCGTATTTGTGGAACGGATCGACATTGGGCTGGATGACGACCACTTCCATCGGGTCGTCCGTTTCCCGGTAGGAGGCATAGCGGATTTCCGAGCAGAGGATGGGGACGACCACCGCCGCGGCGGCGCTCCAGCCGCAGAGGCGCCGCGCCTTGCGGGTTCCGGCGGTCAGCATCAGGTAGATCAGGATGTTGCAGAACAGGATCCAGGCCGAGCCGCCCACGGCGCCGACGACTTCGTACCATTGTACGAACCGGGTGGTCGTGGCAAAGGCGTTGCCCAGGCAGAGCCAGGGCCAGGAAAGTTCGATATTGAAGTAGATGTGTTCCCAGGCCAGCCAGGTGACGGCGAAGAAGAGCAGGGAGAGGCCGTCGGCCAGGACGGGCCGTTTCTCGCGGCGCCGGATGATACGTCCGCCCCAGCGGGCGATGGCCATCACGGCTGCCATCTGGAGGGCGTTGAGGAGGATGGCGGCGATGGCGCCGGGCCCCGACACGAACCAGATCCAGAAGGTCGTGGCGACATTGAAGAGCAGGAAGGCGGTATAGTAGTACCAGAAGGCGTGCCGGACCTTGTGTTCGCTGAGCATCCTGTCGAGCAGGAACAGAGGGACGAAAGCCACCAGCGACAGGAATCCCAGATGCGGGACCAGGAAGGGGAGGCTTGTCAGCAGGGTGAATCCCGCGACCAGCAGCCAGAGGTTTCCTTTCCGGAAGGTATGTTTGTTTTCCATTATTTCAGGCAGTCGGTTTTCAAATGATTACAAAGATAGGTTTTTTGCAGGAATGTTCTTAAATAATGGTATCTTTGTCTCTGTTTCGGAAAGGGTATGGTACTCAATTTTTTGAAAGCGATCCTGATTGGTCTGGCGGCTTCGATCCCGCTCGGGCCGCTGGGCATCGTCTGCATTCAGAAGGCGTTGAGCAAGGGCCGCTGGGCGGGTTTTGCCGTGGGTCTCGGCTCGTCGATCGCCGACACGTTCTACGCGGCGATCGCGCTGTTCTCGGTTTCGTTCATCAGTGAGTTCCTGGACCGGAATTACAATTGGGTGATGCTGATCGGCGGCGTGATCATCCTGCTGATCGGTTTGCAGATTGCGTTGAAGAATCCAATCAAGGATCTCGGGAGGTCGAATACGGAGGTGCTCAGTTCCCGACACGTGCGGGAGATCGGGCGCGGTCTGCTGATGACGATTACGAATCCGGGTGCGCTGGTGCTGATGCTCGGTCTTTTCGCTTTCTTCCATCTGGACCTGGGCAGCAGTTATTCGACCCTCGACGTGCTGTTCGTCCTTTCCGGCATCCTGCTCGGCACCGCCACGTGGTGGTTCCTGCTGAGCAGCGGCATTTCGTTGTTCCGCAAACGTTTCCGCCTTCGTCAGATGCTGATCATCAACCGCATCTCGGGCACGCTCATCGCCCTTCTGGGCCTTGCCTCCCTGGCCGAAGGCCTGGCCCGCATCATCTTCCACCAGTCGCTGCTGTAATTGTAGTTTTTATCGGCTGCGGTGAGCGAATAGTGGCCTTTTGCTCACCGCGAGGTTCCGGGAGCGGCTCCTCCTCATGGTTCGCGGCAGGGGCGGATCTGCGCTCCAGTCCCTTGACGGCTAACTCCTCCCTTTTAGCCTCGCCTGCGGCGAGTCTAATGGTCGTCAAACACACGCCGTCACCTTGGCGGGACTTCCGCTTGCCCGCCAGTTTCCTGCCGCTCACAAATCGTCGTATCCGCTCCCGGACCCTCGCAAAAGGGCAGCCGGAAGCCGGCCGGGAGCCAGCCGGAGGCCGGATGGACGAAGATTCTTCTATTCCATCCCGAACTGTGATTTCAGCCACTGGAGGGCTTCGGCGGTCTGCCAGGGGTAGAGCCAGTGGCCGGTGTCGCGGGCGACGCGGAGGGTCTTGGGCGCAGAATCATTCATAAAGTTCGAGCATGGATTTAATGTCGTCATGAATTACGTCTCGGAACGATTCGGGGGAAAGTACTTCTACCCGCGGTCCTTTACTGAGTACTTCTTGCTCGAAGTCGAAGGTGGGAACGATTGTGTATTCGAAGACAGTGTATTCATCGGTTGACTCAATCTCACGTTGCGAACTGTGAAGCGGCAGCGATTTAAAGTATTTGACTTGGCTGGATTCGACTTTCAATTGAATGGTTTCAGGCTGGCAATTGTCTACAATGATCCCGAAATAATGACTGAAGAACTCGTCGGCCTTGAACTTCTTGGGATTCTTGAGTGCATTCTTTGTTTCGTTGACTGCGCGGATTCGATCGAGGCCGTAAATACGAGGTTCCTTATAGGTTTCACTTCGGGCAAGAAGATACCAGCGTTGCTTGAAGAGTTTCAGACACCAGGGATGCGCCTCGAAGGTAGTAGGTTCTGTGCGATTGAAACTCTGGTAGGTCATTTCGATGGTCTTGTTATCCCGCATGGCGTTTACTATGGCCGTCAACCAGCGCTGACTGGATGGTATTTCTTCGAAGAGGATACGGTCGCGCATATCGCGAGACTCATTCAGCAGGTTGTTCATTGAGAGGGACTCGAGCAGCCACTGACGGATGCCGTCTTCTTCCATATCTTCACTATTGGCGATGTAGTAGCCCAATGACCGGTCGCACTTGATTTCGATGCCGAAGGTGTCCAGGATGGCTTCCCTGTGATTGTGGAAGGTACGTTCCGGAAGGTAATTCTCCCCAAGCTTGTTTATCGGGCTATGCGCCCAGAGATTACTGATCTCTTTGAAAGAGATGTGCCCGTGCCGGTTGATGGTGTCGATCAGCCATATATAGCGGTCGAAGTAGTTTTTGGCCATAAGTTTTTGTCGTTTGCCCGTACAAAGATAAAAACAAAAACTGCCAAAAAACGGCAGTTGACTTAGAATCCGATTCTTCTTTTTGATCCACTGCCGTTAATGGTTTCTTCTTCGCAGTAGGAGCGAATGGTGGCGTAGTCGAGTTCGGCTGTTTCCAGGATGGCGGCGATGGCACGTTTGCGAGAAACGTTTTCAATCTGCCCGCCGCTGAAATCGTAGTCGGATGCCAATTGGATAGATTGGTCTACTGAAAGATCAGGGATCATCGACCTCCAGATGGCTGCACGCGCCTCTATTGAAGGCTTCTCGAAGTGGACCTTGTAGAGGAAGCGACGCTCGAAAGCTTTGTCAAGGTTAGCCGTGAAGTTCGTGGTTGCCATCAGGATTCCGTCCAGGTCTTCCATTTCTTGCAGGATGATGTTTTGAAGACTGTTCTCCATTTTGTCTACGGCGCGTTCCGCTCCCTGTTGCCGGATGCCGAAGATGGCGTCGGCCTCGTTGAAGAGCAGGATAGGGACTGTTCCGCCCGCTTTCACGGTTTGGCGGTACTTGACGAAGACATCCTTAATGTTTTTTTCGCTTTCGCCCACCCAGCAGCTTTTAATCTGGGACACATCGATGACGAAGAGGTCGCGGCCACTCTTGCGAGCAATCTGGTAGACGGTTTCTGTCTTGCCGGTTCCGGGACCGCCATAGAACAAGCAGGTGAAGCCTGTCCTCAAACCCTTTTCCTTCATCTTCTGGCGTATTTCCTCAAAGCGTTTCTCGTTCATCAACTCTTTCAAACGCTCTACTTGCTGGCCTTCTAAAGAGTTGTAGTACAATTTCTTTTGCGTAATCTCAGACGCCTTCAGCTTCCGGGAAGCATTCACGCTGGTCTCTTCTTTTCTGACACCTCCCACATCTGCAAATAGTTCTTCCTTCACGTTTTGCGTAATCCGGAAGTAGTCTTTATTCATCATACCGTTCATTCCGGAAGGCTCAATAATCTTATCTAATTGTAGAATAAGCCTTTTGCGTCGATATAAAGACTTCAGCCATGCTAGTTCGTCTTCGTTCACGTAGTCGTCCAAATCGTGCCAGCCTACCATATCGTCGTTTTCAAAATAGTAGCGATAGACCAGACCGTAGAGCGTTACGCTTTCCCGATAGTCGAGTTCTGTAATTATTCTTCGTATCGTCCGGGATACGCTATTCTCAGGATTGAGCTCCATCAACGCTGTCAGATCTTCTTCCAGTTCTCGTGCTGTGCACTGGTCCTCTTTTCTGATGGCAAGCGCGTGTTTGATTCGGATCAGTAACTCGCTGGCATCGAGTCCCGTTAGAGGTTCCGGCCGGATGGGCATGTTTTCTGTTAAACTGTTCAGGACGTTTTTGGGGATGACAATGTTCCCTTCCCTGTCAATGCGGATGTATCCGCGTTTTCTGATGCCTTCCATTTCCTGATGGTAAGTCAAGAACTTAAGGTAGTCCAATCCGAGCATATCGGCAATGTCGCTGCTTTCAACACAGAAATGCGACGACCTTTGTACGATGGCAGTAAGTATGACGACCTGCATCGGGCTGATTTCCAGTAGTTTTGTCAATGCGCGAATATCAGCGGATGCCTTCGGCATCTTTTCCAACTCCATTTGGACGCTTTTCTCCTCCGCCCGCATCTTTTGCGCAATACTGCACATTCTTTCAATAATCGTCTTGGCCATAGTTGTTGCTTTAGATTCACAGTGCAAAACTAAGTCAGTGATTTGCCAAAAAGTGGCAGTAAGTCGGAAATCTATATGCGTAAATAGGGTTTCGGCCAACCTGCTGTTTATTGGCATTCGGGGACTCTATCTTTGCGAATGATTTGATAATTGGAGTCGGTGAAATAACGATGGCAAATGAAGTAATCAGGATGCGGGATATGCATTTCAATCCGGAATTGTTCTGCAATTATATGAGCGGAACCGTGTTGGATGAATTGCTTTGCAGCTACAAGGGCCTTCCTAAAGGCGTGAACTATATGATCATCGGCGATCCTGGTGTGGGTAAGACCACAATCATCCTGGATCTGCTGGCAAACATCCGCAGCTTCAATCCGGGCGTTCGTGTTCTTTTCATCAGTGCAGAGATGAATGAAATCGACCTGGCCATCTATGTCCAGCGCTTCCCGAAGTTTCAGGACTTGGACATCTTCTTTGTCGAGGCTGGTTTTGACGATGAATCCAAAGCCCATAGTCTGGAAACCATCAAAGGGATCCTGGAACGGGGGTGGGATATCGTGGCCATCGACTCGTTTTACGAGTTGCAAGGCATCATCAAGGATGAAGAGGGCCTGACGCTGAAGAAGGCGGAAAGCATTCTCCTGTCTTTGATCAAGCACCAGAACAAGGCGGCCAATGGCCGCGGCGTCTACACGACGTTTCTAACTATTCAGCAAGTCACGAAAGCAGGGCATTTCATCGGCTCCAATCGCCTGAAGCATTCGATCACGGCCATGCTTGAGTTGCGGCTGGAGAACCCCAAGAACATCTATTCCGACAGATATGCCGTTTTCAGCAAACATCGGAGGGGCGATGTCGGCGTGCGCCTGTACTACGATCTCTCGGTGACCGGCGACGTCTATTACAACGAAGAAAAGTTCGAGCAGGACCGCAAACTTCGGAAACTGCAATCCACGGCTTCCAGCAGTCTCCGCAAATTTGCAGACCAGTTCGACAGGATATTCAATCATCAACAAACGATAACAATTGATAATGAGTGAAGTGGATCTTACTGAATTGCGACAGTATGTGGCTGCTGTGGCAAATCCTTACAAGGTAGTCCGAAGGGACGCCATCGAATATGTGGGGCGTTTGGAAGACGGCTCTGAAATCACGGCACCCTATGAGGGCTTTGGAAAGAATGTCTACCGGGTGGAAGGATCCGAGCTCCTGGTCAACGATACGGTATCCCGACAGCTGGATAAGATTATTGGCCTTACTACGAAGCATACCAAGATCGTCAAGAACGCATCAGGGGAAGCTGGCGTACGCGACTTGCGCAACTATTTTGCAATCGCCGGATCCCTGTCGTCTCCTGTGTCTGTTGCGTTGATTGCCAATCCTGAGAGCCGCACAGTTAGCGGTCTGGTTCCCATCGAGGAAGAACCTATCAGCGCAGAGGCTTTCTTCGATTTTCTGGAGATGTTTCTTGACAAAAATCAGCTCTACCCAGTCAGGTACGAGACGGCCTACGACATTGTCGCCGGACTCACGGTCTTCCTCGACAGCGCCCATCCTGAAGTGCGCCAAATCGCGCCGGGGGAAGACTTCCTGGTCAATTCCTATTACCTCAAATGGCACTTGGGGCAGATTGAATTGGGCAGATACTTTGAACGCCTGATCTGTTCCAATGGGCAAACGGTAACGATCAAAAACCGAGAAGCTCGTGCGACATCTGCCCGTGAAGACAGGATTGGCGGATTCCTGGATATTCCCCGCAATATGGGCCTGTTGAATAACGATTTCGACAGGTTTACCGGGAAGGCTTTGGAAGCGATGGAAGTACGAGCATCGATAGCTGAGCTGAAATGGGTTTCTGACAAGTTGGAAAAATGTCTGGTCGATAGCCAGGCGGCTATGGCCATAGCGCCTTTTGCGGACGAGCACAAGAAGTACATGGATGCCGGATTTAGACCAGAACAACTAAGCACGCTGAAAGCACGCATGTCGGTGTGGGAACTGTACAATGGGATGACAGACTATGCCTCCAATAACACGACCTGGGAGCGCAGAGACAACCGCCGCGGTGTTTTGCAGGCCGAAGCCATCAAATTCCTTATGCGTGAACGGGACATCAGGAACTACTCGGATATTTTCGCATAAGTTCGTAACTTAGCAAAATGATTCAGTACATCGCAGATGATGACCATTTCAAGGAGGTAATTGCTCGCGTTCCCAACGTGAAGAAACTCCTGTGGATTGGAACCGCCGACATCAAGGATTTGTATGTCGGCGATCACCCGTTCCTGGGCGTGTTGGCCGACTTGGTCAGCCGTGGCCGGGAAGTGCGGCTTATCCATGCCAAGGAACCCGGGCCGAACTTCCGCGAAGACTTTGACCATTATCCGATTCTGTTTTCCGGGATGGAAAGAATGCTATGCCCGCGCGTCCATTTCAAAATCATCATTTTCGACCTGAAGATGGCGTATATCGGCTCCGCCAACCTCACCGGTGCCGGCCTCGGCATGAAGGCCCAAGGACGCCGTAACTTCGAAGCCGGCATCCTGACCGATGAACCTGAATTGGTTGATGCGGCCATTAATCAGTTCGATGCCGTCTGGGCGGGATTTAAGTGCAAGAAGTGCGGCCGGAAGAAATTCTGTGGGGATCCGATAAAATAGAAAGGACATGAAGATCAATAAAATAGAGAGGCTCTATCGCTTAATCGGCAGCGATCAGAGATTTGATTATCGATATGGGATGTTTACTACTGAATATTCATCGGACTGTCTGTTCCGCATATCTTTTAGTCAGGACTCTTTTCTTCAGCGCCTTGGAATGCCTCCAAAACTTATCATTCGCACCAACCAGAAGAAATATGAATTCTACGGAATGCAGGATTATGATGAGTCAAAGCTAAACTGGTTTTTCCCCATCAATGTTAGGAAAATGGTGGAACTCGCAGATGCCTCCAGTATTGTGGTTATGAAAATTGAACATTTTGATAACGATCTCGATTTATTCCAATACGAGCCCAATGTTTGGAGTGCTTTCTTCCGTGCAGGAGTGGCCGAGTGCATTGAGGAGACAGACGGTTCTCTGGAATTGGAATCCTTTTATCTCCAGCGCGCCCTTGCTTGTGCCAGATTTGAGATAATGACTCATCTGAAAACCAGCAAAGAAGCTATAGACGAAATGGCGGACATCGTTTTGGATCCTCATCTCTATGATGTGGCGACAAGTGTCAAAGGATTACACTAAGCAATAAAACAATCTGACACTTCCGTTTATGTTCATCAATAGTAAGGGACATAAGATATTCGCCTTCGCCGACACCCACGGGTTGTACCGGCGACTTTCGGTGCCCGCGGATGCTGACATCCTTGTCTGCGCCGGGGATGCCTGCGAGGGCTTTGCGCCCGATGAGTTGAAAGACTTCTTTGCCTGGTATAACAGCATCCCGGCGATAATCCGCATCTTTGTTGCCGGCAACCATGACATGGTCTTTGACCAGCAGCCAGAGTATGCCCGGAGCCTTGTTCCCGAGGGGGTCAAGTTTCTTGAGAACGACGGGATTGAGTTCAAAGGGATCATGATATATAGCGTAGCCGCAAGACCGTATCTGGGTGGGGCTGTTGTCTTGCCAGACGGCATAGACTTCCTCATCACCCATGGTCCCGCCTATGGGCATCTGGATCGAGGTGAGGGAGATCGCGACCTGTATCTGGCTATCGCCAAGGCGCGGCCCAAGTACCACATTTTTGGCCATGTCCACGAGGAAGGGCTGAAGAGAGAAGCGATACTTGGAGGGACGACTTATCTCAACGTGGCGTATTTCAACTCGCTTCGATATTGTTCTCCGAGCGAAGGTTCTTCATAATGAACTGTTGCCGTTCGGCTGTGTTTTCTCCCATATAGAAGGCCAGAAGAGATTGGACATCTTCGGCTTCATCGATAGTGATCTGCTCAAGGCGCATGTTTTCGCCGATGAAATCGTGAAACTCTTTTTTGTTGATTTCTCCAAGACCTTTGAAGCGTGTGATTTCCACTTTTTCGTTTCCCTTGCTGAATTCGGCAATCGCTGCGTCCCTTTCGTCCGGACTGAAACAGTATCGGTTGTGTTTCTTGGTCCTGACACGAAATAGTGGGGTTTCCAAGATATACAGATGACCGGCGCTGATCAGGTCTTGATAGTACTTCAAAAAGAAAGTGATTAGGAGCAGGCGGATATGCATCCCGTCGTCATCGGCGTCCGACGCAACGATTACTTTGTTGTAGCGCAATCCTGCAAGACCATCTCCCAAGCCGAGCGCTGCTACTAAGTTCCGTAATTCGGTATTCTCCAGCACCTTGGCGTCGCTGCTGCGGTAGCTGTTTTTCGACTTTCCGCGAATGCTGAAGACGGCTTGATAGATGGGATTTCTGGCTTCTGTAACCGTTCCGCTGGCAGATTTCCCTTCGGTAATGAAGATGCTGGTCTGGTTAACATATTGGGCCATCTCTTTTGAAATACGGCCTCCGTAGTGTACCTTACAGTCTCTCAGATTCTCATTGTAGACATAGGATGATTTCGCGCTTTTGTTCCGATTCTTGATCTCGTTGATTTCCTGACGGAGCCTATACGCCTGCTTGACCTTTTTTCTCGATCACTGCAGCTACTTCCTTATGGGATAGCAAGTATTTGTCTAGCTTCCTGCAGACGAAATCATTGATGAATGATCGGATAGTCAGCCCGTCACCGCTTTCCGTCTTCCGAATGTGTGTGGATTGCAGCGCGACTTTTTGTTGTGATGCGAAAACCGGATCTTGCATGTGAATGTAAATCGCGCCGACAAACCCCTGGCGGCAATCGTCTGGGATGTAGTCTTTCTTGAAGAAGTCTACAAGAGCTCGTGCCACTGCTTCCTTGTAGGCGGTAAGGTGAGTTCCGCCGTCAATGGTATATTGCCCGTTGACAAACGAGCCGATGTTGGTTCCGCTTCCGTCGTAATGGGTAAGGACCATCTCAATATCATCTCCTTGCAAATGAATGGGTTCATATAAAGGCGGCTCCGGGATGTTGTACTTGACCCAATCGGGAAGGCCATTCTCAGACCGGTATTGAACGCCGTTCAAAGTAATGATCAAGCCCTTCTTTACGCAGGTGTAATTCCTGACCATTTGTTCGACGATATCCATTCGGTAGGCAAAGTCAGGAAACAACAATTCATCAGGAGTGAATCGGACATAGGAGCCATTCTTCTCTTTGGTGACATCCCGTCCGCTATCTTGAAACTGCCCACGAGAGAACTGTGCCCAGGAGCATTCGCCGTCCCTATACGAGGCCACATAAAAGTCAATCGACAGGGCATTTACGGCTTTGGTTCCGACTCCATTTAGGCCGATAGATTTCTTGAAGACCGAATCATCGAAACGTCCACCCGTGTTTAGGACGCTGGTCGCCTTGATTACCGAACCCAGCGGTATCCCGCGGCCATAGTCCCTAACCGTGGCAGTCCGTTCATCCACGTCCACGATAATATTCTTCCCGAACCCCATGGTGTACTCGTCAATGGAGTTGTCAATGATCTCCTTCAAGTGTGTAGATGGCATCTTTGGGCTCAGCCCCATTTCCCAATTGGCCAATGTACATACCCGGACGACGACGTATGTGCTCGTGCCATTCAAGTGTCTGGATACTCTTTTCGTCATAGATGCTGGTTGTGAAGTCCATTACAAATCGATTCTGACTGCGAATTAAAACAATCAGACTGCCAAAGAGCGGCAGCATTATTATCGATTATGATCCTGGATCAATTCCAGCCTAAGGAGAATAATAAGCAAACAGGAGTCTGTGGTCCTTTCACTGTTGAAAGTGTGATATCTCAGTTTGGTTAAAAAGAATCAACGAAAGACCTTACCATGTAATCGCAAATGAAACATAGAGTGTTGGCCAAGGACTACCTGTGACCTTCCACATCTACTATTATCCCATCTTTAAGAGAAATGGAACAATCGGATTCGTTTTCGGTTCCTCAAACGGGAATCATGGGCAAATAAGATCACAACGTAATAAAAGATCCTTCATTTCGGTAAGTATCTTTTCTTCATCCATTACAATGCTCTTCTCTGCGTACCACCAATCTCCTATGCCTGTCCAGTAAGAACGATCAATAACAGGAAGGTCAGAAATATCTTTGTTGATATCCATACCCGGAAGCTTTCGAATGCCAATCTCAAGATGATCTTCTTCGTTGCATCCCCAAGTAAAACTGATAAAATATTTATTCTTCCGAGGAACCCCCACGCTAATCCATTCTCGAGACCAGTCCGATTCTCTTTGAATAGGATATTCACGCCATAGTTCGCCGCCACGAGCCACAAATACCTTTTGGGCATTGTCTAACTTAGAAGCAATGCTTTCCATCATTCGTTTACGATGAATTTGTCGGTCTGTGAGTACTGTCTTTTCCACAAGTTGCGAAAATAAATTGTAGCTTTGCCCAAATATGTCAAGAGTCCGCTTAAAAACCAATTTCGCGAAGTTAAAGCTCCCATCGGGGTTTTTCGTCAAATCTATATTTAATTTTGTAAAATCTAAAAAGTGAAAATCAAAGAGAAGCGCCTTCGCATTTTTCTCGTAGATTTCATATGCCTCTCTATCTCGCTTCGCGCGATTATCTTCAAACGGAATAGCTCCTATATTGCCGATTCGATCAACCCAGTAGTCACAATAATCTCTGTATTCGGTACGTGCTCGTCCTCTTTCTTTTATCCAATTTCTCGGAATGATATGATCGTAATCCCAAGGGCGGTTGTGAGATTCCCACATATCTTCTCTGGCAGGGTCGAACAGACAAAATTGTGTGTTAATGTATTCTCTTTGAGCGAATAGAAGCATTTCTTGCGCTTCGTTATTTCCCCAATTTGAAATGCGTAAATAGAAATCATGCCACGGGGCATAATCCTTTCCCATCCATGGAGACCAACCTGCTTCAGGTTTGATTTGAATAAATTGTTGTAGTTCTGAAGGAGAATATATTGGAAGGAGATAGTTAAGAGAAATACACTCTGAAATACCTTTCTGTATATGAGTCGTGTCTATTTTTTCATTAATATTTCGGAAGATAATTCCGGCCGCATTCTTCTTATCAATAGCTAACCAGTGGAGAAGTAGGGATAATCCTTTTGCTTCCGATGGAGAGATTGTGTTATTATGATCAATGCTTTCAGAAGCAAGATACATCAATAATAGAAAAATATCTGGCGAATTACGAGCGATGGAAGTCCGAATGAACGCAGGCATTGCATTTGGATTCGGTTTGTCAATAGTGTCGAAGACGTTAAGCCATGAGTCTATCATCCGTAGTATGCTATCAAGATTGTCATAAACTTCCGTAACTTTATCTCTTGCCGATGGATTCTTGGCAAGAGAGCGAATTTGCCTGATAGACAGCGGATTCCTTAGCCCTTTCGATTTGTCCATCTTTGTTAGTGCTAAACGAAAAGCAATCATTACAAGTTTTGAAGCGGGCATATAACGTTTTGCTATGGAATCATTAGCTTCTTTGATGTTGCCCCAGTATGCTTTAATAGCAGAATAGTTTAAATCGTCTTCAGAAATCCTTGTACCCCCCGTATTAAGACGATTGAAAAGAATTTCAAGCGGTGTAGTTTCGTCTGATTCTTTCTTTTCTGATGATTCTTTTTCAATTACATCTCGAGTCAGAATAGAACATGGAATAGTGTATCTACTTAATTCATTAAAAGTATAATAATATTCTTTAATGGCATTTTTATCATCTTCGTTCAAGTTTGCACAGAGGATGCTTTTCTGTTTTTGATACTGGTCGACGATATACTGAGCAAAACTATCTTCACTATCCAGTGGCGCCGCCAAAAAGAAACGTAATGGAATTGGTTTATTGGCCATTATTGGCCATGTTTCATTTAAACTAATATTGTTTTTGTATATAGATTGATTCTCCTTTCCGTACATTTTTAATGCGTTCCTGCGTTTTTCAGCAGATAATGGCGAGCAGGAATCGTCATTATTAAACCCCCAAGGATGAGCTGTTGTTGTAGCCTTAATCAAAAAAACACGTGTGCTATTTTGTGGAAAAGATGGACATATGTCTAGCCAAAGCATAGCATCATCCCTTTTTATAGAGCCGAAACCGGTTGCTACGGCATTAAATCGTTGCTGTCCGTCCAAAAGATAATATGAACCATCTGCATCCGATAGAATGAAAGATCCTATAGGGAAACCCCTCAACATTGAATCCCAGAGAAACTCAATCTGACGAGACTTCCATACAAGACCTCTCTGAATGTCAGGAATTTTAACAGTCGATCGATTGACGTCACCCCAGCTTGCTATCTCTCTAAGAGTGAATTTTTGCTCTTTCTCAACGTGATTTGCTTCCATAACTAAACGACATTTAGTGGCTATAAAAAATGACAATAATCAGCGACTATTTATTTGAGCAAAACAAAGTTATATAATATAACTATTATCTTACTTGGATTTCACAATCTTTTTATTATCGCAGAAAGCGGTAGATTTACTTTCTTTCCTTTTGTTGGGGGATATTTATCATATAGAGACATGTCTACTGCCACTCTTTGGCAACCTCATGCCGTATCTTCGCAGAATGATACTCAAAGAATTGATACAGAAGTATGAGTTCGACGATATTGTGCCGGACCTTCTTACTATTGACGAACCTGTTCAGGACAACCTATATGCATTCAAAGAGGCCTTTGATGAACTTCGTCGTATGGCACCGGGGAATGACGGAGGTAAGCAAATCGTCGTCAGCGAAGAGATAGAGACCGATGATGACGGCAACGAGACCGAACGATATCTTCACGCCACAAATTGCGAAGGAGATTTCTGGGAGGCATCGCTGGCTAAGGAAGTCGTTATACAAGCTGAGGTTACAGAGATTAGAGCATTGGCCCAGATTCTTTGGCACGTCACCTTCTATGGCTTCATGCCAGGCGACGAGGAGTATCGACCTGATACGCAAAAGAACAAGTATGAACGAATGGCCGCAATCCT
>JAEEGH010004567.1_pt1 | contig 35435 bp, 30 predicted proteins | sample 9134181 | NCBI WGS metagenome assembly JAEEGH01 (sample SAMN16246544, study PRJNA631951) | gut metagenome | biome: gut microbiome; feature: rumen; material: DP-attached | host: Bos | place: Iran: Karaj | collected 2018-10
TGCAGGATCTCGATACGAATGTCATTGTCAACGTCAGCGGTTCGTCCCCCGAGGACTATGCCGAGTGTGCTGCCCGCATTGATGCCTTGGAACATGTTCCCGCCATCGAACTGAACATCTCGTGTCCTAACGTGAAGGACGGCGGTATGGCTTTTGGCGTCACCTGTCAGGGTGCCGAAAGCGTGGTAAAAGCTGTGCGCCAGCGTTATCACAAGACCCTCATCGTCAAGCTGTCGCCCAATGTAACGAATATTGCCGACATCGCCCGCAGTTGCGAGGCACAGGGTGCTGACAGCGTATCGCTCATCAACACGCTGATGGGCATGAGCATTGACATCGAGCGACGTCGTTCGCGTCTCAGTATCGGCACAGGTGGTTTGAGCGGTCCTGCTGTCAAACCCGTTGCCGTGCGCATGGTGTGGCAAGTGGCCAAAGCGGTCAAGATTCCCGTTATAGGCTTGGGCGGCATCATGACTGCCGAGGATGCCATTGAGTTTTTCATGGCTGGCGCCAGTGCTATCGAGATTGGCACCGCCAACTTCCTCGACCCCGCCGTCACTCTCAAAGTTCGTGATGGCATAAATCATTGGCTCGACGGTCACGGCTGCCATAGCCTTCACGAAATCATCGGTGCTGTTTAAAGCTTCATAGCGGCGCGATTTATTCTGCCATGAAAGCATGCATGAATTCGTGGAGTTTCAGCAGACCGTAGGCACCGCTGACGCATGAGACCTCATCATATTGCTGGACATTGTCGGGCTCAATGCCTTTGTGCCAAATGAGGAAGGGTACAGGCTGTCCGACGTGTATACGCTGCTCGACGGGTGTCAGGTGGTCAGGTAGCACAGCGATGCTGACATCTTGATTCTTCACCTTATTATATATTGGGGCGATGAGGCGCTGGTCAAGATACTCAATGGTCTTTAGCTTCAGTTCAAGGTCACCATCATGACCGGCCTCGTCGCTGGCTTCCACATGCACGAAGACGAAATCGTCGTGTTCCAATGCGTCAATGGCTGCCTGTGCCTTGCCTTCATAATTGGTGTTGGCCAAACCTGTGGCACCTGGAACCTTTACTATCTTTAAGCCTGCGTACTTTCCAATGCCTTGAATCAAGTCGACGGCAGAGATAACGGTGCCACTCTTGATTTGCGGGTACTGCTCCATGAGTGTCTGCATCGAGGGGCGATAACCACCGCTCCAGGGCCAGACGCTGTTGGCCTGACGCTCACCCTTTACAGTCTTTGCGAGGTTGTAGGGGTGCTTGGCCAACAACTCTTGTGACTTCAGAATTAGGTCATTGATTAAATCTGCCGTCTCCTGTGCCGTCATTCGTCCAAGCTCAATGGGAGCGTCAGGCTCTGTTTTAACAAGCAGAGGACGCCACTCTTCGTTGGGATGATCGTGGGGTGGGGCACAGACGATGTGTTTGTTGCCACCTTTGATGACTAACAGATGGCGATACTGAATGCCTGTGATGAACTTCACACGTTCGCAACCTTCACGTTCGTTGATGGGCTTGGCGAGGTTTTCGTTCAGATAGTCAATCAACACACGAGCATCGTCGGTCTCCAGATTGCCACCGTTGTGAGTGATAATCTTGCCGTTCTCCAGCGTGATGATATTACAGCGAATGGCGAAATCATCATCTGCCATATCGTAGCCTATAGAGGCAGCCTCCAAGGGTCCGCGACCCTCATAAACCTTATTGAGGTCATAGCCGAGGATGGCGGTGTTGGCAACCTCACTGCCTGGCGGAAAACCTTCAGGAACCGTCACCAGGCGACCACAGCGGCCTTCCTTGGCCAGCTGGTCCATCATGGGCTTATGGGCATATTGCAGCAAGGTCTTCCCACCGAGTCGTTCTACTGGCAGGTCGGCCATTCCATCACCAAGAATGATTATTCGTTTCATATGGCCTATTGGGCTTATAGGGCTTATTGGGCCTAGATGTTAGCGATTGACATGATGTTGGCGAAGACACCGGCGGCAGTAACGGCAGCACCGGCACCGTAGCCCTGAATGAGCATGGGATATTCCTTATAGCGCTCGGTGGTCAGCAGCACGATGTTGTTCGAACCCTCCAGACCGTAGAACGGATGACCATAAGGCACCTCCTTCAATGCTACACTGGTCTTGAAGTTAGACGGATTGTTCTCGTCAGCCTCCATCGTAGCCACAAAGCGCCAACGCTTGTTCTCGGCCTCCAGCACCTTGCGACGTGCCTCGAAGTCGGCATCGAGTTCGGGCAGACGCTTCCAGAAGTCATCGATAGAACCCTCGAAGTAACTGTCGGGCACGAAGAGATGCTTCTCGACATCGTCCTGCTCCACCTTATAGCCTGCCTCACGAGTCAGGATGACCAGCTTACGGATAACGTCCGTACCGCTGAGGTCGATACGTGGGTCGGGCTCGCTGTAGCGCTGTTCCTTAGCGCGACGAACGGTCTCTGAGAAGGGCACATCGGCAGCAATCTCGTTGAAGATGAAGTTCAGCGTACCAGAGAGGATTGCCTCAATCTTCAGAATCTTATCGCCCGAGTTGCACAGGTCGTTGATGGTACCGATAATCGGCAGACCAGCACCAACGTTGGTCTCGTAGCGGAACCACACGCCACGGTCGCGGGCCGTCTGGCGTAGCTTCACGTAGCTGTCGTAGTCACTCGAAGCGGCAATCTTGTTGGCAGCAACAACGCTGATGTTGTGCTCCAGGAAGGTCTGATATAATGTAGCAATCTGCTTGCTGGCGGTACAGTCAACAAAGACAGAGTTGAAGATATTCATCTTGATGATTTCTTCGCGCATGTGGTCGGTGTCGGCCTTGAAACCGGCGCGCAGAATCTTCTCGTAGTTGTCGAGGTCGATGCCGTCGCGGTCGAGCACAAAGTTGTCGACATCGGAAATGCCGACCACGTTCAACTTCAGGCGACGTGACTGCATGAGGAACTGCTGCTGGGTGCGAATCTGTTCGAGCAACATGCCGCCCACCGTACCGATACCGCAGATGAAGATGTTGAGCACCTTGTATTCTGACAGGAAGAACGAGTCGTGCAGCACGTTCAGCGACTTGCGCAGGAACTTGCCGTCGACAACAAACGAGATGTTGGTCTCCGAGGCACCCTGGGCGCAGGCTATCACGGAGATACCCGAGCGCCCCAGCGTACCAAACAGTTTACCAGCAATACCCGGAGTCTGCTTCATGTTCTCACCGACGATAGCGATGGTAGCAAGTCCGCTCTCCACCTGCATGGGGAACATGGCACCCGTCTCAATTTCCTTGGCGAACTCAGCGTTCAGTACCTCTGCAGCAGCTGCAGCATCCTCGTCGCGCACACCGATAGAGGTGGAGTTCTCAGAAGAGGCCTGAGATACCATGAACACGCTGATGCCCTTGTTGGCGAGGGTGGTGAAGATACGGCGGTTCACACCAATCACACCCACCATTGACAGACCGGTGACGGTAATCAGCGAGGTGCCCTTGATAGAGGAGATACCCTTGATGGGCTTCTGGTCGTTGTCAATCGTAGCCTTGATGAGGGTTCCCGGGTGTTCGGGGTTGAATGTATTTTTAACCTTAATAGGTATATTCTTGACACAAACAGGATAGATCGTCGGAGGATAGATAACCTTCGCACCGAAGTTACACAGCTCCATAGCCTCCACGTAGGAGAGTTCGTTGATGGTGTAAGCCGTCTTAATCACCTTCGGGTCGGCCGTCATGAAACCATCCACGTCGGTCCAAATCTCCAGAATTTCAGCATCGAGGGCTGCAGCAATGATGGCTGCGGTATAGTCGCTACCACCACGTCCCAGATTCGTTGTCTCATGGCTGTCGCGGTCGCGGGCAATGAAGCCTGGCACTACGGCAACCGTCTTGCTGGCGTTGGTGTTGTTGTTCTGGAAGGTTGCAAAGGCTTCCTTCACCAGCTTGTTGGTCAGCTCGGTGTCGAGCACGTGCTTGCCCTCCTTGTTCTCCGTGCGGATGAAGTCACGGCTGTTCATGCGCATACCATTCTTAATCATGGCAGCCACGATGTGCGACGACAAACGCTCACCATACGAGATGATGGTGTCCTGCGTCTTCTCGCTCAGGTCATGAATCAAGAACACACCATAATAGATGCTCCGCAACTGGTCGAAGAGCTGATCTACGCTGTTGAATAAGTCGATGCGTTTTTTGTCGTCCTGGATGATGGCGTCAATCATCTGGTGGTGGCGCGTCACCATCGCTTCAAACTCCTCGCGATAGTGGCTGTCGCCATTCTTCGCCAACTCTGACGTTGCAATCAGTTTGTCGGTGATGCCGTTCAGGGCGCTAACTACTACTACGACAGGCCCCCGTCCGGCTTCTGCCTCCACAATCTCTTTTAAGCTCAAAATGCTTTTCACGGAACCTACGGACGTTCCGCCGAATTTCATTACTTTCATATTTCTATGCAATTTATCTTGCCTTAGGTACCCCTGAACAAGCGGGGATTGCTCCATTGGCGCGACAAAAGTACTAATTAGTAAGCAAAAAACCAAAGAAAATGTCATTTTTTTCATTTTTATCGAATTTTTCTGTTAACTTTGCACTCCAGAAAGAAACTAAAAAGCAAAATAAATATGAAACGACTATTTTTTTCAGCTGTAGCTGTTTGCCTGTTGGCAATGGGTGATGCTATGGCTTGTACCAATTTCATCGTGGGTAAGAATGCCTCGGTTGACGGCTCTGTTATCTGCTCGTATAATGCTGACTCGTATGGCGCTTTCATGCGACTTTACCACTATCCTGCCGCCAAGCACCAGAAGGGTGACATGCGTAAGATTTATGAGTGGGACACCAATAAATACCTGGGTGAGATTCCTGAGGCTGAGGAGACCTATAATGTGGTGGGTAACATCAACGAGTGGCAGGTGACCATCGGTGAAACAACTTATGGTGGTCGTGAGGAGATGGTTGACTCAACGGGTATCATCGATTATGGTTCACTGATATACATCGGACTGCAGCGTTCGAAGACGGCCCGTGAGGCTATCAAGATTATGACGTCATTGGTGGAACAGTACGGCTATTGTTCAGAGGGCGAGACCTTCACCATCTGCGACCCCAACGAAGCATGGATTATGGAGATGCAGGGGTGTGGTCCCGACCGTAATCAGTCGAAGGAACGTGTGGTATGGGTAGCTCGTCGTATTCCCGACAATGCTATCTGTGGACACGCCAACCAGAGCCGTATCGGCGTGTTTCCCTTGAAAGACAAGGAGAACGTGCTCTACTCAAAGAACGTTATCAAGTATGCCCGCAAGATGGGATGGTTCACCGGAAGAGACGACGAGTTCTCATGGAAGATGGCGTATGCCGCTCCCGACTTCTCTGGTCGTCGTATGTGTGAAGCCCGTGTGTGGAGCTTCTTCAACCACCATGTCAAGGGTATGGACCACTATCTGCCTTGGGCGCTGGGAAAAGACCCTGATGCCGAGGATATGCCGTTGTGGGTTGTTCCTGTCAAGAAACTGAGTGTTGCCGACATTATGAACGATATGCGTGACCACTATGAGGGAACGCCACTTGCCATTGACTCTACGGACATTGGTGGTGGTATCTGGCAGATGCCTTACCGTCCCACACCGCTTTATTTTGAGGTTGATGGCAAGAAATACTTCAACGAGCGTCCGACCTCTACACAGCAGACTGCGTGGACCTTCGTCTCGCAGATGCGTTCATGGTTGCCCCGTGAGATGGGTGGCTGTTTCTGGTTTGGTAACGACGACTGCAACATGGTGGCCTATACGCCCATCTATTGTTCGATGACCGAATTGCCTGAGTGCTATAATACCCCTGGTGCTGACGAACTGAACTTCAGCGACAAGAATGCCTACTGGGTAGAGAACTGGGTCAGCAATATGGTCTATCCGCGCTATTCCGTCTTGTTCCCCTCTTTGAAGGAAGTTCGCGACTCCCTGCAACAGGCTTACTTGACACAGCAGTCCACTATCGAGGCCCAAGCCAAGAACATGGAACCAGCGCAGATGCAGCGTTTCCTGAATGACTATAGCGTTCGTCAGGCTCAGCAGATGTTGGCACGCTGGAAGCAGTTGGCCTTCTACCTTATTGTAAAATATAATGATATGGCTGTGAAACCTGACGAGAACGGTGTCTTCACCCGCAGCAAGCATGGATTGGGTGCAACTGTCAAACGTCCGGGATATCCTGCTCCCTTTGCCCGTCGTCTGGTCCATGAGGCTGGTGCGCGCTATGCTGTTCCTGAAGAAAAGAAATAATTCGTAATTCATAATTCGTAATTCATAATGACTCTCATTATCGTCACCATGCTCCTTCTGGCCTATCTGCTGATAGCGACAGGCCACCTGACGGGAGTCAACAAAGCAGCCATCGCCATGTTCCTCGGAACCATTGGCTGGGTGGTATATGTCTGCTGGGGTGCTGACTTCGTGATGTCGCAGCACCCCGAGGAGTATATCGAGTGGTTGGGCAGTAGCGAACCCGACAGCGACAAGGTGAAGTGGTTCATCTATGACCATGTATTCCTGAAATATGTCGGTAAGGCAGCCGCTATCGTGTTGTTCCTACTGGCTACGATGTCTATCGTAGAATTGCTCAGCAATAACGGTTGCTTTGATTTCATTACCGAATGGATGCGCACGCGTAGCAGCAAGCGTCTGCTGTGGAGCATTACCGCTGTGACGTTTATCCTCTCTGCCAACCTCGACAATCTAACGACAGCCACGATGATGCTGGTCATCATGCACAACATCCTGCAAAACTCCAGACAGCGCATGTATGTAGGGTCGGCTATCGTGCTGGCAGCATGCTGTGGCGGATGCTTTACGGTGATAGGTGACCCGATAGGTCTGATACTTTGGGGCAATGGTGCCGTCACGGCTACGCGTTTCTCCGCTTATCTCGGACTGCCTGCTCTGTTGGCTTGGGTGGTACCAACCTATCTTGTCAGTCGCGAATTGCCAGACCGACTGGATATGGCGTGGAGTCCGTCACCGTATCGTGGCGATGAGACCCGTCTGAACCGCTGGCAGCGTGCCGTCATGCTCTTTGTGGGTATCGGTGGACTGTGGTTTATACCGACGTTCCATAACATCACCAAGCTGGCTCCGTTCCTGGGCGCATTGTGTGTGCTTAGCGTCTTGTGGGTTGTCAACGAAGCCTTCAACCGTAAACTGATGGGTGCCGACCAGATGACAGGACGTCGTGTTCCGGTATCGCTGCAGTATGGTGGTTTCCAGCAATTGCTTTTCGTTACGGGTATCATGCTCGGTATGGGTGTTGTCACAGAGACTGGTGTATGGGGCGATGTGGCCGACTGGTTCGATGTTTACATCCCTGATGTCTGGCTGATAGGTATCCTTGCTGGTTTCCTGAGTAGCATCGTTGATTCGTTTACCATTGCCATATCCACCCTGTCGCTATACAATGTTGGTGCGGGTGGCATGATGACAAACGGTGCTTATTGGGGCATCATTGCTTACACCACGGCTGTGGGCGGTTGTCTGCTGTCAGTTGGTAGCGTTTGCGGTCTGGCTTTGATGCGTGCAGAACATGTTCGTTTGGGATGGTATATTAAGCACATAACACCCAAGGTGCTGTTAGGTTTTCTGTTGGGATATGTCGTGTTATGGATGGAGATGAACATCATGGTCATCTAAGAATGACCCAAAACAAAGAAAAAAAGAAGCATTTTCGATTTTTTTAATCGGAAATGTTTTTTTATTGCCTTTTTTTTACTATCTTTGCAATCACTATTACCGAAACAACAACAAATTAATATCAAACAAATACTGCTTATGTCACAAATTACAGGTTACATTTCGCAGATCATCGGTCCTGTTATCGATGTGTATTTCGATACCAAGGGCTTGGATGCTGAGAAAGTGCTGCCTAAGATTCACGAGGCTTTGGCTGTCAAGCGTCCCAACGGCGACTCAATCATCGTCGAGGTTCAGCAGCATATCGGTGAGGATACCGTGCGCTGTGTGGCTATGGACAATACCGACGGACTGCAGCGTGGATTGGAAGCCAAACCATTGGGCACACCAATCATGATGCCTTCTGGTGAACAGATTAAGGGTCGTATGCTGAACGTTATCGGTCAGCCTATCGATGGTATGAAACAGCTCGACAATGAGGGCGCTTATCCCATCCACCGTCCTGCTCCTAAGTTTGAAGAACTGTCAACCACCAAGGAAGTGTTGGCAACAGGTATCAAGGTCATCGACCTGCTGGAGCCTTACCTGAAGGGTGGTAAGATTGGCTTGTTCGGTGGTGCTGGTGTAGGTAAAACGGTGCTCATCATGGAGCTGATCAACAACATCGCCAAGGGGCACAATGGTTTCTCTGTATTCGCTGGAGTAGGAGAGCGTACCCGTGAAGGTAACGACCTCATCCGCGAGATGATTGAGTCTGGCGTTATCCGTTATGGTGAGAAGTTTAAGGAGGCAATGGCCGAGGGTAAGTGGGACCTGAGTCTCGTTGATCCCGAGGAACTGAAGAAGAGTCAGGCCACACTGGTCTATGGTCAGATGAACGAACCTCCCGGTGCACGTGCTTCTGTGGCCCTGTCTGGTCTGACGGTTGCTGAAGGCTTCCGTGATGGTGGCGGTAAGGACGGCGCTGCTGCCGATATCCTTTTCTTCATCGACAACATCTTCCGTTTCACACAGGCTGGTTCTGAGGTGTCTGCTCTGTTGGGCCGTATGCCATCAGCCGTAGGTTATCAGCCCACATTGGCTTCTGAGATGGGGGCTATGCAGGAGCGTATTACTTCTACGAAGAAAGGCTCTATCACCTCCGTACAGGCTGTCTATGTGCCTGCCGATGACTTGACAGACCCTGCACCTGCTACAACGTTTACTCACCTGGATGCTACGACGGTGCTTGACCGTAAGATTGCTGAGTTGGGTATCTATCCTGCCGTTGACCCGCTGGGAAGTACCTCTCGTATTCTCGATCCGTTGATTGTCGGCAAGGCTCACTATGATTGTGCCCAGCGCGTGAAGGAGATTCTGCAGCGCTACAAGGAGTTGCAGGACATCATCGCCATCCTCGGTATGGACGAGCTCTCTGACGAGGACAAGCTGACGGTGAACCGTGCACGTCGTGTACAGCGTTTCCTCTCGCAGCCGTTCTCGGTGGCAGAACAGTTCACCGGTCTGCCTGGTGTCATGGTTCCCATCGAGGAGACTATCAAGGGCTTCAATGCCATCTTGGATGGTGAGGTCGACGACCTGCCCGAACAGGCTTTCCTCAATGTGGGTACTATCGAGGATGCTAAGGAGAAAGCTAAGAAACTGTTGGAGGCAGCTAAGGGCTAATTTTCAATTTTCCATTATCAATTGTCAATTATGCTAAAGCTGAAGATAGTTTCTCCCGAAAGGATAGAGTTTGAAGGTGATGTGGAACGTGTACTCGTGCCCGGTTCCTTGGGACAGTTCGAGATACTGACCAACCACGCACCTATCATCTCCTCGCTCGACAAGGGTAAGGTTGCCTACACGCTGCCCAGTGGCGAGCGTGTCCCGCTGGAAATCATTGGTGGTTTCGTGGAGGTGCAGAAGAACGTTGTCAGTGTATGTGTAGAATTGCGTGAGGAATGACACAGAGTGAGTTGAAAAAAGTAGCCAGAATGTACACCATGCAGGTCATCACCCTAACGTGGCTGTTGTTCTTGCCCATCCGTTTCTGGGGGCCCGACCATTGGCAGATACCCTCTGCCGTAGGCTATATTTTCACGCTCCTTTTCTACATCGGCGATGGCTGGTTATGGTACTGGGTGGTATCACGCCACAAGGACTATCTGACCTCGTTCTTCACCGGAACCTCCGGATTCCGTTTCTTGATAGCACTGGCCGTATTAGGCATCTATTACTGGGCAACCAAGGGTGCCGATATGATAACGTTCCTGTGGGTGTTCATGGTCTACTATATGGTACTTCTAATACACCACAGCATCTACTTTTCGAGAATGTCCAAACGAGTATAACGTTTTTATAGACAAAGAATTAAATGAAACAATTAAAGTCAATATGTCTCTTGCTGATGCTGGCACTTGTTCCCCTTCAGCTCATGGCCAATGAGCAGAAAGAGGAAGGCGAGGCGCTGAACATCCCAGAGATTGTGCTGGAGCACTTGGCTGACGCTTACGAGTGGCATATCACTACCATCGGAGGCAAACACATCGGTTTCGACCTACCTATTATTATACGTAGTGGCGTGACTGGTGAGTGGCACTTCTGTACGGCCCATTCGTTGCCTGATGGTTTCTTCTTCAACGAAGAAGCTCACGGTAAGATTTATGAGCGGATGGCAGACGGAACCACTGAGCGTCCCATTGACCTGAGCATCACGCGCAACGTCCTGCAGATATGGATTGTGGTGGCGCTGTTGCTGGTGGTGTTCCTCAGCTGTGCACGCTGGTACAAGAAGCATGATAAGACCGACAACGCCCCGCGTGGCTTCATAGGTGCTATGGAGATGTTGGTAATGATGATTAATGATGACGTCATCAAGTCGTCGATAGGCGAGAAGCACTACAAGACCTATGCTCCCTACCTGCTGACGGTGTTCTTCTTCATCTTCTTCACCAACCTGCTGGGTCTGCTGCCCATCTTCCCTGGTGGCTCCAATGTGACGGGCAACATCAACATCACGTTCTTCCTAGCGTTGTGTACATTCCTGGCAGTTAACCTGTTTGGTAACCGCGAGTACTGGAAGGAAATCTTCTGGCCTGATGTGCCCTTGTTCCTGAAGGCTATCCCCATCATGCCCGCCATTGAGTTGTTCGGTGTTTTCACCAAGCCCTTCGCGCTGATGATCCGTCTCTTTGCCAATATGATGGCAGGACATGCTATGATATTGGCTTTCACGTGCGTCATCTTCCTGGGTTGGACCATGGGAACGGCAATGGGTACTGGTCTGAACATCTTCAGCGCCATCATGCTGCTATTCATGAACGCCCTGGAGTTGTTGGTAGCCTTTGTGCAGGCCTATGTGTTCACCATGCTCTCCGCTGTATTCATCGGATTGGCACATAAGGAGCATGAACATTGAAAAATGTAATAATTATAAAATGTAATAATTAAACAATTAAAATATTAACAATTTAAAAACATTAAACTATTATGATTACATCACTGTTATTAGCCGAGGGTCTGGCTCAGCTGGGCTGCGGTATTGGAGCTGGTATTGCTGTTATTGGTGCAGGTTTGGGTATTGGTAAGATTGGTGGCAGCGCCGTTGACGCTATCGCTCGCCAACCAGAAGCTTCTGGACAGATCTTCACCCAGATGATTCTGACATCAGCCTTTGTAGAGGGTTGTGCTCTGTTCGCTATTGCTGCTTGCGCATTCTTGATTTAATATCTCATAGCAAATGGATTTCACTCAATTACCAGCAATCCTAACGCCTGACTTGGGACTCCTTTTCTGGATGCTCTTGGCGTTCTTGGTGGTCTTCGGTATCCTGGCGAAATATGGTTTCCCTGCCATCACCAATATGGTTGATGAACGAAACCGTTACATTGACGAGAGTCTTCGCAAGGCACATGAGGCCCAGGAGCGACTGGCAAACATTGAAAAGGAAGGTGAATCCATCTTGCAGGAGGCTCGCGAAAAGCAGGCTCAGATACTGAAAGAGGCTGCTGAGACGCGCGACGCTATAGTAGAGCAGGCCCAGGCGAAAGCCCGCAACGAGGGTGCCCGACTGCTTGACGAGGCCAAGATGGCCATTGAGCAGGAGAAGAAGGCTGCCATTGCTGACATTCGCCAGCAGGTTGCTACACTTAGTGTCGACATCGCCGAGAAGGTTCTGCGTAAGAATCTGAAGGACGATAAGTCGCAGATGGATTTGATAGACCGCATGCTGGATGAAGTCTCTGCTAAGTAACTCTCAATTCTTACTTCTAAAATAAAATAGGTATGGATATTGGAGTAATATCGGTCAGATATGCGAGGGCGCTACTGAAGAGTGCTATCGATCAAAAACTCGACGAGCAGGTGTATCACGAGATGCAGCTGTTGGCAAAGAGCTATGTCGATGTCCCTCAGTTACGCCAGACGATAGACAATCCCATGATTGCGAAGGACAAGAAACAGATACTGCTGACTACAGCAGCTGGTCCTTTAGCCAGTCAGCTCACCCAGTCGTTCATTGCACTGGTGCTGAAGGAAGATCGCGAGAATGTGATACAGTTTATGGCCAACTCGTACATCACACTTTACCGTAAGCAGAAGAACGTCATCCGTGGCAAGCTCACCACTGCTGCCCGTGTTTCTGCCGATACCGAGCAGAAGATGCGCCAGATGGTGGAGAGCAAGACTCATGGAACTGTGGAGTTTGAGACCGAGGTGAATCCCGACATCATTGGAGGCTTCATCCTCGAATACGACACCTACCGCATGGATGCCAGTGTCAAGTCAAAGCTCAACACGATACTCACACAGTTAAGTAAATAGTCGTAATAACGTAATACCGTTATAACGTAGTAACGAAAAAAGAACAGAAAACAATGTCAGATAAAATTAAACCAAGCGAAGTCAGTCAAGTGCTGCTCGACCAACTGAAAGGCATTTCTGATGCCGAACAGTTCGATGAGGTAGGTACTGTGCTTACCGTCAGCGATGGTGTGGCTCGTATCTACGGTCTGCGCAACGCTGAATCCAAGGAACTGTTGGAGTTCGAGAACGGCACGATGGCCATCGTTGAGAACCTCGAGGAGGACAACGTCGGTTGCGTGCTGCTGGGTCCAACATCGGGCATCAAGGAAGGTATGGTTGTGAAGCGCACCAAACGTATCGCCTCTATCCGTGTCAACGACAATATGCTCGGTCGTATTGTCAATCCGCTGGGACAGCCTGTTGACGGCAAGGGTGAAATCGACTTGAAGGATGCCTTCGAGATGCCACTGGACCGCAAGGCTCCTGGTGTGATTTACCGTCAGCCCGTGAAGGAACCCCTGCAGACAGGTCTGAAGAGCATCGACTCGATGATTCCCATTGGTCGTGGTCAGCGTGAGCTCATCATTGGTGACCGCCAGACAGGTAAGACGGCTATCGCTGTTGATACCATCATCAATCAGAAGAGTTTCTATGAGGCAGGAAAGCCTGTCTATTGTATCTATGTAGCTATCGGTCAGAAGGCCAGTACCGTTGCTAACCTTGTGCAGACGCTGAAGGAGCATGGAGCTATGCCATACACTATTGTTGTGGCTGCTACCGCTGCTGATCCTGCTGCTCTGCAGTATTATGCACCGTTTGCTGGTGCTGCCATTGGTGAGTATTTCCGTGATCGTGGTCTGCCCGCTCTCGTTGTCTACGACGACTTGTCGAAGCAGGCTGTAGCTTATCGTGAGGTATCGCTGATTCTGCGCCGTCCTTCTGGTCGTGAGGCATATCCTGGCGACGTGTTCTATCTGCACTCTCGTTTGCTGGAGCGTGCTGCCAAGATGAACGAACAACAGGAGGTTGCCGAGCAGATGAACGACCTGCCAGCATGTATGAAGGGTCATGTGAAGGGTGGTGGCTCACTTACCGCTCTGCCTATCATTGAGACACAGGCTGGTGACGTGTCTGCATACATCCCGACGAACGTGATTTCTATCACCGATGGTCAGATATTCCTGGAGTCCGACCTCTTCAACCAGGGATTCCGTCCTGCCATCAACGTGGGTATTTCCGTATCTCGTGTGGGTGGTTCGGCTCAGATTAAGTCCATGAAGAAGGTGGCCGGTACCTTGAAGATTGACCAGGCTCAGTATCGTGAGTTGGAGGCCTTCTCAAAGTTCTCCAGCGATATGGATGCTGTGACGGCAATGACACTTGACCGCGGTCGTAAGAACCAGCAGTTGCTCATTCAGCCCCAGTATAGTCCTATGCCCGTTGGCGAACAGATTGCCATCCTCTACTGTGGCGTTCACGGACTGATGCGCGAGGTTCCTATTGACAAGGTGCGCGAATGTCAGAATCAGTTCCTCGACAAGTTGCGCAGTAGCGCTCCTGAGGTTATCGAGACGTTGGGAGCTGGAAAGATAGATGATGCTACAACCCAGAAGATTGAGGCTGTGATGGCTGATATCGCTGGAACCTATAAAGCATAATAGCCTATGCCGTCATTAAAAGAGATTAAAGGACGTATTGCTTCAGTAAACTCGACTCGCAAGATTACGAGTGCCATGAAGATGGTGGCTTCATCGAAGCTTCACCATGCACAGGTGGCTATTCAGAATATGTTGCCTTACGAGACCATGCTGGAGCACATCCTCAAGTCGTTCTTGGCGGCTGAGGCCGAGGCACAGACCATCTTCGATCAGGAACGCCCTGTCAAGCGCGTCGCCTTGGTGGTTTTCGCCAGCAACTCGTCGCTTTGCGGTGGTTTCAATTCCAACGTCATCAAGCTCTTGCAGCGCACCGTCGATGCTTACGAGCAGGAGTTGGGCAAGGGTAGTGTAGAGGTCTATCCTATAGGTCGAAAGGTCTATGAGAAGGCTCGCAAGTTGGGTTACGACGTCCATGGTGAGCGTAACGCCCTGATAGACCATCCACATGTCAGCGAGTGTATCGATTTGGCTATGGAGCTAGGCACGAAGTTTGCCGAGGGTAAGGTAGACCGAGTGGAGCTCATCTACCATCACTTCAAGTCGGCAGGTTCGCAGATACTGACTAAAAAACAGTTCCTGCCCATCGACCTCGAAACCGAGTTGGGACGAGACCACGAACGAGACCTTACGTCGACCCTTGCCACGCAGAAAGCTCAGGAGTACCTGAAGAAGAACCGCCGTCGCAAGAAAGAGGTTAAAGAAGGTGATGTAGCTCCGCTGAACGACAACTTTATTGTTGAGCCTGACATGAACACTGTGCTCTCGAAACTGTTGCCTAAGATGGCGCACCTCATGCTTTATACCGCTTTGCTCGATAGCGTTGCTTCCGAACATGCTGCCCGTATGGTTGCCATGCAGACCGCTACCGACAATGCCGACGAGCTGTTGCGCCAGCTGAACCTTCAGTACAATAAGTCGCGTCAGCAGGCTATCACCAACGAGTTACTTGATATCGTGGGTGGTTCGGTCAACAACTGATAATAGAACAATAACAAATTAAAAATGTGGGTGAATCGTTGGTGATTCGCCCATTTTTTTGTACTTTTGCCACAGTTATGAGATATAGCACGAATACACAAGGGGAATATGACCATTTCCAAGTGACAGAGGAACAACCTCTGTTGGAGTTTCTGTTGTCCAATGTCAAGCAGTCGAAGAATAAGATTAAGTTGACGCTGCAAGGACAGGGTGTGAAGGTGAATGGCAAGACGGTGACGCAGTTTGACTATCAGTTACAGCCAGGCATGAAGGTCGCCGTGTCGAAGACAAAACGTAACCAGCAGCCCTTCAAGAGCCGCTATGTGAAGATTGTCTACGAGGACCGTTGGCTCATTGTCATCGAGAAACAGCCGGGCATCCTGTCAATGGCAGGTGGTCACTCGTCGTTGAATGTAAAGACTGTGTTGGATGACTATTTCAAGAAGTCGCGCCAGAAGTGTACCGCTCATGTAGTGCATCGTTTGGACAGAGACACCAGTGGACTGATGGTCTATGCGAAGGATATGGAGACGGAACAGATTCTGGAGCATAACTGGCACCAGATTGTCTATGACCGTCGCTATGTTGCTGTGTTGTCGGGTGAGATGGAGCAGGATGATGGTACTATTCAAAATTGGCTTAAAGACAACAAGGCATATATTACTTATTCGTCACCTATAGACAATGGTGGCAAGCTGGCCATCACCCATTTCCACGTGTTGGACCGCACCACTGACCACTCGCTTGTAGAGTTTAAGTTGGAGACGGGACGAAAGAACCAGATTCGTGTACATGCTGCTGATATGGGACATCCTGTGTGTGGTGACGTGAAGTACGGCAATGGCGACGATCCGCTGCATCGCCTGTGTCTGCATGCATGGCTGTTATGCTTTGAGCACCCATGGACACACCAGCCGATGGAGTTTGAAACAACTATACCTTCAACATTTAAACACTTGTTCAAATGATAACAGGCAACTTTACATATTATCTGGCGCTATTGGCACTGATTATTATTGGCGTACTAGTAGTGAAGAAGATTGCTTCGTGCCTAGTGAAGACTATCGTTACGTTGGTGCTGTTGGCAATAGGTGTAGCAATCTACTACTTTTATCTTAGGGTTTAGATAAGTAATAACCCAATGGCTACACAGAGGCCGTAGACCAGCATATTGCGTGCCGTTTCACCTAAACACACATTGAGTTCGCGACCATGATTGATGCGTCGCATCTTCTGCCATGTGAGTACGTGTAGCAACAGATAGAAGAAAGGTAACAGGAATGCCAGAATGTGTCCGTTGAGCCAGAAGACTATGCCACTCAGAACAGCTATGACACCCAACGACAGATAGAGCCATTCGGCAGTTTCTGCTCCGAACTCAACCACGATGGTTTTCTTGCCGTCTTCGCGGTCGTTCTCACGATCACGATAGTTGTTGATGATTAACAATCCATCAATGACCAGTCCACAGGCTAGTGAGGCGATGAATACCTGCCATGTACAAGTGTGTAACTGAATATAATAGGTGATGCAGACAGGTACGACACCAAAGAAGACAACTACTAGCAGGTCGCCCATGCCAATATATGAAAGGTGGGTTGTGTAGAGAAAACAGAACAGCACGCAGAGGATACCAATCATGATCATCTCCATGCCTCCGAACCATACCAATGGCAGGCCAACGAGACAGGCTGCACAGGTTGTCAGCGCAATAGCTCGCTTCATGGAGTCTATCTTCACCCATCCCTGTGTACAGGCACGGAGTGGTCCCAGACGTCGGTCTGTGTCGTCGTTACCTCGCGTATAGTCGAAAAAGTCGTTGATGAAGTTTGCGTCAATCTGCATCAGTAGGGCAAACAACAGACAGAGTAGGGCTGCCGTCCAACTGAAAACATCGGTTATGAAGTCTCGCGTGTCAACCCATGCCAGTGCCAGTCCGATGATAACGGGAACTGCGGCACCTGTCAGCGTCTTTGGTCGGGCTGCCAGCAACCAGGCTTTCAGCGAGTCTTGCTTAATATCAGTTTCTTTCATTTTCTTCTGCAAAAATCTTATCGAAAACGGGACGCATCTTGTTGGGCTCTACTATGAGCTGGCGCAGTTCGTTAAGCTTGCGTTCATTCTCCGATCCCTGTATCCACAGGCGGATATAGCCATTGACGGAGTATTTCTCGTCCATGTGCTTCATAAAACGTTGCCAATGTCCTTCTGTGTCCAGTTCCGGATAGTTGGCCAGTCCATATTGGATGGTTCGACGGATAACAGTTTCTGGCTCTATGTCGCGGTCAGCCTCAGCTACAATCTTGCCATAGATGCTGCGTGGAGCCCTTGATGCTGATGCACGATGGTCTTCTACTGCTTCCTTCATCATTTTCAGTTGGTCTGCCGTAAACCATCGCTTCAGGCGGGCGTCAGCCAGGAGTATCTTTCCGCTGGTCAGATGATGAATAGCGCGAGGCCCAGACAGTCCCAGGTCGTGATAGGCGGCAATGGTGTAAGCCATATCGAGGTCTGCTCCCGTCTTGCGTGCCAAGTCTAACGAACGGCGAATGACACGCGTCACATGCTCCATATTGTGCGCTTTGTCAAAGGCCGCGTACTGAGGCAGTATCTGCGTCTCAACAAATTCCACGAGGTCAAGTGAAGGGTTCGTCATAGTATTTTAGGTTATACCGTTATTTCGTCATCATGCAATTAGTTATAGAAGTTCCACGACACGCCCACACGCATAATACGTGTATTGGTTGGGTAGTGTGGTGCCAAGAAGTAATTTTTCGAACCTGAGCTGGCATTCACATGATTAAAGGCAACGAAGAAGCGGGCACGTTTCAGGTGCATGTTGGCATAAACGTCGATGAATGGATAGTTGCCAATGCGCACAGTACTGTTTCCATTCTGCTGAACGGCAAACTGACTAATCTGTGGCAGATAGTCGGGAGCCTCATAAGCTGTAAAATATGTCAGACAGCCACCTAGTTCTACGCTCAGCACACGAGCTATCTTGAACTTTAGGTAGAGATTCGAGAAGATGTTCAGCGTGGGCAGTGGCAGCACACTCTTCATGCTGGCGTTCTGGTAGGTGATGATATTCTCCCAGTTCACCGGTCCCAGTGTGAAGTCCTGCTTCAGCTGCAGTGTCAACACGTTGATGTTGGCTGCCTCCTGGAAGACGCCACCCGTCAGTGCTGTACGTATCGTGTCGTTGTTGTTATAGCTCATGCCGAAGTAGGTGTAGTTCTGTATCTCGTCAACAGCCACACGAACCGTAGTACGCGTCTTGTCGTAAGAGAAAACACCTTCCAGATGTGTGTGTGTCTCAGGACTCAAGGAGTTCTCCCACCAGAGGTGCTTGGAGTGATAGTTTCTTTGGAAGTAGCCAGGTGTCTTTCGTAGGAAATTGGCCTTTGCTGCCAGTCTAACGGTATCGCCAAACAGCGGGAAGTTCAGATCGGTACTGAAGTTCAAGTCCAGCTTTCCTGGGTCTGCACCAGCCAATCCAATCTCACCACCCACATTGAAGTGGAATGTATGGCCTTGTGTCTTCGACAGTTTTCCACCAACGGTCACGTCATACTCTGTGTGGCGCTCCATGTGGTAGGCGGTGGCTTCATTTTCCAGGAACGGCATCTGGTAATTACGGTGTTCGTAAGCGATGAATCCCTTCAGACCCGCCTTCATGTATTTGTTGAAACCCTCCAGCAGAGCTAGTGCAAAGGTATTCTTAACCGTTGTCAGTTTATATTTGTCGTAGATGCCTTCCCCCGAATAACTATTCTCGTCGTCCAGGTCATAGTATGTGTTGGCATAGTAGTATTTGGGGGTGACGTAGGCCTGGTAGATACGGTCGTAGTTGTTGATGTCCAGTGTATGAATGAAGCTTGTGACAGGCACGTATTCACGTTTCATATACTGGTCCAGACTATCCTGCTCTTGTTGCATGGTCAATATGCTGTCGAGCGATTCGGCAGAGTCAATCTTGACACGTGTTGTGTCAGGTTGTTGTTTGTCGGTTGTGGGTTTAGTGACAGGTTCGTTGCCCATAATCTTCGCATCAGCAGGACGACCTGCAGGAGCATTGCTTACAGGCTTGTCTTTGGGGCGACCTTTCGGAGCCTCGTCCTCGTCTTTCTCCTCGTTGTTCTTGGCATTAGCCTTTGCCGATGCTGCTGCAAACTGGCGTGCTTTGATTTCTTCGTCAGTCATTTTGACTTTGCGGTAAAAACCGACATTGTAACGATGTGTCAGGAAGAGGTGTTGCGAAATGTTGCGGTTCCAGTTCTTCTCTAGTATTGAGGGTATCTCGTTTTCCGAATACTGCTCTGTATACAGTTCTGGGTGCGTGATGTAGTTGTCACTTGTGATTCCACCGTTCTCGCTGGTCTTATGCTGATAGGTTGAAGCGAGAATGTGCATCTGGTAACGGTCGCCACGATAGCTGCCAAACACCGATCCGCGGAAGTGTGATACATTCTGGTTCTTGTAGTAACCAATGGCATAGTGGTAGTCCAGATCAAAGCCAAACCCCAGACGTTTGTTGGCATTAACGGCAAATTTCGCACGGAAATGGTCCTCACCATTCTGTTGGTTACCACAGTTCTCGTAGGTCAGGTTGGTATAGGGCGACAGCGTGTTCAGAAAGTGGAAATCCTCTGGCTGTTTGATGGTGTAGTCGTAACCATCGACAAAGAAGAATTCACTTGCCTTCTTACGGTCTATGAAAATACGGCTCAGTCGGGTAGAGTAGTTATTGCCGATGGAGTTATACTCACCATAGAGTCCTGTATTGTAGATGCTGTTCTGGTAAAGATGGTGCATCGTGTCGAGCTCACAGGGAGTAATATCGCCAAAGTGTCGGTCTACCGTCCATGCCCATACGCCTTTGGGCACCTCTTTGTTGCTACCCAACGAGTCGCGTTTGTTGGGATTGAAGTTGCCGTTGGCGTCGTAGGTGTTGGTGACGTTTCCGTCCCTGTCCAACTCTTGAAACGTTTGTGCCTGCATGGTGGTCATGCAGACAACGAGTAGGAAGTATAGTGTGCTTCTTCTAATGTTCATGTCGACTTAATCATTCTCAGTCCCGACTCGATGAATTTCAGTATCATCGATGCCAGGATAATGTATGTTCCTGTCTCGCGGTTGACGCTGTAGAATACGTACATACCGATAGCTGCACCCACTATGAATATCAGGTTTAGCCAGTTACGAATCACTTTGAGACTCATTTCAGCAGACTCTCAAATTTATTGAACAGGAAGTCTTTGCGGTCGATGGTCTTACGACGAAACTTTGCGGAAACGGGCAGCAAACGGGTACCTTTCTTGTTCAGTGCCTCTTTGTCGCTAATCCACTCTTCAGCAGTGTAGCTCTGCGGTTGGCGCTCTTCGTCATAGATGTAGCGGATATTGGCCATCATAATGTCGGCCTTGCCATCGCTGCAAGTAGCTTTGATGGCATAAATCATGCGAGTCTGGTCCAACATGATGGCTGTAGACTTGAAGACGAGCCACTCATTGAACGTAGCAGCCAACTCATGTTTCTCCTTGTTATCAATGACGATGCGTGCTGCCACCTGATTTTGTTCGCCTGTCATCTTCTCCAGATAGGCTTTCACGATGTCGAATACCAGGTCGGCTTTCTTCCCTGGGGCATTGATGGTCTTGCTGAACACCACCTTGCCGTCTACCTCAGTTACGGCTCCCTTCAGGTATTTAGCGTCTTTGTTGACGTTTTCTTTTGCTTTCGTTTCTTCCACCTCAGGCTTCTCCCAGGTGTTGGCTTGTGCCCACATGGTCAGTGGCATCAAGGCCATCATGACTATTAGAATCTTTTTCATTTTTGCTGTTGTTTTTCTATTTTCGTGCAAAGTTACGAAATAATTCATAATTCATAATTCATAATTTATAATTATTTCATTGCAGTAGGGTATTTTCACTTTATTTAAGTTCCAATTCCTTTTGTAGGCGGATTATCTCGTCGCGATACTGGGCAGCCTGCAGGAAATCGAGCTTCTTGGCAGCCTCCTTCATCAGACGCGTGGTCTCAGCAATGCTCTTTTCCAATTGTGGACGCGTCATCTGCTCGATAATCGGGTCAGCAGCAAAGGCAGCTGTTGGCTGTTGATTATTAGCTGAAAGCTTTTGACCATTGGCCTCGCGTTCCAGGTCAACCAACGAGACACTCAAAGCCTTCTTGATTTGGGTTGGCGTGATACCGTGTTCCTCGTTGTATTTCAGCTGTTTAGTGCGACGACGAAGTGTCTCATCGATAGTTAGCTGCATGGAGTGCGTAATGGTGTCTGCATACATGATGACCTTGCCGTTGACGTTACGGGCTGCACGACCTGCCGTCTGCGTTAGCGAGCGATGCGAGCGCAGGAAACCTTCCTTGTCGGCATCCAGAATAGCCACCAGCGATACCTCCGGCAGGTCCAGTCCCTCGCGTAACAGGTTTACACCCACCAGCACGTCAAAGGTGCCATTGCGCAGGTTCTCCAGTATTTTTACGCGCTCCAGTGTCGTCACCTCGCTATGAATATAAGCCGTCTGGATGCCGTGGTTCAGCAGATATTCGCTAAGCTCCTCAGCCATTCGCTTGGTCAGTGTCGTCACCAGTACACGTTCCTTGCGCTCTATGCGCTGCTGTATCTCGTCCATCAGGTCGTCTATCTGGTTCTCTGTGGGTCGCACCTCAATCTCTGGGTCAAGCAGTCCCGTAGGACGGATAACCTGTTCCACAACAACGCCCTCAGCTTCCTGCAGTTCGTAGTCGGCAGGGGTGGCAGAGACGTAGATGACCTGTGGTGTCAACTCCTTGAACTCCTCGAACGTCAGCGGGCGATTGTCGAAGGCTGCAGGCAGACGGAAGGCATATTCCACAAGGTTGGTTTTGCGGGCCCTGTCGCCACCATACATTGCACCAATCTGAGGCACAGAGACGTGACTCTCGTCGATGACCAACAGGAAGTCGTCAGGGAAGAAGTCCAGCAGACAGTAGGGGCGCTCGCCAGCCTGTCGCCCGTCAAAGTAGCGCGAATAATTCTCGATGCCGGAACAGTGTCCCAGTTCCTTGATCATCTCCATGTCATATTCCACGCGCTCCTTGATGCGCTGAGCCTTGATGTTGTCGCCCTGTTCCTCGAAGAATGCCACCTGCTTCACCAGATCGTCTTGAATCTGTCGTATGGCCGAGTTGGTCTGTTCCTGCGTGGTAGTAAATAGGTTGGCAGGGTAGAGTTTATACTCCTCAAACGAGGCTAATCGCGTCATATCCATGCTGTCCAACTCTTCAATGGTGTCTATCTCGTCGTCCCAGAAAGTAATGCGCAACACAGCCTCCGAATAGGCCATCGCCACATCGATGGTGTCACCCTTCACACGGAAACAGCCACGCTTCAGTTCCAGGTCGTTGCGGACATATAGCGCACCTACCAATTTTCTTAACAGTGCGTTACGGTCTAGAATTTGTCCACGATGTATTTCGATGATATTCTCGTTCAACGCTACCGGACTCCCCATGCCGTAAATACATGAAACCGATGATACAACGACAATATCATTTCTACCTGACATTAAGGCACTTACTGCACGTAGTCTCAGTCGGTCAATTTCTTCATTAATGGATAAATCCTTCTCGATGTAAGTATCGGTAGTAGGCAGATAAGCCTCTGGTTGGTAGTAGTCATAATAGCTGACATAATACTCCACCGCATTTTCTGGGAAGAAACCTCTCATTTCCTCATACAACTGAGCGGCCAGCGTCTTGTTGTGCGACAGGATGAGCACGGGCTTGCCCACATTAGCAATGACGTTGGCAATGGTAAATGTCTTTCCCGAACCCGTCACACCCAGCAGTACCTGAGCCTTGTCGCCACGCAGGACGCCGTCCGTCAACTGACGAATTGCTTCGGGCTGGTCGCCTGTAGGTTTGTATTGTGAGGTCAGAATATAGTCCATAAGTTGTGCAAAATTACAAAATTATTCCTAATTCCATGCCCCTAATCCTAATTTTTATCAAAAAACTTTGTTTTTCTCAATGGAAATGATTAATTTTGCACGTCAATTTAGAAAATCGCATGAAGAAAACCATTTTTCTTTCACTCTTGACGGCTGTCTTTCTGACAGGATGCACCAACGAGTATAACCAACTATTAAGGTCGGACGATTTGTCATATAAATACGAAGGTGCCAAGCAACTTTTTGCTATGGGCAAGTTCGGACAGGCTTCTCAACTGCTGCAGGACCTTGTCATTTCACAGAAGGGACGTGGCAATGCTCAGGAGAGTCTTTATATGTTGGCTCTGGCAGAGTACAACAATCGCGACTACGAGTCAGCCAGCCAGACCTTCAAGAAGTATTTCCAGAGCTATCCCAAAGGCGACTATGCCGAGCAGGCAGCATTTTATATCGGTCAGGCACTCTACGAGAGCGTCCCTGAGCCCCGTCTCGACCAGACGCCTACTGTAGGTGCCATCACGGCCTATCAGAACTTCATGGACTACTTCCCTGACTCCAAGCTTCGCGATGTTGCACAGACCCGACTCTTCACTCTGCAGGACAATTTGGTGCAGAAGGAGTTGCTCTCCGCCAAACTCTACTACAACCTTGGTGGTTACTTTGGCAACATCAACGATGGTACCGAGTCGAACTACGAGGCTTGCATCATCACCGCCCAAAATGCGCTGAAGGCTTATCCTTACACTTCCAAGCGTGAGGACTTCTGCGTGCTCATCATGAAGAGCAAGTACTATCTGGCCAAGAACAGTTCCGAGGCCAAGAAGCTGGAGCGTTATCGCGACGCTGAGGATGAGTGCTATGGTTTCCTCAACGAGTTCCCTGAGTCCAAGGAGGCCAAGACCGCCCAGGATTTTATCACGAAATGTAAGAAAATAACAAAAGATTAATTTTATAATATGGATTACAAGAAATCAAAAGCACCGGTAAACACCGTAACACGTAACATCATGGATCTCTGCGAAGAGACCGGCAACATCTACGAGAGCGTAGCAATCATCTCCAAGCGTGCCAACCAGATTAGCATTCAGATCAAAGAAGACCTGTCGAAGAAGCTGGCTGAGTTTGCCTCTTATAACGATTCACTGGAGGAAGTATTCGAGAACCGTGAGCAGATTGAGATTTCACGCTACTACGAGAAGCTGCCGAAGCCCTCATTGCTGGCTACACAGGAGTTTGTAGAAGACAAAATCTACTGGCGCGACCCTCGTGAACAGCAGGCATTTAACAACTAAACGCCCTGCAAACCCCATGATTCAGCGTAAACAAACATTATTCCTATTAATAGCAGTCATCCTCGGAATGGTTCATTTCCAGGCATGGCTGCTATTTATCGTTCAGATTCTGGCCTCGGCCATCGCGCTGATAGCCATCTTCCTCTTCAAACGTCGTCCTTTGCAGGCCACGCTGTGCCTCAGCGCCATCCTGGTCAACATTGCCTGGTATGTTGTACTGGCTGTACTCATTCAGCAGGGAAAGCTTTCTGAACAACTGCCCTTGACGGCTTCTTTGCCCATCATCGCCGCCATATTCTGTCTGCTGGCCCGTCGTGGTGTCCTGGCCGACGAGAAACTGGTGCGTGCCGCTGACCGCTTGCGTTAGCCGTTACCACAAGTTTATGAAAGTCAAAATAGTAATTTCTACGCTTCTCTTGATGATGACAGCAACGGGTCTGTGGGCTCAGAAGAAAGAGCTGTCACAAGCGCGTACCTATATTAAGAGTGGCAAGGACTATGACAAGGCTGAGAAGCTGATGACTGGGCTTCTGGCCGACACTACCCATCGCAAGAATGCGAAGGTTTATGCCACTTGGTATGATGCGGTGGCAGGACAATATGCGCAGGCCAACGAGAAGCTCTATCTGAAGCAGAAGTACGACACGGCAGCCTTCTTCAACATCACCAAGCGAATGTACCTCATTGCTGAGTCGCTGGACTCGCTGGACGTGCTCCCCGACAAAAAGGGGCGTGTGAAGCCTGAGTACCGCAAGGAGCATGCTGAGCAACTGAATCAGTTGCGCCCCAACCTATATTATGGTGGAACCTATCAGGTCCGTCGCGAGGACTACAAGACGGCCTTCGACTATTTCGACCTGTATATCGGTGCGGCCCACCAGCCGTTATTTACGGACTATAAATACCTGGAGAGTGACAAGCAAATTCCGCAGGCAGCCTATTGGGCCACATTATGTGGTTTCAAGTTGAAGGACGCCAAGAAAACGTTGAAATACAGTCAGCTGGCACTTGTTGACAAGGACAAGTCGCGCTTCGTGTTGCACTATATGTGCGAGGCCTACCAGCAGCTGAACAACTTGGAGGAATACATCAACACGCTGAACCTTGGCTTCAAGTTGTTCCCTACCTATCCGTATTTCTTTCCACGTCTGGCTGATTACCACAAGGGACAGGGCGACAACGCCACCGTTCTGCAGTTGGCTGAGCAGGGGCTGAAGAACCATCCAGACAACGAGCTCTTCCTGCTGGCAAAGTCCATAGCGCTGCTGAACATGAACCGCTACGACGAGTGCATTGCCATCAGTCATCAGATGATTAGCGCCAACGAGGAACATCCTGAGCCCTATTTCAATATTGCCACCTGCTATCTTAACCAAGCGCTGGCATTGGAACAGCTTAACGAGCCGCGCAAGTACCGTCAGCAGTTGACGAAGCTCTACACTGATGCCAAGCCGATGATGGAAAGATACCGCAAACTGATGCCCGACGACATCCAACGCTGGGGCCCTGGGCTCTATCGTATCTATCTCAATCTGAACAAGGGTAAACAGTTCGAAGAGATAGACCGGCTGATGAAGCAACAGTAGTAAAATAATAAAAAATGTAAAAAATGCAGACGAAAGATACTGATTTCGAAAATAAATCAGTATCTTTGCGTTTATATATTACTAATCTATAAATAGTATAATATGGAAAACAACGCTCAACTCATTGCTCAGTGCGAGGCACGTGCAAAGGAATGGCTCTCTCCGGCCTTTGATGAGGAGACTCGTAAGGAAGTTCAGGCAATGTTGGATAATGCCGACAAGACAGACCTGATTGACGCTTTCTATCGCGACCTGGAATTCGGTACAGGTGGACTGCGTGGTATCATGGGTGCCGGTACTAACCGCATGAACAAGTATATCGTGGGTATGGCTACTCAGGGCTTTGCCAACTACATTCTGAAGGCATTCCCCGGCAAGCAGTGCTCAGTGGTTGTTGGCCACGACTGCCGTAACAACGGTCGCATGTTTGCAGAGACCGTTGCCGACATCTTCTCAGCCAACGGCATCAAGGTTTATCTGTTCGAGAGCCTGCGTCCTACACCAGAGATCTCTTACGCTATCCGTCACCTCGGTTGTCAGGCTGGTGTCAACGTCACCGCATCGCACAACCCTCGCGAGTACAATGGTTACAAGGCTTACTGGGACGATGGTGCTCAGGTGCTGACTCCACACGATGTAGGCATCATTGCCGAAGTCGAGAAGGTGAAGATTAGCGACGTGAAGTGGCAGGCCAACAAGGACCTCATCATTCCTATTGGTGGTGAGATGGACTGGGACTACATTCAGGCTGTCAAGGAGGCTATGGTTGACCAGGATGTCATCCTGCGCCAGAAGGACCTGAACATTGTCTATTCACCCATGCACGGCACAGGCCGCGTGATTATCCCTATGGCTCTTCGCTCTTGGGGCTTCCAGAATATCCACGTGGTTCCTGAGCAGATGGTTATCGATGGTAACTTCCCAACAGTTGTCAGTCCGAACCCAGAGAATGCCGAGGCTATGACTTTGGGTATGAAGCTGGGCACCAAGCTCAATGCTGACCTGGTGATTGCTTCTGACCCCGATGCCGACCGTTTGGCTATCGTCTGCCGCAACTCGAAGGGCGAGTGGGAGATTCTGAATGGTAACCAGACTTGTATGATGTTCTCTTGGTACATCATTGCCAACAAGAAGAAGCTCGGCCAGCTGAAGGGCAACGAGTTCCTGGTAAAGACTATCGTAACCACCGAGGTTATCGCTGAGATTGCCAAGAAGAATCAGGTGGAATATAAGGACTGCTACACCGGCTTCAAGTGGATTGCCAACGAGATTCGTGTCAACGAAGGCAAGAAGAAGTATATCGGCGGTGGTGAGGAATCATTCGGCTTCCTGCCATATGATAAGGTACGCGACAAGGACTCCCCTGCAGCTATCTGTCTGATTTGTGAGATTGCTGCATGGGCTCGCGACAACGGCATGACGCTCTATGACCTGCTGATGAATATCTACAAGGAGTATGGCTTCTCTCGCGAGGTAACCATCAACGTCGTTCGTCCAGGTAAGTCGGGTGCCGACGAGATCAAGCAGATGATGACCGACTTCCGTGCTAACCCACCGAAGGATCTGGGTGGTTCGAAGATTGTGCTGCAGAAGGACTACCAACTGTTGGAGGCCAAGACTGCCGATGGCGTGAAGCCTCTCGACATGCCTGCCAAGTCTAACGTGCTGCAGTGGTTCTGCGAGGATGGTACCAAGGTTTCTGTTCGTCCTTCTGGTACGGAGCCTAAGATTAAGTTCTATACCGAGGTGAAGGATCCTTCGTTTAAGGGCGCTGCCGACTACGAGCGCTGCACGAAGGCTGCCGAAGAGAAGATTGAGGCCATCAAGAAGAGCCTGAACCTGTAATACCGCAAGGTCAATCAAAACCAGAAGCCCCTCCAGTTTCGGAGGGGTTTCTTCTAACAAGAATAGCATGAAGAAAGTCTTTGTATCAGGATGTTACGACCTGCTGCACAGCGGACACGTAGAGTTCTTCCGACAGGCAGCACAGTATGGAGAGTTGTATGTTGGCATTGGCTCCGACAAGACCATCGAGGGCTACAAGCACCACAAGACCATCTACTCCGAGCAGGAACGACTGTTTATGGTGAAGAGTATCCGCTACGTGAAGGATGCCTTTATCAACCAGGGCAGTGGCATCCTTGATTTCCTGCCTACGCTGGACATCGTGAAGCCCGACATCCTGGTGGTCAACAGCGATGGTGGCAACGACGACAAACGACGGGTCTGCGAGGAGCGTGGCATGGAATATGTGGTCTTGGAACGGGTTCCTCAGCAGGGACTGAAGGCACGCTCATCTACGGATTTGAAGAAGAGCGAGTCGCAGATTCCCACACGTCTCGATTTGGCTGGCACATGGATTGACCAGCCCTATGTGTCGTGCATGGCACCAGGGTGGGCTGTCACCATCTCCCTGGAACCCACGTTCGACATTCGTGAGCGTTGTGGTCTGAGCACCAGCACGCGCAACATGATCAAGAAGATATGGCCCTACCAGTTGCCGAACATGGACCCCGAGACGCTGGCCAAACTGGTCTTCTGCTTTGAGAACGACCCAGAGCGCTCGGACGGCATTGTGAGTGGTGCGCAGGACTCCATCGGTATCTGTATTCCTGGACTCTGTCGCCACTATTATAATAATAGGTTCTGGCCTGAGAAGATTGAAACCTGCTATGACGAAGAGGTGCTCAGCTGGCTGGAGCAGCATCTGGTCATGATTCCCATGGAGCCACGTCAGCAGGGCTGTAGTGTGTTGGAGGGCAAGGATATCACGGAAGCGAAGGTCAAGACGTTGGCCAAGGCTGCCGACGACTGTTGGCAGGCCATCCTTGAGCGTAATCTCCCAGCTTTTGCCCAGGCCTATGCCGACAGTTTTCATGCGCAGGTGGCCATGTTCCCTGCGATGGTTCAGGGCTGTGTGCCTGACTACATCAAGAAATACGAAAATCTGGTATTGGCCTACAAGATGCCAGGAGCGGGTGGGGGAGGCTACTTAGCCTGTGTCGTAGACGATGCTCCGACGTTCTCTGTCGCCCATCCCGAAGCCATCCTGTTGACCATTCGTCGGCCAGGAATGTAAGAAAAAGGGGGCTAAAATCCCATTGCAAATATCAGTTCTCTCGTCGTTTTTGTGACCTTTAACCTGTCCTTTAATGGTAATAACCTTGCGTTATTCACCGATAACGGTGGGTTATTGGCGGATAACCTGTGCGCCATAGATGGGGAAAAATATCGGAACAAGGGTCACATACATCAATTTTGTGGCCTCTGAGAGGAGTAATTTGATGCATTCTGTGCCTTTACCAGGCGATGGAATCAATGGTGCGTGCGACTATAAATATCGTAATTCGTTGATTCTTAATAATTTAACAATTTTAATAGTCTAAGCTATCACAAATCACAGTATCACAGTTATTTTTAAAGCGTATCACATTCCCTTCTTTTATATATATATTATTATATATATATCTAATAATCAATAAGTTATAAGTAATAAAAGAGGGAGAAATCCGATGTGGGGTACCCTTTTTAAAAACTGTGATTTGTGATACTGTGATTTTGTGTCGGGTCACTCTTCCTCTACCAGGCCACAGAGTGCAAAAGCTCTCATTTTACTTACTTAATCACGACCTTGACACCATTGTGAATGTAAATTCCTTTCGTGGTCGGCTTAGTGCTCAACTGACGGCCATCGAGGGTGTACCACAAGGGCGACGTGATGGGCGTGCTACGGAAGGGCTGAATGCCAGTAGGGGTGTATGGTTCGTCGAGCCACTTGTAGTAGGCGCCGTATTTGCCCACCATGACGAGGTCCATAAAGAATGCGGTGCCCTGTTCAACATGGTCGTAATTGCCACTGTCATCGATTTTATAGAGGGTGCCTTCGCCAGCAGGATGGGCGTCGCGGAAGGAGAGGTAGTTGCCGGGGCATAGGTTCCCCTGACAAAGCTCGCCAGAAGCGTTATATCATTAGCAGGCCACGAGGCAGTAGGACACTCCTCGTCGGAAGTGACGGTGTGGTGGTTGTAGATGTGTACCGTCTTAATGGCATCCGTTGCCTGTGGTTGTGTAGGAGTCCATGCTATCAGCAAGGCAGAAAGTACAATGTGTTCTCCCGTTACGCTCACTGAGGGGTAGTTGAACTTGTAGCGTCAATCGAAATATTAATCTTCTGCAGCTCTTCTGATACTTCTGCAGCCTGTGCCACCATCGTCAGTGTGGCAAATACAAAGAGTAATAGTCTTCTCATAGTTTTTCTCTTAGGTTACGGGTTTTAAAACGGGGACAAGTCAGAGACCTGCCCCCGTGTTCATTGTTGTTATGTTGGAGGGTCAACGGTTAGGCGTTGTATTCCTGCCAGCTCTTGATCTTGATGTCATCCTCCTTGAGGGCTGTGAAGGCCTCGATGAAGGCTTTGGCCAGACGAACGTTGGTCATCAATGGGATGTTGTGGTCGATGGCACCACGACGGATGCGGTAGCCGTTGGTGAGCTCGCGCTTGGTGTGGTTCTTCGGCACGTTAATGATGAGGTCGAACTGGTGGGCAGCAATCATGTCCATGACGTTGTTCTGACCTTCCTCGTCGGGCCAAGCAACTGCGGTAGCTGCTACGCCATTGTCGTTGAAGAACTTAGCGGTACCGCCGGTAGCGAAGACCTTGTAGCCCTTCTTAACCAGATTCTGTGCAGGCTCCAGCAGGCTGACCTTACCCTTGGCACCACCTGAAGAAATCAGGATGTTGGCACCCTCCTTGGGCAGGCGGTAACCAGTAGCAATCAGCGAGTTGAGCATGGCCTCGTTGAGGTCGTCACCCAGACAGCCTACCTCACCGGTAGAGCTCATGTCAACACCCAGAACGGGGTCAGCATTCTGCAGACGGGCAAACGAGAACTGAGAGGCCTTGACGCCGATGCGGTCGATGTCGAACTCTGACGAGTCGGGACGAGAGTAGGGGGCGTCGAGCATGATCTTTGTGGCTGTCTCGATGAAGTTGCGCTTCAGAATCTTGCTGACGAAGGGGAACGAACGAGATGCACGCAGGTTGCACTCGATGACCTTCACCTCGCGGTTCTTAGCCAGGAACTGGATATTGAACGGTCCGCTGATGTTGAGCTCAGCGGCAATCTTGCGGGCAATCTTCTTGATCTGACGGATGGTAGAGAAGTAGATGTGCTGAGCGGGGAACACCATGGTGGCGTCGCCAGAGTGCACACCGGCATACTCTACGTGCTCGGAGATGGCGTACTCGACAACCTCGCCCTTGTCGGCAACGGCATCGAACTCAATCTCCTTGGTCTCGGTCATGAACTTCGAGATAACCACGGGGAACTCCTTGCTGACCTCGGTAGCCATATTGAGGAAGCGGTGCAGTTCCTCGTCGTCGTAGCAGACATTCATGGCAGCACCAGACAGCACGTAGCTAGGACGAACGAGGACGGGATAACCCACCTCGTCGACAAACTGCTTAACATCCTCGAAAGAGGTTAAGGCACGCCATGCGGGCTGGTCGATGCCCAGCTTGTCGAGCATAGCAGAGAACTTATCGCGGTTCTCAGCACGGTCGATGTCGACAGGACTGGTACCTAGCACGGGAACACCCTGACGGTGCAGCTTCATGGCAAGGTTGTTAGGTATCTGACCACCCACAGAGACAATGACACCACGAGGTTGTTCGAGGTCCATGACGTCGAGAACGCGCTCCAAAGAGAGCTCGTCGAAGTACAGACGATCGCACATGTCGTAGTCGGTAGACACGGTCTCGGGGTTGTAGTTAATCATGATGGACTTGTAGCCCAGCTTGCGAGCGGTGTTGATAGCATTGACAGAGCACCAGTCGAACTCTACCGACGAACCGATACGGTAAGCACCAGAGCCGAGCACGACGACTGACTTCTCGTTCTTGTAGTAGTTGATGTCGTGGGCTGGGGTATAGACCTTGCCGTCGGGCTGTGCGAAGGCAGGTGTATGGGTGTAGGTGAAGTAGAGGTAGTTGGTGAGCTCAGGATGCTCGCTGGCAACGGTAGGAATACGCTTCACAGAAGGCAGGATGCCCTTCTGCTTGCGGTATTCGCGAACCTGCAGGTTCTCCTTCTCCATATTGGTAGACTTAGTCTTCAGAACGAAGCGGGCAATCTGGAAGTCAGAGAAACCACACTGCTTTACCTCCAGCAAGAGGTCTGCAGGCAGATCTTCCAGCTTGTTATACTTCTGCAACTCGTGCTTCAGGTCGACAATATGCTTCAGGCGCTCCAGGAACCAGACGTCAATCTTGGTAAGCTCCTCGATACGCTCAACGGTGTAGCCATCCTCCAAAGCCTGTGCGATAGCAAAGATGCGCAGGTCAGTGGGGTTTGCCAGGGCGTCGTCCAAGTTGTCGAACTTGGTGTGGTCGTTGCCCACGAAACCGTGCATGCCCTGACCAATCATGCGGAGACCCTTCTGAATCATCTCCTCGAAAGAGCGACCGATAGACATAATCTCACCAACAGACTTCATGCTAGAACCAATCTGACGGCTGACACCGGCAAACTTGGTGAGGTCCCAACGAGGAATCTTACAAATCATGTAGTCCAGCGACGGAGCAACATAAGCCGAGCTGGTGGTACCCATCTCACCAATCTGGTCGAGAGTGTAGCCCAGCGCAATCTTGGCAGCAACGAAGGCGAGGGGATAGCCGGTAGCCTTGGAAGCCAGCGCAGAAGAACGGCTCAGACGAGCGTTGATCTCGATGATACGATAGTCGTTGGTCTCGGCATTGAAAGCAAACTGGATGTTGCACTCACCGACGATGCCCAGGTGGCGAACACACTTGATGGTGATGTCCTGCAGCATCTTCACCTGCTCTTCCTTGAGCGAACAGGTAGGAGCGACAACGATAGACTCACCGGTGTGGATGCCCAGAGGATCGAAGTTCTCCATAGAAGCTACGGTGAAGCAGTGGTCATTGGCATCGCGGATGCACTCGAACTCAATCTCCTTCCAGCCCTTCAGTGACTCCTCGACGAGAATCTGAGGAGCAAAGGTGAAGGCGCTCTCAGCCAGTTCCTTGAAAGCTTTCTCGTCAGGACAGATACCTGAACCCAGTCCACCCAGCGCATAGGCTGAACGGATCATGATGGGGAAGCCAATCTCGTGGGCGGCCTTCAAGGCGTCTTCCATGTTCTCTACGGCGTGGCTTACGGGAGTCTTCAGCGCAATCTCGTCAAGCTTCTTAACGAAGAGGTCGCGGTCTTCGGTGTTCATGATGGCTTCGACGCTGGTTCCCAGTACCTCGACACCATACTCCTTCAGGATACCCTTCTGGTAAAGCTCAGTACCGCAGTTCAGAGCAGTCTGACCACCAAAAGCCAAGAGAATGCCGTCGGGGCGTTCCTTCTTGATAATCTCTGTAACAAAATGAGTGGTAACGGGTTGGAAATACACCTTGTCGGCAATACCTTCAGAAGTCTGAATGGTAGCGATGTTGGGATTTACCAAAACTGAGGAAATGCCCTCTTCACGAAGTGCTTTAAGGGCCTGGGAGCCAGAATAGTCAAACTCACCAGCTTGTCCGATTTTCAAAGCGCCAGAACCTAATACCAGCACCTTTTTGAGTTTTTTTGTCATATATCGTTTGCTGTTGTTGGATGTATTCTGGGCTGCAAAGGTACAAAGAAATTGAGAAATATCAAAAGGATTTCTCATTTTTCTTATAAAAAAATGTAGGGAAGACACTTGATGCCTTCCCTACATAAATATATATGCGAAAATTACTCGCCTTTCTCCATCTGAGCCTTCAGCTGAGCCAGTACGTCGATGTCACCAAGTGTGGTGCTGGCTGCAACATTCTCAATCTTCGGAGCATCTGCCTTCGGAGCACGAGTCTTCTTGGCAGCGGCCTTCTTCTCCTCACGAGCGGGATCCTCGAAAGTGCGGCTGTGAGAGAGGATGATGCGCTTAGAATCCTTGTTGAACTCGATAACCTTGAAGGGCAGAACCTCACCGGCCTGAGCCTGTGAACCGTCCTCCTTCTGCAGGTGCTTAGGAGTAGCGAAGCCCTCAACGTTCTCAGCGAGAGAAACAACGGCACCCTTCTCCAGGAGCTCGGTGATCTTACCCTCGTGGATAGAACCAACGGTATACTGCTCCTCGAAGACATCCCAAGGATTCTCCTCGAGCTGCTTGTGGCCAAGGCTGAGACGACGGTTCTCCTTGTCGATGTCAAGAACGACAACGTCAATCTGAGCGCCAACCTGAGTGAACTCAGAAGGATGCTTAACCTTCTTGGTCCAAGAGAGGTCGCTGATGTGGATCAGACCGTCAACACCCTCCTCGAGCTCAACAAATACACCAAAGTTGGTGAAGTTGCGAACCTTAGCGGTGTGCTTGCTGCCAACAGGATACTTAACCTCGATAGCCTCCCAGGGATCTTCCTTCATCTGCTTGATGCCGAGAGACATCTTGCGCTCGTCGCGGTCGAGAGTCAGGATGACTGCCTCAATCTCGTCGCCAACCTTCAGGAACTCCTGAGCGCTGCGCAGGTGCTGGCTCCAAGACATCTCACTGACGTGAATCAGACCCTCAACACCAGGCTGAATCTCAACGAATGCACCGTAGTCAGCGATAACGACAACCTTACCCTTCACATGGTCGCCAACCTTGAGGTCAGCATCCAGAGCATCCCAAGGATGAGGAGTGAGCTGCTTCAGACCGAGAGCGATACGACGCTTCTCCTCATCGAAGTCGAGGATAACAACGTTGATCTTCTGGTCGAGCTCAACAACCTTGTGGGGATCGTCAACACGGCCCCAAGACAGGTCAGTGATGTGAATCAGTCCGTCAACACCACCCAGGTCTACGAATACGCCGTAGCTGGTGATATTCTTAACAACACCCTCCAGGATCTGACCCTTCTCCAGCTTGCCGATAATCTCCTGTTTCTGGGCCTCGAGCTCAGCCTCGATGAGTGCCTTGTGAGAAACTACTACATTGCGGAACTCCTGATTGATCTTGACAATCTTGAACTCCATAGTCTTGCCTACGAACTGGTCGTAGTCGCGTATGGGGTGAACGTCGATCTGGCTACCGGGCAGGAAGGCCTCGATGCCAAATACATCAACGATCATACCGCCCTTAGTGCGGCACTTGATGTAACCCTGAATAATCTCCTGAGCCTCCAGAGCAGCGTTGACACGCTCCCAGCTCTTAGACATGCGGGCTTTCTTGTGACTGAGTACCAGCTGACCTTTCTTATCCTCGGCGTTCTCTACATACACCTCAACGGTGTCACCGGCCTTCAGCTCGGGGTTGTAGCGGAACTCGCTGGCGGGGATGATACCATCGCTCTTGTAGCCGATGTTAACAACGACTTCTTTCTTGTCGACGCTGATAACGGTACCGTCAACTACCTGGTGCTCGCTGACCTTGTTAAGGGTCTCGTCGTAAGCCTTGTCGAGCTCTTCCTTGCTGACGTTAGCGGCAGTGCCATTCTCAAACTGATCCCAGTCGAAGTCCTGTAATGGCTGGACGTTCTTTGTTAATT
>JAEEGH010004568.1_pt1 | contig 35421 bp, 32 predicted proteins | sample 9134181 | NCBI WGS metagenome assembly JAEEGH01 (sample SAMN16246544, study PRJNA631951) | gut metagenome | biome: gut microbiome; feature: rumen; material: DP-attached | host: Bos | place: Iran: Karaj | collected 2018-10
CCCCGGACTGTTCAACGACTGGCTGAAGCAGCACGGCAAGCTCGGCGGTCAGCACAAGGTGCCCCGGCTGAGCAATGAGCGCACGCACATAGAGCAACTGCTGAAAATAAACTAAGAGCCCACCCAAGCCCTCACGAAGGGAGGAATGTTTAGAGTGATAATGAAATGAAAGAACGATTAATAAAATATGTAACCGGACATCCCTCCCTTTGGGAGGCCTTGGGTGGGCTTCTTGTCCTGCTTCTTGTGTCTTGCGCCAGGATGGGCAGCCCCGACGGCGGATGGTACGACGAGACACCGCCGTACGTCGTCAGCTCGACGCCCCAGGACAGGTCGACAGGCGTGGACGGCCAGCGCATCGTCATCAACTTCAACGAATACATCAAGCTGCAGGACGCACAGAGCAAGGTCATCGTCTCGCCTCCCCAGCTGGAGATGCCTGAAATCAAGGACAACGGCAAGCGCATCATCGTGGAGCTGAAGGACTCGCTGAAAGCGAACACCACCTACACCATTGACTTCGGCGACGCCATCAGCGACTTCACCGAAAGCAATCCCATGGGCAACTACGCCTTCACCTTCTCGACGGGCTCACAGGTCGACACACTCGAAGTGGCAGGATACGTACTGAGCGCCGAGAACCTGGAACCCGTCAAGGACATACTCGTCGGACTCTACCAGAACCTGGCCGACAGCGCTTTCACCACAGAGCCGATGATACGCATCTCGCGCACCGACAGCCGAGGCCACTTCTCCATCAAGGGCGTGGCTCCCGGCACCTACCGGGCATACGCGCTTAAAGATGCCGACAACGACTACGTCTACAGCCAGAAGAGCGAGATGCTGGCCTTCAACCACGACACCTTCGTGCCGACATGGAAACCCGACACCAGGCAGGACACCATCTGGCGCGACACGCTGCACATCGAGAACATCATGCGCACGCCCTACACACACTTCCTGCCCGACGACATCACCCTGCTGGCCTTCACCGCCGTGCAGGACAGCCGCTACCTGCTGAAGACTGAGCGCAAGGAACCCAACCGGCTCGACTTCTACTTCACCTACGGCGACTCGCTGCCACCACGGCTCAGGGGGCTTAACTTCGATGCCGACAGCGCCTTTGTCGTTGAGTCGGCACTGACTAACGACACCGTCTACTACTGGCTGCGCGACACCACGCTCATCAACCAGGACACCCTGATGGTCGAAGCCTTGTACAATGTAACCGACACGACGAACATGCTCGTCAGCAAGACCGACACCCTGGAGTTTCTGGCCAAGACGCCCTACGAAAAGCGCCTGAAGGCCAAGCAGAAGGAGCAGGAGGACTGGCAGAAGGCCCAGGAAAAGAAGAAAAAGAAAGGCGAGAAATACGACTCCATCCCACCGCGCGAATTTCTGAAGCTGAAGATTTCGCCATCGGGCAACATCGAGCCCACCAGTCGCATCATCTTCGAGTCGCCAACGCCCCTGGAGCGCGTCGACACGTCGGGCATCCACCTGACGGTCAAGGTCGACTCCACGTGGCAAAAGATTGACTACACCTTCAGACCTAAGAAGGAGAACATCAGGCAGTACGAGCTATATGCCAAATGGCAGGCTGGCAAGGAGTACAGCCTCGACATCGACTCGGCTTCATTCGTCGACATCTACGGACTTGAGGTGAACAAAAGCAAACAAAGCCTGAAGCTGAAGAATATTGAGGATTACGGCACGCTGACGGTCAACCTGACAGGCGTGCAGGACACGGGCATCGTGGTGCAGCTGCTGAACAACTCCGACAACATTGTCATGCAGACAAGAGCCAAGCGGGGTACGGCAAAGTTCGTCTTCGTCAATCCCAGCACCTACTATCTGAGAGCCTTCGTCGATGCCAACGGCAACAACAAGTGGGACACCGGCGACTACGACGCTGACCGTCAGCCAGAGGCCGTCTACTACTACAACCAGTCGGTAGAATGCAAGGCCAAATGGGACATCACCCGCGACTGGAACCTCACCGCCCGGGCACGCTTCGAACAGAAGCCCGGCGCCATTACCAAGCAGAAAGCCGACAAGGAGAAGAAACAGAGAAACCGCAACCTGGAACGTGCCAAGCAGCTGGGTAAAGAATACATACAAAAAACAACTGGAATGAAACTATGAAGAGAATCAGGAATAACAGATGGTTAATGGTGAGCGTGCTTCTCGCGCTTCACTGTTCATTGCTCTCTGACAATGCCGCCGCACAGCAGTGCGGCATCGAAAACATCGCCTTCAACAGCGGCGAGCGACTGACCTACGACCTCCACTTCAACTGGAAGTTCGTGTGGTTCAAGGTTGGTCAGGCCACCATGAACACCGACCTCACCACCTTCGAGGGCAAGAAAGCCTGGCGGTCGAGCCTCGTCACCGGCGGCAACAAGAAACTCGACAAGTTCTTCACCATGCGCGACACGCTGATCAGCTACTGCTCAACCGACCTGTCGCCACTCTACTTCCGCAAGGGCGCACGCGAGGGCAAACGCTACTATGTCGACGAGCTGTGGTACAGCTATCCTAACAACACCTGTAAGCTGCGCATGCACCGCATCGACGCCGACGGCGAGGAGCACTGGAAGGACGCCCGCTATAAGGACTGCATCTACGACATGATGAGCATCTTCCTGCGCGCACGCAACTTCTCGTCAGAGGGCATGAAGGAGGGCGACAAGATTCCCATGCCCATCAGCGACGCCAAGCACTTGAGCAACTCGTGGCTCCAGTTCCGCGGCCGCGAGACGTTCAAGGTCGACGACACCAAGGAGAAGTTCCGCTGCCTCGTCTTCTCGTTCATCGAGCGCGAGAATGGCAAGAACCGCGAACTCATACGCTTCTTCGTCACCGACGACAAGAACCACATCCCCGTACGACTCGACCTGAACCTCAACTTCGGCTCAGCCAAGGCGTTCCTCAAGAACTACAAGGGTGTGCGCTCGGAAATGACGTCAAAGATCAAGTAACATTCCATGAACCAAACGACAGACGACGAGAGATACATGCGCCGCTGCCTGCAGCTGGCCAGAAACGGACGGCAGAACGCCAAGCCCAACCCCATGGTGGGGGCAGTTATTTGCCTACCCCCAGCCCCCTCCCGAAGAGGGGGAGAAGGGCGGATCATCGGCGAAGGCTACCACGTGCGCTGCGGCGAGGGCCATGCCGAGGTGAACGCCTTTGCGTCGGTAAGCACTGAGGACGAGGCCCTGCTGAAGGAAGCAACGATGTACGTCTCGCTGGAGCCGTGCGCTCACTACGGCAAGACGCCGCCCTGCGCCGACCTGATAATCAAGAAGGGCATCAAGCGCGTCGTCGTGGGCTGCCAGGACGACTTTGCCGAGGTTCAGGGGCGCGGCATCGAGAAGCTGCGCGAGGCGGGCATCGACGTCACCGTCGGCGTGCTCGAGGAGGAGTGCCGCGAGCTGAACCGCCGCTTCTTCACCTTCCACCGCTTCTCGCGCCCGTACATTATATTAAAATGGGCTCAGACGGCCAACGGCTTCATCGACGACGATGGCAAGGCCCTGCAGATTTCGTCGCCCTTCACGCAGATGCTTTCGCACAAGCTGCGCGCCGAGGAGGACGCCATACTCGTAGGCCGTGTGACCAACGAGCGCGAGCACCCGCTGCTGACCGTCCGCCACTGGCGGGGCAGCAGTCCGAAGCGTCTGGTGGTAGACCGCACCCACCCGCTGAACCTCAACAGTCTGCACGCCCACAACATCCAGTCGCTCATCGTCGAGGGCGGCGCCAAGACGCTCCAGTCGTTCCTCGTGCAGAGCCTCTGGGACGAAATCCGCGTCGAGACCAACCTCGCGCTGACCGTCGGCGGCGGCACCCGTGCCCCCCAGCTGCCGGCCAACGCTACCGTCGTCAGCCAGCAGCGCTACGGCGACAACCAGATCGTGACATACAGGAAAAAAGAGAAAGACTAAAGCTTGTCGGACAGGCCACATCCTACACCTGAACCTACACCCGCAACGGCAACATACCCCCGTATAAATATACAATTTGAACTATACCCGCCGCCTTTCAACCAAAAGGGGGCACAGTGCCGGACTTTCGATGATTCTGTGGTTTCCGTGTGACACAGGCAGGCGTTTTTGTGCTTAGCTGAAAGAAATTATAGCAAATTGTTTGGTGCATTCGCTTTTTATGCTTATCTTTGCCGAAAATTGGTATTGTAGCTGAACAAAGACATGACAGGAAAGTATCTTGACCCGAAGGCAGACCTCACCTTCAAGCTCGTCTTTGAGCATGAAGACTTGCTGATAAGCCTGCTTAACGCCCTGCTGCCCCTGGACGAGGGCAAGCAGATTGAGCACGTGGAGTATCTTCCGGCTGAACTGGTGCCTGAGAACCCGGCGAAGAAAGATAGTGTGGTCGACGTGCGCTGCCGCGAGACCGGCGGACGGCACTTCATCGTGGAAATGCAGCTGAACTGGAACAATGAGTTCCGCCAGCGCGTCGTACTCAACGCTGCCAAGGCCATAGTGAAGCAGCTGAAGCCCGGTGAGGAATACAAGCTGGTGCAGCCCGTCTACTCGCTGAACCTGATCAACGACACAGGCTTTGAGAGCGGCCCCGACGACTTCTATCACGACTACGCCATCGTAGACGTAGCGCACAACGACCGCCGCATCGAAGGCCTGCGCTTCGTGTTTATCGAGCTGCCCAAGTTTAAACCCAAGACGATAGCTGAGAAAAAGATGGCGGTGCTGTGGCTGCGTTTCCTCACCGAGATTAACGTCAGGACCGAGGAGGCTCCCGCCGAGCTATTAGAGAACCCTGCCACGGCGAAGGCCCTGAAACTGCTTGAGAAGTCGGCCTACACCGAGGGTCAGCTCATAGCCTACGACCGCTTCTGGGATGCAGTCTACCGTGAGCGCACGTTCTATGACGATGGATTCAGGAAAGGCCAGATTGACGGCTGGGAAAAAGGGTGCGAGCAAGGACGAGAGCAAGGCCGGGAAGAAGGACGCAAGGAAGGACGGGAAGAAGGCCGCAAGGAAGGACGAGAAGAAGGACGCAAGGAAGGACGAGAAGAAGGACGAGAAGAAGGAATTCTCACTGAAAAGAGGAATACAGTTCGCCGGCTTCACGCCTTGGGACTGACTGCAGAACAGATAGCACAGGGTTCCGGCCTCTCCACTGACGAAGTTAACAGTATCTTACAATAGAGCGCACACACACAGAAAAAGCCCCCGACGGTCGGGGGCTTTTTCTGTGTGTGTGCGCTAAGCTGAAATTACTGAGCAAGGTTCACCAGAGCGTTACGCGAAGCAACGATTTTCTCCTTGGCATCGGCCAGCTGAGCCTTGAACTCGTCGACGGTCGTGGCGTTGAGCACGGTCAGCGGAGCGATGGCCTCAGCAACGGGCACCAAGTCGGGATCATACTCGGTCAGGCGGTTCAGGGCATCCTGAATCAGAATGATGCGGAACGTCACGTTGGCAGCAGCGTCGTCATCGAAGGCAGCCACGAACTTCTCAGTGTTCTGCGATGTGACATAGAGCTGCTCAACGAGCGAAGAAGCGACAATCTGCCAGAAATAGTTGATACGGCCGTTCTGGTTCATAGCGTCGTAGAGTTCCTGAGCAGTCTCGTAGACACCAGACTTACCCTCGATGGCCTTGAACGACGGGTCGTTGATGTCGGCAGCCAGCTTGGCAATAGCCTTGTCGAGGTCCCCGGTCTCCATGTCGTAGAGCTTGGCCACTTCCTTGTCGACCTCGAGTGCGCTCAGTACGCGATACTTCTCAGAGAGGGTCATGGCGTTGTCGGCAGCAGCGACGTTAAGCAGATAGTCAGGCTTTACCTGCTTCTCTGCGTCGGTCAGCTTGATGACGCCGTCTTTCTGTACCACGGGCAGCTGCTTGAGTTTGCCGAGCTCACTGGCCAGGCTGTCGAAGTGCATCTTAATGGCAGCTTCAATCTGCTCCTGCTCGAAGCTCTTTACTGAATCTTGTCCACCAACGTTCTCGGTGGTCTTCTTACCTCCGCAAGCGGCGAAGGTCAGTGCTGCAAATGCTACAGCGAGAATTGATAATTTTTTCATTTTGCTAAAAGTTTAGATATTAATAATGTTATTACGATAATACTCATCAACAGCAGTACACAGATGTTGAACCACAGGGTCTTGACGTGCCACGTGCCCAGAATCTTCTCACTGCTGTAGAACGGTGCACGGCCTATGTGGCTCTGAGGCGTGAGGAACACCAGGCCGGCACGGGGTACGATGACGTTGTCGACGACATCGAGCATACGGCCCTGGTCGGCACCGACGACAAACTCCTCCAGCTTCAGGTTGTAGTTGTCGCGCTTCAGCTGCAGCATGGCGTCCTTGCCCTCCGTCCGCAGCAGTTCGCTCATCAGCCGGTCGCCTTTCAGCGTGGCGGCATTGCAGCGGTCCGAGAGCAGCTGCTCGGCCTCCTTCATATACTGCTTCAGCGACTCATAGTCGCCAGCCCCTGCATAGGGCTTCATGCCCAAGTAGGCAGTCAGCAAGGGCAAGTTCTGCTCAATGGTCTTGATGTGGCCGGGGTTCACATCCTTGCCACGCTTCTGCTCGTCCTGCATGGTTTCCAGCTGCGACTGCAGTTCGTAGAGGAAGCCCATGTTATAATATTGATTCTCAAACTTCTCGCGGTCGGTCTCAAAGAACGGCTTCTCGTACTCGTTGTCGGTGAACGACGTCACGGCCAGAGCCTCGTACGACCAGCGCGACGGTATGAGGTCGCCTACCAGAGGCACGTTGCCCGTGGTGCTTCCGGGCGTCAGGTCAGAGAAGCTGACCACCAGTCCGCAGAGCAGAATCTGCGGAATGAGCAGCATAGGGATGCTGATGTAGATGGCCACCACCGAACTGAGACACTGCGACAGCAGCAGGCCGGTAAGGTTGGCCAGGAAGGCGGTCACGAAGAGAATGAGCCACCACGTGCCGAACAGCCCGTGCAGGCCCATGATAGTGTTGCCCACGAGGATGAAGAGGAATGTCTGCAGGAGCGAGACGGCGGCCATGAACAGGATCTTCGACCATATATAGCTGCCGTACGACAGCTGCAGGAACTTCTCGCGCTTCAGCAGGGCGCGGTCGCGGATAATCTCCTCGGCAGAGCCGCTCATGCCGACAAACGTGGCCACGATGACGGCCATGAAGAAATAGCTCACCAGGTTCTTGTTCTGCATCACCGAGTAGCCCTCGGGCGGCGCAAAGCGTGTCAGCATGGCGCACACCACGGCCAGCAGCGGTGCCTCCAACAGGGTGATGAGCAAGTATTGCAGGTTGGTAATCTTGGTCTTGAAGTTGCGGTGCAGGAAGATGGCCAGCTGCTTTAGCGGGCCGGGCTTGCGCTGGTCGGAGGGCGGCACGTCGCTGACCTTCGGCTCAGCCATCGGCTCACGATTCTTCAGGTAGAGCTCGTGCCACGCCTGGGGCGTCATCTTGCGCTCGTCCGACTGTTCGCCACTGCTGTTAAGAGCCTTCTCGTCGATGATGTTCAGCACCACCTCAGGGTTCACATTGCCGCAGGTGGGACAGGCACTGGTCCCGGCATCGGCATAGCAGGCGGCTTCTTTAAAATAGGTAATGGCGTCGATGGGGTTGCCGTCGAACACAGGGTAGCCCCCACGGTCGAGCAGCCACAGGCGGTCGAAGAGCTTGTAGACGTCGCTCGACGGCTGGTGGATGTTGACGATGATGAGCTTGCCTTTAAAGGTCTGCTCCTTCAGCAGGTTGACGACCTTCTCCGTATCGGCCGACGACAGACCCGACGTAGGCTCGTCGAGGAAGAGCACCGCCGGCTCGCGTATCAGCTCGAGGGCGATGTTCAGGCGCTTGCGCTGGCCGCCGGAGATGTATTTGTTGATGGCTGAGCCCACCTTCAGGTCCTTGGCGGCGTCGAGTCCCAGGTCCTTCAGCGTCTTCATGACGCGGCGGTCCACCTCGTCGTCGGCCATGCCTTCGAAACAGAGCTTGGCCGTGAACCACAGGTTCTGGTAGACGGTCAGCTCCTCTATCAGCAGGTCGTCCTGCGGCACATAGCCTATCAGCGCCTTGGCCGCCGGCTCTGAGATGTCGTGGCCGTTGATGGTGATGGTGCCCTGCTGGGGCTGCAGCGTGCCGTTGAGCAGTGAGAGCAGCGTGGTCTTGCCCGTACCCGAACCGCCCATGATGGCCAGCAGCTCGCCGTTGTGCAGCGTGAAGCTCAGGTCGTGCATGCCGTTGTCGCTACCCGGGAAACGGAAGTTGACGTCGCGCCCGCAGAACTCCACGGCCTGCACCGCCTCGGCCTGCTGGCCGCTACGGCGGCGGTAGGCGTCGACGACGGTGCTGTAGTAAAGCGGCTTTCCGCCAGCCTTCAGCACACTGCTCTGCAGCCACACCTGATAGGTATCAGAGAGCACGGGCACGTCGTTCAGCAGCACGGTGCCGCTGCCACTGTAGGTGAAGATGAGCTGTCCCGTCTCCGGTTCGAAGAGGGTCTTCAGCTGGCCGTCAACGTCGTCGACGTGGTGCAGCATGACGCGCTCCGTCTCCTTGCCTATCACGTAGTCGGCATAGTCGCGGAACTGCGCTTCGGTAATGTGGAACTCCTTGGCCATGGCCTTGAACATGACGTTTGACTGTCCCTCCTTGAAACCGCAGAACTCCATGATGCGGAGCAACAGCAGCGACTCCTCGCGCATCGTTATCTTACCATGCAGGTTGGAACAGATCGAAGCCACAACCGACGGCGTGTCTAAGTCGGCGGTCATCTCGTAGGCGCCGCGCAGGTCGCTGTAAAGGTCGACGTAGGTATCAGTATTGCGTATACCGAAATGGTGACGAAGATAGCTGACAAGCATGGCCTTGGCCCATGTCTCGTCAACCTGCTCTTCTTTGCCAAACAAGGCAAACAAGCTAAGAAAACTCGATAAAACGATGTCTGTCATTTTCTCTTAGCGCGCGTATAAACTGTAAATTGCGTGCAAATATATGAAAATTTGCAGACTTAGGGCTTGTCGCAAGGGTTAAAAAGAATTAAAGTGCAAGTATTTGTCCTATTTGCGCCCGAAGTCGGCTGGTACCTCACCCCACTTTGAGGTCTCCCACTTGACTATAGGGTTGTGGTAATCGTGGGTGCGGAGCCAGTTCTCAGCACGTGAAATAATCTGGTAGAGCGGCTCAGTCTCTGGCGTCCGCTCCAGCTTGGTCTTACACTGCCGCTTCTTGACCCATAGGATGGCATTGTAGCTGTCGGAATAGATGGTCTTTGCGTGCAGCCCCTGCTGCCAGCAGAGGGCCAGGGCGTGGACGATGGCCAGAAACTCGCCGATATTGTTTGTCCCTTTCATCGGTCCGAAGTGAAACACGCGGTAGCCTGTCTGCAAGTCAATGGCCTGGTACTCCATCGGGCCGGGATTGCCCGAGCAGGCCGCATCAACGGCCCACGCGTCGGCTGTCACTTCCATGGGTAGCGGCAGCACGGTATCATTTCTGTATGTCGGCGGATTCTGTATCATCTTGAAATAATCTCTAAACCTTACAACAGCGTAAAGCTGGCTTGCAAAGGTAATAAAAAACAATTGTTTCACAAACCAATGATTCACAAACTTGTCAAATTTAAGATTTATTACATAACAAACGGCAAAAGACAGGGGGCCAAATGGTCAGAGAACATCTACTTTGGGGCACATAGAATCTTAAAATGTGTGAAAGTTTTGGCAGTTACGCAAATTAGCAGTATCTTTGCACTGCTTTAGAGAAAGTTGGTACGCCGCAATGGTGGAATTGGTAGACACGAGGGACTTAAAATCCCTTGACCAGTAATGGTTGTGCGGGTTCGAGTCCCGCTCGCGGCACAATATTCAAATCAAACTAATTTTTTATTTTCAAATGCAGAAAAATCATTTAGTTCTTTTGTCAGCCGCATCTCTTCTGCTTCTGACATCATGCTCAGGTAAACTTGGTGCGCTCTCTGCCGACAACTTTACGGTTACGCCCAATCCTTTGGAGACTCAGGCAGGCAAAGTGCCCGCTACCGTCAACGGCACTTTCCCGGAGAAGTATATGAAGAAGAAGGCCGTAGTGACCGTTACGCCTGAGTTGCGCTACGCCGACGGCCAGACGGCCAAGGGACAAAGCGCCACATTCCAGGGCGAGAAGGTACAGGGCAACGCCCAGACCATCCTCTATCAGGTAGGTGGCCGTTACAACATCAAGACAGCGTTTGACTATTTGAACTGCAACAAGGCCGACATGTACCTGTCGTTCGTGGCACGTGTCGGGTCGAAGCCCGTCTACATTCCCGCTGTCAAAGTGGCCACGGGCATCATCGCTACTTCCGAACTGTACAAGAATTCGCTCAAGACGGCCCAGGCTGCCATCAGCCCCGATGGTTTCCAGCGCATCAACGCCAAGAAGCAGGAAGCTGCCATCAAGTTCCTCATCCAACAGGCACAGCTGCGACAGAGCGAACTGAAGAACAACTCCGTGCAGGAGTTCGTCAGGCTGCTCAACCAGATTAGCAAGGATCGTGAGGGTCTGAAGCTCAACGATGTCGAGGTGTCGGCATACGCTTCGCCCGACGGCGGCTTCGAGCTGAACGACCGCCTCGCTATGGAGCGCCAGAAGAACACCCAGAAATATGTTGAACAGGAGCTGCGCAAGGCACAGTTGAACAATGCCTCCGTCGATGCTAAGTACACTGCCGAGGACTGGGACGGCTTCCAGGAGCTGGTGAAGGCTTCGAACATTCAGGACAAGGATGTCATCCTGCGCGTGCTTTCCATGTATAAAGACCCGCAGGAGCGTGAGCATCAAATCAAGAACATCTCCAGCGCCTTCAGCGAGCTGGCCGACGGCATCCTGCCGCAGCTGCGCCGTTCGCGCATGATTATTAACTACGAGACTGTAGGCCGCAGCAACGAGCAGATTCAGCAGCAGTTGAAGGCCGACCCCACAAAGCTCAACATTGAGGAGATTCTCTACGCCGCTACACTGGTCGACGAGAAGAATGCCCGCGAGGATATCTACAAGCTGGCTACCGAAGTCTATCCCAATGATGCACGCGCCTATAACAACATTGCCGTGATGGAGTATGCTGCCGGCAATCTCGATGCTGCCAAGAAATACCTGGAACAAGCCCAGAAAGTGAATGCCAGCCTGCCCGAGGCTGCTGCCAACGTGGGACTCATCGCGCTCCAGCAGGGCGATATCCAGACAGCAGAAACCTACATTGCAAAAGCTATTGGTGCCAACGGACTGGCTGAGGTACTCGGTAACCTGAACCTCGCCAAGGGCAACTACGCACAGGCTGAGCAGGACTTCAAGGATGTCTACTCAAACAGTGCAGCCCTGGCCCAGATTCTCAACAAAAACTACGCCTCGGCAGCCGTCACGCTGAAGTATGTCAAGAATCCAGATGCCACGACCGAATATCTGAAGGCCGTCCTCGCTGCCCGTATGGGTAACAATGTCGATGCTGCTCAAGCACTGCGCGCAGCACTCGCCAAGGATCCCAGCTACGCTAAATATGCCGCTAACGACATTGAGCTGAAGAACGTGGCGAAGTAGACTCCTAATGAAGAAAGCATTCGGACACATACTGCTCACCCTGCTTGTAGTTTCTTGTTCGTCCCAGAACGATATCTTTGTCCTCAAGGGCAAGTTCAAGAACTTCAATCAGGGTGAGTTGTATATATATAATCTGACAGGACGCGCATCAATCGATACCGTCAAGCTGACCGACGGAAAGTTCTCATACGACATCCTGCAGGAAGACACGGCCCTACTCTCAGTGGTATTCCCAAACTTCTCTGAGATTCCTGTCATAGCCACCCCCGGCGCCTCGCTGGCAATGGAGGGCGACGCCTCACACCTGCGTGAGGTGACAGTCACGGGCACCAAGGACAACGACCGCCTGACCGACTTCCGCCTGCGCGTAGCCGACATGACACCCCCTGAGGCCGAGAAGGAGGCCGAGACCTTCATCAAGGAACAATCGGCATCACCGGGCTGCCTGTATGTCCTCAACAAGTATTTCCTCCTGAAGACGCCAGCCAATTACAAGAAGGTGACTCAGCTTTTGGACGTGATGTCGAAGGCATCGCCCGGCAACATCCAACTTCAGAACCTGAAGAAGCAGGCCCAGGAGCTGAAGACGCTGAAGGTCGGAAGCACCCTACCCGACTTCTCAGCCATCACCACCACTGGCAGCCGAGTGACAAAAGCCGACCTTAAAGGCGACGTGAACGTTATCTCGGTATGGAGTTCCTGGAGCATCGAGTCGCAGAACATCCAGCGCCAACTGCGCAAGCTGCGCAAGGAGTACGGCTGGGGCCTTCAGCTGTTAAGCGTCTGTCTCGACGGTAATCCCGAAGAGGCCAAACGACTGATAAAGCGCGACTCGCTGTCGTGGACGCTTGTGTGTGACGGCAAGATGTGGCAGACGCCCATCATCAAGCAACTGGGCATCACTGCCATTCCCGACAACATCGTTACCGACAAGAATGGCAAGATTATTGCGCGTGGCCTTTCACTGGTCGACCTCCAGAAGAAAATCGAGGAAAAACTAAAGAAGTAACCGCCTTTGCTAATGGCAAATTAACTGTTGACATAAATAATAGAAAGATACGACAATGGATTACAATTTCAGAGAGATTGAAAAGAAATGGCAGAAGCGATGGGTGGAGCAGAAAACCTACCGCGTAGTGGAGGACCCTAAGAAGAAGAAGTTCTACGTACTGAATATGTTCCCTTACCCCAGTGGAGCCGGTCTGCACGTGGGTCATCCGCTCGGCTACATCGCCTCGGATATCTATGCCCGCTACAAGCGCCAGCAGGGCTTCAACGTGCTGAACCCGATGGGCTACGACGCCTACGGACTGCCCGCTGAGCAGTATGCCATACAGACAGGACAGCACCCTGAGAAGACGACGTTCGAGAATATCGACCGCTACCGTTCACAGCTTGACAAGATCGGCTTCTCGTTCGACTGGGAGCGCGAGGTACGTACCTGCGACCCTATCTACTACAAGTGGACGCAGTGGGCCTTCCAGCGTATGTTCAAGAGCTACTACTCGACGGCCTCGCACAAGGCCCAGCCGACCATCAAGCTGATTGAGCACTTCGAGCTGATGGGTACGGAGAACTGCAACGCCCTCGGCACAGAGGAGCTGCACTTCACGGCCTCCGACTGGGCCGGCTTCTCGGAGAAGAAGAAGCAGGAGGTGCTGATGAACTACCGCATAGCCTATCTGGCCGACACGATGGTGAACTGGTGCCCGAAGCTCGGCACGGTGCTGGCCAACGACGAGGTGGTCGACGGCGTCAGCGTTCGCGGCGGCTATCCCGTTGTGCAGAAGAAGATGCGCCAGTGGTGTCTCAGAGTGAGCGCCTACGCCCAGCGTCTGCTTGACGGCCTTGAGGAGATTGACTGGACTGACTCGCTGAAGGAGACGCAGCGCAACTGGATTGGCCGCTCGGAGGGTACGGAGGTAGAGTTCAAGGTAGCCGACAGCGACAAGCACTTCACCATCTTCACCACTCGCGCCGACACGATGTTCGGCGTGACGTTCATGGTGCTGGCTCCTGAGAGTGAACTAGTGGCTGAGCTGACCACGCCGGAACAGAAGGAAGAGGTGGAAAAATACCTCGACTACGTGAAGAAGCGCACAGAGCGCGACCGTCAGATGGACCATAAGGTGACGGGCGTGTTCTCCGGCTCTTACGCCATCAATCCGTTTACCGACGAGAAGATTCCCATCTGGATTGCCGAATACGTGCTGGCTGGTTACGGTACGGGTGCCATCATGGCGGTGCCTGCCCACGATAGCCGCGACTACGCTTTTGCCAAGCACTTCAACCTGCCGATTATCCCGCTGATTGAGGGTGCCGACGTCTCTGAGGAGAGCTACGATGCCAAGGAGGGTATTATGTGTAACTCGGCCAGCTCGAAGTTCTCGCTGAACGGCCTGACCGTCAAGGAGGCCATTGCAGCCACAAAGAAGTTCGTCACCGAGCAGGGCTTAGGCCGCGTAAAGGTGAACTACCGCCTGCGCGATGCCATCTTCTCGCGCCAGCGCTACTGGGGCGAGCCGTTCCCCGTTTACTACAAGGAGGACATGCCCTATATGATTCCGAAGGAGTGCCTGCCTTTGGAGCTGCCCGAGATTGACGAATACAAGCCCACGGAGACGGGCGAGCCGCCATTGGGTCGCGCCAAGATGTGGGCCTGGGACACGAAGACCAATAAAGTGGTCTCGAAGGACGAGATCGACAACAAGACCGTCTTCCCCCTGGAACTGAACACCATGCCCGGCTTTGCCGGCTCCAGCGCCTACTACCTGCGCTATATGGACCCAAAGAACGAGAAAGCCCTTGTCGACAAGGATATCGACGAATACTGGCGCAATGTCGACCTCTATGTCGGCGGTACGGAGCACGCTACCGGGCACCTGATTTACTCGCGCTTCTGGAACAAATTCCTCTACGACAGCGGTTATAGCTGCGAGGACGAGCCGTTCAAGAAGCTGGTCAACCAGGGTATGATCCAGGGCCGCTCCAACTTCGTCTATCGTATTGAGGACGAAGGTCAGGACAAGGGCAAGTTCGTCAGCGTCGGACTGAAGGATCAGTACACCACGACGCCTATCCACGTCGACGTGAACATCGTTTCGGCCGACGTGCTCGACATCGAGGCTTTCCGTGCCTGGCGCCCTGAGTACGAGAACGCTGAGTTCATACTCGAGAACGGCCAGTACAAGTGCGGCTGGGCCATCGAGAAGATGTCGAAGTCGATGTTCAACGTCGTTAACCCCGACATGATTGTCGAGAAGTACGGTGCCGACACGCTGCGCCTCTATGAGATGTTCCTCGGTCCCGTGGAGCAGTCGAAGCCTTGGGACACCAACGGCATCGACGGCTGCCACCGCTTCCTCCGCAAGTTCTGGAACCTCGTCAGTTCTGTATGTTGCGATAATATCGCAACAAACGAGACAGCAACCCCCGACAACCTGAAGAGCGTCCACAAGCTCATCAAGAAGGTGACGCAGGACATCGAGACCTTCAGCTACAACACCTCCATCTCGGCCTTTATGATCTGCGTGAATGAGCTGTCACAGCAGAAGTGCAAGAGCCCCGAGGTGCTGAAGACGCTCATCGTGCTCATTGCCCCGTTTGCCCCGCATATTGCCGAAGAACTTTGGGAGATGTACGGCGGCGAAGGCAGCGTCTGCGACGCACAGTGGCCGAAGTGGGACGAGCAGTACCTGGTGGAGAACACCGTCAAGCTCGGTGTGGCCTTCAACGGCAAGACCCGCCTGGAAATGGAGTTCCCCGCCGATGCCGACAATAAGACCATCGAGGAGGCCGTGCTCGCTGACGAGCGCGCCAAGAAGTACCTCGAGGGCTTCCAGGTTGCAAAGGTTATCATCGTCCCTAAGCGTATGGTGAACATCGTGCTGAAGAAGTAAATGACAATCAATCACAAGTTGATACTCAAAGAGGTCGGGGATTATGTCGGCATAACCCTCGGCCTCTTATTGTACACGTTCGGCTTCACGTTCTTCCTGATGCCCTACGAGATAGTGACGGGCGGCGTGTCCGGTATCGGCGCCATCGTCTACTATGCCACCCACTTCCCCATCAGCTATACCTATTTCCTTATCAATGGTCTGCTGCTCATCGTGGGCCTGAAGATTCTCGGCTGGAAGTTCCTGACCAAGACCATCTACGCCATCCTCATGCTGACGTTCCTCCTGGGCTTGGCACAGGAAATCATCCCCAAGGACCCGTCGGGCAACTTCGTGAAGATTCTTGGCGAGGGTCAGGACTTCATGTCGCTGGTCATCGGCTGTATGATGACGGGCTCGGCCTTGGCCATCGTCTTCCTGAACAACGGCTCTACGGGCGGCACCGACATCATTGCGGCCTCGGTCAACAAGTTCCGCAACGTGTCGCTCGGCACGGTGCTGACGTTTGTCGACCTCATTATCATCGGCTCCTGTCTCTTTATCCCACAGTTTGGCGACCTGATGGAACGCATCCATAAGATTGTGTTCGGCTTCTGTACGATGGTCATCGAGAACTTCATGCTCGACTACGTGATGAACCGCCGCCGCCAGTCGGTGCAGTTCTTCATCTTCTCGAAGAAATGGCAGGAAATAGCCAACGCTCTCGGCACGAAGACCGACCACGGCGTCACCATCCTCGACGGCCACGGCTGGTACACCGGTCAGGAGCGCAAGGTCATCTGTCTGCTGGCCCGCAAGAGTGAGTCGACCTACATCTTCCGCCTCATCAAGATGATCGACCCCAATGCCTTCGTCTCGCAGAGTGCCGTCATCGGTGTCTATGGCGAGGGCTTCGACGAAATGAAAGTAAAAGTAAAAAAGCAATATGAAGATAGTATTCGCAACGAACAACCAGCACAAGCTGAGTGAGGTGCGCCAGATTCTGGGCGACAGCATCGAGGTATTGTCGCTCAACGACATCGGCTGCCACGAGGACATCCCCGAGACGGGAACGACGTTAGAGGCTAATGCCCAGCAAAAGGCCCAGTACATCTACGACCATTACCACATCGACTGCTTCGCCGACGACACCGGCCTTGAGGTCGATGCCCTTGGCGGCGCCCCCGGCGTCTACAGTGCCCGCTACGCCGCTGTTGGCTGTGCTGCGACGTTGTCGCAGCCTATCGACCACGACTCCGAGGCCAATATGACGAAACTTCTCAACGAATTAGGAGAAAATAACAATCGTAACGCAAGATTCCGCACCGTTATCGCGTTAATACAACAGGGCGAGCTGCACGAGTTTGAGGGCATCGTCAACGGCCAGATCATCCGCGAGCGCAGGGGAGGAGAAGGCTTCGGCTACGACCCCATCTTCCAGCCCGACGGTTACGACCAGACTTTCGCCGAACTGGGCACTGAGGTGAAGAACCACATCAGCCACCGCGCCCGGGCCACGCAGAAACTGGCCGACTATTTGTTAAAGAGGTAACGCTATGAGAAGAGTCGCACTCATCGCATTGCTTGCAGTGCAATGCTCCATCTTGTCAGCGCAGGTCGGCACCTGGCGCACCTATATGTCGTACTATGAGCCGCAGCAGATTGTCAAGGCCGGCAACAGCCTGTATGTCCGCGCCTCGAACGACCTGTACCAGTACAACCTGACCGACCACAGCATCACCACCTACGACAAGAACACTGGACTGAGCGACTCCTACATCACCCACATCGGCTGGAACCAGCAGGCCAAGCGGCTCATCATCGTCTACCAGAACTCGAACATCGACCTGATGGACCAGAGCGGCAACGTCAGCAACATCTCAGCCCTCTACCGCAAGTCGATGACCGACGACAAGACCGTCGACAGCCTGACCATTGACGGCCTCTACGCCTATCTCTACGCCCGCTTCGGCATCGTGAAAGTGAACATGCAGCGGGCAGAAGTCAGCGACACCTACACCAAGAATCATCCCGACTACCCCACCAACCTGCCTCCTTCGACCGTCAACGCCGACTGGCAGGAGTTTATCGACGTGGTGAGAACGCTCAAGCCCGACGGCCCGAAGTACAACTACTTCCCGGAAATGAAGTTCGCCAATGGCAGACTCTACACCGTCGGCGGCTACTTCGTCTCCGGCGGAGCCGACATGGAGAGGCCTGGCATTGTGCAGGTCTGGGACGGCAACGACTGGCAAGTCTATCAGGAGCATCTCGACAGCATCACCGGCTACGACTATAAGGACAATAACTGCATCGACTACGACCCGACAGACATCAGCCACGTCGTCGTGGGCGGTCGCTGCGGGCTCTATGAGTTCCGCAACGGTCGGCTGCTTAAATATCACAACCAGCAGAACAGCCCGCTCAGCGGAGCCGTCGACAAAGGCAAGGCATTGGGCAACGACTACAACCTCATCAACGGTCTGAAGTTCGACCGTGAAGGCAACCTCTGGGTCCTCAACAGTCAGGCCAAGGGCATCAACCTGCTGGAACTGACGAAAGATGGAAAATGGGTGGACCGCTACCAGCAGCAGCTGACCTTTGAAGACAGCATCGGACTGAAGGTCATGCAGTCGGTAACCCTCGACAGCCGTGGCTACCTCTGGTTTGTCAACTCCCACTGGGATCTGCCATCGTTCTACTGCTATAATACGGCAACCAATACAATGGTCAGCTCATTCACCACACTCACTAATCAGGACGGCACCGTCTACAACGGCTCTACGCCGCAGTGTACGATGGAAGACTTGGACGGCAACATCTGGGTAGGCACCAATATCGGACCGTTTATGATCAAGCCTGCCGATATGTCCTCCGGCACCAATGTCGAACAGATAAAGGTACCCCGCAACGATGGCAGCGACTTTGCCGACTACCTGCTCTCGGGCGTCATCATCCGCAGCATGGCCGTCGACGGTGGCGGCCGCAAGTGGTTTGGTACGCAGGATGCCGGCGTCTATCTTATCAGTGCCGATAACCTGACGCAGATCCATCACTTCACAGCCGAGAATAGTCCGCTGCTCTCGAACACCATCGAGTCGATAGCCATCGACAACACGACGGGCGAGGTGTTCTTTGGCACCGAGAACGGTCTTTGTTCCTACATCAGCAACGCCACACAGTCTGTCGAGACCATGGACAAGGATAATATCTACGCCTATCCTAACCCTGTTCCTGCCGACTACACGGGACTTATTACCGTAGTCGGACTGTCGCTTGATGCCGACGTCAAAATTTGCACGTCAAGCGGCAAGCTCGTTGCCGAGGGCCGCAGCAACGGCGGCACGTTTACCTGGGACGGCTGCGACCGCAATGGCGACCGCGTGGCCAGCGGCGTCTATATGGTCGTGACAGCCACCAAAGACGGCAAGAAAGGAACCGTCTGCAAGATAGCTGTCATTCGCTGATGCTCATTGCTGTATGACTAACTTAATGCCAGCATCCGCTCAATAGGCTTCACGGCCTCCTTGGCTATCTCCGGGTCAACTTCTACCACCGGCCATTCATACTTTAGCGTGTTATACACCTTCAGCAGTGTGTTCATCTTCATATACTGGCACTCATTGCAGCTGCATTCCAGACCACTCTCGCTGATTTCTGGCGGCACAGGGATAAACTCCTTACCGGGACACGACCGCTGCATCTCGTGCAGAATGCCGGCCTCCGTCGCCACAATAAACTGCTGCTTGTCGCTCTGTTGGCTATACTGCAACATCGTTGCAGTCGACCCCTTCACATCAGCCAGCGCCAGAACAGGCCCCTTACACTCCAAGTGAGCCATCACAACAGCCTCCGGATACTGCTGCTTCAGCTCCACAATCTTCTGCGCCGAGAAGCGCTCATGCACATGACAGCCGCCATTCCAGAGCAGCATCTCCCGTCCCGTCACCTCATTAATATAGTTACCAAGGTTATAGTCAGGCCCGAAGATGTACTTTCCGTCCTTAGGCAACTGGTCCACAACCTTCTTCGCATTGCCGCTCGTCACCACCACGTCCGTCAGCGCCTTCACCGCCGCCGTCGTGTTGACGTAGCTGATGACCTGATACCCAGGATGCTCGTCCTTGAACTTCTTCAGGTCTTCAGCCTTGCATGAATCGGCCAGCGAACAGCCGGCATTCAGGTCGGGACAGAGCACCGTCTTATCGGGCGACAACAGCTTGCACGTCTCTGCCATGAAGTGAACGCCGCACATCACCATCATCCGTGCGTCGGTCTCTGCTGCCTTGCGCGCCAAGGCCAGCGAGTCGCCAACAAAATCGGCTATGTCTTGTATGTCGCCAACGGTGTAGTAGTGAGCTAAGATGATTGCATCTTTCTCCTTACACATACGACGGATCTCAGCCTTCAGGTCGATGCCTTCGTTGGCTGCCTCGTCAATGAAACCCTGTTCTCTCCACTGCTTTTTCAACTTCATCATATTATTATTCTTTTTTCTTTTTCTTTTTAAGAATATAAAATGTAAAGGATGATAGGCCGTTGATAAGTGCAAAACTTTTCTGTCGTTTATTTGCCAGATTGTTTTTCCCCTATAGACGTTGCGGTTTCCACATCCTGTGTGAATACTAACTTGCTGACCTTGCGGCTACTTCGATAGTTATCCACAATTTCCTTTTTCGGTGCAAAATTACTAAGTTTATATCTTTTTCTATCAAAAAACGGTGGAAATCTTTCGAAAAACCCATAAATAAGTAAGTGCATATACCCAATTCACGTCTCTTTATTTGATATTTGTGAAGTAATCCCATAGTTATCCACTGAGTTTTCCACAATTATTATTAACTTTGCAGGCAATATGAGAAAAATAAGAACTGTAGAGATGCAGCGGCTCACGGTAGAGGAGTTCCGCGAGGCTGAGAAGCTGCCGTTAATAGTTATGCTCGACGATGTGCGCTCGATGCACAATGTTGGCAGTGTGTTCCGGACGGCTGACACGTTCCGGGTAGAGGCGGTTTACTTGTGTGGCATAACGTCGACGCCACCAATGGCCGAGATTCACAAGACGGCGCTGGGGGCTGAGGAGAGCGTTAGCTGGCGCTATTTTCGTACCGCGCAGGAAGCTGTGCAGCAATTGAAGTTGGATGGCTATAAGGTCTATAGCGTTGAACAGGTAGAACATTCGACGAAGCTTCACCATTTCCAGGCTGAGAGTGGTTTAAAGTATGCCGTTGTGCTGGGTAACGAAGTAAAAGGCGTCCACCAGGAAGTGGTAGACGCCAGTGATGGTTGCTTGGAAATACCGCAACTCGGCACGAAACATTCGATGAATGTCAGCGTAACGGCTGGCATTGTCATCTATAAGTTTGCCGAGCAGCTGCTCCTGGCTTAAACTTACTCGGGCGAGAAATCGCTCTTGCCGACACCGCAGATGGGGCATACCCAATCCTCGGGGATGTCTTCAAAGGCAGTTCCGGGTTCAATGCCGCTGTCGGGATCGCCGACCTCAGGGTCGTACACGTAGCCGCATACGTCGCATACATACTTTTTCATACGTTTTGACTGTTTAATTTTTGGTTAATAATCTGTTCTATTCTCTCGGTAATTTGTTCTGGTTTGATGAGGTTCATACAGGCCATATCGCCTCGTCGGCAAGGTTTGTTGCCATAAATACTGCACGGGCGGCAGTCGAGATCAGTCTGTATGGCGTTCTCTATTGATTGGTTCCAGCCCATGAAGCCGGCATACGGGTGGGTGGCTCCCCAAACACTAACCACGGGCGTAGCGGTGAGCGATGCCAAGTGCATGTTTGATGAGTCCATGGAGAACATCACATCAAGATGGCTCATAAGTATGAGTTCTTGATGCATGCTTTCCAAGTTTTTACTGACATAGACGCAGCGCGGCAGTTCCTGACACCATGTAGTGAACAAGCGGTCTTCTTCCTTACCTTGGCCGAAAAGGAAGAAACGGGCATTGGGATATTTTATCTGTAACTGCTCAATAACTTGCCGCGTGCGGTCAGTAGGGTAGGTCTTGCCGGGGTGAGCAGCTGTTGGTGCAATACCAATCCACTGTTCAAAGCTCTTTTTCGGCCCGATAATGGCAGGAAGCAAATTTAAGTTGCCGCCTTCGGGAGGGAAAAGCGACGTGAACTCCAACCTAACTGGGTAACCTAAACGGCTAAGTACATCGGCATAGTTTTCGAAAGGAGTCCTAAGCTGCTCGCGTACCTTATTATTATTAGAAGTGAGTCTTCGGCGGTCTCGGCGGTGCTTGTTGAGATGCTCAACGCGATATCGGCCCATATTGAAACGCATGCGTAGGTACTCAGAGCGGAGCACATTGTGCAAGTCGGCTATTTTGGTAAACTGCTTTGCCGTAAGCCGACGATAGAGTGCATTGAGCCCACGTACGCCATGATATTCTTTTTTGAGGTCGGCTTCCATAAAGTCGACGTTGGGTGCCAGGTCTTCGAAGAAAGCACGTGCAAAACCCCTGCTCAATACCGTAATGCGAACATTTGGGTATTGTTTAGCCAATGAATAGACCACAGGCACAGCCATAGCCACATCGCCCATAGCCGAGAAGCGTATGATGAGTATATGCTCTCGTTTCACTTCTTCTGGTACAAGACGGGGTTAGTCGATGGGTCGTTGTACATCTTCATCTGTCGGTACACCTTCATGTAGATGCGCCCGGCCTCAATATCCTCAAGCAGTTGGTCGATGGCTGCCGAAAGATCCGTCTGTTGTTCCAGCAGCACGTCGAGCTTTGCCTGACAGCGCTGGCGGTGTTCGTCGGTAGCATCGTCGCGATTCACCTGCTCCTGCATGTGGTAAATCTTCAGGGCGAGAATGCTCAGACGGTCAACGGCCCAAGCTGGGCTCTCGGTATTGAGTCGTGCCTCAGGCAGCGGCTTCACATGGCTATATACCTGGCGGAAGTAAGTGTCTATTTGTTCTACAAGGTCCGTACGGTCCTGATTCGAACGGTCGATACGGCGCTTCAGCGACAGAGCCTCGACGGGGTCGATGTGCGGATCGCGGATAATGTCTTCGAAGTGCCACTGAACGGTGTCAATCCAGCATTTCATGTAAAGCGAGTACTCAATGGAGTCACGCTGATAGGGATTTTTGACGGGCGTGTCAACGTTGTCTGTCAGATGATAGTCGTTGATGGCTTGCTTGAAAATGTTGTTTGCTTGTTCTGTAAATGACATGCTTTTTTCTTTTTGTTTTGATTTTCTCTGCAAAGCTACAGAAAGTTTTCCACATCTGCAACTAAAACGATAATTATTTCATTATAATTTGCATAATAAGCGTACAAAATACACGAAAAAGAGGCTAATTCTTGCACAATTATACCCCAAATGTGCATAAGAGAGTCACTTTTCCTCGAAAAAATTTGCGTAACTGACGGAAATTGTGTTACTTTGCACCCGCAAACGGCGAAAGGCCGTGAAAAATTTTCAAGATAGCAAATAATTATTAACATTTTAAAGATTAAAATTATGTCAGAAATTGAAAGCAAAGTAAAGGCAATTATTGTAGACAAATTAGGTGTTGACGAGGCAGAGGTTAAGCCCGAAGCAAGTTTCACAAACGATCTCGGCGCCGACTCTCTTGACACTGTTGAGCTCATCATGGAGTTCGAGAAGGAATTCGGCATTTCTATTCCCGATGATAAGGCTGAGAAGATTGGTACCGTTGGCGATGCCATCGCTTATATCGAGGAGAATTCTAAATAATGTCACTTAGGTGATAGGTGATGGGTGTTGGGTGTTGGTTGATTCTTTTCAACCAGGATTCAACACCCGTTCAGTAATAACAAATACCCATCACCTGACACCCTACAACCCCCAAAATATGGAATTAAAAAGAGTAGTTGTAACAGGTCTCGGTGCCGTGACGCCCGTCGGCAATACGCCCGACGAGATGTGGAAGAACCTTCTGGCAGGCGTTAGCGGAGCCGCACCTATTACACTTTTCGATACAACCCTGTTCAAGACCAAGTTTGCCTGCGAGGTGAAGAACCTCAACGTCAACGACTACCTGGACCGCAAGGAGGCCCGCAAGATGGACCGCTACACGCAGCTGGCCATGATTGCTGCCAAGCAGGCCGTCGAGGATTCTGGCATGGACCTTGAGACAGAGGACAAGAACCGTATCGGCGTGGTCTACGGCGTGGGTATCGGTGGCATCAAGACCTTCGAGGACGAGGTGAAATACTATAGTCTGCACGAAGCTGACGGCCCGAAGTTCAACCCCTTCTTCATTCCGAAGATGATTGCCGACATCGCCGCCGGACAGATTTCGATTATGTACGGCTTCCACGGCCCCAACTATATTACGGCCTCTGCCTGCGCTTCGTCGTCGAACGCACTGGCCGATGCCTTCAACCTCATCCGCTTAGGCAAGGCCAACGCCATTCTGGCCGGTGGTGCCGAGGCTGCCATCTGCGCCTGCGGCGTCGGCGGCTTCAACGCCATGCACGCCCTGTCGACGCGCAACGACGAGCCCGAGAAGGCCAGCCGTCCGTTCAGCGCTTCGCGCGACGGATTCATCATGGCCGAGGGTGCCGGCTGTCTCATCCTCGAGGAGCTGGAGCATGCCAAGGCCCGTGGAGCCAAGATTTACGCAGAGATGGTCGGTGCCGGCATGAGTGCCGACGCTCACCACATCACCGCCTCTCACCCCGAGGGCCTCGGTGCCAAGCTCGTGATGCAGAACGCCCTTGAGGATGCTGAGATGAAGCCCGAGGACATCGACTATATCAACGTTCACGGCACCAGTACGCACGTTGGCGACATCTCTGAGGCTAAGGCCATCAAGGAGGTCTTCGGCGACGCTGCCTTCAAGCTCAACATTTCGTCGACGAAGTCGATGACGGGCCACTTGCTCGGTGCTGCCGGTGCCGTTGAGGCTATGGTTACCGTGCTGGCCGTCAAGAACGACATCGTGCCGCCTACCATCAACCACGAGGAGGGCGACGAGGATCCCGAGATTGACTATAACCTGAACTTCACCTTCAACAAGGCACAGCAACGCACCGTCCGCGCCGGACTCAGCAATACGTTCGGATTTGGTGGCCACAACGCCTGTGTCGTCTTCAAGAAGTATGAGGCTTAATGACATTATCGACCGTATAAGGCTCCCTTTCCGCGAGGAGAAGGAGCTTTTTTCTTCTCTCTACGAGGTCATGGGGTTCTATCCCCATGACATCAGCTACTACAAGCAGGCACTGATGCACAAGAGCATCGGCCGCCGCAACGAGAAGGGCAAGCCGCTGAACAACGAGCGCCTGGAGTTTCTCGGCGACGCACTGCTCGATGCCGTCGTGGGCCACATCGTCTACGACCATTTCCCCGGCAAGCGCGAGGGCTTTCTGACGAACACCCGCTCGAAGCTCGTCAGCCGCGACACGCTGGGCAAGCTTGCCGAGGAAATGGGACTGAAACGGCTCATCGTCAGCAGCGGGCAGAACAACTCGCACAACAGCTACATGGCCGGCAACGCCTTCGAGGCGCTGGTCGGAGCCATCTATTTGGACCAGGGCTACGAAGGCGTCATGCGGTTTATGAAGAAGCGCATCCTCGCCCAGCTTATCAACATCGACAAGGTGGCCTACAAGGAGGTGAACTTCAAGTCGAAACTCCTGGAGTGGAGCCAGAAGAACCGTGTGCGGATGGAGTATAAGATGAAGAAGCAGGAAGTCGACAAGGAGAGCGGATCGCCCGTCTTCAAGTTCCAGGTCTACATCGAGGGCGTGCCCGGCGAGTCGGGTAAGGGTTTTTCTAAAAAGGAGGCTCAGCAGCTGGCTTCAGAGGCCACGCTCAAGCGTCTGAAGCGCGAACCGCAGTTCATTGATGCCATCTTTACCGCCAAGTCGGAGCGCACGAAGATGGAGGAGATGCCCACCATGAGCGTGCCCGACCCAGAGGCTGAGCAGGAGTTTGTCATCCGTCAGGAGGTAACGGAAAAGTCGGAGGCTCCCGAGGTTCAGGAGACAGTCCCCGAACCGACCGCCGCCAATGAAGCCGACGAGTTCGACCTGAGCGACATCAAGTCAACGCCGGAGGAACCGTCGCGCGAAGACATCATCGCCGCAGCCGAGGCCGCGGCCTTTGAAGCGCAGTAATGTGTAGCGGTCATACCGTCTTGTCAATCTTGACGGTGAGGGTATGACTGTCGAAATGAATACCTTGACGTTCTACGAAGTGTCTCAGTATGCCCGCCTCACCCAATTCATGAGGCGTGCCGATACTGAGACCTTTTTTTGCGTCCATCAGCCAGATGCAGTCGGCTATCTGCAGGGCCAGCTCCAGGTCGTGGGTGGAGAGGAAGATGGTCTTCTGCTGCTCACGGCTGATTCGCCGCAGCAACAGCATCACCTCCACCTTGCTCGGGAAGTCGAGGAAGGCCGTCGGCTCGTCCAGATAGATGACGGGCGTCTGCTGGGCCAGAGCCTTGGCTATCATCACCTTCTGGCGCTCACCGTCCGACAGCGTGTCGACCAGCCTGCTGCTCAGGCCGCTGATACCCACCAGCTGCAGCGACTCGTCTACGATGCGCAGGTCCTCCTTGGAGTTCGTACCCCAGAAGCCGGTGTAGGGCGACCGGCCCAGGCTCACCAGCTCGCGTACCGTCATATTCCTCACGTCGGGTTTCTCGGTCAGCACCACGCCGATAATCCGGCTCAGTTCCTTGGGCGTATAGTCGTCTATCTCACGGTCGGCTGTCACCACCCTGCCGCTCAGTTTCGGCTGAAAGCCCGACAGTGTGCGCAGCAGAGTCGACTTGCCCACGCCGTTGGCGCCTATCAGGCAGGTCAGTTCCCCCTGCCTGATGGCGGCATTGATACCCGAGGCAACCGTTTTGACGCTGCCTTTCTTCTGGTAACCGATGGTCAGGTCTTCCAGTCTGACGCTCTCACTCATATTGCTGCTCATTCAACTTTTTGCTGCAAAGTTAGGCAATAATCTTGTTTCCACCAAATTTTCCGGCCTGTAAGTTTGAGTCAGCTGCCTTGACCACCATTTTCAAATCCGTCGACAGCTACAGAGGATGATAAAGCCTGAAATATCCTGCACTTCCTGCACTGACCACTGAATGCCAGCCAGTTACGTGGCATATCAGTATCTTTTTCCTGCACTGATACCAGCACCGAAACCTGCACTGAATTCCGTACTGAGATCTGCACAGGAACCCGCTCAAGGACATTTACAGGTCAGAGCGCCCGCTTTTCAGTTGTTTCGCGCCGTGAAAAACTGTTTTTCCTGCCATGAAAATCCGATTTTCACTATTTGAAAATAATGCTGACTGGGATTTTGAAAATGTATTACACTGCGCCTTGCCGCAAAGGGGTCGGTGCAGGAACGAGTGCAAGTTCAAGTGCAGGAAAAACGGGACTCCAAGGCTTATAACCTATTGGCAGTCAGCGGTCAGTGCAGGAAATGGGGGTTCAAGTGCTCATTTTGTTTTCTGTCGCTGTTTCTGCCGCTTCTTGAACCCCTTGTAGGCTATAGAGCCTGCCGGGTGGCCGGCGGCAAGTGCTTTCTTGTACGTCTGGCGAGCCTCGCTGTAAGCACCCAGTCGCTCGTAAGAAACGGCCATGAAAAGATAGAGATCGGGCGTGTGGTAGCGTTTACTCAGAGCGCTATCGCCATAGATAATGGTGTGCAGGGCGTCATCCGCTTCGTATGCGTCATAAGCCAGTTGGCAGAGCCGCTTGAACTCACTGACGCGCTTCAGTGAATCCTCCGTTGACTCGTCATCAACGATGGCCGCATCGTCGGCATCGCGCACCCTCGACCAGTAGATGCCGCTGGTCATGCCGCTTGCATGGCTGTCACCCATACCAACCACGCCGTATTTCTCATTCTGCTTGTCTGTCCGTAAGGCCCTGCGGTAGTGGGACTCCTGCGCTGTAGCCGTCAGGCAGACTGCCGTCAGTACGAAGATTGTGATGATAGATTTCATAACCTATTTCTTTTTACCCTGCAAAAGTAATGCTTTTCGTTTAAAACGCCAAAGATTTCCAGTAAAAGCATAATAAAAGCTTTATCTTCCCGTCTGTTGCTTCATTTCCTCAAAGCATTTCTGCTGCAGCTGAAATTCAAAATCGATTTTGACCAAAATGACCTTGACCACTTGACCAGAGGGCGTAAGGCCTTACACGAGAGCTTATCGTGGCATCTTGCATCGTTTTCTTGTTAGACTATGCAAAAGTAATAACATACTTCTAAACTGCCAAATTATTTGGATGAGAAATAATCACGAGAACCCCCAGGACTCCTGCCAGCAGAAAAAGGCTAGTAAAATTTGGAAGTCTCAGGAAAAGTCACTATATTTGCAGGCGAGAAAACGATAGAAGCTATGTATAAGAAAGAAGGATACTGGGATGTAACGCCGAAGATTAAACGGCTTTCATTCCCGAAGCGCGGAAAGTTCCAAGTGGAATTGCAGGACGGTCGTTCTGTAATGATGCCTATTTCTGCTTTTCCGTCGCTGAAGAAAGTTCCAACGAAGGAACGCAACGACTGGTACCTGATAGGTGGTGGTGTCACCTGGGACTCCTGCCCCGAAGTCATACACATCGAGCAGATTCTGGGCAACTATCAGAACTATGCTCACGAAATGGCATAAAGAAAAATATTGGACCTTAAACAAAGCGCATATGGTGATCGGGTGGGACTCTCCAATCATTTCTGAAACTTGGGGGACGTCACTTGTCGCCATAATGCGAGCGCAGCGAAACTACGGAGACGTAGACTTCGAGGTCGTGAATCTCGTAGATCATGCGGTATTGATGCGCCGACTCCATGTCTCTTCAAACCTGAAGTGCTTCAGGTGCTCCACCTGTCCGGTGCCTGTGCGGGGATGCCATAACCTAAAGGGAATTGATGAACGACATCACATCCTCCTTGCTCTCCAGTCGCGTGAAGTGAGACTCAAGGAATCGGGCAGGTTTTGATTCCTCCCGCAATAAATGTCGAAAGAAGCTCATTGATGATATTAAAATGAGATTGTCGGTAATAGAATAAATTCAATTTGTAATATGAAACTAGCAGAAGCATTAAGCATCCGAAAGGACTTACAGAAGCGCATACAGCAGTTGGGACAGCGCATACAAAACAACGTAAAGGTGCAGGAGGGCGATGAGCCGTCTGAGCACCCCAAAGAGCTGATGAAGGAACTTGACTCGTGCCTTGTTCAGCTTGAGTCCCTCATCTGGCGTATCAACGCGACGAACATGAGTACCCGCAACAGCGATGGCAGGACGCTGACAGAACTGATGGCGAAGAAAGACGTGCTGACCATGAGAATCGGTACGCTGCGCAGTGCCTTTGAAACGGCTTCTTCAGGTCACGACCGTTATTCGCGATCGGAAATAAAGATGGTAACAGTCATTGACGTAAAGGCACTCGGGAAGCAGATTGACGATTGTTCGGCCCAGCTCCGCAAGCTTGACATCGAGATACAGTCGCTGAATTTCCAGACAGAACTGACAGAGTAACAAACTGGCATCCGCATTCACAGGGCGAACTGGAAACCCAATCATGGCCGCTGTCCGGAGCCGACAGCAATCTGTTCGATTCAGGAACTGTTACGGCGCAGGCTCAGCACGTCCTTACTCGCATGCACAGTTCATGCTGCACATCGCACTACCCCCCGGTTGACTATGAGTGTCGGATGCCTTTCATTCTTTTATTCCAGCCTTGTAGAGATTGTTAGGATTCACCAACCGAAGCTTCCCCCGCCGGGAAGCTTTTTTTTGTGCCCTGATTCCAGGCGTGGCTCGAAGAACCGTGGCAGTGTGCGCCCCGTAGCGTCTTGGTAAGAACTGAGGGAAAATTTTCCCTGAGTAACCTGAGTCCATGCTGACTCCATTTTAATTGCGAACGCACTGTGTTCACAATTGTGTAAGGACGCATTTTGCCTAACACTGAGTATTGAACCTTAAATCCACGCAAAATCAGACACGTAATCGCTTGTCAAAGAAAAGATTTGTGTGCGATGCGTGAAGATTTACGGTCTCTCCTGACTCACAGACCCCAATCGAAAATTCGATGCGGCTATTTTTACCCATGCTGGCTCCATCTTACGGATGGTATCTTGTCTGCGGTCAGAATTCCTCCCCTGAGTCAGGGGAGGTCAGGAGGGGTCTGAACAAGATCATGGTAAGAGCCGAGGGAAATTTTTCCCTCGGGTAACCTGAGTCCATGTGTATTCAACGAGGGAAAAATTTCCCCCGTTAACCTTCATCCATGCTGGCTCCATTTTTCTGATGGCTTATATCGACATTTATTGCGGGAGGTATCAACCCCTGTCCTGCGATTCTGCCACATTTCTACTATTGTTCTGACATTGCTTTGGGCGTTTGTGACTCGCCCTACTTTAGTTTCAGATGGGGGCGTTCCCAAATCTGCCAGTCGTCAATTTCTTTGAACAGGCGGCCTAAGACGTCTTTGTAGCTGTCAGGATAGACCATCGTATAGACAAACCAGAATTTGTGATTAACCATTACTTTTGAGTAATAGCTATAACCCTCGATGCAACTGCCGTTTTCATACTGTGGGCCGGAGAGGATAAAGTAATCATTGCCGAGTTTGCAGTCGATGGCTTTCAGCACTTGTGCCAACGAGTCCATACCAGTTTTTAGCGACAGGCCGTTATTATTCATCACGTGACTCTCGATAACGATAGTAATCCATTGGTCGCCGTACTCAAATCGCTTACGTCCTTTCTCTTCCTGAAGCGAATCGGGCTGAACGGTGAAGAACGATGGGGCGCGGACAACATAATGGTAGTCCGCATCCTTGTACTCGTACATGTCGGCGTAAGTGAGTTCCTGCCTGAAAATTTCTTTGTGCGACTTCAAGCCGCTACATGAACTGATCCGATCAATGCTTGCAGCCACAAGGACGATAGCGATAAATATGAAGATGACCTTTCTCATTTGCCTTGCAAGATTCCTGTCTCTGTATCCTGATGATTCATGTTGCGCTGGATGTCGCGATATTTGCGGCCAGACGAGAGATGCCACCTAAAGTTGAGGGTCAGCATATTGCCGAAGTCACGACTGTGCTGTGAAACCTCCTTGTGAATAAAGCGGCTAAGCACCTCAGTTTTATTTGTGAGTGGACGGGCGCAGAAGGGATGCTGGGCGTAGAGGGAAATTGTGATGTTCTTCATCTGATAAGAGGCTGTGAGATTCCATGCGGCAGCCTGATGGCCACGATGTTCGCCCTCCATGAAGTTCCAACCATTATCCGCGTATGCAGTTAACGTCCACTTCCCGAGGTAAACCTCTACGCTGGAACCGCCATTAAATGCCGTATACGTATGACGATAGTCATCCGTAAAGTTGAAGAAACGGTAGATACCTCCATAGAGGGTGACGGAAAGAAGATCTGGTATAGCCTCCCAGCGGTTGTAACTCTGGATGAAGAAGAAGCTGCATTCGTTTCCGGCATTGGTCTGCGTCTGATAGAAGTGACCATCATTACGGCTGTATTTCTCCATGTTACAATCAGCATTTAGTCTCCAATAACCTTGTAATTCAGTCATTACTCTTGGTGTGGAATAAGCCAGACGAAGGTCGTGCGAAGTCACACGATTGGGAGTAATCTCAGGATTACCTACTAACGTCTCCATTGCATTCTGCTTGATAGAGACATCGCTGACAAGGGCAATCTGCGAAACATGCTGCGACACTTCAAAATCGTATTTCGCCTTCAAGTTCTTGGCCAACGGATAGGAAACTGTTAGTCTAGGACGGAACAGCAAAAATCGGTCATTCCATCCATCCTGGCGATAATATCGTGTGCTCATTCCAATTCCTCCCATATAGCCAAGTTTACCAAAATGACCTTTCAGTTGTCCAAAGAGGTAAAACATCGATGAACGCATAGAATTGTCGGCGTCGGCATCGCCCGAATACACATTATTTATGTATTTCTGCCCATACTGAGTACCCAATGATATGGTAAATGGTTTCAGGCGGTTTTCATAGACGGCCTCAGTCCAAAGCGAATAGGTCTTTCCCATCACGTTATAGGCATAGTTTCCACCTTCGTTGTGCTCAGAATAACTATCGGTCTTGATATATGTTCCAACGGCATTGGCTGTCAAAGACTGATGGCGTCTGAAGCCCCGGTGGAAATAAAGGTCGAGCACTGGCGATGAGGTACGGGAAGATGAATGGTCTTCGTAGGCCTCAAACTTAGAATATAACCTACGGGGCTGAATGTCGCGCCGAGCTGAGAGTTTCGACTGGAACACATAGTTTGAATCACTTAGGCTATAAGTGAACTGGAGATTTTGGTCGAGATTCTTGTTTTGCCCATCTAATTGTTTGCGCAAAATGCTTCGTTTCTCCCCAGACTCCAATAGGTATGTAGCCTGCTCTTCATATTCCGCCCCATTGAAGTTTTGAAAGCCCAGCGAGTAGTTCACTCCTAACTCACTCTTACCGTAGTTGAATTTCCCAAAGACGTTTTCATCACTATTAACAGCTGTGAGCGTATTCGTCAGGTCTGCCCCGATGTCATAACCGCTGATGGGTTTCTTTACGGTGATATTGACGACATAAGCAATGTTCTCACCATATCTTACTCCTGGATTGTCGATATAGTCAATGTGCTGCACTGCTTTCATGTCGAGCGCGAGCAAGTCCTCTTTCGAAGCAACGATGTCATTGATACGTACCTGCACGCTGCCGAGATTGGAGAGAGCCGTTATGGTATGCATCACGGGGTCAATGCGCAGATGGGGCAACGTCAGTTTCGACAACAGCGAGTAGCCATTCGTGGAACTTTTCAACTGTTGACGTGTGGGATAGATGGTTTGCCCGTCTACTCGTTCTATTACTTTTGAACCTTGTACGGTCACCTCTTGTAATTCTACTTCCTTCTGTGCCGAAGCCGCGAGTGATGCTATAAGCATCCCCAAGAAAAAAAATCTCTTCATATTATTGCTTTTTGGCTGCTAAGGTATGAAGATATTGTTTATTAGACAAATTATCTTCCTGACATTTGTCTGACATTTGTCTTACAACAATCTATCTGTTTGATTTTCAGACAGTCAGACTTACCCTTTATCATGAGGACAGTTCTTGATGCTATCATATATCACAAAGGCACACTTTGTGTTATATCACCATACGCGCTTTGTTTAGGGTTCAACTTTTTACTTACTACTTGCAATATACTGCTTGATTTTGTCAATAAGCAATTGCGTAGGCTCAATATATGGCTGGAGCTTTTCTTCGTCTGCCTCGAAGAAGCAGTTGTAGTCAGCATTGTCACGCATCAGGACTAAATCTGAAAGCAAAGAACCATCTTGCCTAGAGAAGACTTCAGTTCTAATATAGTGCTCTCCAAACATAGAAAGAATGCCTCGATGACTCTTTACTTGATGACCATCGCTGACAAGCAAGGCAGACATAGCATGGAACACAGCATAGTAAAAACGGTTGGCTGCAGCCTCCCACTTTCCCTCGTTGGCGCAAAATACTGCGTCATCGTATGTACGTTGGGCTTTTTCCAACTCGCGGGCGACTATGATGCTGCGCTCACTTTCATTAAGACTCATACAGCACCTCCTTGTCTTCTTCGACGTTGTAATAAAACATGGCATGAGGTCCATTGAACCATTCGTCCTTGGTATATGCATGAGGACGGACATCGGCTCCTAAACCCCAGCCCATCAGCACGAAGGGGTAGGAATACTTGTCGAAATCCTCGTGGACAAGCTTCGGCTTGTCGAGCAGTAACAGCAAATCCCAGTCAGATTCTTCGTGATAGTCCCCACGGGCTCGCGAACCGTATAGATACAGCGTACTACCCTTAGGCAATACGCGAGCAGCAGTCTGCTTAATGTGGTTTATCATCTGAGTCTTGTCCATGTCGTTATGCTTATTCGCCTGCAAATATACACATTTTTATGTGCGGTACAAAGAAAAAAGCGAAAAAAATGTGTGTCCCTCCGCATTAAATAATTTGGGAACTATATACCTGTTGGCAATGAATCCCTAAAATGAATATCTATACAGCATAAAAATGCAGTCGAAGGACTGCATTTTTTTGTTTCTATATGATATTTATATAGAAATAAGTGAACTAAAATTTATAAATAAATATGGGAAAATATTTAAAACTATTCGAAACTTATACACAGTATGAGCAGTACATTACTGGAGACACCGTAGTGCTGCCAAATGTATCACATTGTATACAAGAGGAAGAGGTGCATTATAATCCGCTACAGCCAACACCACAACACGACTTCGTTGAGATTGGTGGTGTCAAGTGGGCAACAATGAACATTGGTGCAAATTCAATCACTGACAGTGGTTTGTATTTCCAATGGGGTGATACGCAAGGTTACACTGCTGAACAAGTAGGTAGTGGTGAAGGACAAAAGTACTTTGGTTGGGTAGACTATAAGTATGGTAATGGTACGAGTTCACCTGGTGCTACAGGTATGACCAAGAATAACAGTACTGATGGAAAGACGGTGCTTGATGCATCTGATGATGCTGCAACTTCTGCTTGGGGTGGTAATTGGAGAATGCCAACGACAGCTGAATTTCAAGCATTAGGTGCTGCCACAACATCTGCTTGGACTTTAAGTTATGAAGGTAGTGGTGTGGTTGGACTTGTATTAACAGATAAAGAAGACTCAAGTAAAAAAATGTTCTTTCCTGCTGCGGGCTACTGCGGCAGCGGCAGCGTGGACGGTGTGGGCAGTTTCAGCAACTATTGGTCGAGTTCCCTCTACAGTGGCGGTGTGCGTAATGCCTACAGCTTGAACGCCGACAGCGGCTACGTGAGCTGGGGTAGCGGCAGCAGCCGTTGCAGCGGCAATTCAGTTCGTGCTGTGCTTGGTTAAATAGTAATAACAGCACAAAGCCTCAAGGAAACAGCCTTGGGGCTTTTATTATGCTGTATATACCAATGGTAATACACGTTATGGGCAAATACCCTATATTTATACAAAAGAGGGTCTATTGCCAACAGGTATATAGTTCCCAATAATTTTTAAAATCAATTTTTGCTTTAATTTTGAGGGCGAAGCCCCGACCACAGTGGACGATTCGCTTCTTCAGACCTCCCCTAGCCCCATTCTTTGCAAGCAAAGCGTCCCTGTGGGCCGAGCGCCCGAGCAAGCTCGCCTACCCGTAGCCTTTCCTGAGCTCAGGAGGGGCTAGGGGAGGTGCAGGGGGAACGAACAAAGTATAGGCGCGACTCGCCATTCGTGGTCATTTGGTCATGGTCATTTTGGTCAAAATCGATTTCGGAAACGCTGTCATTGCTCACTATAATATAAATATTTTAATATTTATATTATAGTGACGATTTTGCCATCGTCCGTTTCCGATTTTGACAAATGACCAAAATGACCAAAATGACCACGCAACGGTATTTTTTGCAATAAGAAAAAGAAAAACGCCATTTTATTCGTAGACCGCAATGAGGATGTCGTAATTTTGCACCCGTAAACAAGTCCGTTCTGGAATGACTAACCGGGGCACTTAGCACGGCTAACTTGGCCACTTAGCGCGGCTCCCCCGTCTGTTGCTTCATTCCCTCGAAGAATTTCTGCTGCAGCTGGCGGGCAAGCTGGTTGTTGGGATTGAGCTTCAGGGCTTTCTCGTAGTTCTGCATCACGTCGATGTAATAGCGCTGGCCGTTCTGGGCGGGATTCTGCACGATGCGCACCATGTAGAGGAAGCCGCGGAGGGTGCAGACGTCAGACGGGTCGGCAGACGTCATCTGCTCCAACGTCGTGATTGTCTGTTCCGCTTCCTTCAGAAGGTTCTCGGTCTGCGGGGCGTGTGGATTCATCACAGAGAAGTTCAGACTCTGCAAGGCCATCTGGTACTTGGGCTGGATGCTGTCGGGGAACATGGCCTCGATGCGCGTCATTTCCGCAATGCAGTTGACGAAGGCCTCGGGCGAAGGCA
>JAEEGH010004570.1_pt1 | contig 35417 bp, 27 predicted proteins | sample 9134181 | NCBI WGS metagenome assembly JAEEGH01 (sample SAMN16246544, study PRJNA631951) | gut metagenome | biome: gut microbiome; feature: rumen; material: DP-attached | host: Bos | place: Iran: Karaj | collected 2018-10
ATACAGTCACAAAAGAACAAACAATCAGTCTCAAACAAATCCAGATGAGACATCCGAACGTACTCGTTTTCAATATTATTTACCAGGGAAAAATCTGCGCCCTCTTGTTCAGTAGAAACTCAGGAACAGAAGATAAAAATGCAGTTTACTTAAAATGCCGCAAAGGCTTTGAGGACCGCTTTTTACCACTTGCAAACGAACTGAGTCTTCAGCATTGCAAAAACATGAAGGACAATACGCGAGAAGAAGTTATCTGTGAAAATAAAATCATGGAAACTATCGATAAAAAAGGATTTGCCGTAAAGGCAGATTTGGATTCCGCTTTTGATTCAGGAATAATCGAATCAGCATTTCACGCATTAGTGAAGGAAAAATTAATATGTAACCAGAATGACTCCTACCATAGAAAATAATCTTTAATCCATTTAAAAAAGTAAATCTTAATCGCCCTCCTCCATTTGGGCTGCCTGCAAATCATCATTCTGGTGAATTCTAAGATACGCTTAGAAAAGGTTTGCAGGCAGCCTCTTTTTTTTTATACCGAGTCTGCTATAATACAACTATGCCTCGTAATTCAGGACATGCAGATTTACCTCTTCACACAGGAACCGTACCTCGCTGGCTTGCCGACCGTATGCGTGATTTGGGTGCGCTTATAGTTGAATCACTCGTTCTTAATTACGGCCCGGATGAAGTTCTTGTACGTTTGAGTGATCCCTTGTGGTTCCAGTCATTCGGAGCAGTTATGGGAATGGACTGGCATTCTTCTGGAATTACAACAAGCGTCATGTATGCCTTGAAACGGGGACTTAATCCACGTGCAAAAGAATTAGGCATTTATGTTTGTGGTGGACGTGGAAAATATTCGCGTCAGACACCCGATGAATTGCTGCAGATTGCCACCCAAACTGGACTTAATTCCGATGAACTTATTAAAAACAGCCGGCTTGTTGCAAAAGTTGATAATAATGCCGTTCAGGATGGTTTTCAGCTCTATCAGCACAATTTTATTTTGACTTCCAGTGGAAACTGGACAGTCGTTCAGCAGGGAATGAATGCAAATACCCGTACAGCTCGCCGTTACCATTGGTGCTCATCTGATTTACGAAGTTTTGTTGAAAATCCTCACACCGGCGTAGTTGGCGATAACCGTGGCAAAATCCTGAATCTTACCGACACAAATGCAGCAGGTGCCCGTTCGTCAATCCTTGAAATGTCGCACGAAAATCCCGACCGAGTTATCAATGAAATCCTTCAAATTGATAAACCCGCCAGCCAGATAATTTTATTTCAAGACGGGAAAGTAAATACAGGAGGGGGAAGTCTCCCCCTCGGCTGCACTTCGTTGCAGCCTACCCTCTCCAGTGGGGGACACCCCCACAACGCCCCCGAACAAGGCCTGTTATTCCCGGAATTGGAAGAGCAAAGTCGCAATACCAATACCAGCAGTTTTGGAATCAAAACTGCAACCGGGGCGAATACAAACTCAGCGTTAAGTCGCAATTACAACGCCCCGGTTCGGCATGAAGTCCGCGCCGAAGACGTCGATCTCAAACGACTGGGTGGCGTCCTTGCAACCGCCTACGAAAATCAACCAAAAGATTTTGAATCCCTTTTACTCACTCCAGGCCTGGGACCAAGAACCTTGCAATCCCTCGCCCTCGTTAGCGAAGTAATCTACGGAACGCCAACCCGTTTCAACGACCCGGCAAGATTCAGTTTTGCTCATGGCGGAAAAGACGGACACCCCTTCCCCGTTCCACTCAAAATCTACGACGAATCAATCCGCGTTTTGCGTGACAGTATAGAAAAATCAAAATTAGGTTATAAAGATAAATCCGACTGCATCCGCCGACTTCACGAAACCGCCCTGAACATTGAACGCAACTGTTCACCAATGGCAGATTTTGATGCAGCCATTGCCTACGAACGTGCACATTCAGCAGAATGGGATGGAAGAACAGTTTAAAGCTCGGACTCCAGCCTTTTTAACTTTCGGAAAAACCAGATTAAATATGGAATAGCCGTAAAGGTACTCAGCAAATCGGCAACCGCCTGACTGATTTCTACACCAAAAAGACCAAAGACTCGCGGAAGAATCAAAATTGCAGGAATAAAATAAAAGCCCTGTCTATTCATTGAAAGGAAAGTTGCCGGCTTGATATGACGGGTAGACTGCATCAGCATGTTCGTGCCAATAATCAAGGGGTGGAGGGGAATAAAGGCAGCCTGCCATCTTAAAGCAACAGTTCCAATTGCAATTACATCTGCATCATCCCGGAAGGCCCTTATAATTTGCGGAGCAAAAATAATACAGAGGGAAGATAAAACCGCCATAAAGGCAGCAGAACTTAAAACCATAAAGAGCCAGGCCTTTTTTACACGGTCGTAGCGTTTTGCCCCGTAATTATAACCGCTTACCGGACTAAAGCCCTGACCAATTCCAATAATCATACTGGCAATGAACATAATTATTTTTTGAGTGATTGTCATTGCCGCAACCGCAGAATCTCCATAAAGCGCTGCATTCGTATTCAGAAGAATACTTGCAATACTGGCTAAACCCTGTCTTGCCAGTGACGGAAATCCTGTAGAAATAATTCTTCCCAAAACACGAATGTCTTTTGTATAAAGTCTGGGTTTTATCTGGCAGATGGACTTTTTTCGCAGATAAAAGGAGAAGAGAATACAGAAGCTCACAAACTGACTTATTAAAGTTGCAATTGCCGCACCACTTATTCCCAGCCCAAAACCGTGAAAACCAGTACCTGCTCCAATAACATGACCAAAAAGCTTCAGTTCGTCAAAAATAAAAATCGGATCCAAGATAATATTCAATATGCCGCCGGTAGAAAGGGCAATCATACTGAAAAAGGCTTTTCCTTCAGAACGTAAATCATTGTTTAAAACAAAGGAAGCGCACATAAAAGGCGCACCCCAAAAGATGAATCTTGCGTAATCGCGAGCATAAGGAAGAACGGTGGAAGAAGCCCCGACCAGACTTAACAGGCCGCTTGCAAAGAGATTTCCAAAAATTGTAATAAGGACGCCGAACCCGAAGGCGGTGAAGAAGGCGGTCGAGGAGATTTCCGAAGCTTCATCATTATGCTTTTGTCCAAGCTTAATGGAGACGAGACTTCCGCTGCCCATACCCAGGGTAAATCCGCAGGCCTGAATAATACTCATAATCGGAAAAACAATTCCAACCGCCGCACTTGCCTGAGTACTTATCTGCGAAACAAAAAAAGTATCTGCCATGTTATAAATTGAAGTTATAAGCATGGAGATTACCGTCGGAATTGCAAGAGTGGTGACAAGCTTCCACACAGGAGTGTTCACCATCTTGTTGTATTGTGAATCAGCATTTTTATTAATTGTATTATTTTCGTCTGCCATATAAAACCGTCTATAAATCAATTATAGTACATTTTATTTACATGGTGAATCATAATAGGCAGACATCATAGTCTCTACAAAGCTTGGTTCATAAAACTGGCGATTTTCGCGGTCCATCAAAGCACTTGATTCTTCTCGATTTCCGGCCTCCCACCAAAGCATGCTCATACCATAATAGTGAGCCTTTTTAGCAAGATGGGTAATCCATTTTATTCTTTCCTCGTATGAAATAGGAGAACGGCCGGTTCCAGTTTCGCCAATTACAATAGGTATGCCCTTTTGAATAAAAGCCTTATCAAGTTCTTCGAAAAGATTTGTAATATCATTTTCCATTCTCTTCTGGAACTTTTTTTCTGGGTTTTCATTTGTTTTTTCATCTATTTTCCACTGAGGATATTTATGAATTGTAAGAATCAGATTTTCATCATCCTGCCCGTGATTTTTTGGCATTTTAAAAAGGCCTGGCGCATATACACCAGTACTTTCATTTTCAATAAAAGGAAGAAGGGTTTCTACTCCTGTGCAAAGTCCTGGAATCATTACAAAACGTTTTTCATTGTTGCCACCGCTTTCCCTAATTGTTTCAAGGCAAATCTGATTATATTCATTTAAAACTTCATATTCCTCAATACAAGTCTGACAATTTCTGTAATCGCACCAGTAACCGCCAATTGTTTCTCCATCTTGTTTATGCCAGGCAAGTTTTAAAGCCGGTTGCCATTCATGGGATTCTCCATTTTCATGATAATCACGAGTATTACGAGGCTCATTCATTGTTTCAAAAATCAGATGATAATCATAACCATTATTAAAAGCCCTTGCTATCTGTGTCCAAATTGCCTTTAGAAAAGCCTTTGATTCCGTCTGATCCTGTGGATTTGTACTGACAATATAGCCATCTGCATATCCTAAAGGAGACGGCATTCTTCTTTTATCATACTCATCAGTTTTTCCTTCCTGCGTTTTATAGGTTGTAACCATATCGCCATGAACAGAATGATGCTCATTGAGAATAACAAAATAGCCTTCCTCCAGAGCCATATCAACAACTTCTTTTACACGTGCGAGCCAATCCGGATCAATTGTATATTTGTCATCTACAATGTGGCAGTACCAGGTAACCGGAATACGGATTGTTCTATAGCCTTTTTCATTAGGAAAATAATTTTTTACAAAAGAGAGCAATTCTTTGTCTGTTTCTGTTTTTTCCCAGTCAAACTCAGCTTCAAGCCCCCGCTCCCAATAATTTTCCTGCCAGTTATAAGAATGAGCATCAAAAGTATTGCCAAGATTCCAGCCAACTCCCATTTCGTTTACAACTTCTTGTGCAGTTTTAGGATTTCCGTCAAAAAAAGCTTTATTTCCTGAATCTGTGATTGCTTTTATAGATTCCTCAGGAAAAGTTTTAGTCTGTGTAAAATATAGAGAATTGATTTTATATTCAATCGGTCTATCTGTAATGCACCAGACTTGAATTGAAGAAATGTCATTTTTTGAATCCGATTTTAATCTGTAATAGCATTTTCTTCTTTTTCTTTCGCAGATTTGAACCTCAGCAGAACCATCACCATACACAACTTTTATTCTAAAAGGCAGATTCAGATTTTCTTCTCCCTCTTTTTTTACCGGCTCATATTCCAGACAAAGGTATCTGTAATTTGACGCATCAAAATGTTTTAAATAAAATACGCCTGCCTTCCATTGTGTATTAATTCTTAAAAGCTTGGAATCAGAGTCATAAGAACCACAGGGGATTCCAGAGCCGGTATCTGTATCCCAAAAACTTATTTTTGAAAAATCAATGACATAATCAGCTGCTGGCTCTTGAATCGGGTCTTCAAGACGAGCAAAGGGTTTTATTGTCTCTGGAGGATTTGTTTCAGGAGGAGTTATCTCTGGGGGATTCGGATTTTTATTTTGGTCATCACCAGATGAAAAAATCTTACATCCAAAAAACAAGAAAATTGAGAAAAAAAGAAAGACATGAAAAAGAGAAGAAAGGGAAAAAATGGATTTTTTCAAAAAAATACCTCCGCTCAAAATCGGTCATACTTTTATAAAATTATAACACAGAAATCTGAGGGAGGTAATTTTTTTATTCTTGAGTTATTTCTTTTTTATTTTTCAGGAAGAAGGAATACGCTCACATAATTGTTTGAATCAAAATACTTTTTAGCCAAAGCCTGAAGATTTTCTGCTGTAATCTTTTCGATAATTCTTTCATACTCAGAAGTAAACCATAAAGGCTCGTAGGTATAAACTAATTCTGCTTTAATGCGCGACATCCACCAGTTATTATTTCGCAAACTTGTTTCTATATTTCTGCGGTAAGTTTCCTGTAATTTATCAATATAATCCTGCGAAATCTCTTCTGTCTTCATTTTTTCGAGCTGAACAATTATTTCGTCCGTAAGTTCCTGTGCTCTGCCCGGTTCACAACCAAAATCAACTGTAAATCTGTAATACCGCTCAGGATAGCCGTCAACATTTCCATTTACCCAGACATTATATGAGCCACTCTTATCTTCACGGATGACTTCGCGCAAACGAATATCCATAAGATTACTCAACTGGGTCATAAGTTCCCTGTCTTCAAAAGTTTCTTCTACTCCAGAGGAAACAGGTAAGTCTCCTCCTAAAGCTATGAAAACTTCTGCTTTTTCTTCCAGTCCTTTTTTGACTTTTTCTGCTGTTTTCCCTTTAGGGAAATTATAATAAATGTATTTTGTCTCCTCACGTTCTGCAGTTGTTTTCATACTTCCAAAATAATATGAACAGATTTCAATAAGCTTGTCCTCATCAAAATCACCAACAATTGAAACTATAAAATCTGCCGGATTAGAAAACCTTTGTCTATAAATCTTTTCAGCTGCTTCAGGATTCATTTTGGAAACATAATCTAAAGTCATAGGTGCATGGCGGATATCATTGTATAAAATCTCCATTATCTTATCGCGCATTGCATCTTCCGGCTGAACTCCATAATTCTTTGCCTCTTCAGTTTGATTCTGAATAAGTGTTTGCCATGCATCCTGTGTAAACTGAGGCTGGGTTACAAATAAAGTCAAAAGCTGGGCAAGAGTTTCAAAATCATCAGATTTACATGAACCAGAAAAGTTTTCACTTGTATTTTTAATATTTACTCCAAGGCTAACCTGTTTTACGGTAAGTTTTTTGAGTAGCTGGCTGTAGGTCATTCCATTTATTCCCGAAAGAATGGCGTAATTTACACAGACATTTGCAGACGGAATATCCTCTTCATCAACCAGATTCAAACCACCCCTGCTTTCAAAAGAAAGGTTCAATCTATTAACTTCAAAATCAGTTTTCTTGGTGATGATTTTAATTCCGTTTTCAAACTCATATTGCTTTGCACCAAGTTCAGGGATTTCTTTCTTGTTTATAATTTTACTTTTGGAAGCAGGTCTTTCCATAAGTTTGTCATCGGCAACATCATCAACATAACCTGTAAGCTCAGGATTTTTATAATTATCCCAGATTTCCATGAGGTCATCTTCCAGTGGAATATCAGAGGCTGAATCCGGAGCAATTATAATCATTTTTGTACCACGACTGGCAAAAAGTGTAGAAATTGCATTGTTTATATCTGCTCTTGTAATTTCAGAAATCTTTTTTTTGTAAATATCGTATACATCCTGCTCAGAAATAACTATTTTTCCTGTAGTAACATAATTGATTAAATAATCTGCACGTGTATCTGAAGACACTTTATCTCTATTTGTGTAATCCTGCTCAATAATAGAAAGATAATGCTCTTTAAGTCGATTTACTTCTGAATCAGTTACTCCGAAAGTCAGGAATCTGTCATATTCATCCAGAAAAGCCTTAAAACATTCGGTGAAAATGTCAGTTTTTGGAACTACGCCAATATAATTCAAATGTGTAAAATTAGATAAGGATGAAAGTCCTGAAGCAGCATCTAGCCATTTTGAATCTGAAGTATTGGTTATTTCATCCATTCGACTGTTGAAAATCTCAGAAGCAATTTCTTCAATAATGTTTTGTTTTGCATCTTCTTCGCTTGCCCGTGGAGCCCAGTCTGCAATCTGATTAAAAATCCTCATTACTGTGTATTTTTGTTCCGGATCTTTAAACACGAGAATCTCTTTTTTTGTGCTCACAGGAACTTTGTATGGAACTGTCGTTATTTTACTTTCTGAAGAAGGAATTATTTCCATTGCTGATTTTACAGCATTTTCCAGAGTATCAATATTCTGATCACCAACGACAATTACAGACATGAGCTCTGGTCTGTACCATTTTTTATAAAAATCAAGGATGCGCTCGCGGGAAATATTTTTGATTACATCCATATCACCAATCGGAAGTCGCTCTTCAAATCGGGAATCCTTAAACAGAAAAGGTAGCTGGGCATCGGTAATTCGTCCGCTAAGTCCCTGTCGCAGGCGCCATTCTTCGGTAACAACGCCACGTTCCTTGTCAATTTCTTCCTGAGGGAAAGTGATTGCACAAGCCCAGTCGTGAAGAATTAAAAGAGCTGTTTCCAGCATCTGCGGATCATCAGCCGGAATCTCAAGTTTATAGACCGTTTCTTCAAAAGAAGTATAGGCATTTAAATCAGCACCAAAGTTCATTCCAATTTTTTCAAAATAATCAACAATGGCAGATTTTTCAAAATGCTCTGTTCCATTGAAAGCGAGATGTTCTATAAAATGAGCAACTCCTTTCTGGTCATCTTCTTCCATACAGGAACCGGCTTTTACAACAAGTCTCAGAACAATTCTGTTTTTTGGTTCTTCATTATGCTGAACAAAATAAGTCATTCCGTTGTTAAAAATGCCCTGTCTTATGCTTGTATCAAAATGAAGCGGTGTTGAGTTTTTTGATTTATTCGCTTTTTTTGATGTTGAAACACATCCAGTTAACAAACTTGCAGATAAAACAACAAGTGAAAATAATAAATAAAGTTTTGTAAAGATTTTTTTCATAATCAAAAGTTTCGTAAAAAGAATGTTTCTTGTCAAGAACAAGGGATGGTATCAAGGAATGGTAAATACAGCAGGCTGGTCAGTTCACAGATAGCTATGTGAGGGAGGTCATTATATTGACCAAAGTCCAATAATTTTTTAATATCTATTCATGGTGAAACAATCAGAATTTCTTGAGGAATTTTTGGATTCCGATACAATAAATGCACTTTCAAAATTCTTAGACAGCAAAGAAGAATATGAATCTTCTGCAGACATGATTGCTTTGGCCTTCGGTGCCAAAAAAGAGTTTACAAAAATCTCTGATGAAGAGGTTTCAAAGCTTGAAACAAGTTTTAAAAATAATCTTACCCTTTTAATCCAGAAAACCTGGGTTGAAAAATCAGACATCGCCCTTAAAGACAAACTTTTATATCAATTAAATCTCTTTTTAGAAAAAGACGGCTGGAAAGATAATTACTCTCTCTTCTTGCAGTTAATTAACGATGCCGTTTTCTTAATGTTCGGTCAAAAGCCAGACACCCCAGATTTTGCAGACTACTCTCTCAGAATCGACCCTGAATTTGGTATTTTCTGGTGGTATATTTCAAATCTTCCTTCAAAGCCAAGCTGGTCTGAATCAAAATACCGCATTGCAATGCTGGTAGGAATGTTCTTTTTGGCAAATTACTAATTAACAAAATCGACTTCAAACAAAATCATCATTCTTGCTCAAACTCCCTCATATCGCTAAAATAATCTTACTATGGAAAATACAAAGCGTACTGTCACTTGCGGAGATTTGCGCAAGAGTGACGTTGGTAAGAAAGTTGTTTTGAATGGTTGGGTAAGCCGTACCCGAGATTTGGGCGGTTTGATTTTTATTCGTCTGCGCGATCGCTACGGAATTACTCAGGTTATGGTTGGCGATAATGCAAGCGATGATGTTAAGAAAATTGCTGCTTCCCTTAAAAGCGAATATTGTATTGCAGTAGAAGGTGTAGTTGCTGCCCGCTCAGATAAAGATATAAATCCTGAAATGGCAACTGGTGAAATTGAAGTTGAAGCCAGCGATATTTTTGTTTTTACAACAAGCCAGGAATTGCCTTTTAGTATTGAAGAAGTTCGTCAGAAGGATGGAAGTCTTGTTGTTGCTAACGAAGATTTGCGTTTGAAATACCGCTACCTTGATTTGCGCCGCGAACCAATGCAGCACAACATCATTCTGCGTAGTCAGGTTGCTTTTGCTACCCGCGAATATTTGACAGGCAAAGGCTTTTTGGAAATTGAAACTCCAACCTTCATCAAATCTACTCCGGAAGGAGCCCGCGACTACCTGGTTCCAAGCCGCGTTCATCCTGGAAAGTTCTATTCTCTGCCACAGAGCCCACAGCTTTACAAACAGCTTTTAATGGTTTCTGGCTTTGATAAATACTTCCAGATTGCCCGCTGTTACCGTGATGAAGATGCCCGCGGCGACCGTCAGCCTGAGTTCACCCAGATTGATATGGAAATGAGCTTTACAAACCGCGAGGAAGTTCTCAGCACAACAGAAGGAATGATGCAGTATATCTTCAAAAAGACACTGAATTACGATTTGCCTGCTAAGTTTGACCGAATTGCCTGGGAAGATGCTTTTGATTTATATGGTAGCGATAAGCCGGATCTCCGTTTTGATATGAAGATGCAGGATGCAGCCTTTATGGCTGGTTTGGCAGACTTTAACGCCTTTAAGGCAGGTGCTGCTAATGCGGGCCGCGAAATCCAGCGTCATAAGAGAAGTGGACTTAAAGCACTTGTTGTTAAAAATGTTGCAGACAAGTACAGCCGCAAAAACATAGAAGCACTTGAAGCAGTTGCAAAAACCTATAAAGCAAAGGGCCTTGCCTGGATGAAGATTGATGCAGAAGGCAAGTTCGAAGGCGGAATCAGTAAGTTCTATGCCGGTCACGAAAGTGAAATCTGCAGTAAGCTTGGTGCTGAGAAAAACGACCTTCTTTTGTTTGTAAGTGATGAAAACTGGCAGCTTGCATGTACCGCTCTTGGTGCAGTTCGCAAACAGCTTGGTAAAGATTTGAACCTTTATAATCCTGCTGATGAGTTCCATTTTGCCTGGATTATTGACTTCCCGTATTTTGCATGGAATGAAGAAGAAAATCACTGGGAAACAGAACACCATATGTTCACACTGCCACAAAAGCAGTACTGGGATACATTGGAAAGCGATCCAGGGGCTGTAAAGGGCGACCTCTACGACCTTGTTTTGAACGGCTACGAGCTGGCTTCCGGTTCTATGCGTATTAACGACCCGGCTTTGCAGGAACGCATTTTTGAAATTGTTGGATACAGCCGCGAACGTGCAGAAAAAGCATTCGGCTTCCTTGTTCAGGCATTTAAGTTTGGTGCGCCACCACACGGAGGAATTGCTCCTGGTCTTGACCGCCTTGTAATGCTTATGTGCCACGAGGAATCAATCCACGAAGTTATTGCCTTCCCTAAGAACAACTTGGCTGCCAGCCCAATGGATGAATGTCCTAGTCCGGTAGACGAGCAGCAGTTGAAGGATTTGCATATTACAGTTTACGATACGGAAGAGTAAACACTGATTGCCGGGTTTTGCCCGGCATTTTTTTATTATCTCCGAATAATTTATTATTTTTCCAATTTTTTTGATATTCTTTTAAGGGAAATCCCCTAATAATTACCTTATGATTTATTAAATTGTGAATAGAAAAACAATTTAATAAATTGGAGGTAATTAAATGAAAAAACTCTTTGGAATTGCTATAACAGCTCTGGCTCTTATAGGATTTGTTTTTACAAGTTGTGCATCAACAAAAGGTGGAAAAGTAGAATCAGTACATCCACGCGAATACACTTTTGACTTAATTGATTCTGGCGAAGTTTGCGACATCGTATTTAATCAGTATGGACCAAACTATCAGGCAAAATGCGACTTTACATCATTCGTAAAAAAAGATAAGCCACAGATTGGTGATACAGTTTACATCAAGGCACGTGCTGTATCTGACACAGATTTACCAGTTCTTTTTGGTTGTTTAGTTGACCCAAGCCAGCAGGCAAATTACTGGAAACAGCTCGAAGAATACACAACAATTGCAGAAGACGTTGTTGCCGGTGTTCCTTTTGATTTGGATTTTACTTTCGTTCTTACAGCTGCTCCTATCGCAGAGTTCAACTTCATCATCCAGTACGACACAGTTGATCAGGCTCAGCCTTTAATCAACAAACCTGCAAAGCTCACTTTTGAACGCGTTTGCGAATCAACAGATACAAGAAACGAAGTTCCAGCTACACCACATAATCCGTATGTTACAATCGACTTGAACGATGCCGCTGCTTTCTGTGAAATGGCAACTGAATACCCTTGGATTAACGGTGTTCAGGATATGTCTGTAGTTGAAAATTACAAGTGCCGTCCTGAAGTAACAAATTACTTTGGTGATGATCTTCCTGTAATTGGCGATAAAGTTCACATCATCTGGCACGCAAAAGCAGACAAAGATATTTCTAAAATCTGCTTCTACTTAATCGACAACTCAGAAAAATGCGCATGGTGGATGCCACTCAGTGATATTGAAAATGCTCCATACATCGAAAACATCAAAGCTGGCGAAGTATTCGACGTTGATTTGGACATCCCTGTAACAGTAGCAGCTGTTCAGAAAGTAACCGTAATCATTCAGTATGATCCGGGTGCTGCAACTCCAGACGGCCCTTGCTTCATCAAACGAGTAAACCGCGAATAGTTAAACGCAAAAATCGAAACATTTAAGCATCGAAAAATATTTTTTTGTTGTAAATTATTTATAGGCTGTCTGAAAAGGCAGCCTTTTTTTATGCAAGAGGGAGATATTCATATTGGACATTTTTTATTTTACACCATTGTTCAATTATCAGGTTATCAGCATCGGTTAGAAAATTGGTTTTTCTTTTTGGAAGATGAATACTTTCTATGAAAAAATGGTTATTTACATCAATAGCTATTTCCAATGCAGCTTTATATTGCATTCCTTTTTTAAAACAGACTTCGGTAATTTCATATTTTGTTGCGTCATAATCAAGAAATGAACCGGTTGCATCAAATATCTTGTTATTCATTTTATAAACAAAAGCTGCTTTTTTTGGCACAATAAACTTATAAGGTCCAGTTTTCCATTTAAGATTTTCCTGGCCATACGAATAAGTGATTTTAGTTTTTGGAGGAAGCAACTCTTCTGACTCAAGACCTTCACATAATATTTCAACTAATTCTAAGTATACTTTTTTTGTAAATCCCTCATTTTTTATTTTTGGCAATGCTATCTCATTCAGAAAATCATCAGTGGCATTAAATATTTCATCAATAAAAATATCAAACAAATAAACTTTTTTATAAGTTCTTGTGTATTTATTTATGCAGCCTTTGATTTTTTTTGGATGATGCAAAAACTGTACAATAATATCGCCGGCTAACGGTTCACCACAACAACGTAGAAGAATACGGACTCTTTCCAAAAGATATGGAGTTTCTTTAAAAGAAAAACAGACTTGTATTATGTTAATCTTTTTTAATTCTTCATAAGTATTATCATTTTTTCGTATCCAGTTTTCATCTTTATATTCAGCAAACATTCCGTAATCAAAAACCTGGTCTGCAAATAAATATTTTTTATCAGCCTCAATTATTCTATCTATAGCCTCCAGATTCCTGAATCCAAAAGACCATAGTGCCAAAAACTCGGCAAAGCTATTATAGCCCTTATAAAAATATGCTAAGTAAATCTGATTATATGGAATGTTGCACAGCTTAAACAAATCTTTTTCATACTCAGCACTTTTTTCCAGCTGCTCAACAGTACTAACAGGAGCAACACAAGAAACCCCGTTATAATCTTCATAATTTGTATTAGGTTTAAGTTGATTAAAAAGATTAAGAAAATCTTGTTTGTTTCTAAGTTTCTTTTGTCTGCGATTCATAGAATACCTCTCGTGGAAGTTATTATATACGAAGATGTCTTGCAAAAGATGTAATTCGTCATATTTATCTTCCCTCATTAACATATCCCATTAACAAAAAAATAATTAAGGATAATGTTTGTATTTAGAAAAAAATTAGTCATCCGGCATTTCTGGATTATTCGGATGAAAATGTTTCTTGTGGTTTATAGTACAACTGAATGTATCATAATCATCAAACATGATATTTCGGTCTTTGTGGTCATGCTGGAACCAGCCTGCTGTTAAGTCTATACGGATTGAAATCATATTGTTGCTGAAGTCTGGGTTATCCGTAAGTTCTGAAAAGTTTCGAAGCAGGCCATAAGGATGTTCATAAAGAAATCTGATTCTTTTACAATCGCGAGTTTTGAGTTCATCATGAGGATTATGAAAAATCAGCTCCATTACACATGTCAAATCATGGTAAGGTTTGCCGTCTTCGTAGTCATAGCAGAGAATTGTCTGTAAATCTTGGAGCATGTTGTAAGGAATAACATCCAGAGTTTCGCCATCGAGCGGAGTTCCGTTTATTTTGAGACCATAATTTGTTTTTGTGTTTTTATTCATAGACAACCTCGTTTATGTGGAATTATAAACGAGGATATCTATCAAATGGTGATAGAGCTTAAATAATCTTGTATGAATTCTGTTTGCCACTTTGAAGATTTTCCAAATCCTGGATGATATCCATTTATCAGAATCTTATTTGTGTTTCTGTATTTTGAGATTTCAATCCAATAGTTCTTTCCACCAATTGATTCATATTCATATCTTTTTGTAACAGTGCAGAATTGGTTTTTCCATGGAATTGAGGGTTCAATAGGATTTACATTAGATGCTACCCATGTATTTCCGTAAAAAACAATATCCGGTTTAATTTCTAGAAATTGCGCTTTTACAACCGGTTCCCAAAGAGCAACTCGATCATAATATGCTTTATTCATTCTTGTTGTAGTTTTCCAAGGTGTCTTGCTCAAATTTATCCATGCAACACAAGAAAGGCCTTCTACTACCTGATCATATGAAAGTGATTCTGAATATGTTGTTTTGTTTTTTATCGCAAAAGCCATTGCTGCAACTTTTAACCAGGTTTTATTCAAATCATTATCAAAATGGTATTTCAAATTATGAATAATGTCGAAGAAATCATAATCACAATTTGTAGGTGTATTACTTTCTTTATCCCATTCAGCATAAGGCTCTTTTAACGTTACAGCAATTTTTACTGGTGAATTTTCGTACTGATCTGGAAAAAGAACACCATCTTTCATACAGCAATCTAACAAAGGATACTTGTCAATCTCTATTGCTTGTATCTGATTAAAAAGTTGATTAATTGAATTGTTGAAAACAGTTTTCATAGACAATAACCTCTCTAATAGTAAAAAAATTGTAAACAAAAATGTTGTCTTTAATACTTATGGAGATCAAAAACAAAAAAAGCCACAACCAACATAGTTATTGTCTTAAAAAGAATCGCACTTACGACATAAGTAATATATATCAATAATTTGTTTGCGTCAACGTTATAAGTGTAGAGATGATTCTTATGTTATGATAAATAAATTAGTCTGAATTGTGAGTTTTATTAGGAAATTACAAATAAAACTTTATTATTTGACTAATCTCCTTCACAAATAGAATGTGTTATTTCACAAACTGATTAACTATTTGAATGATTAACAAAATCGTCTAAAGAAATACACAAAGGAATTTCAGATCGGATAGATTCCAAACTTTCCAAATCGTTTTTTATGCGTGAAATAAAAGCGGAAGCTGTGGGTAATAAGTAATAATTCTTTATATCATCTGTTTCGGAAAATCTTAGTGCATAATAAGTTTGTACTTTAAAAGGCAAATCCTGCCATTCAACCTTATCTTTATAACTTTTCTGGAACCCATCCACAATTTTCTGGTAAGAAATACATTTTCTTGGATTTTTTAATTCTTCTAACTGAGCTCCTAATCTATCTTTGACTGTTTTTGCAACTGTTTTAATATTGTTTATTTTTTCTTCATTCTTTTTAACAATTTGTTTTTCGCCAGAGTTTCGTTTTACATTATCCGTTTTATCCATTTTCGAAAACTCTTTTATTATATCATCTATAACTCGATTAATTGCATCATAACGTCGGAATAAAGCCTGTGAAAATGAAGAGTTTTTATAATCGCCATATGATGTTAAATAAAAGTGATCCAGAAATATTTTTTTAGCATCTTCAATTGATAAATTTTTTCCAATATCTGTTTTTTGCTTGATTTCATCAAAAATATCTTTAAGGTAGGAATTTATTCCAGTATTACCGGTATCTTCCATCTTATTTAGAACCATTTTTATAATTTCATTGTTCTCAATTTCATTTTCAAATTGTTTTAATCCATCAATTATTTCAATAACGGCTTTTTTTGCCTTAGTCAAATAATATTTTTGAAGAGAAAGTGCTAATGCATTTTGAAGGCTTTCTGATACTGAATTTTTAGGACCTCGCAAGTCAAGTAGACTAGCCTCTAATAAATTAGCTTGATCATTTGGCGAAAATTGAGAACCATTTTCATTTGTATGTGGATTAATAATATAATTGTATAAGGCATTTGCTTTCCCTTCTATAAAGTCTTTTTTACAAGTTACTTTTCCATTTTCCTCTAGCTGAACCAATTTATCCATATTGTCTGATTCTGGTGTTTCATAAACAAAAAAAAGTAATGGAACATCTTCTTCTTGTTTATCTATCATTTTTAGTAGATGATTTCTAAACAATTCAATTCCGTCTGTTGATGGGATACCTTTACCAGAGTCAATAAAATAGAAAACTATATCAGGTCGGTAAGTATTAAAAGCGTAGGAAATATTCTCTTCATGTTTTTCATTTCCGGAACCAGAGCCAGGCATATCATAAATATCTACAAAATCAAAAAAAGAACTATTTTTTCCTATTTTTTTATGAGTCCAAATTAACTCTCTAAAGCACTCAGGAAAGTCATTTGCCTCATTTATAAAATTCGAAAAATTGGTAGTAGAAAATTCAGGCCCAAGAGTTTTCCGACCGGCATCAGTTTGATTCAATTCTAGAGATGTAAGCGTTTTAAAATGGTCAGACAGATGATATTTTTGTAAAAATTTTTCAAATTTTGTTGAATCTTGAGGAGAAAATTTCTCAGGAAACAATATTTCTAAGGACTCTTCATTACCTAGCTTATGAATAGTAAGAAAGCCTGTTGTTGGTTTTGAAGATATTTCGCCTGCTTTTTGTCCAAGAGAACGTTGAATGAAAGTTGTTTTACCACTACTGGATTCACCCATTAAAAAAACACTTAAATGTTTTCTATTAGTAAGATTTTCTGGAACATCAATCTGTAAGGAATCAGAAAAATTATTCTTTAGAAAATCAAAATCCAGTTTTAATCTCTCACATCTATCATAAATACTATAAGCAAGTTCAGGAGGCATTTCATGAATACATTTCTCTATTTTTTCTAATTGACCTTTCAGAGGAGAATCAGCTTTTTGTTCCGCTAAGATTTTATTTATTTCTGTTCTTACTCCTAAAAGAGTTGTATATACTTCCATAGCTAATCTAACCTCCTTATTTTTTTACAGAAAAACGTACATCCAAATTCTTTAATTCTGTTAGTACTTCTTCAAGAATTTTTTTACAATTATCATAATTTTGTTTTGGAATACAGCAATCACTATTAAGATATTTAATAATAGTGTTACAAACTTCTTTGTGCGTTTTTTCAAGAATTCCTTCAATAACAGGAGTAACATCTAATGTTTCAATAATATTTCTAATTTGATTCTGTCGTTTTACCTTATCAAACTCGTTCTTTTGTTTTACAAGGTTTCTAATTGTTGGAATCAAAGGAATTACAGCTACTGCTATAAGAGCTGGCCCAGAAACTCCAAAAATAGTTGCAACTATTGCACAAATTTTTGCTTTAATAGGAGCTTCAACAGCCTGAAGTAAAGGTATTGACATAAGCATTGCTGCTCCTCCTGAAGCTTCAAGTATTGAAGTTGGACCACTGTTTTTTAAACTTTCCAAGAGTGCATCAAATAAATTCAATGATGTTTGAACAAACATATTACCAGTCAAGCTAATATTTAGAGGAGAAGATTCTATCTGAGGCACAAATGTTTTGATATATTCCTCATATTGTTTTTTAAGATATATACACCAAGAATCTTTCTTTTTATTAATGGTCTGTAACCAACATTCTCTAATTTCTGAAGTTACGGTTTCGTTGTTTTTACCATCAAAGATATTAATTAATTTGGCACTTAGTTCATTTTTTAAGCTATCTGAGGTTTTTCTAGCTTCTTCTTTTATCCATCGTTCTATTCTTTCTTTTATTGCATCAAATTTTTCATATTTTTGTTCATTAGGATTCCACCCAAATTCAGAAAGCTTAATCTCCCAATGTTGTTTCTCTTTTCCAGCTAGATCAGAAATTTCCTTTAGCAAACCTCGTATATCAAAAAGCATAGAATCGACTTTTTTCTCATTAGTATTTTTTACAGTTGCGCAATCTTGCATTGCGGATTTAACCCAATCAATTCCCGATGCTATTCGTAATTCTTCAAATTTTTTATCAGTGTCTTTTCCATCTTTTTTAATTTTTTTTTCATATATTACTGCATCTCTGAATTTATTTGCAGAGACAAAATGTGGTTCGCGTGAATGAAAGTAAGAAGAAATTTGTTCATAATAATCTTCTTTTATGTTTTCTTTTTCTTCTTCATCTGGAATTAAATCAGCTTTTGTAATAAGAGGTATAAGAGTTGATGTGTTTTTCTTTATTAAACTAAGATGTTTCTCTGCCTCTGCTCCACCTATTTTATTATATGGTGTCATCCAAAAAGTAAAACTAGCCTTTTCTATGTAGTCAACAATAATATCTTCATTTGCGAAATATGGAGAACCATATCCCGGACAATCAATTATTCGTATTTTATTTACAAAAGGTAAAAACTGTTTTCTATTGTCATTATCTGTTACATCAAGATTTAATTTTACATGATGATATGAGGCAACTTCACCACTTGCACCAGAAGGACCATTTATTATTTTTTTTAATTCTTCAATTTCAATGATTTCGGGTTTTTCTGGATTATCTCGTCTGTATATTTCGCCAGAATCTCCGCCTCCATTTATAAAGGAAATTTCCGTTACAACAGCTGTACATGGAGTATTAGCAGTTGGTAGAATTTCTTCTCCTAATAAAGCATTTACAAAAGAACTTTTGCCAGAAGAAAAAGGTCCAATAAACATAAGGATGGCATCTTCATTTACAATTCTTTCCATTTCATTTATTTTTTCAAGCCATTCTGTTCTTTTTATAGAATAAATATCAGAACGAATATCGCATAAAGCTTGAACGTAGGCTTTTACTTTTTCTACACTTTCTTTTAATACCTCAAGTTTTTGTTCTGTTGCATTCATTTTTTTCTCCATATTATTATGGTTAAATGATACCATTGTTATCTTTTTTTTGCAAATTTCCAGAATTATCTGTGTATACAATTTTATAATTATTTTTCTATATCTTAATTATACCCCCACCCCCACCGCAACAAACGATAGAGCAATTATTTTTTATCTCTATCATCTTTTGCAAAAGGTGGTGTTGTAAAATGATTACAAAGCATTACTCATATCAGTAAATGCAAGGAGGATTTTATGAAAAAATTATTTGTTCTTTTGGGGTTGGTTCTTTTTTGTTCTATTTTCTGTTTTGCAGAAGAAACTAAATATCGTTATGTGATGATTACAGACCAGGCTTTTATGGTTGCAGATTTTCCAGGAAAATTGCCTGATGAAACTTTAAGCGATAGTTGTTTTTCTGTGAATACAAAAAGGGAGCAGATGGAAATTGAATATGGTTTGAAAAGCATAAAGTCTGACTTTTATTCTGGAGAGGTTATGTTTATCTATGTTGATTACACAAAGGATTTTGAAAATCCTGATATGAGCTTTATTGATAAATGGGATGACCTTCTTGCTTATATCCGGGGTGAAAAGTAAAGTAACCCATATATAATCCTTTGATTTTATTTTTCCATAATATTGGTTTATAATAAAAACAAAGGATTATAAGCATGGTCTACAAACGCAAAGAAATCACAAATCATCGGGAAATTGAACGTATTGTTGAAATACATGAAGTCATTGCAGCAGGAAATTATCCTACAACAGAGAAACTCGCAAAACGGTTTGAGTGCAGCACGGCAACTATCAGCCGGGATATTGATTTTCTTCGTAATCGCTGTGAAGCTCCTTTAGAATATGATTCTTCTAAGCGGGGGTATTATTATACAGAGCCTAACTTTCAGCTTAAGTTTGATATTCAAAAAAATCCGATGGATGCAATAGTTGCAGATGGAAAAAGAAGTTTCTCTGAATATGTGAATATTCCAATGTCTGTGTTGGATAGGGCAGAAGAAATAACAAATCTGAATCTTCCGGAGCAGACTGAGTTTACAGCAAATCTTTCCTGCAAATATATTGGGCGGACTTATTTTGCAGATGAATGTACCTGGCTTGGTTTAAAAGTTTTTGATTATATAGATGCTCCTTTGCTTACAATTGCGCATTTTGAGAGCGACCAAAGTAATCCAAAAGAAATAAGTTTGATTCTTCAGAATACAAAGCTGAATTACATTTCCGAATACAGCGCGTGCGATAACGGATACTGGCATTATATCATCGTCGACCAGAAGCTTTTCGACACTAACGTTGAAGTTGCCCGCATGGAATTAATTAATCTAATTTCATTTATCCGTGGAGGAGAGTGCTGATTTTTATTTCATCATATTTAATGCATCTTGGATAAGAGTTTCACTAAGACGAATATTGCTTTGTTTTAAAAAATCAAGACAAATCTTTGCATCGGCTTTTGATAGCATTCCTTCATTGTTAGCCTGAACTAAAACATCAACGGTACCGGTAATTGTAATTCTAATCTTAAAATGATTGTCATACAGCTTTTCTCCGGAGTTCTTTTAATGTGGCAACATCACTTTCTAATTCATCACTTGTCTGGTCAAGATATGGGAGTCCCAGATTGCTGTACAATGCAATTAAATCCATTTTATGAATGCCAAGAATCTGAGCAGCTTTACCATGAGAAATTGTATCATTTTGTATGTATGGAAAAAGAATCATTGCGTTTCTGGTAAGATTTGTTTTTTCATCATCGGAAACTGTATACTCTGCCATCATCTGCGGAACACTTATAGAAACTTCTGTCATTGTCATAAAAAGCACCTCCTTTTAAAAGATGAGTTTTTTCAACTCCGCAAAATCATCAATCTTAGCAAAATAGTTTTCATCATCAGGTTTACCAAATCCGTAAGAAACCCACACAAACGGAACGCCGGCCTTTTTGCAGGCATCGTAATCGCCTTGGGTGTCGCCAACGTAGATTGGGGCTTTCAGGTTATTGCGATCGCAAATCAGGCGGATGTTTTCGTCTTTGTTTTTGCCGTTGTTGCCGTAGCATTCGAAATCTGTGATGTATTGTTCGATGTGGTTTTTGGCGACAACGACTTCAATATAGCCTTTTTGACAATTGCTGACTATAAAAAGAGGGACAACCTTGGAAAGTTCTGCAATTGTTTTGATAACGTTAGGGTAAGAAATGTCTTTTGTATTCGAAGTAAGGGCAAGTTGTTCCTGGACACAGCATTCATTCATCAGCTGGGATTTTTGCGCGTCGTTTAAAATTGTAAAAAGATTATCGGCAATAACGTTCATTGTTTTGCCAAACTGACCTTTTAAAATGGTGCCTGTAACATGCGGAACCTGCGGAAAAAGTCTGTCGATTGCATGGTTCCAGGCTTCGGCAACAATGTTTGTAGTATCCCAGATTGTACCGTCCACGTCTAAAATAATTGAATCAATTTTCATGAAGTTTAATCCTGATTGATTTTGACCACCAGCAGGTATTTGAAAAATCAGCATTTCTGGCGGCAACAGAATAATAGGTTATATCTCCTTTATTTATCTGATTGTCAATTACAGAATGCTGTGAGGCCGGAACCGTAATAGTTTTTTCGCTGATTACGTGTGGTCCGGGGCCTGAATCAGAAGGATATAACCTGTAGGAGCATTTTATATCATAATAAGCGGCGTTATCAACTGGGTTCCAGGTTACTTTTATTCCAGTTTTACCGGCAGTATATTCAGCTTTTACATTTGCTGGTCTTTGTAGCTCTCCTGCTGGGGCTGGACTGTCTAAGGTTTTAAATTGGGTTGAAACATAGTTACCTGGTTTATATTCAGAAGAAAGAGAGCAAGCCCTGACATAAACCTTATAAGTTTCGTCCCAGTCAAGGTCTTCCAGGTGAATGTAAGTTTCGGAAGTTGTTGTGCTGTATTTATATTCACTTTCCGGGGAATAATAAAGAACTTCATAATAGATGGAAGTATATTCTTTTTGTGCTGTTACTTTAGTCCAATAAATTGTGGCCTGGTCTGAAGATATGTCATCGGCAGTAATAGACCAGGGTGATGGAAGATGAGTGGTAGATAAACTTTTTGCAAGCACGGTAAAAAGACAGCTTGTAAAAGACAAAGAAAAAATGAGGAATAATATAATTGTTAAGGTTCTTGTTATTTTTCTTTTTATAAACATCTTTTTCATAATCATTTAATTTACTCTACACAAATTGAAAAACTGCTTCGTTCAGCTTTTGAAACCCTAAGATAATAGCTTTTTCCAGTCTGAAAACTGCTAAAATCATCTTTTATAGAATGTTTAACAACAGGATTTTGTAAATCGTCGGAATTAGAATTATTTCTTGCATCAAAAGTAATGCCAGAAGCCAATACAGTACCATCCTCTGAAAAAACTGTTATGGAAGCAAACTCCAGGGTTTTTGGCTTTGATGAAAAAGTGATAAGTCCTTTTTCCGGACTACAAGTAAACCATAAAGAGTCACCTTCGGAATAAAAACACTCTGTAATTGAATTGGTAAGTTTAAAAGCCTTTGCTTTTGTAAGATTTACAGCCTCTGGAACATATTCTTCGGCCGGGGCTGAAAAAATGCTTGATTGCTGGTCATTAAAGGCTTTTATTTTTATAGAATATCTTTTTTGGTTATAAAGGTGATAGGCAGTAAAAAAGGATTCTGTGGTCGAGCCAGCCAGATAATAGTCGGTTTCATCTCCATAAGAGGAGATTTTTATGTATACATCATACGAAAGGGCATTTTGAACAGGTTCCCATTCTATGGAAAGTGCGTTTGTATTGTTTTCGGTTGGTTTTACAGACACTTTTTTGGGATAAGCTAACGTTACAAGAGGATCTTGTTCTGTTGTAATGGAAACTTCCTCGGAAGATTTGGAATAATAATGAGAATCCAGATTCTTTCTTGTGGCGTTGGCAGTTACAATATAGGTATATTTAACTCCCGGTTCGCAAGTTGTGTCGATGTATTTGCGGTTAGAAGGATTTTTGATGGAAAAATACTCTTTTTCATTTATAGAATCTTTTATGCAGGAACGTGAAATAGAATATTCTTCTGCATCTGTTGATTCTGTCCAGGTGATTATTACAGTTGTTTGTGGAGATGTGGAAGAAAGCTTTAATTTTACGATTGGAACAGTTAATTCTGGTTCCGGACGAAAATCGCAGCTGAAAAAAAGAGAAACAACAAACAATAAACCAGTAAAACAAGCTAATACAAAGCTCTTTTTCATTTTTTTAATCCACATAGCTCCTAATAGGAAAAGTGTAAAGCTAAATATTTGAAAAAACAATAGGGAAAAAACATTGGGCATATCAGACTGCATTTATGCTATAATACCTATTATGGAACAGATTGATACCTTAAAGAATGGCTACAAAATCATTCAGGATACGGAACGCTTTATGTTTGGGATTGATGCGGTTTTGCTGGCGGATTTTGTGTGCGGTAGTATTAAGAAGCAGGATAAGATTATTGATTTGGGGACTGGGAACGGTATTATTCCGCTGATTTTGAGTGGGCTTTATCCTGAGAATGAGTTTGCGGGGCTGGAGATTCAAAAGGAGTCGGCGGAGCTGGCGGCGAGGAGTGTGGAGCTGAACGGCTTGCAGGACAAAATCAGAATAATAAAGGGCGATTTGAAAAAGCTTGAGGATTTTACTGCACTTTATGGGCTGGTAAAGCATAGTTTTGAGGTGGTGACTTGTAATCCGCCGTATTCGGTTGTGGAAAGCGGGAAGCAGAATCCTAAGGAGCCAAAGGCGATTGCGCGGCATGAGGTTTTGTGTACGCTGGAAGATGTTGTGGCTGCTGCAGATTTTCTTTTAAAGCCGCACGGTAAACTTTTTATGATTCACAGGCCGTACAGGCTGGCGGAAATCTTTGGGGCGCTTTATGCTCATCAGCTGGAGCCAAAAAGAATGAGACTGGTGAGTCCTTTTGCGGGGGAGGAGCCGAATATGGTTTTGATTGAGGCTAGGAAAAATGCAAGGCCAAGGCTGAAGATTGAGCCGGAGCTGGCGGTATACGAAAAGTGTGATGTTTTGGCTGCAAATGCAACGAATGGAAATGCAACAAGTAAAAATACAAGACAGTATACGCAGCAAGTGCAGGAGATTTACGAAAGGCAGTCCAGGTGTTGATTCGGCAATCTCTACAAAAGTTTTAAGTAACTATCTACCAGTTTGGAAACGCGGGTGAGGGCAGCATCATCGGCTGGAAGCTCAAAAAGGGTGCCGGTACCGCTTTCAGGGTTCTGGCGGACAGTTTGGGTGCGCTGCGAAAGATAGAGGTTCATCTGTTGCAAAATGAGCGATGCAAGGCTATTGGAAAGGTCGGCAATTTCTTTTTCGGTGCGGGCGGCAAGCTTGTTCTGTTCTATAAAGGCGCTGATAATTTTGCGAACTTCTTCTGCAATTTTAGCCTGATGATTATGAACGATTTCCAGAGCTTTATCATTAAAAAATTGTTCGGAATAAATAAACACATAAAGATGGAAGGTTGGCTCGGTTTCGAAAAGATTAAAGTATCGCGTAATGAGCTTTTTAAAAAGTGTATTTATGGTGATTTTGTTGTTTTTTATGGAATCTAAGGCTTTATCGGCTAGAAAATTGATGGAAGAAAACTCTTTTTCGGCATAGGCAAGGGTAGCAGCGTAAATGGCTTCTTTATTTTCAAAATGATTGTAGAGAGAGGCTTTTTTTATTTCCAGGCTTTCGGCAACATCGGCAAGAGAAGTTGCGCCAGAGCTTTTTTCAAAGGCAGATGATAAAAATGATTGAACGATTTTTTCTTGTGAAATGTTTTTTCTACTCATAATTAAATTATCGGTAACTAACATACGTTAGTTAAGTTTAAAAAACCCGAGCAGTTATAACTCGGGTTTTTATATTTTGTCATTCTCGCACTTGATGCGGGAATCTTTTTTTATGTGGTGTTTGTTTACTGTTTTTCCTGTGCATGAAGTTCATCAGCTAATGTCTGGACTTCTTCTAGTGGCAGACCAACACAGCGGGCAATAGTTTCTACAGGGATTCCTTCTTTCAAAAAGTTTTTTGCATTTTCGACAGCATTTTTATGTACACCAGCATTCATGCCATCTTCATAAGCTTCTTCCTGTTTTACGGCAATGTCCATTTTATAATCATATTTAGCACAAAGCATGTTTATGACCTCCCGGGATTTACGGTCTAAATAGTCAGACAGAATCCCTTGTGAAATTGCTTTTTCTATTGCCTTTTTAAACGAGCTTTTAGGAAAACTTTTATTGTAGGTGTGCTCAACAATTTCAATGAACTGGCAATACTCCTTAAGAATATCACAGTTTCCGGTAATCGGCAACATTTTGGAATCTGAGCAGTTTTTCACCTTTACAACCAGCTCAAGCTTGCTTCCGTCTTTTTCATAAAACGCATCAGAAAGGTGCAGCTCCTGTTCAGGCGGGAGTTTGTCTTTTCCTACATAAACTACGTAAAAGTCAGGATTAGGAATCTTGTACACTTTTTCTGCATAGCGTTTGCGGATTGGAACTATTCCTTCATAAATCCTTGTGACGTATTCAAGACAGCGAAACGGCATGTTTTCATTTACCGTGCTCTGATGTTCTACAAGGACGATGAGTTTGCCGTCAATTTCCCAGCTGACATCATTATTGAATGTTTTGTAAAGTGCCTGTTCAATAACTTTACGTTCAAGTGAGACTTCCTCAAGCTTGTAGTCTGTTCCTGCAAGAGCGTTGTACAGCTCCAGAAAGTTTTTCTTGCCGTCGCGGTCTGAACCGAATAAATCTGTGAATACAGAATCCTTGTACTTTTTTCTAAAAGTCATAAAACCCTCCGAATGAAAAATAGATTGTCGGATCAAGTCCGACAATGACAATAGTGAAATGTCTTACCTAATTAATAGTCGAAACTTGAAGAAAAACTGCAGTGTTTTTGGCGGAAAAATGAAAAAAAGTGAAATTTTTTTATAAAAAATTTTAGTTTTTTTTTAGATTTTCAGTTTATTGTATGTGCTATAAGGAGAAAAACTATGAAAAAAACTTTTTTAAAACTAATAGCAATTATAACAATGCTGTTTGCTTTTTCCAGTTGTGAAGAATTACTTAATTCTTTGAATAATTTAGAAGAAAATGATCAGGACAACACAGAACAGGAGGGTAAAGAAAAAGAGCCTGAGAAGGATAAAGAAAAACCTTCTGAAGAAGAAACAAAAGTTCCAACTTCTTTAGCTGATTTTGTTGGTACATCTCTTGTTTATAGAGAAGATCCAGATTGGTATTATAATTATTACATGTATGTAAAAGATGCCGATACAATTGTTACTTGTTCCAAAAAAAATGAAACAGGCGAGTATTGGATAAGCGAAGATAAAGTTCAAGAAGACGGTTCATTCTGGAGTGATGCTTTAACATGGTCATTTAAAATCAAAGTTGTTGCAGGAAAACTTATCCTATACCGCTCAAACGTTTATTATGAAAAAGACATTTATGCAGACGTAAAAAAAGATGAAACCGAAGGCCTTTATGGAACCTGGGAGTTTGAAGATGCAGCTGCTGAACGTCCTTATCCAAAAACATATGTAATAACAAAAGAAACCTTCTCATATGACGAATGCGGATATGAAGACTATGATGAAGAGAATGCTACTACAAAATCTTATACATTTGATGATGGACTTTTAATCAGCGACGGAGAAGTATTTGCTTATTATGATGGAACAAGTCTGTATACAATTGGAGTACTTGAACTTAAAAAAGTTGCAGAAGAAACTCTGGCAAAAGAAATAAAGAAGGCTGCTCTTGGTGATGAATATGTTGATGATGAAGGTGACGAAGAAACAAATTCTGCAACACTTAAAATTGATGATGTAGTTGGAAATGTTTATTATTTACAGAGCAATTCAGACTCAACAATCAATGATATTCAAGTAAATTTGTATCATGTTGATAATTCAACAACAATAACACAGTTCTATAGAAATTCATCTTATTATGATAACGATTTACTAATAAAAGAGTGGACAAATAATATACAAGAGAATGGCATGGATTTTTCATATTCATACTATGACGGCGATCAGAATCGCATTTCAACTGATGCAAAAACGCTTAATTATGCTATTTATGATAATTCAATAATTCTCTATGACACTGGTGACAGTTTCCCTCTTACAAAAACATCTGGTGGTGATGGATTATATGGAACTTGGGAAGTAACTTTCGAATATTATAAATGGGGTGAATATTGGCCAGAAACTGTTAAACTTGAAATTGATGAGTCAACAGCTAATTCCGAAAAATATACCAATGAAAATGGTTTTATAACAATAAAACATGGTGAAGGCTGGGATACATCTTATGAGTTCTTCTATTACGATGGAAAAACAGTATATCGTGAGCCATACAAACTAGCAAAAGTAACTGATTTAAGAAAAATAAGAGCTATAAAATCTGAATTAGGAGTATTAGAAAAAGATACAGTTCCACAGAATGTAAATGATCTAACAGGAAAATACTATTTCTTCCAGGTAAACCCACGTTACACCCATGATAATCATTCAAGAAATGGAGCTTACTATTTGCATGTTAATAGTGATTTATCAGTTGACTTTTATCAGATTAGAGAAGATTGGGATTTACTTGCATCAAAAGAAGGTACATATAATCTCGAAGGTGATACTATTCCTACAACTTGTTTTTATAGTCCTTTGAAAATTAGATTTACTTCAAATAACGTATTCTGTTGTAAAGAAAATAGTGATAGAGAGCCTGAAGCTTATGAAAAAGTAGATGGAAAAGAAGGATTAATTGGTGAATGGAAGTGCTGGAACTATTCTATGGTTATTGAAGAGGAAAATGGTGTTTTAGTTTACAAGGATAGATGGGATACTTATGAGATAACCAATGACGATGGTTTCCTGACAGTTAGAAATAAAGAAAATGGAGATGGAAGCTTCTGGTATTATGATGGTGAAAAGATTTATACAGAAAGAGAATACTGTCTAAATCTTCTCCAGGTTTTTGACCAGGAAACAATTGATTTATTGGATAATACTACAGAACAAATAACACTTTTCAAATAATTAAAAAAACTAGACATTAGAGAGAGTTTTTATCGGTAGAGTCCTAATCCATATTGCAGGCAAAACCTCCCCTGTAATATGGATTTTTTTTTATTTATTTGTTAACCTATAAATTATGACACCATATTTTGCAGTTTTATCATTTATAAATATTATTACAGTTGTTATGTTTATGATAGACATAATCGGTAACACAATTTGCAATCGCTATCAAAGAACAAATCTTATATTAACCTGTGTAATGCTTCTTTCTATCTGTATTTGCGAGATTTTTACTACCATTCTAGATGGAGCCCCTGTAAAATACAGATTCTGGCATATAGCGGCAAACTTTATAGGCTTTGCCCTTGCACCTGGAATTAATTTTACTTTAGGACGATCTGTTTTCCCAAAAAACGATAAGCGTTTCAATTTTTTCTTTATTATTTGGATGGTTTATATTCTTTTTATGCTTATCTGTGTATGCCTGGGAACAGACCACGGTATTATTTGTGTAGATGAAAAAAATAACTATTATAGAGGAAAAGAGTTTTTCCTGTTCATTATTTTATATTCCTGTGGAATACTTTTCTTCTTTGCCGAAAATCTCTATATTTCCATTCGATTCTGGAAAAAAACAAATATAGTATTGATTATAAACTTCTTCTTTGTTCTTTTTGCAACTTCGGTTCAAGTAATCTTTCCAACAGTTCAAGTATCCTGGACATGTATTATTCTTTCTATTATTCATTATTATTTATATTATGAGACTCTTTACCAGCAAATGGATATTCAAACATACCTTTTGAATTATACCAGCTTAAAAAAATGGAAAAAGGCGCAAAAGAACCCTGTTGTAATTGTAATTGCCGAACTTGATAACTATGCAAAGCTTAAAATGAATTATACTCGCGAACAGATAACTAAGATATTGGTGACTATTTCCAAGCTGTTTAATTCGTTTTACAAAAGTTATGGACGATGCTATAGAATTGGTTCAGAAGAGTTTGCTGTTATTATTAACAATACTGAAATTGATATTGAAAAACTTAACAAGGCTTTTTTTATTCAGCTTGTAAAATACAATTTTGAAATGGCAGATATGCCTCTAGTTTCAATAGGTTATGCTCAAATGGATCCAGAGACAAATCTTGAAAATGCTCTTTCTTTGGCAGATACAAAAAAGCGTGTCTTTATAAAAGAACGATTAAGTTACCTTTACTAACACGCTTGTAAAGTTCAGCTTTTTTTTAATTTGGTACAAATATATACCCAGACTTACTTGCCGATAAAATATGCCGCGGATTCTTACGGTCGTCTTCTATAAGCATTCGTAAGGCACGTATATTTACATACATATTGCTTTCCAAGGTTTTTTCATCAGGGCAAGGTTCATTCCAAACGTTCTGATAAATTGTCTTGAACGAAAGTATTTTATTAGGATTCTGAATAAAGTAAAGCATTAAATCGAACTGTTTTTTTCTCAGCTGGATTGGAGTACCGTTTTTTGTTAAGGTTCTTTCATCCACGTTTATTTCAAAAATACCGCAGGAATAAACAGAAGCAATAGGTTTTGAATTAAAGCCCATCATTGTGTATTTTGAAATCATTCTGTTAATTCGCATAAGAAGTTCGTCTATATAAAAGGGTTTTGTAATGTAGTCATCACAACCTTTGCGGAAGCCTTCAATTTTAGTATTACTATCACTTATGGAAGAAACAATCATTACCGGCAGATTGTTGTCTTGTCTTCTGATTGTCTGAAGTACACTCATTCCGCTTTCGTCACCAAGGTTTAAGTCCAGAATCACCAGAGACAAAAAACTGCTGGCAAGCTTTTCAATTGCTTCTTTTTTATTAAAGCATTGAATTACTTCAAAATTATTATTTCTGAGATTCGAAGCAATGAAATTATTCAGATAATCTGAATCTTCCACAACCATAATACATTCTTTTTCTTTATATTCATCAATTGTATCGCACATAACTGTATTGTTCATAATACTATATTACTTGAAAAATCTAAAATTTAAATAAAATTTTATTCAGTTTTTAGTTTTTTTTTTGTAACTTTTTAAAAATTACATTTTAAAAAGCCAGAGTGATTGAGAATCCCGTTGAGAAAGACAATCCTTGTGCTAAGGTTTGTGCAAAAGTCAGCGGTTCATAACCAGCCATGGCTTTATAGTGCGTGTATGAAATCTCTTGAACAAAGCTGCCATATACAGAACCAATACTGATTCTTGGTGTCTGGAAGGAAACTCCGAAAATACCAGGGAATATTGGTGCACGAACCATTGTATCTGTTCCAAGTAATTGCTGTGGCTGAGATGCAACTGTTCCTGTAGAGAGTACAATACCCGCATAAGCAGAAATATATTCATTAAAATGAACTGTCAGACAAATTGGAAGATTGAATGAATTGAACAGGCTGCCAACTTCAAACTGATTTCCCAATTGAATTGGATAAGTGTAGCGAACCATAAGTCCAGGGTTAATATCCCATAAGTTCAGCTGGAACTCTGTCTGCAAGCTGCCGCCTCGTGGCCAGAAACCAAATTGATTTGTTGGTGTATAGAAAGACCAGTCGAAGGTAGTGTTGAAGTTTAAGTAGAAATCGGCATTTCTAAGACGTTTTTGAGCGCGTGCTTTTGGAGAACTGCTTGTTTTACTTGTTGTTGTAGTAGTTTTTGTTGTTGATGAGGTAGAACCTGAATCGTGTATAATTCTACCGGCGCAAAAGTAGTGACTCTGCCAATAAGGTTCTGTGAGCCTGGAAATAGTTACGCCTGTATGAGGTCCGTCGCTGGCGGCATTCAACATCTGATTGTTTCCAAGGTAAATACCTACGTGCGAAACGCTTGAACCAGCCTTAAAAAAAACTAAATCCCCAACTTTTCTTTCACTATCTGAGATTCGTGTAGAGGCATTGTACATTTCTGCAGCAGTTCTTGGAAGACTTATTCCTGCATCTCTGGCTGCCACGTAAACAAAGCCGGAACAGTCCATTCCACTTCTGGAAGTACCGCCTAAAACATAAGGAACACCCATATAGGCTTTTGCACATTGAATAAACAAATCTCGTTTTGAAGTTGCTGCAAAAAGACAACAATTACAGATTACAAGGGATAAAATCAAATTTAAAAAACGCTTTTTCATGATTTAATAATATAAGAAAAATCTAAAATTTAAATGAAATTTTTCCTAAAAAAATCAAAAAAACGCTTTTAAAAGAACGGCCACCCGATAAGCGAAATAGTGGAGTAAGAAACCTTACCGGGCGGCCAAATAATTTAAGGAGATTTAATAAATAAAAAAAAGTTGTTTTACATTTGTCAGCAAATGACTTTGTGTAACAATTTTTCTTTTATCATTGTAGATTAAAAATCTAAAAAAAAACTAAAATTAAATTTGTTTTTTTTGCTTTTTTTTCATTAATCGGTTAATATTATAGGATATTCCAAAAGGCATTGAATACCTATGAAGAAAACACTTAATTACATAAGCGCAATCTTGACAGTTATATTGATGGTTTCTATTTATATAGTTTATAAGATTCATCATGTTAGCTTTGAATATTTGTTTTACACAGTCAACAGTATTGTTATAGTACTGTCGGTTTTGACAGCGCATATAAATATAAGAAATATCGGAGAAAATAAAAACAGTTCCATGCAGGACTATTTAATTAACCAGATGGAGGTTAATGCTTCGCCAGTCCTGACTAAACCGAAAAAAACAGAATTAGAAAAGCTTGAAAATATCTTAAAGGAAATAATTTTTCCATTACAGTCAATTGAAGTTTCTGCAAAGGCTTTGAGCAACCCTGTGGAACCGGAGCTTCAGGTTTCGGCATCGCGGCTAATTACAAATAACATAAATCATATAAAAAATATAATCGGCTTAAAAACCTACGACTCCGAAGTCGAAGAAGAAGAAAACTATATTCCTTTTGAAATACAATCACTTACATTAAGAGAAGACATTTCGGAAAACATTTCAATTGGTATTTTTGGCAAAAAAGATACTAACAACGAAAGATTGAATATGATTCTTCAATCTTATGGTTTCTTTGTTCGATATACAGAAAACTCTCAGGAAATGCTTTCTTATATAGAAGAAAATCTTGTTCATATGCTGATTATTTCGCCTGTATCAGATGAAGATGAATGTTTTAAGCTGTGCGAAGTAATTCGACAGAAGTATTCTTTACTTGATTTTCCAATTCTTGTTCTTGTTAATAAATATCGTTCTTATCTTATTGAAAAGAGCTTTAATGCACAAATAAACGACTTTCTTATTCGTCCTTTTGATGTTTCTGCTTTACTGGCACGAATCCAGATTTTGGCAAACTACAGAGATTTGTATCACGAAAAACAGGAGCTTTTGAAATCAGAAAAAGAGAAGAGAACCTTCCTGTACTTTGTTACCCACAATGTAAATACACCGCTCACAATTCTGTTGAACGAAATGCAGGTGCTTACACAGCTTAGCGAAGAACTTGGCACGGAAAATGCTAGGGGGGGGGCGGCTCAGCTGCCTGGCGTTGTAAAAAATATTCAGGAAAGTGCAATTCAAATAAACATTATTATTCAGAATGTTTTGAACTCTTATAAGCTTTCGGACGGTCATTTCTTAATAAATCCAACAATTATAGATTTGGAAGAATATCTTCGTATGGAAAACAAATACCTTAAACCAAAAGCAGAGTTTAAAAAGCAAGTGTTTACCTTTGAATGCCTTTCGGAAAAGCCGCGAGTATTCTGCGATGTAAACAGCTTAAAGGGTATTTATACAAATCTTGTAGATAACGCTATAAAATATACTCAATTTACGGGTCACATAAAAGCTCAGATTTCTAACGACAAGGATTATGTTTATTTGAAGATAATTGATGACGGACAGGGTATTCCAAAAGAAAAACAGGTAGTTCTTTTTGACAGATTTGCAAATATTGGATCAAAGCCAACCTGGACCGAAAAATCTGTTGGCCTGGGCCTTTATGTTGTAAATGAGATTTGTAAGCTTAATAATCTTGTTCTTGAATATACAGAAAACACTTTATCCGACTCTGGAAGTGTATTTACAATCCGTTTCCCAAAGATTTCCTAAGTTTTTACTACATTTTTCTTGACTCTGACATACTTTTGCATGCTTTTGCTTTCCCCTTGCTTACTATTAATTAAACTTATATAATGTTTACAAAACTTAAAAAAATGTCATTAATAGGAGGCCGATTATGAAGTTCGACCAAACTTACACTGTACCAAAAATGATTAGAGACCAGGCCGAAAAGTATGGAGACATCATTGCTCAGTACAAACGCTTGAAAACTGGAGATTTTGAACCTATTAAATACCGGGACTTGTTCCAGATTGGTATGGATTTTGCAGCAGCTTTGCTTATGCTTGGTGTTCAGAGGGAAGAACCAATTGGTCTTATTTCTGATAACAGGGCAGAATGGCTTCAGGCTGATATTGGAATTATGTCGATTGGAGCAGTAGATGTTCCACGTGGCTGCGATGCTACCATCATCGACTTGGAAAAGATTCTTTCTATTACTGAATGTAAGATTGTAATTGCAGAAAACAATTCGCAGATAAATAAAATCATTTCTTTAAAGGAAAAACTGCCGCATATTCAGAAGATCATCACTTTTGAAGACCAAGAGCTTGTTAAAGATGATGTAAAACAGGCTGTGCAGGACAGTGGTATAGAGCTTTATTATTATTCAAACCTTATTACTGAAGGTCAGAAGTGGCGCATTGAACATAAGGGTGTAGTAGAAACCGAACTGGAAAAGGGTACAATTGAAGATACAGCTACTATCATCTTTACTTCTGGTACCACCGGAACGCCAAAGGGTGTAATGCTTAGTCATAAAAACTTCCTTACCCAGCTGGACGAAATTGTTGAGCGTATTTACTTGAACCCTGGTGACAAGGCACTTTCTGTTCTTCCTGTTTGGCACGTTTTTGAGCGAGAAGTTGAATACGTAATTATGATTCAGGCAGCTACAATCTGCTATTCTAAGCCGGTTGGTTCTATTTTGCTGGCTGACTTTAAGAAGTTTAATCCACAGGTTCTTCCTGCTGTTCCACGTGTTTTTGAAGCTGTTTACGATGGTATTACTAAAAAGATGCGCAAAACCGGTGGTATTGTAAATAAAATGTTTAATTTCTTTGTGGGCGTTGCTGTTATTCAAAAGCGCATGACACGCAAAATGTTTAATCAGAATGCCTGCTTTACAAGTTATTTTACACCGCTCTGGTGGATTTTGTTCTTTATTCCTTGGATTTTGTTGTGGCCGATTTATGGGCTTGGAAATCTTTTGGTGTTCAGAAAGATTAAAGCAATGCTTGGTACGGATTTCCGTGTTGGTGTTGCCGGCGGTGGAGCTTTCCCTCCAAAAATTGATGAGTTCTTTTGGGCAATTGGCGTAAAGGTTGTAGAAGGATATGGCTTGACGGAAACAGCTCCAATTGTTTCTGTACGTCCGGTTGCGGCTCCTGTTTTCAGAACGATTGGTTCGCCAATTCGTGGTGTAAAAGCTAGAATTGTTGACCCTCAGGATGGATTTGTGCTTGGCCGCTGTAAGGAAGGTGTTCTTCAGATTAAGGGCGACACTGTAATGAAGGGTTATTACAAGAATCCGGAAATGACTGCAAAAGTTATGACGGTGGATGGATGGCTTGATACAGGCGACTTGGCTATTTTTACAATTCACGACGAGCTGCAGATTAAGGGACGAATTAAAGATACAATTGTTTTGCGTGGCGGAGAAAATCTGGAACCGTTGCCAATTGAAATGAAGCTTGCAGAATCCCGCTATATTAAGGCGGCAGTTGTTGTTGGTCAGGATAAGCGCTATCTTGGTGCTTTAATTCTGGTTAACAGTGATGAAGTAAAAACTTATGCCGAAGAAAACGGTATTCAGTATGATACTTACGAAAACTTCCTGCAGTCTGAAGTTGTTCACAAGCTTTTTGAAACCGAAATCAGCAATCTTGTAAACTCAAAGACCGGCTTTAAGATGTTTGAAAGAATCAACAAGTTTGTTTTAATCACCAAAGATTTTGAAGTTGGCGTTGAACTTTCCGCAAAACAGGAAATCATGCGTTTCCGCATCAACGATATTTACAAAAAAGAAATCGAAAGCATGTTCCCTGAAGAAGATTAGCAGCCCCAATTGTCATTGCTAGACTCAATTTGTCATTGCAGACGAGACTCAATTGTCATTGCCGGACTTGATCCGGCAATTTTTTTTATAAGCTCAGCATGCTTTCCAGCTGTTTTTCAATCGGGAGCTTTGTTGCTTCACCAGTTGCAAGATCAATACTTACCATCATATAACCGCCGTTTGTTTTTACAGCATTGTAAATCAGCTTTTCATCATCCAGACTGAACGAATAGATTGTTCCAATAGAATCCTTGTTGCTGTCTTTTTCAAGAAGGTCTTTTGTCTCGCCGCTGGAGTGGTAATAAATTGTTTTCTGGTCCTTACTGATTGCAGCAAAACCGTTTATGTTTGTTGCAAA
>JAEEGH010004572.1_pt1 | contig 35399 bp, 31 predicted proteins | sample 9134181 | NCBI WGS metagenome assembly JAEEGH01 (sample SAMN16246544, study PRJNA631951) | gut metagenome | biome: gut microbiome; feature: rumen; material: DP-attached | host: Bos | place: Iran: Karaj | collected 2018-10
TGAACACGAACGAGCTCATCTGGAACGCCCAGGTATCGCAGAGCTTCCTCAAGGGCAAGCCCCTCACCGTCATGCTGCAGATCTACGATATCCTCCGTCAGCAGTCCACCTTCAGCCGTTCAGTGACGGCCATGGGTCGCACCGATACCGAGTATAACTCCATCAACAGCTATGCCATGCTCCACGTGATCTACCGTCTGAATCTCTTTGGTGGCAAGCACGCCCAGCAACGCGGCCCCGGTGGCCCTGGTGGTCCCGGCTTCGGTGGCTTCGGCCGTGGTGGCAACCGCCCCGGCAACCCCCGCCCCGGCGGCTTCGGTGGCCCCCGCAGATTCTAAATTGAGCGCGCCCGGCTGGGTGCGCTCAATTATTTTTCGTAAATTTGCTACTGTGTATTATTAATCAAATCTATTAGCACTATGCAACATTTACGAATGAGAAAAAATCTTGAAAGAACCCTTTCAGATTTTATGGGCGAGACAATCCTTCGCCAGTTATCCCTCCACCAAGTACGCACAGCCGAGACCTATGCCACCACGCTGCGCAGTTTCATGCGCTTCCGCCAGGGCTGCGACTGTCTGTTGACCGACCTCACGTCAGAGCTTGTCCAGCGCTACGAAGCCTGGCTCTACGCCTCTGGCGTTGTTCCTAACACCGCCTCCTTCTACCTGAAGCGCCTCCGCGCCGTCTACAACAAGGCCGTGGCCCAGGGACTGGTGGTCCAACAGTATCCCTTCACTCAGGTCTACACCAGTAAGGCAAAGACCGTTAAGCGCGCGATAGGTAAGAATCTACTGCGAAAAATCGCGACACTCGATCTTTCTGCCAATTCTTCTATGTCTTTTGCACGCGACCTGTTCCTCTTCAGTTACTACACCCGAGGCATGTCTTTTATCGACATGACCTACCTGCGGAAGACCGATCTGCGCGATGGCGTCCTGACCTATTGCCGTCATAAGACGGGGCAGATCCTCTCCATCCGTTGGGAGCCCTGTATGCAGCAGCTCCTCGACCGTTTAGGCACAGGTGGCGATTATCTCCTGCCCATCATCCGCTCTGCTGAAACAGCCCGTCATGACTATCAGCGAGCCCAACAGCGGGTGAACTATGCCCTCCATCGCCTGAGCGAAGAATATGGTATAGTGCCCGCGCTCACGATGTATGTGGCGCGTCACACTTGGGCCACGCGTGCCCGGGACTTAGGCACCCCCTTGCCCGTTATCAGCAGCAGCCTGGGTCACGAGTCCCTTGCCACCACACAGCTCTACCTTGGCTCCATCGATACAGCCACGATCGACAAGGCCAACCTGAAGATTCTCAAAGATTTGGGAGTCTGAAAACCAGCATCGTAATCTCCCCGGGGGAGATGCTGATTTGCGTGCAAAGGTACGAAAATAAAAGCAATATAGCACACATTTTTCGATAAATTTTCAATAGAAATGCAAAAATTTGATTAACCTCCAATCATAGATTGCTCTGAAAACGGCAGTTTGACAAGGCATCGTAATCTCCCCCGGGGAGATTACGATGCAATTGTCTCACTATGTCGCTGGTAATCAGTGCAAAACGGACTTCACACACCAACTGACCCATTTCCGACGCTACATCCCAAAATGTAGTGACCCCCTCCTTTGCACTTCCAGCAAGTAGATAATTGCTCCAAAATTTGGATATTTCCAATAAAATCCTTATCTTTGCCCGCAAAAAGATAAAGTTATGATTACGACAATACCTTCACAGACCAGTGAAATTAGTACAGTTGATGCCCTTTGGGTACTCATACAGGGCCAGACAAAAGCTGTTCGCAAGGCACTCACAAAGCGACTCCTTGCCGAACAAGATAAGACCAAAGTTCAAAAAGCAATGGTTAAAGAGAGTCTGACAAGGGCTTTTGACGAGCTTCATGCTGGTAAGGTTCATCATGACGCTCGTAAGCTTTTCGCACTCTGATGACGATTTACGATAAGTCTGACATTAGTAATGTCACGGATACCTATATACGTAGTTTGGTACAACAGGTTGCAAAAAACAAATAGCCCCGCTCTCTAAGCGTTCGCTCCCACCCACCCCGCTCGTCGGGGCTGTCTGCCCCTAGCCGCGTGGCGTTCCCCGAGTGTTTTAACAATGGTATAGATTATTCTTATGGTAGCCCTCCGGGCCACATAAAACCCATGGCTCGCCCCGAAGGGGCCGCTCGGCTTTGCCGCTTATTCGAGCGCTGCGAGTCTTAAGACAGGCTCTGCGAGCCATACAAGAAGTCCTTGATGAAGGGCGGTCTCTGCCCGGAATCAATTAAGCCCTGTTCCAATGATTGGAAAAGGGTTTGGGAAAAGGTTCGAAGCCTCTTCTTACGGTAAGAAGAGGTTGGAGATGTTGAGAACCTGCAGGGAAATCCCTGCTTCCATTCAAGGTAAGCAGATAAATGCTCCAAAATTTGGAGAATTCCAATATTTTCCTTATCTTTGCACCGATTTAGAACAAATAATATGGCAACAATATCATTAGAAAAATCTTTGCTTAATGAAATGAGTCACATCATGGGCAATGACGATTTGATGGTTCAGACTATCAAATTCGTGCGTTCTATTCGTCGGAAGGCAAAGGCCAAGGAAGAATGGGAATACGTTCCAAATGCTGAGACCCGTGCTGCTATTGAAGAGTGTGAGAGTGGAGTGGAACTCGAATCACTCGACATTACAAATTTCAAAGACTACGTTAAAAGTCTCTGAATCAGATGGAACTGAAACCCAATTACGAATATACTCTCAAACAGTCCTCTCAGTTCAAGAAGGACTTAAAGAGCGTGAAGTTCGATGAACATAAACTTGATGAGCTTTACAAAGTACTTGAACACCTTGGACGTACGGGTATAGTGCCTGCAGAATATCTTCCTCATCCTTTAAAGGGACAATATAAAAACTGTATGGAGTGCCATGTCGAGGATGACTTCCTTCTAATTTGGAAGGATCCTGAACAGAAGATCATTCGCCTTGTTCGTTTGGGCTCCCATTCAAAACTCTTTGACAAACAAAGGAAGCGTTAATTATTGTAGCCCGCAGGGCCAAATAAAACCCATGGCTCGCCCCGAAGGGGCCGCTCGGCTTTGCCGCTTATTCGAGCGCTGCGAGTCTTAAGACAGGCTTTGCGAGCCATACAAGAAGTCCTTGATGAAGGGCGGTCTCTGCCCGTAATCAATTAAGTCCCTGCCCTGGAGAGGGCAAAGGGATGTAGGGTTAAGGTCGAGGCCCCTCATTACGGTAAGGAGGGGTCGGGGTGGTTGAGACCCTGCAGGGGAATCCCTGCTTCCATTCAAGGTAAGCAGATAAATGCCTCAAAATTTGGAGAATTCCAATATTTTCCTTATCTTTGCCCGCAAAATTAGGATAAATGAATAAAAAGACTATCATAAAACGTCTCTCGTTATTGAAAACACCTCTTATGGCAGTAGGTGTTTGTCAGCTGGGTTTGTTTGGCTCTACAGTTCGTGGAGAGAACACCCCCAAGAGTGATATTGACATTCTGATTGACTTCAGTGAAGGTCAAGAGACATATCATAATTTTATGGATGCCTGTAGTATTCTTCAGGATGCATTTGGCAAGACAAAGCTTGATGTTGTAACCAAGAAAGGTCTTAGCCCATATATAGGTCAGACGATTCTTAACGAGGTTGAGTATGTATAAGTCCTATATTCCGTATCTTCAACATATACTTGATGAGTGTCTTTACATTCAATCTGTTATTACTCCAGACTTTCAGCAAGATCAGTTTTTCTCTGATGAGACGTTAAAAAAGGGCAGTCACTAGGAGCCTTTCGATTATTGGAGAAGCAACAAAGAAGATACCTGCAGATGTAAAATATGCCTGGCAGAGCATTTCTTGGAGAGAAATGGCAGGTATGCGTGACAAGCTTGTACATGACTATATGGGAGTCAACTATTATATTGTGTGGGATGTAGCTAAAAACATAATTCCGATGTTGACAACTCAGATACAAGAAGTAATTAATACTTCTCAGCAATCAGATAGCTAGTAAAGTAGAAGCCGACGAATTGTGGCTCTGCCCCATACCCCGGTGTTTTAACAATGGTATAGATTATTCTTATGGTAGCCCGCAGGGCCAAATAAAGACCATGGCGAACCCCAGAGGGGCAAAGGCTCGAGAGCCATACCAAAACCTTGACGCAGGGCGGTCTCTGCCCGAAGTCAATTAAGTCCCTGCCCTGGAGAGGGCAAAGGGATTTAGGGTTAAGGTCGAGGCCCCTCATTACGGTAAGGAGGGGTCGGGGTGGTTGAGACCCTGCAGGGTAACACCCTGCTTATAGCTCGAAAAAATAATTTCTTAAAAATTTCTTTCTAAAAGAAAAACCCAGGTCACATTTTCAACAATGTGACCCTTTAAAGTTTTATACGAAAAAACCTTTAATCAAACAACAATGACTATAACGATTAAAGACAAAACCTTTTCATCCAACATAAGTCTTGCTGGCATTTTGAACTGTATGACGAAGGTTGAGATGTTGAAGTCAAGTTTATCTTGATTTAGCAGAAGCAGGAAAGAAACTACCTTCGAAGAAACAACTCCGTTTAATGGAGGCTTTGGGTCGATTCATGAATAGTGATTGAGGATGGAACAATAAGATTCTGATAAGCGAGTGAGGACTCAAACTGGTTCCGAGCAACAAATCCAGTTCTCCTCATTCCTTATCAGACCTTAAATAAGAGATTTGTTAATGAAGAAACAAATATTGATATTATTGTTATTGTTCATTGGAACCATGAATGTGTTCTCTCAGCTCAGCACTGTTGGGCCTGACTCAGTGAGGATCGCTGAGTATAAGAAGGCGATTGGCCTTGACACGACGGTCCCTGATTTCGATACGAATAAGATCGATGCGAAGGTCATGGGATCAAGACTGGCCAACCTACTGGATCATCTTCTTCAAAACTACAATAAGGATACTTATGAACTTCAGATAGTCCAGATACTGAATGAGCAAAATGAAAGCCTGCAGCATTTGTACTATAAGATTAAGAAAATGCAGTTTGCACATGCCACTAAGCAAGGCGATGTCATGACTGTCTTAATGCATGTGTGGCTAGACAAAAACATAGCTGATGTGAATCAGGCTGATATGATGTTCCGATTCGTTGATGGAGTCTCCGATGATCAAACCACAAACGCTCTCTTTTCCTATATGAGTCGTTATGTAGATGCACAAGAGGCATTCTATCTGCAGGAAGGCGGAACTCCTGAAAACTCGAAAGCTATTGTGACGAATACGTTTTGGGATAATTGGTATGCGCAGGTTGGTGTGGATATGAATCTGTTATTCCCATCCCATCATAGCATAAAAGATGTATTTCCTAATGGGAAGTCTTTTGGCGTAAATGTAGCAGTCGGCAAATGGTTTTCTCCTGAGTTTGGTGGACGTTTTAAAGTCGTTTGGAATAATGGTATTCTGCCAAACGACCATAATACATGGCTGGCGCCATATGGTGTTCCTGGCGAAAACCATAGGCAAGGAGGCTTCCTGAATTTTATATGGGATGTTCAGGTAAATATGCATAATCTTGTAGGGACATACAAGTCAGAAAGGAAATGGAATTTGATAGTTGCACCAAGAGCTGGCGGTTATTGGGATTTTGGAACCACTAAAGGTTGCCCAATTCTTGGCGTAGGCGTCATCAATACTTATCGCTTCAGTAACAAATGGAGTATTTTCTTAGATGCAGGTTATCATTTTGTTGCAAGTATTAATGGCACTTCATCAGGTAGAGATCATGGTGGAAATAGTTTTGCGGAAATCAATGTGGGTGTACAATATGATTTTCTGAGAAAGAATCATGATGGGATATGGAAGAGGACGAAGGAGGTCGTGCAAGATAAAGATGGTGTCTATTTGAATCATTTTTGGGATAATTGGTTCATACAGGCTGGTGTTGGAATGTCGCTAATAAATCCCTATGGGACCAATTTTGCAAATGTGTTCCCAAATGGTAATACTTTAGGTGTTAATTTGGGCTTGGGAAAATGGTTCTCACCTGAAGCAGGTGTTCGCGGAGGCTTTAATTGGCAAAACGGAATTATCCCGAACAAACAAGCTCATTATCTGGATTCAGAAGATGGTACAATGCAGAATTATAAGAAGCATGGTCTCGTATCTCTTTATGCTGATCTCTTCATGAATCTCCATCATATATTTGGGGGATATAGTAAGAATAGAATATGGAATGCCATTGTATATCCGAGGATGGGACTCGCAGTAAATTTTTCTTCGACTTATTCGGAATGTCCATTACTAGGAATAGGAACAGAACAGACATTTGTGCTGAATGAGCGATTAAAATTATTTGCTGATGTTTCCTACCAAGTTACGACGAGTGGATTCCTAGATGGAAGATACCATACAGGTGATAATGGAGGTTTGAATACAAATGGCTGGTTTGACATCAATGTAGGTGTGCAGTATGAACCGGGACAGGTCGTAGGTTGGGATAAGCCAGGGAAGAAACGCTCTTCATCTGTCGTGACCTATAGACACAACTGGCCAAGATTTATCGTGAATACTGGTGCATCGGTGATTGTGGCTTATGGTGTGAAAACAGTCCTGAAGAAAGCAATCAAAGAGGAACGTCCAGACGGTTCTGATAATGAGTCGTTCCCCTCTGGTCATGCAACAATCGCTTTCGCTGCAGCGAGGTCGTTAGACAAGGAGTTTAGGAAGGATTGTCTCTGGATTCCAATCGTAAGCTATGCTGCTGCCACAGCAGTAGGTGTGGAACGTTTAGTTAGCAATCGCCATCACTGGTATGATGTGGTAGCCGGGGCTGGTATCGGCTTCGGTGCTGCGGAACTGACTTGGTGGTTAAGTGATTTGATGTTTGGCAAGGAAAGTAATGTAGCTGTTGGCAGCAGTGGTAATACTCTCGACGTGACGTATAATTATTAAGTCAATCTTTAATACGGCTTTGCCAGCTCGTATCCCTTGCTTATGAAAAAGTATCAAATGGTTGAATAGCTCCTATTCAAGGCTTGGAACCAGGGTCGAAGGGACTTTGGAAACCTTATCAAGCTGGCATTCGCTCCATGCGCATAATAAAATAAGTTAAATCTTAGTGAAATCCATAAATGGCGGGCTTCTCGGAATGCCCGTCCTTAAAGGGTTTCGTACACTTTTGGACGCTTACGCCTGTCAACCACATGTGGACCATCAGCTGCTTGCAGCAGCATCCGCATGCCATCATAGTATGTGACGAAGATGCCACCGACGAGTTGAAACATGGTACATATAAGTATTTTAAAGATATTGAGAAGGATAACCTTCTGTAATCTAAACAAATGGATTCTGACTGCACAGGTGGTCGCAATGCGATGCAGTTCAATACTGCCAGTCAGAACAAATAAATAATTGAAAAACTTCTTAATTAAGTAGAAAATGAAGGACATTAAAATTTGTGTGGTAGGCCTCGGATACGTTGGTCTGCCCTTGGCACGGTTGTTTTCAACCAAGTATCCCACTGTGGGATTTGACATGAACCAGAAGCGCGTTGATGCGCTGATGGCTGGACACGATGCAACGCTTGAAGTTGCAGATGAACTGCTTCAGGATGCAATTAACAATCATGGATTTGTTTGCACCACCGACATCGAGAAAATCAAGGACTGCAACTTCTATGTAGTTGCTGTTCCTACTCCTGTAGATGAAAACAAGGCTCCTGATCTTCGTCCTCTTTGGGGCGCTTCTGAGACAGTTGGTAAAGTTATCAGCAAGGGCGATATAGTTGTGTATGAGTCAACGGTTTATCCTGGTGTAACAGAAGATGAGTGTATTCCTGTTGTGGAGAAGGTATCTGGTCTGAAATTCAACGTTGATTTCTTCGCAGGTTATTCTCCTGAGCGCATTAACCCAGGTGATAAGGTACATACTGTAGAGTTTATCAAGAAGATTACTTCTGGATCAACTCCTGAGATTGCTGACATTGTAGATAACGTATATAATTCAGTTCTGAAGAACGGTACACACAAGGCACCGTCAATGAAGGTAGCAGAGGCTGCTAAGGTTATTGAGAATTCTGAGCGCGATATTATGATTGCCTTCTTCAACGAGCTTTCAAAGATCTTCACCCTGATGGGTATAGATACAACTGATGTAGTTGAAGCTGCTGGCACTAAGTGGAACTTTATCAAGATGAATCCTGGACTGGTTGGCGGTCACTGCATCAGTGTTGACCCTTACTACCTTGCACAGTGCGCTCAGCGTCTTGGTTACAACCCGGAAATTATCCTCGCAGGTCGTCGTATGAACGATGGTATGGGTGCCTACGTTGTTGATCAGACTATCAAACATATGCTGAAGAAGGGTATTCAGGTTCTTCATTCAAACGTGATTGTCATGGGCTTCACCTTCAAAGAAAACTGCCCGGATGTTCGCAATACCCGTGTTATTGACATCTACCATGCACTACAAGAGTACAATGTCAATGTGACTGTTTATGATCCTTGGGCTAATCCAACGGTGGTTAAGAAAGAGTATGGTGTTGACATTGTGAGCGAACTGCCAAAGGGCAAGTTCGATGCAGCAATTGTTGCTGTAGCTCACAAGGAATTCCGCGAGCAGATTGTCAATATTGAAGACCTTCTGGAGAAGAACCACGTTATCTTCGACGTTAAGTGTATTCTTCCTCGCGAGAAAGTTGATGGTCGTCTCTAATTAACCTCATGAAAAAGAAAATCATATTCTTCCTTTCACCAGAGGTGACTGGAGCTGAAAGAGTTTCAATCACGATGGCAAAACAACTTAATAAGGATGAGTATGATGTTGTTTTTGCTATAATAGGGAATACATTTGGAGAAATACATTCATTTATTCCTCGTCAATACCCTTATCAGTTGGTTCCTTTGCTTCGGTTAGAGGATTATCTCAAACGAGAGCACCCAGACGAAGCGTTCTGTTCATTAATCCATCTAAATGATGAAGTCATTAAGGCTTCAAAGAAAGTAGGTGGTATTAAGGTTATTCTGCGAAACAATTACAATCTTAGTGATGTGAACAGCAGTTTGATTGAAAAAGCCAAGTATGCCTATCCTAAGGCAGATCTGGTAATTGCTCAGACTAAACAGATGAAGCAGGAACTGATAGATGTATGTGTTGTACCTGAGGATATAATTATAGTGATAGATAATCCTGTTGATTTAGATTATTTAGACCAAAATCTGAGAGGTGCTCCTTCACCCTATCCTAATGATGGACTAAAGCATTTCTGCTGGGTTGGTCGATATGATTATATCAAAGGAGTTGATATTCTGATTGATGCCTTCGTAAAGGCAAAGAGACAGAATACAGAGATATCGCTTTATATGATAGGCTCCATAGAAGAGGACAATCCCTATTATCAGAGTATTTTTGAGATGGTGACATCTAATGGTCTTCAAAACGCAGTCCATTTCGTCGGGTTCGATAGTAATCCGTACAAATGGATGAAGTATGCTGACTGTTTGATTATCCCATCCAGGTCTGAGGCAAATTCAAATGTATTAAAGGAAGCTGCTTATTTAGGAACGCCAGTAATTAATACTTGCAATCCAGAACAAATGGCACAAATGATATTAGAAACAAAGTAAACAATTTAATTAAACAAAAGACAATGGCAAATTTTGCATTGATTGGTGCAGCCGGATATATTGCACCTCGCCACATTAAGGCAATCGCAGACACCGGCAATAATCTTGTGGCTGCTTATGACAGATTTGATAGTGTAGGTCGCTTGGATGCCTCCTTCCCAGAGTGTAGTTTCTTCACAGAGCAAGAGCAGTTTGAGCGCTTTGTTGATAAAATAAAAGGAACGAAAGATGAAATACAATGGCTCGCTATCTGTACTCCAAACTATACACATGATGGTTTTATCCGTTATGGTTTGAAAAACGCTATGAATGTGATTTGTGAGAAACCAATTGTCATTCATAGCGAAAGTCTTGAAGGTCTTATCAAGCTGGAAGAGGAAACTGGTCATCAAGCTTACAATATTCTTCAGTTACGTTTGCATGATAAGATCGCAGCCCTCAAAAAGAAGATTGAGGCAGGACCTAAGGATAAAGTATATAACATTGACCTGACCTATATCACCTCTCGTGGTAAGTGGTATTATACTTCTTGGAAAGGCAACAACCACAAGAGTGGTGGTGTAGCTACCAACATTGGTGTTCATTTCTATGATATGCTTCAGTGGATTTTTGGTCCCGTAAAGGAGAATATTGTGAATGTTATGAGCTTTGACCGTGTGGCTGGTGTGCTTGAACTGGAACGTGCTCATGTAAAATACTTCCTGAGTATTAATGCTGAGTGTCTGCCCGAGAATGCTGTTCAGGGTGAGAAGAAAACCTATCGCACTCTAAATATTGATGGAGAGGAGTTCGAGTTTAGCCAGGGCTTTACAGAGCTTCATACCGAAAGCTATCGTAAGATTCTATCTGGAGAAGGATTCCGTATCAGCGAAGCAAGAAACTGCATCAAGATAGTTGAGGAAATTAGAACATCAACCCCTGTAGGTTTAGTTGGTGATTATCATCCACTGGCAGAGATGCCGTTGGCTAAGCACCCGTTTGGATGGGATGATGTCAAGTATTAATTGACAATTGATAATTGAGAATTGATAATGGGTAAGATTCAAATGGTTGACCTCAAAGGTCAATATCTTAAGATAAAGGACGAGGTGGATGCTAGTATTCAGAATGTCATTGATAATACCGCATTCATCAACGGTCCAATTGTGAAGGAGTTTGCAGAGCATCTGAGCCAGTATATGGGCGGATGCTTTGTAACCCCCTGTGCTAATGGTACGGATGCCCTTCAGATTGCATTGATGGCACTGGAACTGAAACCCGGTGATGAGGTTATTGTTCCTGCTTTCACCTATGTGGCTTCTGCAGAAGTTATTGGACTTCTTGGGTTGACCCCCGTAATGGTAGATGTGGAATACGATACCTTCAATGTAACCGTTGATAACATTAAGAAGGCTCTATCTCCTAAGACCAAAGCTATTATTCCAGTCCATCTCTTTGGACAGAGTTGTGATATGGAACCCATCTTGGCTTTTGCCAAGGAGCATAACCTTTATGTGATTGAGGACAACGCCCAGGCTATTGGTGCTGAATATACCTTCAGTGATGGTCATAAAGCCAAGACCGGTACGATGGGTACAATTGGCTGCACCTCCTTCTTTCCGTCAAAGAACTTGGGGTGCTATGGAGACGGTGGCGCTATCTTTACCAAAGATGAGAAACTGGCAGAACGCATCCACATGATTGCCAACCACGGTCAGCGCGTGAAGTATCATCATTCTGTGATTGGGTGCAATTCTCGTTTGGACTCTATTCAGGCAGCTATTTTGGATGTGAAACTCAAGCATCTGGATGAGTATGGAAAGGCTCGTTATGAGGCAGCTTCATACTATACAACTAAACTGAAAGAGTTTGATCCTGAACAGAAGTTCTTCATTACTCCTAAGGAGTTGGAAAAGAGTACTCACGTATATCATCAGTACACGCTGAAGATTAAGAACAATAAGCGTGATGAACTGAAGGCGTTTCTGGCAGAGCAGGGCATACCTTCTATGATTTACTATCCGCTGCCTTTGCAGGAGCAGGAAGCGTTTAAGCCGATTACCCGTGCTGCTGAGAGTTTGGAGAAATCTAAAGCGTGTGCATATTCTGTGCTGTCGCTTCCGATACATACGGAGATGACTAAGGATGTGCAGGATATGGTAATCAATGCTATTATGGAGTTTTACAAATAGAAAATAATAAGGCGTCAGGTCTACTTAGACTTGACGCCTATAATAATCATGAAAGAATACCAACGTTGCACTAGATGCATAATGGATAATGCATCAGATGAAACTATCACTTTCAACGAGAAAGGAGAGTGTAATTATTGTACACAGGCACTCAAAGAAATAGGCACAACGACCTATTTCCCCGGCGAGATGGGGGGGGCAAAATTGAAAGAGATGATTGCCATGCTGAAGAAAGAGGGCAAGGGGAAGAAATACGATTGTATCATGGGAATCAGTGGCGGATTGGATTCTTCTTATCTGGCCTACTTGGGTTACAAATGGGGACTGCGTATTCTTGCAGTTCACATTGATGACGGGTACGATACAGAAATCTCGAAGGAAAATATAAGAAAATTAGTTAAGGCTGCGCACATTGATATGCGCACCATAACTCCAGATGCAAAGCAATACAATGCGCTAAATCTGGCATACATGAGGGCTGGCGTACCAAATTTGGATGCCCCGCAGGACAATATCTTATTTGCCTTCTTGTATGATACAATTAAGGAAAGTGGAGTCAAGTATTTCTTATCAGGGGGTAATTTCGCAATGGAATGTATTCTGCAACAAGGGCATATATTCTCCGCTTTTGATAAGGTGAATATTAAAGATATTCACAGAAAGTTTGGAACCGAACCTATTGACAAACTCCGTTTCATGTCTTCTTGGCAGAAATACTGGTGGATGAAGACAGGTAAAGCAGTTCAATTAAGACCGCTTGATCTTATTGATTACAATAGAGAAAAAGCATTCAAAGAACTTGAAGAGTTTTGTGATTTTAAGTATTACGGTCGAAAGCATCTTGAAAATGTTCTCACTGCATTTATCCAGTTGTACTGGTTCCCCCAAAAATGGGGCGTGGATAAGCGTACATCCCATTTATCCAGCATGATTGTTTCTGGTCAGATAACGAGGGAACAGGCATTAAAAGAGTTGGCAGAGCCACTTTATGACGACAAGATGATGAAGGAATACATTTCCATCATAAAGAAAAATGTAGGAATAACAGATCAAGAGTTTGATGATATTATGGCTGCTCCGGTCCGTAAGCATACGGATTTCAAAACGGACAAACTATCTGTGATGGTAAGAAAAATCATTAACTTAATATCGAATGGCAATTAGAGTAGTCAAAATAGTCCCGAACAATTTCGTAAATCAGAGTCGTGATACTAGGGAAATTGTGACTCTGTTAGAAATGGGATATGACGTTACTATTATTATTAAAGAGGAAGGCAGGGGAGAGTACAACGGCCCGCTCCGGGACTTAATGATGCCTCTCCCCTCACGCCCGCTGATTAAACACACGGGTAATGTCTTGGTCAACAGGATATATTCCTTTTATTTATGGGTGCGTACGGTAAGACGCCAAAAGGCAGATGTGTTGAGCTGCCATGATATCATTTGTTTATATATAGGTTGGATATCAACACTCTTTCTGAAAAATAAACCAAAACTTGTCTATGATTCCCATGAGTTCGAATATGAGAATGGCTCACGACGGCCATTCTGGAAGTGGTGTATGAAATATTTGGAAAGGTTTGTAATCAAGAAATGTTCAATGGTTATGATGGTAAATGATACCATTGCGGAACAGGTTCAAAAATTACATAATCTTAAGGACAGACCTCGTGTGGTAAGGAATATACCTGATTACTGGGAACTGGACAATCAAGTAATAGCAGAGAATCGGGCTCGCTTTAGAAATAAATATGGCATAATGGATGAAGAAACGATTGTGCTATATCAGGGTGGTATCATTGAAGGTCGTGGAGTGGAGAAGGCAATTCAAATGGTTTCGATCACTGATGGTGTTAGGTTGGTTATTATGGGATATGGAGAACCTATCTATATAGAAAATACAAGAAAATTGGTTGTTGATGAGCACGTGGAGGAACGTGTAATATTTTTGCCCGCCGTTCCCCAAAGCGAATTGTGGAAATATACATCTATTGCAGATATCGGTCTATGCACCATTGAAAAATCTTGGTTGAGTTATTATTATTCATTACCGAATAAATTGTTCGAATACATTCAGGCGTTGGTGCCCATTCTGGGGAGTGACTTCCCTGAAATTGGCCGGATTGTAAATGACTATCACGTGGGTATCTGTTGCGATCCAGGCGATCCAGTTGCTATTTCAAGGGGAATCAAAGAATTGTTATTGATGTCAAACACTGGCGAATTGAAAGAGGGTCTTGTTAAGGCGAAAAATGAATTGTGTTGGGAGAAGGAAAAAGAACGCCTTGTCTCAGCATATACTGAATTGATGAACAAATAGTTTTTTACATATGGAAGTTATTTTAAAGCACAATGAGGGATATAAATGGACAACTATTGATGGAGTGTCCTTTAAGGGATATTTTGTAACAAGGTCTACAAATAATGTTTTAAAGGGGGAGGATGCAGTAAAAGCCTTGTCTGAAATTTACGATATGGCTTCACTCTTGGCTTTTCTTAAAGAGCAAGAAGGAAGCTTTGCGATTGTAATAGACCATGGCGATTTTAAGGCAATGGCTGTTGACCGGGCTCGTTCAATGCCGCTTTTTTTTAGTCAGGATGGCACATTCGTATCCGATAGCGCAGAGGAGATTAGAATAAAACTTGGCATCGCGAAAGAGGATGTGGACGAGACCTATTATAAGGCATTTTTTGCAAAAACATACCTGTTTGGTGATGTGACTGTCTATTCATCTATTAAACAGTTGGATTTGTGTACCGTTGGTCATATAACAGAGAATGGGGTGATTATTTCCCGGTATTATAAGCACTCTGCAAAAGTGCTGGAGGGGTATTCTGATAAGGAATTAATAAAAATGCTGGAAGATACCTCAATACGTGTTTTCGAGCGTCTTAAAAAAGTTATCAATGGTCGTCCTATTGTTCTTTCTATGAGTGGAGGATATGATTCTAGATATGTGGGCTGCATGCTTAAGAAAGTAGGCGTTGAGGACGTATCTTGTTATACTTATGGGAAAATCGGTTCTTTTGAAGTAACTCAATCCAAGAAAAATGCGGAGGCATTAGGATATCGTTGGATATGTGTCGATTATACGGATGATGTTATTAAACGCACATTAGATGATTTGGGGAGGAAATATATTGACTCTTTTGATACCCATGATTATACTGCATATCTCCAGAATTTTCCGGCAGTGAGAGAATTATCTGAAAAAGGATGGTTTAAACCCGGCTCTGTTTTTATAACTGGATTATGTGGGGATATGCCAACAGGTGAGTATGTCCCTTCGTATAATGATTCTGTAACATATGATAATTCATACGCAAAATCTTGGATTTATAAGTATATTTATGAGAGGCGACCAATAGATTGGCTAACTAAGAGCAAATGGGATGAATATATTGTCGAGAAAATGCATGATCTCTGCATAAATGTAGATAATTTCAATAGCTTTGTTTCGGCTTTGGACGAGATCTATACTATGTCTGATCATTCACATTGTTTTCTTAATATGAACAGAGCTCATGAGTTTTTTGGATACGAGTGGCTAACTCCATATTGGGATACGGAATTATTAAACTTATGGTATTCTATACCGGCAAAATATAGATATAAACAAGGTTTGTATGAGCAATTCCTTTTAGATGATCTTTGTTCAGTTTATGGCATAGGACAGAGGAAAACAGTTGTTGGATATTCCAAGAATATTGTTAAGAAACGTATTCAGTATCTTGTTGGCGGTTCAATTAATTGGATTCTTTTGCATGTAGGAATACCATTCAAGAGAAAATATGACTATAACAATTGGGCTCCTCTTGAACTTATGCTTTGGCAGAATTTACCGTCAAAAAAGACCGTTGTATATCAGAAAGCAGGATTAATTAATTTATTGACCCAGTATTCGCTTCAAAAACGATATGGGGTTGCTAATATGATTAATGCGAAGCAATCCTTTGATAATAAACAAAAGAATGGGAAATAATATCGCAAATAAGATTAAACAATACATTATGCAATCAGATTTTTTGAAAAGCGTGTCTGTGCTCTTTTCTGGGAATCTGATTGCGAATGCAATTTCTTTTGCATCTATACCCATTATAAGCCGCATATATTCTCAAGAGGCTTTTGGAGAATATGCGGTGATGACATCGCTCGCAACGATTATAATAACCATTGTTTCATTTGGTATGACTTCTGCCATCATGGCACCGAGGGATGATCATGAGGCAAAGGAGATATTGACTATTGTTGGGGGTGTTGAAGTTGTTCTTATAGCGACCATCAGTTTGGGATTTATCATCTTGTCGCAGTATGTAAAGATCTTAAATGTGTCACTTGGGACGTTTTATTCGTCTGTTCTTTTCTTCTTTTATTCAGTTGTTTTAGGTCTATTTTACCTGTTGGCTGTTCTGACAAATAAACAGCGTTTGAATAGAGTCCTGTTCTGGAATGCCTTGATAAATGCTCTCGCAATGTTTGTATTGGCAATTCCTCTTGGATTGTTGGGGATGAAGGGCGATGGCTTGATGGTAGCTGCAATTATCAGCTATCTTGTTGCAGATATTCAGATGATATGGCACACTCATCCGTTTGTGTTTATTAATAAGAATAGAATTATTTACATCATCAAGAAGTATAAAGATTTTATCTTCTACCAATACCCGTCCAATCTTGTTGGTTCATTTGCCCAGCAATATCCAAACCAGTTCTTCTCAAACCAGTTTGGTAATGCGAGTCTTGGTGGATATGCTATGTGTGAACGGATATTGGGAGTTCCGATGCGGTTAATTGGCAGTCCCATCAACACAGTTTATTTCAGACATGCATCTATATATACCAAGGAAGGGAGAGACCTGTCGGCTTTTACATTTAAATTGATTTCTATCTTACTGGCAATTTCATTTTTGCCTATTCTGATATTGTTTATATGTTCAGAACCCCTTTTTACATTTATTTTAGGTGAAGAGTGGACAGAGGTGGGCAATATCGTCTCAATATTGATAATTCCCTATTTTCTTTCATTCTGCTGTAACTGTATCACTTATTGTTTGGTAGTCATAGACAAACAGCGAGTAAACTTGGTGCTGACCATCGTACAATTTGTTCTTGTTGGAGGAGCCTTAATGATAGGGTTGTATCTTTCTCAGGGATTCATGTATATATTAACTCTTTATGCTTGGGCATTGATTATATACCACGTTTTTCATCTGTTGGCTATTTTTTATTATTTGCGTAAGCATTTTTTTCGTTTCTGCTCTTTGATATTGCTGTACATTGTAGCAATTTATAGTATTAGGACTCTTTTAACAGAAGTATTATAACTAAAACTATGCACAATCTCTATATTGCCTTTATAACTGCTATAATTCTAATTCTATTATATAGATTTTATATTGCATTGAATGGAAAAATAAGAAATTTTTCCATAACATTGTTGTTCTGTATTTATTATCTTGTATTTGTTTTAGCAGGCAGTGTTATGCTTAATTGTTTCAGATATGAAGCTGAAGATGAATTTGGTGTTTATAGCAGACCTGATATATTATTTGATACATGGGCATTCTCCTTAATAGGGTTTATATTTATTTTTCTTGGATTCGCTTTTTCACATCATGTATATAGAGAATTCAACTTTAAAAAATGCCAGAGTGATGTTTTATCTGGAGAACTCGTTTATGAGAGGTTAATTTTTTCGAAGAAAAGTTATTCAACGATATTGTCAGGTTTTGTTTTAGTTTTGTTTGTTACCTTTTTATTTAGAAGTGTTATTGGCCGTTTCCCAATAGAATCTATTTTTATGGGACTTTCAACATCAGATTTGGTTTTACTCAGGAGTGATGCCACTAATGGATTTGAGGGTAAATCTTATAGGTATCAAATGTTTATGGATGAGTTACCTCTATTTTTGTTTATTTTGGTCTCTTTTATAAAAAATGGATATAGTAGTAAGAAATGGAAAGGCCTTTACTATTTATTACTCTTTTATAATGTTTTTTATGCTTTTAGTACTTTACAAAAAGCTCCCATTATTAAATTGATAATCTTGGCAATTATTATTTATTTGTTTATTCATAAGACCATACCAAAGAAGTATATTTTATTGTTATCAATATTTATTCCCACCTTAATTGTACTGATGTATATTTATTTTATGGGAAATGTGGACTCCACCGCTACTGATATATTGATTGGAGCAGGTCATAGAATCTTTATAGGTTCAATAATACCATTATATTGGTATATTGTGTATGTTGAACAGAAAGGTTTTTTATTTGGCACATCTTTTCCAAATCCTGCAGGAATCTTGCCTTTTGAGCATGTGCCTTTGACCAAGGAAATTGCTCTGATTGGCCAATCAACAGTTGGTGACGCGGTAGGTTCTATGCCGACTGTTTTTGTCGGAGAAATGTATGTGAACTTTGGAATACTTGGTATTATATTGTCTTGTTTCTTTTTTGGTTTCATTTTACAGACTCTAGATATATATATCTTTCGAAAAATGAATAAAAGGAAATATGTATTAACGTGTTCTTTATATGTGTATTTTATCTTTTATTTTACGAAATATTCTACGGGAGCCCTTAGCTCTATTATTTTAGACACAAGTTTATTTGTTGTGCTAATTTTTTATGTTATTTATAAAAATAGAATTAAAACTCCTAAAGTTAAATCTCAACTTGTCAATAATTTAAGATAATGAACCGACTATTTTATTTCTTTTGTTGCGTATATTTATTATTTACCTCATGTGTTAACGAGAATAGCACTTCTGAGGACTATTATAACAAAGGGAATTGCGAATTCTCAATAAGAGATTCATCTCTTTCAGTTAATGGGCAGCATAAGATTTATACTTTCGTGACAAGTCGTAGCGGCATGGGAGTGTTTGTAGATGGAAAACAGAAGCGGTATGATGATGTGGCAGTTCGGTATTATCCCGTTATTTCCGATGACGGTCACTATGCATGGTGTCTGCAGTTGGCAGGTAGTGGTTATGATGTTATGTGGGATGACAAGAGCATCCTTCATAGCGGTGCAAGTTTAGACATGCTGACAGGTGGCAGTTCTACAGCAGTATTTGTACAGGCAGATACAGGGCAGATGCTTACACGCATTTTCCTGATTGACATGAATACAGGAGAGTGCAGTCCTATTGTGGTCTGGAGAAATGTCTTTGTAGAAGAGATAGCCAGGATTGGAGGTGAAGTGTACGGGGTTATTGCAAGCAGTTATGACAGTTCTGGTAACAAACTATATTCAATGACAAGAGTTGACGGTAAGACAATGGAAATTGCAACCATAGTGGAGAATGAACCATCCATGTTGTCATTTCACAAAAGTACAGATTCAGACGTTTCTTTTATAGACTTTGTTGACTGTCCCCAGAATGACAAATACCTTTTCCATGCCATTCGTGAATATATGAAGGGTGATGCTTTTGCTTTCGGAAATGATTTCAGAGGCAGGATAGCATGGAATGAAAGCTACAGGTTGCGAGGATTGTGCGAGTTGTATAAGAAGTCAGGAAACACTGCTGTCAAGAAATCATGCTACGAAGTTGTGGGCGGTATTATGAATGCCCGTAATCGGTTGACGGGAGTGCAGGAAGACGAGTGGAATCCCAGTAACCTATGGGCCTCCAAGTCATATTCGATAGGCAATGCTCCAGTCTGTATTATTGTAGAGAATTGCGAGACCCTTTCTGCCTTGTTATATGCTTGCAATGAGGGCATTGTGAGGAGCGGAGAGATTGTAAATGCAGCAAAAGAAGCCTTTGAATACTATGAGCAGTGGTATGAGAAGGGACATTACTATTTGCCATACGGTTTTCCAATGTCATTTGATGGAATAGTTGTCCCCTGGAATTGGCAGAATGCGATGGCCGAGGTTTGTCTCGGGCTATATATTGAGACTGGAGAGCAGAAGTATTTGGCTCGCTGCAATGAAATGATTTCAACATTCAAGGAAGAATGGGTAGAGTCTGGAGATAGGATTTATTGGCATTATTGGCCGTTAAGTTTTTATGAGGGATGGACAGATGATGGAAGAAGCAAATATTCTCCATCGTTAGCACAACAAGAGGATAATCTGTATGAAGATGCTTCTCATGCGGGCATTTCTGTTCGTTTGCTGTGCAGATATGCCGATGCTGTCCCTAATGGTCTTGTAACCAAGGAAATGATAGGGAAGATAGAAAACAATTTGAAGTATTTCTGTTTTGCTAATGGCTTCTCGCGTTTCATCAGCGGTGACGAAAACTATGTGCCAAGATCATGGCATTATTGGATTAGCCCATACTTTTCCTATCTCCATAATGATGAGTTTGAAAAATACGTGAGTCAAGGCTATCTAAAGTGCTTCCCCAGTTGGGATAGTTCTGGGGCATTGTTTGCATATGCAAAAATGTATAAATCAGACTTGGACGGGGGGAGCATTTCTGTGAAACGAAAACTTCTTGTTCCTGATGGAACCCTATCTGATGTGGAAGATTTCAGTCTGTCTAATGCAGACTTGTGGAGTTATCTGGGAGTCGATAATAATTGAAATAATAGAGTAATATGCCAAATAATTTAATTCGTATTTGTCACGTAACAAGTGTACACCCATATAAAGATGGGCGCATTTTCAGAAAAGAATGTCAATCACTGGCAAAAAAATACGATGTCAGTTTGATTGCACCAAATGTGGAATCAAAAGAAGAGGAGGGCATTCATATTTATGGAGTTGAGCTTCCTAAGGAAAGATTCAAAAGAATGAGGAACCTCGATATCGTTTTTAGAAAGATGATAGAGGTTGATGCAGAAGTGTATCATTTTCATGATCCGGAATTAATACCATTAGGATATAAGGCAAAAAAGATTGGTAAGAAGGCTATTTTTGATTCTCATGAGGATGTGCCACTTCAAATCTCGGAGAAAGGTTGGATCCCTAAGCCATTTCGTAAACTGACATCCTCTGTTTATAGAAAATATGAAGAAGGAAAACTGCATCATTATGATGCTTTGGTTAGCGTAACTCCATCAATAGTTGATAGACTAAAGGGATGCAACCCTAATACTTATCAAATTACTAATTACCCAATACTTAAAGAATTCAAAGATAACCGTACTTGGCAGAATAGGATATGTTTTACTGGTGGCATATCTGCTCAGTGGATGCATCACAACGTGATTGAAAGTATTGAAAATATTGATGTGAAATATGTGGTGGCAGGGATTGTTGAAGGTGATTATCTGATGGTCCTTAAGTCACAACCGGCATGGAGTAAGGTAGATTATAAAGGGGTTGTCACTCCAATAGAGGTGTCAGAAATTCAGCAAAGCAGTTTTGCAGGCATTGCTTTGAATGATTATGTTGCCAATGTGGGTTTTAAATTGGGCTCGTTAGGTAATACCAAACTATTTGAATATATGATGTCTGGTATTCCTGTTATAGCCACAGATTTTATCTTATGGAAAGAAATCATTGAAAAATATGAATGTGGTATTTGTGTTAATCCCCAAGACGTGGATGCAATAAGAGATGCCATTATGTACTTAAAGAACAATCCAGAGGAAGCTAAAAAGATGGGAGATAATGGAAGAAAAGCTGTTCAAGAGCAATATAACTGGACCTCGCAGGAAAGTATTTTGTTTGGTATGTATGATAAAGTTTTGAACTCATGATAAAATTATTAACAGTAATAGGTGCTCGTCCGCAAATTATTAAGGCTGCAGCTATCTCGCGTGCGATTAAGGAGAGATTCAGGGGACAAATTGAAGAAAAGATTCTTCATACGGGGCAACATTATGATGCCAACATGTCTCAAGTTTTCTTTGACGAATTAGGAATTCCTTCACCTGATTATAATCTGGGAGTAGGTTCTGGTAGTCATGGAGTGCAAACTGCAAAGATGATTTCTGGCATTGAGGAGGTTCTGACAACTGAGCATTTTGATGGCATAATCCTTTATGGAGATACAAACTCAACGCTTGCTGGTGCAATAGCTGCTTCTAAGATTCACATCCCAGTGTTCCATATTGAGGCTGGTCTTAGGTCTTATAATATGACTATGCCAGAAGAGATGAATCGTATTGTCTGTGATCAGTTATCATCCATTTGCTTCTCCCCCACTCAAACAGGCATTGACAACTTAAAGAGGGAAGGATTTATGGATTCTCCTGCCAAGTTTAGGAATGGTAAGGGAAGATCGGTTGTAAACAGCGGTGATGTAATGTACGATAACACTATGTACTTCGCTACGCTGGCAGAGCAAAAGTCAGATGTTCTGAGTCGTTTATGTGTGAAACCGAATGAGTATATTCTGACTACAATTCATCGCCCGAACAATACAGATGATCCTGCAAATCTTACGAATATTCTTGCATCGTTGATTTCTATCACAGAAAGAGATGGAATTACTTTGGTATTGCCATTACACCCTCGCACTCGTAATCTGTTAGATAAAAATCTGGATGCTGCAGTCTATGAGAGACTGATGAATTCGCCACTAGTCAAAATCACTCCACCGGCATCATTCTTTGAAATTATTGTTCTAGAAAAAAACGCTCGTATTGTAATGACAGATAGTGGCGGTGTTCAAAAAGAATCTTTCTTCTTTGAGCGCCCTTGCGTAATTCTGCGTCCCGAAACAGAATGGGTTGAAATTGTAAATCACGGTGCAGGTATTATTGCAAACGCAGATCCAAAACTTATTGTAGAAGCATACGATAAACTCATTGGGACAAAGCCTGTATTCCCACCATTGTTTGGGGATGGTCATGCTGCTGAACATATTCTTCAAAAGATTAATGATTATTTGAGCTAATGAATCAGATTATTACTGACTCCCTTCATAAAATAGCTTACTCTACTGACGCTTCCACCTACCGTGAGATTCCCTATGGAGTTGCCTATCCCGAAACCGTATCGGATATTCAAGCCCTAATTGCGGAAGCGAAGCGTCTGAATACCCATCTCATTCCCCGTGCTGCGGGTACATCCATAGCCGGTCAAGTTGTGGGGAACGGTATTGTAGTAGATATCAAGAGGTGGAATCAGATACTTGAAGTTAACAAAGAAGAAAAGTGGGTAAGGGTACAACCTGGTGTTGTTCGTGATGAACTAAACATAGCCCTTAAACCTTATGGCCTTCATTTTAGCCCAGAGACCTCCACCAGCAATCGTTGCTGTATAGGAGGAATGTTTGGCAACAACTCGTGTGGAACCCATTCTCTGATTTATGGCAGCACTCGCCATCATGTATTAGCCTGTAAGGGCGTTCTTTCAGACGGTAGCCTATTTGATACAGAGCAACTGGATGAATCAAACCCTCTATTAGATAAGATTCTCTCACAACTAAGGGGATGGGCTGATGATTCTTCTATTGTTGCACAAATTGAGGATGCCTTCCCTGATAAGACACTGAAGCGTAGAAGTTGCGGTTATGCTATAGACGAGGCCATAGAGGACGGCAGGATAGATCTATGCAAATTGTTAGTTGGTTCTGAAGGAACACTGGCTTTCATTACAGAGATTAAGGTGTCGCTTGATCCATTACCTCCAGCAGAAAAGATGGTGGTTTGTGCACACTGCGATACGTTGGATAAGAGTTTCTTGGCTAATTTGGTTGCCCTGAAGCACCAACCAATTGCCGTTGAATTGATGGACGGCAAGATTCTGGAGCTGAGCTTCCAAAACTTGGAGCAGAAGCGTAACTCATTCTTTGTGGAAGGACTGCCTGCCGCTTTAGTGATAGCAGAATTCTGGGGAGAAACCAGAGATGCAATAGATGCACAGGCAACGGCTTTTGAAAAGGCGGCCAAAGAATCTGGCTTGGTTTATACATGTACCCGAGTTTATGGCTCAGATGTGGCTAAAGTATGGGATTTAAGAAAAGCAGGATTGGGCGTGCTAAGTGGCATGAAGGGTGATGCCAAACCTATAGGTGTGATTGAAGATACCGCTGTTTCTGCAGAACGCCTTCCTGCCTATATGACCGATTTCCAGGAGATGCTCAAACGTTTGGGTACATCCTGTGTTTATTACGGCCATATCAGTACCGGTGAGCTGCACTTAAGACCCATCATTAATATCAAGACTACAGAAGGCAAGAAACTCTTTCGTGAAGTTGCCTTTAATACGGCTAAACTGGTAAAGAAACACAAGGGCAGTCTGAGTGGTGAACATGGTGACGGAAGATTAAGAGGAGAATTCATTCCATTGATGTATGGTGATGCTGTATATCAGATGATGCGGGAGGTCAAGCAGACCTGGGACCCTGATGGTGTGTTCAATATGCACAAGATAATTGACACGCCACCCATGGATGAATGGTTGCGTTTTGCTGTAGGACAGAAATATGCTGTTGAAGAAGAACTCTGTTCCAATAAGACTTACTACAACTGGAGGGCAGCCTTTGATGAATGCAAGGTAGAAGGAACTAGTGGCGTTCGCAGCCAAGCACATGCTTTGATGTGTTCCGTAGAACAATGTAATGGAGCCGGTGCTTGCTTGAAATCCAACCTGATAGGTGGCACCATGTGTCCAGCCTATAAGGTCTCAGGAGATGAGATGCTTTCTACCAGAACAAGAGCTAACGTACTCAGAGAGATATTGACACGAGGGTTCGAAAGTGAGCCATTTGCAGAAATAGCAATAGGTAAGAGTGTATTTGATATTCCTGAGCTATCAGAAGTCCTTGATACATGTTTGGCTTGTAAGGGCTGTTTGTCTGAGTGCCCTTCTAATGTGGACATGACCAAACTGCGGTCAGAGGTTCTACAGCAGAAATACGACCGCTACGGAACTCCATTCCGTTCTTGGATGGTGGCAAGAATGGCGAAGATGGAGGATTTGGGGGCCATGGTTAGACCGCTATATAACTTCTTTGCCACTTGGAAGCCTTCAGCCGCCATCATTAAGAAGATAGTGCGTTTCTCAGCTGATCGTCAGATACCAAAACTGAGCCGTTACAGTATGCGGAAACTGGTAGCCATGGAGAAACAGCCTGATTCACAAAGAAAGGTATATGTCTTCGCGGACGAGTTTACGAACCACCAGGAAGCAGAGTTAGGATTTACGTTTGCCAGATTGTTGATAAAGTTGGGCTATCATGTTGAGATACCCAAACACGTAGAAAGTGGACGTGCAGCATTTTCAAAAGGTTGTTTGAAACTGGCTAAGAAATATGCTGTAAAGAATGTACAACTGCTATCAGGCATTGTGACTGAGGACATCCCGCTGGTAGGTATTGAACCATCATGCATCTTGTCTTTTCGTGATGAATATCCGGATATTGTGCCTCAGGACATGAGAGCAATAGCAAAGTCACTTGCTAAAAACTGCCTACTCTTTGATGAGTTTGTCATGCGAGAGGTTGAGGCTGGTCGTATATCATCAGAAGCATTCCAAGCACTTGATGCTGAAATCTATCTGCATGGTCATTGCCACCAGAAATCATTAATTGGTGTAGGCAAATGTGCTGAGATGCTGAGGTTGATTCCTGGTGTAAAGGTAAATGTGATTCCAAGTGGTTGCTGTGGTATGGCGGGTTCTTTTGGCTATGAGAAAGAACACTATGAGACATCGAAAGCTATTGGAGAAATGGTGTTGTTGCCGACCGTGAGAAAGGCCACAGAGGATAAGAAAAAGTATGTGATTGTTGCAGCACCAGGAACATCATGTCGTCAACAGATTCATGATGGGACTGGAGTAAAGGCGTTGCACCCAATAGAGATTATGTATAACAATATAAAATAGAAATAATGGAAGAAAAGAAATACTATGTCCATGAGTCCAGTTATGTGGATGAGGATGTACAGATTGGCGAAGGAACTAAGATTTGGCATTTTTGCCACGTGCAGAAAGGATCTGTGATTGGAAAGAACTGCTCTCTTGGTCAGAATGTAAATATTGGTAATAATGTGAAAGTGGGTAATGGCGTTCGCATTCAGAATAATGTTTCTGTGTATGAAGGTGTGGAACTTGAAGATAATGTCTTCTGCGGCCCTTCATGTGTGTTTACTAATGTGACAACACCTCGTGCTCATTTCCCAGTGCATGGCGTATATGCTAAGACTGTTATTAAAGAAGGGGCATCGCTTGGAGCCAATTGCACAATAGTTTGTGGACATAATGTTGGTAAGAGCGCATTGATTGGTTCTGGAGCAGTAGTCGCTAAGGATGTGAAGGATTATGCTTTGATGGTTGGCGTTCCTGCCAAGCAGATAGGTTGGGTTTGCGAGTGTGGAAAGCGCTTGGGTGGTGATCTGAAGTGTGAGTGTGGTAGAATATATCATCTTGAAGGTGAGAACCTTGTCAAGGATAAGTAGTGAATAAGAATGGCGATATACTGCTGAAACTTGTTCGCATGGCGATGGGGTGGGAAAGTGATTTCTCACTCCCAGAAGACATTGATTGGCGAAGGGTTTTTGAACATGCTCAAGAGCAAGGTGTAAATGCCATAGTTCTGGATGGTCTGGAGAAGTATATGAACAATACTTCTCACAAACTCAATGCAAAAGACAAGCAGTTTATACTGGAAGCCATTGGCAACTTGCAGTTAATTGAATTTAATAATCAAAAACAGCTGTCTGCTCTATTAAAACTCTCAGAGATACTAAACAATAAAGGTATACCCTTTATGATTATGAAGGGGTTCGCCTGTGCGCAATATTATCCCAATTCCAAACACCGCACTTGTGGAGATATTGATATATATACATGGAAAAGATTCAACGATAGTAATCAAGCATTAGAAGATGCAGGAGTCCCTGTAGAACCGGACTATTATAGACATACGGCTTCATTTATTAATGGAGTTATGATAGAGAATCATCGTGTTCTCTGTGACTTACGTGGACCCCGAACACAAACAATGGAGTTTGAGAAATGGCTGGAAAGAGAAGCTCGAAGAAGTTTTGAAAAAGGGAAACCTGCAATGGTGTTTAATCATGTTGTATATGGTGGATTGTTCCCTTCTGCAAACTTTAATGCTTTGTTTTTACCCTGGCACGTCTCATCTCATTTTATGTTTGAGCGAGTAACTATTAGGCAGTTGCTGGACTGGAGCCTATTCTTGATACATGAAGGAAAACATATAGATGTTGAGATGTATAGAGAGGCTAAACGCTATTTTACTTATGGCTTTAGCAAAATAGCTGATGCCATTACAAACTTGTCTTTGAGATATTTGAAAATACCGAAAGGGGATATCCCAATACAAATAATCGAGGATGCTGTTGATTTTGATGAAAAATTGGCTGATGACTTGTTTAATTATATGTTCCACAGCAATCCACGAGAGAGAGATGAAAATGTATGGAAATTTCGTTGGAATAATGTGAAACGTGTGTGGAATGATAGATGGAAATATAAAGATTTTTATGGAATGGGTTCTATAAAGTTCTTGTTTTATAAAACATATGGTGCTCTTTTTCATATAGGAGAATAATATTAAAATATATGGCATTAAAACTAATGTATATCACCAATAAGCCTGCAGTAGCTAAGATAGCAGAGGCTTCTGGTGTAGATTGGATATTCCTTGATATGGAATTTATTGGCAAGGATGCCAGGCAAGGAGGGTTAGATACTGTACGGAATCACCATACTGTACAAGATATTCAGAATATTAAGGCTGTAGTTAATACCGCAAAAGTGTTGGTTCGTGTGAACCCAATTCATGAAACAATTGCAAACTATCCTTCATCTAAGGATGAAATAGATGAGGTAATAGAGGCCGGCGCAGATATTATCATGCTTCCTTTCTTCAAAACAGTCAAAGAGGTAAAATCCTTTGTTAAATATGTAGATGGGAGAGCAAAAACCTGCCTTTTATTAGAAACAGCAGAAGCTGCAATCTTAATTGACGAGATCCTAAATGTTCCTGGTATTGATATGATACATATTGGACTGAACGATTTGCATTTGGAATTAGGAATGAAATTTATGTTCCAACTCCTTACAGATGGTGTGGTTGAACAGTTAGGTAATAAGATTAAGGCAAAGGGAATTCCGTTCGGTTTTGGTGGAATCGCCCGTCTGGATACGGGCATGCTGCCTGGGTCAGATGTACTGAAAGAGCATGTTAGACTTGGTTCAAACATGGTGATAGTAAGCCGCAGTTTCTGCAATACCGATGTGACAACTGACCTTGAAGAAGTACGCAATGTGTTTACTGAAGGAATAAGAGCCATACGGAAATTGGAGGCAGAGGCTGAAGCAGCGGCCAACTACTTCAAGAAGAATCAGGAAGATGTCGCACTTGCTGTCAATAACATAGTTGAACTCATAGAGCAGAAAGAATATGGAAATCAATAAGAACATTATAACCCAACTACGTTCTGAGTACGGAGAGGCTTTCTATTTGTTGGATAGTGTTCAGTTCCGTAAGAACTATATAGAACTGAAAGCGGCTTTCAACGACATATATCCCAACTGGAATATTGCTTACTCTTATAAAACCAACTACACTCCTAAACTTTGTAAGATTGTCATCGAACTTGGCGGTTATGCCGAGGTGGTGAGTGAGATGGAGTTGGAGATTGCCAAGAGGGTAGGTTGCAAGATGGATCGTATTATTTGGAACGGCCCCATTAAGAATGTGCCCATTATGGAGCAGTTCCTGTTGGATGGTGGTACTATTAACATAGATAGCATCGACGAGCTGGAGCAGGTGAAGGATATTCACAAACGCCATGCCGATAAATTGATAAATGTGGGTATCCGTTGTAATTATGATGTGAACGATGGTGTGGTTTCCCGCTTCGGTTTTGACATTGATGGTGCAGAGTTCATGGAGGCTGTGAAGTTTGCCACTACTACCGAAAACGTGAAGTTCATCAATCTTCAGTGTCACTTTGCCAAACGGCAGATTGCTTACTGGCCTGCACGTGCCAAGGGTATGGTAGATTTGATTGACCGTTTGGGCATCATTCCTGAGCGTATTGATATAGGTGGTGGACTGTTTGGTAAGATGGCAGATTCTCTCAGAGCTCAATTTAGTTGCGAGATTCCTGACTATGAGGCATATGCCAAGGCTGCCGCACAGGTGTTTGCAGACTACTTTGTAGATAAAAATGTGAAGCCAGAATTGTTGATAGAGCCGGGCAGTGCCGTGGTAGGTGACTGCATGAAGTTCATTGGTACAGTGAAGACCATTAAGAATGTTCGTGGAAAATGGATTGCAACGGTTCTTGGAAGTCAGAAGAACATCAGTATGACCGACATCAATCCTCCAATGGAAGTGATCGCAATGGGTGGTGAACAGAAAGAATACAAGGATCTTGATTTTGTGGGCTTCACTTGTATTGAGGGTGACGTACTCTATCATAACTATACTGGTAAGTTGGCTCATCAGGATGTGATTGTGATTAGTAATTGTGGTAGCTATTCACTTGTGATGAAACCGCCATTTATTCTGCCTAATTTCCCTGTGCTGGACATCAGCGAGGGAAAGATAGAGGTGATTAAGCGAGCAGAGAACTTTGATGATTTGTTCCATACTTTCATTTTCTAAGCATGTATAAACTGAATCTGTTTATTAAGCGCTGCTTTGACTTCGTTAGCTGCCTGATTGCGGTTATCATACTGACACCCGTTTGGATCATTGTGGCTATTGCCATTAAGTTGGATTCGAAAGGACCTGTGTTCTTCAAGCAAGGCCGTAGAACCAAGGATGGTCGCATCTTCCAGATGCTGAAGTTCCGGTCTATGGTGGTGAATGCAGAGAATTTGGGTACGGGGCTGTTCTCATACGACAATGACCCTCGTGTTACCAAGGTAGGAGCATTCCTTCGCAAGACTAGTATAGATGAGTTTCCGCAATTTTTCAATGTGCTGAAGGGTGACATCTCTGTGGTTGGCCCACGTCCTTGTGTGACCTACGAATTGGGTGACTTTGATACGCTGAACAAGAAGTATAAGAAGCGTTTTGAGGTGAAGGGTGGCATTACGGGGCTGGCGCAATGCAAAGGTCGTAATGAAAACTCCTGGGATGAGAAAGTGACGCTGGATAACGAGTATGTTGACCTGTTTAAGAATGCAGGTGTTTGGATTGATATCAAGATCCTGTGGTGGTCAGTATTGAAGGTGTTCCAGAGTGCGAACATTAATGAGGACCAGCGTGAAGGAATGAGCGCAGAGGAATCTGCAGCTCTTGATGATGAGGAAGTGAAGCGCATTGCGCATCTTCCGGATGAAGAATGAGACTTGGTTTCAAGTTTCAAGATTCAGTTTTCAAGGATTTGAGAATAAATAAAATCATGAGATATTATGGCAAAGACTGATGTTGCAAACAGACTGATCTGGTTCAAAGGTCAGATTATGAACGTTAATAACGCTATGGTGAATGTGCTTTCACCTGCGTCCCAATTCGGATTAAATGTTTTTGAAGGAATTCCTTGCTATTGGAATGATGACCAAAAGCAGCTCTACGCTTTCCGCCTTAGTGATCACTATGACAGACTGATACGTTCTGCAAAGTTGATTCAGTTGGATTGCAAATACACCAAAGAGGACTTCCAGAAGGCACTGGTTGATACTGTTAAGGCGAATGAATATGACGAGAACCTGAGCGTTCGTCAGACACTGTTTGTGGACGGCTTTGGCTCATGGGGTAGCGAAGGACCGGTTGAGATGTTTGTGGCTCCTATTCCTCGTGGTCGTACTGCTGCTGAGTATAATAAGAAGGGTCTGAACTGCTGCTTCACCTCTTGGAGAAGAATCAGTGATGAAAATCTGAGTCCACGTATCAAATGTGGTGCAAACTATATAAATAGTCGTGTCGGTCAACGCGAGGCTTTGCGTAATGGTTATGATACCTGCATCTTCTTGAATGAAGTGGGTAAGGTGGCAGAAGGTCCAGGCAGCTGCTTCTTTATGGTGAAAGGTGACACTTTGATTACTCCTCGTTTGACGGATAGCGTTCTGGAAAGCATTACCCGTGATACGGTGATAAAGTTGACTACCGAAGAATTGGGAATGAAGTTCGTAGAGCGTACCATTGACCGTACTGAGGTATATATGGCAGATGAAGCTTTCCTTTGTGGTTCTGCGATGGAGGTGACACCTATTTACACTGTTGATCGTTATGCTATTGGTACAGGAGAACAGGGACCGAAGACTAAGGCTATTCATCTGAAGTATTTGGAGGCTGCAAGAGGTATGCTTGAAAATACAAAAGATTGGTTAACTCCCATTTATTGATTTGTTTTCCCCACTTTTAAATGTATGAACATTCTCTTAGTTAATCATTATATAGGAAGTCCGCATTATGGTATGGACTTCCGCCCATATTATATTTCCAGAGAATGGGTTAAAATGGGACATAAAGTCACCATGCTAGGCGCCTCTCAATCTCACATTCGTAGGATTCAACCAACAGTTGAAGATGAATTGACAATTGAGATGATAGATGGGATTCAATATGTATGGATAAAAACGCCGGCGTATGACAAATCGTCGTCTGTAAAGAGAATAAAGAATATTATATCATTTGTTACAAAGGCAAGCAAGTATGCAAGGAAATTGGCTGAGCTCGCAAAACCGGATTGGGTGATAGCATCATCTTGTTATCCTTTGGATATATATCCTTCGAGGAAAATTGCTAAAATAGTAAAGGCAAAACTTTGTTTTGAAGTTCATGACATTTGGCCTCTAACTCCAATGTTGTTAGGCGGCTACTCAAAGTACCATCCCTTTATTTTAATTATGCAGATAGCAGAAAACTATATGTGTCGGAACTCTGAAAAGATTGTTTCACTTCTTTGGAATGCAGAGGATCATTATCGTGAGCATGGATTTAAAGGAAAGTTTTATTGTGTACCGAATGGCTATAGTCAAGATGAATGGGCAGAAGATGCATTTAAGATGGGATTGCCAGATGATCATAATAAAGTATTAGGTAAACTGCGGGAAGAGGGGAAAACGATTGTAGGATTTGCTGGTGGATTTGCCGTTTCTGGTGCTGTTGATGTTCTCGTGCATTCTGCCTTGTTTTTGAAAAACAATAGTAGAATTCATATAGTATTGGTGGGCAAAGGTCCGGAGCTTCCTAATTATGAAAGGTATATTCAAAATAATCATCTTTCAAATGTCAGTATTCTCCCAGAGGTGCCTAAAGTGCTAATACCCGCATTAGTTTCTAAATTTGATATTGGTTATCTTGGTGGCCGTCATTCAGTATTGCATAAGTATGGAACATCTTATAACAAAATGACTGACTATATGCTTTGTGGGATACCCATTGTACAAGCTGTGGATGAACCTGGTTCTGTCGTTGAAAGAGTCAATTGTGGGCTTCGGTTCGAGGCAGAGAACCCCGAATTGTTAGCTTCAAAGATAGTTTCAATTTCAGAGATGCCAGAATTGGAACGCAAAAAAATGGGAGAAAGAGGAAGAGAATATGTAAAGAATTATTTGGAGTGGAGCGTCTTAGCCGAACGATTTATTATAGATCTTAAAGATGGAGAATAGCGGATTAGTTCATCGATTATATCAGTTCCTTGAAGAAGAAGCAAAATCATGCTCAATGGATTTTGGATGTATTACTCCTTCGTATGTGTATCGTATGTGGGGAGGAAACGTTGCACTTGAGGATATTGAGGATGGGCTAAAAGAGATTAAGAAAGGAATAGACTCTGGATGTGTTGACGAATAGAAATAGAACCCAAGATTGCGTTGTAATCTGGATATGCGTGATTTCGCTGATGACCAGTCGCAACGGATGCTGAATGCGCTGCAGTCAGGGACTGTAATGACTGTTCACAGGCATAAGGGGGCTCTTGAAACGTGTGTCTGCTTTGAGGGCATTTTAAGGATTATTTCTTTGATGAGCACGGCGACCTTACAGATACCATTTATATGGTACTAGGTAGTATTATTCTGATTATTGAGCAGGGGGCAATGGCATAGCGAACCGGGGGCTTTTCTGTTTGAGGTAAAGGATGGGGTGTATAGGCCGTTGGATGAGGAGGAAGTATGGAATGGGTTAACGAGATATTTAAAGCAATCTGGAAGTTCTGTTCATATATCTTTTGGCCTAGATGGAGATAAATAATGGTGGAATATCAAGATAAGGGATTGGTGTCAATCATCATGTTGTCGCATGGTGATGGGACTAATATTGTTGAAACTGTAAATAGCATTTTGGCACAGACATACCAGAATTGGGAAATGCTGTTTGTTGCGGAATCTAATGATGATACGCTTGATTCTATTTCTGATCTTAGAGAGGAAGACATTAAGAAACAAATAGAGGCTGGTAAAGATTTGTCTGCTGGTTCATATAGGAGTAGTAGAATAATATCATCTTATATATCAGATCTTGATGCAATAACCCCAAGGAGGAATTTTGCTCTGAGAGAGGCCAAAGGAAGATGGATCGCTTTCCTTGATGTGGGAGATATTTGGGAACCAACGAAACTGGAAAAGCAGATCGGTTTTATGGAGGAGCATGGCTATGCGTTTTCCTATACTCAATATGGTATTATTGATAAGGATTCTCAAGATCGCGGATTTGTGATAGGGGGGAAAGGCAGGGTGACTTATCGGGATATGATGAAGTGTTGCTGGCCTGCCTATCTGACGGTGATGTATGATGCAGAGAAGGTCGGAAGGCTGCAGCTGAGGAACCTGAAGGGTAATAATGACTATGCCTTGTGGTTGATAGCGAGTGAAGAGGCTGACTGCTACTTGTTGAAAGAGAACCTGGCAAAGCTCAGGACGAAATGGGGATTGCTGGGGAAGTTACTGCTGACAAATGGTATCAAATGGAGGTATGAGGTATATCGGATTGAGTACAGGAAGAATCCTGTTGTCGCATGTCTGATGACGATTAGGAATATGTGGTATGGGGTGGTGAAGTGGATGAAGTATGTTAAGAGGGTATAGACAGAAGAACAAAAAAATAAAGACAGAGGACTCGGCTTTGCCGCTTGGCTAGTCCAAGAACAGAATAACGGTTTTAGATAATAAGGACAGAAGAACAAAAGGACAAATATAGAGACAGAATAACAGAATAGCGGTTTTAGATAATAAGGACAGAAGAACAAAAGGACATGTTTAATCGTAACGTAAATATAATAAAGGGATGACTAATCTGTCATCCCTTGGTTTGCGGAAGTGGTTCATAAGATTACAAATTTGAGTTTAGGGAGGCGTACTCCTTTTGGGCATCGAAGAGAGGGCAGGTCTTGGCTACACGGGGGAAGTCTCGATGGCCGACGATCTTGGCGTGGGGGTAGGCTTCCTTCAGGTCTTTGAGCAAGAACCAGAGGGCGGCCTTCTGTTCGGGAGTGCGAGTGTCGGCATCGCGGCCTCGATCGTCCATGCCGCCAATGTAGCAGACGCCGATGGCATGCTGGTTGTAGTGCTTGACATGGGCACCGGCATACTTCTCGGGACGACCCGGATGAATGCTTCCATCCTGATAAATGACCCAGTGGTAGCCGCAGCAGGCCCAGCCTTTGGCTTGGTGGAAGTTGTCGAGGTCTTCGACAGTCACTTTCTGACTGGCTTTCGTGTAGGAGCAGTGAAGGACAATCCATTTTACTTCCTTCATTGGAAGAAATTTACTTTTTTCCATAATGATTTTTTTCTAGTTTAGAAAAAGTAAGGTACGCATGACTGAACGCAGACTGTTCCGACAATAGTTGTCAGGATTGTTGCAACGATCTGGAGGATCTTTTTGATTGTATTCCACTTCATAGTTAAGTCTAGTTTAGTTTTTGTTAAAATATTTCTGTTCATTTCTTCGGCGCGAAGAAAAGGAACCAAAGAAGCATCCACCTAACCAAGCCTTCCCTATATGGAAGGATGTAGTTGATTACGAAGGGAAACCTTCTTCATCAAGGTTTTGGTATGGCTCTCAAGCCTTTGCCCCTTCGGGGTTCGCCATGGTTCTTTAATGCTGCGCCGTGAAGAAAGGGTAGATGTAGAAACCCCGGACGTGTCTACATCATACTACTAAAGATTAAGAGCCGGTGTCGAAGCTGGTGCCGGAGGACTTGGTGAAGGTCTTAGAAGAGATCGAGCTAGCCTCGCCGTTCAAGATGGCAATGGCCTTTACTGTCGTGGTGTCAGACAGAGTGACGGCATCGCTGTAGAGGGTGCTCTCGGCAGTAGGATCACTGCCATCGAGGGTGTAGCGGATCTCAGCACCCTGCGGACCCTGAATGGTTACAGAGGTTGACTCAGTGAAAGGCGTGGTACCACTAATCTCAGGTGCAGTTATTGATTCCTGGTTCTCGCCTTGGTTCTCGCCCTGGTTGGTTTCTGAGCCAGTGTCTGAGTTGTTACTCTTGGGCTTGGTCTTGGAGATGACCATGTCCTTGACGTTGAGGAACGAGGCCTTCTTCTTCAGCATTTTTGAAGAGAGGTTGTTGACGTCAGTGCGGCTGGGGGCGAAGCAGAGGAACAGACCGTTGATGTTGATACCGAGGTTGAAGTCCTCTTCCTTGTTGGCACCGGTCGACTTGACCGAGAGGTAGAACACACCGAGTTCACCGAACTGGACCTTCTTGCCTTCGAGGAGCTGCTCGAGCATACAGCTCTGGAGCTTGTTGGCGACACCGAGGCAGACGTCCTCTCCATAGACGGAGTTGTGCTCTGACATGTGCTTAC
>JAEEGH010004575.1_pt1 | contig 35385 bp, 26 predicted proteins | sample 9134181 | NCBI WGS metagenome assembly JAEEGH01 (sample SAMN16246544, study PRJNA631951) | gut metagenome | biome: gut microbiome; feature: rumen; material: DP-attached | host: Bos | place: Iran: Karaj | collected 2018-10
CCGATATTCATCTTTTTTTGAATCTGTGACGGCATCCTTAATTGCTTCACATGCTTCTTTGGAGGTCAAGCGCGCTTTCACTTCTATTGCTACAAGTTTGTCTTTTATATTTGGCTGATGATTTGCTACATCAAAACACTTGTATGCAATAATGTCTGTGCCGTGCTCAGAGTTGTTTTTCCCGGAACGATTGTACTGTTTACAGCGCGGAACTTCATAGTTTAGAACAAATTGAAATAAATCTGAGAATAAGATTTCACTAATATCATTAGAACGCGCAGTTGATCCAAGAGGTTCTTCTTTTTGCGGAACAATGAATTTGCGAAGGTATTCCTCGACAGTAAGTTTGTTTAGCGCAGCACCTTCTATCAATTCATCATCCGTCAGATAATGTCTCCTAATATGTAGTGCCCAATCGTCAAAGATATTGTCGTTAATGTCATAGGACAGTCTAAAGCAGAACAACGGATAATTATCCTCAAAAACCACTCCGTCTTCTTTTACTATCCAGTTGATATATTGCGGTTTATTCATATTACATCATTCTTGATTGGTCATCAAGTGCCGTGTGAAACAACCTGCTCATCAGAATCTGGGCATGATAACCGCCTTTCTCTCCAACCCCAGTAATCAAACTATAATGATCACTTAGCAGATCAAAAATGCTATTCATCTCAAATTCCCTATGTCTTTCAAAATTCATAAGGTCAAATATGAACTTGTCGTCGGACAACTCATAAACAAGTCCTTCAGGAAACTCCAATTTCCCAGTTCCTATATCTGCCATTCCCATAAAATCAGAAGAAAAGCCTCTCCGTACAAAGTATAGATGCCACACGCCTTGATAAGTATCACACGACTCATTTGTCAGAAAATCAATAAAATCGAAGTGCTCGTTGGACGCTTCAGGCACAGATAAGAACTTGCCAAAGATAGCCTTAATAATACCAATCTTGGTGCTTTTCTGAAAGCCCCTAACCGCCTTTGGATCTCCATTAACATTATAGAATTTCAGATATGCTTTATCATAATGTCCCAAAAAAGTGTTGCATTTACGACATAACGTTTTTGCGGTTCTTCCATTCGGATATAATGGTATAGATAACTTTTCATCAAAATATTGACCGGCTATCTCTTCTATTGATTGTCTATCATGCAAACCTACAACAATTTCTTTATAGGTGTCTTCAGACAATAAGGAGTCGATAAGCTTTTCTATATCAACAGCTACGATATCTTCGTTGCCAACGCTGCGCGCAGGGTAGTGTTCTTCGCTTATTTCTTGTTCGGAAACATATCGTTGGCACAATCGGCATAAGTATTTCTTTTCCAAAATATCCATAGTTAACCAACCTTATTATCGCTTATCGTAGAAACCAACTGCGGTGCGCCATAATCGCATGCTTATCCCAATACACCAACTGCAGAGAGGATCCACCAACTGTTTCACCAAGTGTAGTTGATAAACTAATTGGTCAATTGGTAAATGAACTGGCGTCCTTTGCGAATTTTTACGATCCATCCCATTTTCATAAGTCTGCCAAGTGCCACATTTGCGCCTTGGGACGTTTTGATTCTTGTAATCTCAAGGACCTGGTGTGTTGTAATGAACCTGTTTGTGCGAATATAATCATAAATAATCTTATCCGTGCCATTGCGAAAAGACGGTTCAACTGAGGACGGTTCGATCAGTCGAATTTGTTCTGGCGGAATCTCATAGTCCTCGTTCAAACGGTAATTAGTCCAACGTCCCTTCTTGTTTGCAATCAGCATGTTTGAGTCGACAAGCCAGGACAGAATACGTCCAATTTCAGTGCTATGTAAATCAAGCATAGACTGCATTCGGGAATTTGTTACGGTACCTTCTAGGAACGCCGTTCCTAAAATGATTTGTTCTTCGCGGCTTAAGTGAGAATACTCCTGACCCAAAAGGCGTTGAAGATGCTCTGTGCATTCTTGTGGCATAAGCGAGATCATCCAAAGCTTCAAATTAACCTGATGCAGTTCCGTATCTTCACTTAAATCAGGTTTGCGCCAGTTTTCTTCGCCCCAAGCGCTTAAGATTGTCGGAAAACCGGAACCGATATTGTCGCCTGCGCCAATCATTCGGAAAAATGTTTGTATACGAGGATTTCTGGCAACAGAATGACCTCCCTCATATATCATTCGAACCGGGAGCCGCAACCCGCCGGGATTTGAGAAGATAAACCCATTATCGGTCTTAACAATTTTCAAAACACCGGTAATCATATAATCACTATGGATGATCATATTAACGAAGGCTTCACGGATTGCTTTATGAACTGGTGTGTCGTCGATTCGCACCATTCCCTCCAGCCGAAATGGACGCCGTAGTCCAGAGACAAGCTTTGGCATCACTTGACGCATAAAGTTATAAAGATTGTTTTCCCACATGCCGTCATAGGTCAAACGGTCACTCCATCGACTCCCCGGAAGCAGGTTGCTTTCGTCAATGTAGTCCATGCGGATGTTTCCAAAACGTTCTCGAACGGCGAGTCCTTTACCAAACATCAACAGACCGGCAGTCGTCAGCCAGCCTTTCCCAGTTATTCGATCAATAGTATAACCTTCCAAGTTTTTTAGAAAGGTTTGGTCATCATCCCCATTCCATACATGATCTGGATTCTGATGTTCAAATTCAATTCGATAGGAGCGAAGCGCGTTTAGATCAATATCTTCCATGGTGTAACCATTCAGAAGTCCGCCGTCATTACCTGAATCACTAGCGTCTCGCATCATAGACTTAACTTCGTCTTCTGTGCAATGGTAGTCCCCTTCATAGTTTCGCTTAAAAGTTCCCTTTATAGGATTACCATTGATATATACCGGACGCTGCTTGTAGTTCGCCTGAGGCACATTGATCCAAATGATAGTTGTATCATTTATCTCACACGTTCCGACATCTGCATCAACAAGGATATTACTGCTAACCTTATCGCTGTTTATAGTGTTCCAAAAATCCTTGATCCGTTGCATAGGGTTCTTAATCTGGACAAAGGTGAAACGACGGTTGAAATCGGCTTCTTTTATATGCTCCTCAATTCCAAACAGAATTAATCCGCCATCTGTATTGGCAAAAGAAGAATACGTTTCCCAAACGGAGTTCGGCAATGTCGGCTCAGCCTTTTTGCATTCAAGGTGAATATGTTCTCCATATTTTAGCATTTCTAATATTTCAGAAGCAGTCATACATTATCACCCTCCTAATTCGGAATTGTCCTAAATGGGGAACATACATTCCTTGAAAATTTCGCCCAGTAGGTAGCAATAAAAATATATGTTTTAGTATACCGCATTATCTGAATAAATTCAATTGACTTAGATAAAATGCAGTCCTTTCTGTTGCAACAGAAATCTTTTTCTACAACATCTACTATGATAATGCTTCTATTTGAACTCGAATGCTTTCTCTCCAGTAATTCCAGTAGTATTGTAAGAATTCACAATTTTTGATTTCATGCGGTCAACGATTATTGATTCGTTCATTATTATAGAATAAGATGTAGCGACCAAGGGATTCTCGAAACTCATCCGCAGTAGAGTACGGGAACATCAGCGGAAGTTCTGCTTTCATATGTCCGAAGAAGGATTCGATCCGGGCGTTGTCGAAGCAGTTGCCGGCACGTGACATGCTCTGGACAATGCCGTGTGTCCTTAGGAAGGAAGAATACTTCCAGCTTCTAAACTGGCTTCCCTGGTCTGAATGCAGGATCAGTCCTTCTCCAGGGCAACGATCCAGTATGGTCGCATGGACACAATCAATGACACTTCTGGCTGCCATGGACGGAAGCAATTCGTGTCGGATGATGCTTCCATCATATAAATCCATGATGCACATCACAGGATACAGTCTGGAGGAAATGCGAAAAAAAGTAATGTCTGTCACCCATTTCTCGTTGGGTTTGTCCGCATAGAAGTTCTGGCGCAGCAAGTCTTTCTTTTCGGCGTGAGTTGTCCACCCGTTCTTTCGGACGACATACAGCTTGGACTGCAGATCGTTCTCCCGAAGGATACGCTGCAATCGCTTATGATTGACGATGATGCCCTTCTTTCTTAGAGCCTTGTCTATGCGACGGTAACCGTACGTGCCCCCGCTTGCCTCATAGATCTCTCGAACGATGTTCAGCAGATCGTCATATTCTTTGCTGGCGTTTTTCCTTTCCTGGTCGGCTTTCCATTTGTAGAATCCACTTCGGGACATGTGCCCTAATTTGCATAGCTTTGCTACCGGTTCCTCCGTACACTCGGCGATCAGTTCATATTTCCTGTTGGGTCTATGAAGGTCCAAAGCATACGAAAGAAAAGCGTTCTCAGATCTGATCCGCTGGTTCTCCAGTACAATACTGCAGCAATACTGGTAAAACTCAGCAGGAGTAGGGAGAGAACCTAATCGATGCTTTTTACGACGGTCAAAACTATCTTCTCCAAACGCGCTATAATTGATCACCCAGTACCGAATGGATGATGGATACCGGACTCCTAGACGCTTACAGATCCGCCTTGCCCCCAATCCTTCACTATAGTAAAGACGGAGCGCCTCGCGCTTGATCTCTTCGCTGTAATACCCCATGTGCACCCCCTGGTTTTATCACGTTCAGTATAGCATCAAAACAAAAACATGCCAAATCAGGGGGAGAACCAAAAAAGGGCCGCAGCTTTGCCGATCAACACAGTGTCCACTTTTGGGGTGCAGGTCACTAAAATGTGCTATAAAGTAAGATTATCAACCCAAATCACTCGAATAGTCGTATCGATCCTTATACGTTTAACAGGTTGTTATTCAAATGAGAAAAAGGATGTGCTAAAGTATGTGCTATAACAGCGAAAAAAGAAAAGCCCCGAAAACGTAGTGTTTTCGGGGCTATCTTGGCGTGCCTGACACGGTTCGAACGTGCGACCTACAGAGTCGGAGTCTGTCACTCTATCCAGCTGAGCTACAGGCACATATGCAAAAATTCTGAAATTATCAAGGTGATTAGACCTTCAGCGTCGGAGTCTAACGCTCTATCCAGCTGAGCTACAGGCACAGATGCAGCATACGTATTATAGCCTCCGAGGGGGCGTTTGTCAATCTTAACTTTGGGGGGCGGTGAGGGGCGAGAGGTCGAAGCTGGCGCCGGGGGCGGTCAGGGTGCCGTCCTCGTGGAGCAGGAGGGCGTAGGTGCCGGCCACGGACAGGCCGACGACGGTTTCTTCGGCCCGGAGGGCGGTGAGGAGCCCTTCGTCCGCCATCAACAGGGGTTCGACCAGCAGCGTCCCGTCCAGGCGCAGGCCCACCAGCAGGGCGGCGCTGCTGTCGATGGCCACCACGTCCGTCCAGGCGGACAGGTCCCGATCGGCGGAGAGGAGGGTGCCGTCCTTCTTGAGCCCCACGGGGGCGTGGCCTGCGGCGGCCAGGCCCAGGGCGTCCTGCCAGCTGGGGACCTGGTCCGGCAGGCTGCTGAGCACGGACCCGTTCTCCCGGAGGGCGAACAGGACCCCGTCCCCGGCGCTCACGCGCTGGACACCCGTCCAGCCCGCCAGGGCGCTTAGATCCTTGAAGCCGGTATGGAGCATGGTCCCGTCCCGGGTGACGCCGTAGCTGTCGAAGGGGCCGCAATAGATGCTCACCACGTCCCGCCAGTCGCTCACGTCGCACTGGCCGTACTCGTCGTTCCCGGCGGCCAGCACCCGCCCGTCCCCGGTAAGGCCCAGGGAGTGGGCGTATCCGGCGGCCACGGCCACCACGCCCTTCCAATCGCTCACGTCGCACTGGCCGGAGCCGTTGTCTCCGGCGGCGCGGACGGTGCCGTCCTCCAGGAGGAGCAGGGCGTGGGCGTGGCCGGCAGCCAGGCGGCGGCTCAGGAGGCCGTCCCGCTTCTGCTGGAGCTGCTCCTGCAGGGACAACACCTCGGGGGTGTACCCCTGGGCGCTCAGCAGGGCGTCCTCCTCGTTCGCTTCGCCCGTCAGCGCCACGGCCAGGGCCCGAGCCCGGTCCGGCGCGTCCTCGAAGTCTCCCAGAGCCAAAAATCCGTCGAAGGCGGCCTGCTGATCCCCGGCGGCCAAGGCCGCTTCGGCCAGGGCGTAGCGGCAGCGGTCGGCCCGCTGGAGGGCGTCCTCGTACCCGGCGGCGGACAAAAACCCGTCCCGGGCGGCCGTCAGATCCCCGGCGGCCTCCAGGGCTTCCGCCTGGCGGTAGGCGCAGGCCATGACCTGCCGGGCGTCGCCCAGCGTCCCGTACAGGGCCCGGGCGGCGTCGTAGTCCCCGCTTTCGAACAGGGCGTCGGCCTTCTGGGCGGCGATCTCGTTCAGCACGTCCGCGGCTCCGGCGCTCTCGGCCTTCTGGCCCCAGCTTTCGGCCGCGGCCCAGTCCTGCCGGGCGGCGGCGGCCATGGCCCGACGGGCGTAGACCGACCACCGGTGGGTGGACCACCAGAGCAGGGCGCAGAGGGCCCCCAGCACCAGCGCCGTGGTGACGATCATGCCCAGCAGGGGGAGCTTGTTCTGTTTCGCGTTCTGTTCCATGGGAAGCCTCTTACAGGTAGTGGAGCAGCTGTTCCATGATGTGCACCGTGTTCACCCCGTTGGCGGTGGAGTACACGATGTACACGTCGCTGATGCCGTGCTCCTGGATGTACTGGGAGATGGTCCAGCGGGCGTTGAGGCGGTCGTAATAATCCCCCCGCACGTCCGTCACGTGGACGGTCTCGTAGTAGGGCACCAGGAAGGGGACGAAGCAGTTGGAGAAGGAGTCCCCGATGAGCAGGCAGCTGCGGCCGCAGTCCACGCCCGTTTCGAACCGGCGCCAGGGGCCCAGGGTGCCCCCCAGGAAGACCATGTAGTTGTTGGAGGTTTCGTTGATCAGGGGCGCCTCCACCTCACGGCCGTCCCAGAAGACGCGCCAGCCCTTCACCGGCGTGTCGGGGACCAGCACCTCCAGGGTGTCCGGCTTGGTGGTGCTGCGGATGTTGGGATTGCCCACGGCGGAGCTGCCGTAGAAGGTATGGTTCACCCGGAAGGTGTAGTTGTCGTAGGGCTTGGGGTCGATGCCCTGGGCGCTGAGGATGGCGTTCAGGGTATAGCAGGCGGCCCGGGGGGTCCAGTGGTGGTCCGTATGGAAGTACAGATACTCCCCGGCCAGCAGATGCTGCTCCAGCACCTTCTGGACGCTGACCATGTACACCCCGTCGTTGCTGTATTCGTTGATGGTGTCCTCGAGATCCCCGCCCCAGCCGGTGCAGGTGCCGTCCTGGAGCTGGAAGCCAAGGCCCGGGAAGGGGGGCTGGGCGAAGAACACGTGGCCGTCCTCCGGCAGCGCCGCCCGATAGGCGTTCAGCATGCGGATGGCCCGGCGGACGTTCTCCGAGGAGAAGGTGTAGACCTTGTTCACCTGGCCGTCGGCCCGGGTCATGGTGAAGTAGCAGGTGGGGACGCCCGACAGATCCTTCTCCGGCACGGGGGTGGCGGTGGGCTCCGGCGCGGCCGTGGGTTCCGGCTCCGGGGTGGCCGTCTCCGGGGCCGCGGTGGCCGCCTCAGGGGTGGCGGTGGGCTCCGGCGTGGGCTCCGGGGTGGGGGCAGGGGTGGCCTGGTCCGCCGGACCCTCCGGCTCCGCTTCAGGCGAGCCCTCCTGGGCGAAGGATTGGAGCTGGGCTTCCAGCACCGCGTCCGCCTCCTGGGCCTTGTCCGCCGCGGTCTTGAGGGACAGGCTGTTCAGGATGCCGTCGGCCCCGGCCACCAGGACCTCCCGCTCCGGCACGGCGTCGCTGAGATAGTCCTCGAGGCCCGCCATGAAGCTGCCGTCCTTCACCGTGGCCCAGGACAGCACCGGGAACCCGGCCAGCATCCGATTCTCCGCCAGGGAGGCGTGGGGGGCCTTTTCGCCGAAGATCAGCAGCAGCGCGCCCAGCCCTCCGAAGAGGACCAGCACGCCGTATAGGAGAAGGAAGGATAGCTTTCTCATGGTCGTCAGAACCTAAAGTAGATGAAGGGGTTGTAGCTTTGCCGGATCAAAAACAGCAGGGACAGCAGCCCCACCGCCACGGCGAACACCGTGCCCAGGACGGCCAGGGCGGGCCGGCCCTCCGCCAGCTTCTTGAGCCGGGGGACCAGGGGCGCCGCGGCCAGGCAGACGAGGGGCAAGAACAGGGCGTACTGCCGAAGGGCCGCCGCCGACGCCGGGTCCGTCCAGGGGAGGCCGCCGACGCCGAACAGGGCTTGCAGATGGGCGAAGAGGGCGGGCGTGTCCGTGTAGTAGAAGATGGTCCAGCCCACCACCGCCGCCAGGAGGGTGAACAGCCACCGCAGGAAACGGGGCACCTTCTGCCAGAGCCGGTCCAGGTCCTTGTCGATCACCAGCAGCAAAAACCAGTAGAGGCCCCAGAGGACGAAGTTCCAGGCAGCCCCGTGCCAGAGGCCCGTCAGGGCCCAGACGATCAGCAGATTCAGCATCCGCCGGCCCTTGCCTTTGCGGCTGCCTCCCAGAGGGATGTACACGTAGTCCCGGAAGAAGCTGCCCAGGGAGATGTGCCACCGGCGCCAGAAGTCCGTGGGGGAGGCGGAGCAGTAGGGGTAGAGGAAGTTCTCCTTGTAGGTGAAGCCCAGCACCCGCCCGAGGCCGATGGCCATGTCGGAGTAGGCAGAGAAGTCGAAGTAGAGCTGCAGGGAGTACAGGGCCCCGCTGAGCCAGGCCCCGCCGATGGACTGGGGCGCGGCCCCTGCCGGGAGCACCGCCAGCAGAAAGCTCCCGCAGGTGTTGGCCAGCAGCACCTTCTTCCCGAGGCCCAGCAGGAACCGGCGCATGCCGTCCCCGAAGTCCTCCAAAGTGGTGGTCCGCTCCTCCAACGCCGCCGCCACGTCAGCGTACTGGACGATGGGCCCGGCGATGAGCTGGGGGAAGCAGCTCACGTACAGCAAAAGCCGGAAGAAGTTCTTCTGGACGGCGGTCTTGCCCCGGTACACGTCCACGGTGTAGGTCAAAATCTGGAAGGTGTAAAAGGAGATGCCGATGGGGAGCCGGGGGGCGGCGAAGGGGATCTGGACGCCCAGGAGCCGGCCCAGGTTGGACAGGAAGAACCCGGCGTACTTGAAGTACAAAAGCCCCGCCAGGGAGCCCGCCACGCCCAGGATCAGGCACAGCTTCTTCCCCCGGGGGCCGGCGGCCTTGTCCATGGCCAGGGCGACGAGATAGTTGAAGAGGGTGGTGGCCAGCAGGAGCAGCACCATGACCGGCTCGCCCCAGGCGTAGAACACCAGGGAGAAGATCACCAGCACGCCGTTGCGCCAGCGAAGATCCCTGCTCAGGAAATACAGGATGAGCAGGGCGGGCAAGAACAGCAGCAGGAATGTGAGTCCGGAAAATACCATGATATATCAGTATATCATCCCTGGGTGGGAACGTCAATCAATGCTTGTGGCCCGTGGCCGCCCGCTTCTTCTTGGAGAAGAAGCTGGTGGTGAAGGCGGTGACAAGGACGATGCCCACCGCGATGGCCAGGGCCACCATGACGGTGTGCAGGCCGTACCGAAGGGCCTCCCCCTGCCGTCCGCCCACCAGGTGGTGCATGGTGATGTACAGGCTCCCGCCGGGGATCAGGGCGATCTCGGAGAGGATGGTGAACACCGTGGCCGGGGCCTTGCACACCCGGGCCATGATCTCCGCGTACACCGCGCCGAAGGCCGCCGCCAGGGCCACGCAGAGGAAGTCGGAGCCCACCAGGTCGGAAAGCAGCAGGTACACCACCCAGGTGAGCCCGCCGCCCAGAGCCCCCAGGAACAGGCGCCGGGGCCGGCTGTTGAAGAGGATAGCGAAGCCCAGCGTGCCCACCGCCGCCGCCAGGACCTGGAGCCACAGCAGATCCGCGTCCAGGGAGGTGAAGTGCTCCTGGGGGAACCGGCCCTTGAAGGCGAACATGGCGAGGGCGAACCCGAAGGCCACCGCCGAGGCGATGAGCAGGGATTCCACTAGCCGCAAAATCCCCGAGATGGTGTCGGAGATCAGCACCTCCCGCATGGCGTTGGTGATGGCGATGCCGGGGATCAGCACCATGATGACCGCCATCATGACCTGGCCCGGGTGCTCCCCGAGGCCCAGCAGGATCACGAGATAGCACAACGTTCCCGCGATGAAGGACACCAGAAAGGCGTGGAACAGCCGCTGCAGGGCCCCCCGCTTGAAGAACCAGTTCAAGAACCACACCGCGAGGCAGCACAGGCCCGCGCCCAGGGCGTCCCGCCAGGTGCCGCCGAAGAAGATGGCGAAGCCGGTGCCGCTGAGGATGTACCCCAACAGCCAGTACAGCTCCCGAAACTGCTTCTTCCGGGGCGGCAGGTCGATGCTCTCCAGCTTCTCTGCCATCATATCGAGGTCCGGCCGGGTGGCGCACAGCTCCCGGGACAGGGCGTTGAGCTGCTCCAGGCGGGTGAAGTCGTTGGAGTAGGCCACGATGCTGACCCGCCGGTTCTCGGTGAGCACCCGGTCCTCCTCGAACACCGCCGTCAGGGAGATGAAGGAGAGGATGGTGAACACCTCCACCCGCTCCGCGCCGTAGCTCTTGAGGATGCGGGAGATGGTGTCCTCCACCCGGCTCACCTCGCCGCCTGAGAGGAGCATCCTTTCCCCGATGTCCAGCGCCCGGCTCACCAACAGCCGCTGCTCCCGTTCCGTCATGGTCCCGATCCGTCCTTTTTCCTTGAAATTCAGCCTATTATAGCAGGCCCGGGGCGGGGGCGCAAGCGGGATCGGCGAAAAAACTGTTGACAGATCGGGCCAAAGAATATATGATATCCCCAATCAACTGAATATTCATGATAGAGGTAGCGATCGACAAGAGTAGCCCGTGTGCAGGCAGGCAAGCGCAAGCGGGGGAAAGGGGAGATCGCCGAGGAGCGGACCAGCAGCCTGAGCGAGTCCGTGTCCGGGGCAGCGGAGAACATCCGTTGAACTGTCGCCCGAAGGGGCGGAGAGCTGTCAGACGATATGGGGAGAATCCTTTTGTTTCAACTGTGGCGTCATGACGGGTCATGATCCCACAGTTGATTGCATCTTAGCCAACGAAAGGAGTTTCCCATGAGAAACACAAGAAGAGCCCTCGCCGTTTTACCCATCCTGTTGATCCTGCTGCTCGTCACCACCGCCGTGGCCTTCGCCGCCGGCGAGGGTGACGGGGAGGTCCCCTCCCGGTTCTATCAGACCTTCTGGTCGCTGCTGCCCGCCGTCATCGCCATCGGCCTCGCCCTCGTCACCAAGGAGGTGTACACCTCCCTGTTCGTGGGCATCCTGGTGGGCGGGCTTCTCTATTCCAACTTCAACTTCGAAGGCACCCTGACCCACATCTTTAACGACGGGTTCGTAGGGTCCCTGGCCGACAGCTACAACGTGGGCATCCTGGTGTTCCTGGTGATATTGGGCATCCTGGTGGTGCTCATGAACAAGGCCGGAGGCTCCGCCGCCTTCGGGCGCTGGGCAGCCGCCCATATCAAGACCCGGGCCGGAGCCCAGCTCTCCATCATCGCCCTGGGCGTGCTGATCTTCGTGGACGACTACTTCAACTGCCTCACCGTGGGCTCCGTCATGCGGCCCGTGTCCGACAAGAGCCGGATCAGCCGGGCGAAGCTCGCCTACCTCATCGACGCCACGGCGGCGCCCGTGTGCATCATCGCGCCGGTGTCCTCCTGGGCCGCGGCGGTCAGCTCCTACGTGGAGGACGGGAACGGCCTGTACCTGTTCATCAAGGCCATCCCCTTCAACTTCTACGCCATCCTCACCATCGCCATGATGATCTTCCTGGCGGTGACGAACCTCGACTACGGGCCCATGGCCAGGCATGAAAAGAACGCCCGGGAGAAGGGCGACGTGTTCTCCGGCGTGAAGGCCATGGCCGACGCCGCCGGCGAGACCGCCAACCCCAAGGGGAAGGTGCTGGATCTGGTGCTGCCCATCGTGGTGCTGATCGTCGCCTGCGTCACCGGCATGATCTACTCCGGCGGGTTCTTCGAGGGGGCCGGGTTCGTGGAGGCCTTCTCCGACTCCGACGCGTCCGTGGGCCTCATGCTAGGCTCCGCCGTGGCGCTGGTGGTCACCGTGATCTACTACCTCCTCCGCCGGGTGATCCCCTTCAAGGAGATCGCCGCCAGCATTCCCGAGGGGTTCAAGTCCATGGTCCCCGCCATCCTGATTTTGACCTTCGCCTGGACGCTGAAGGCCATGACCGACAGCCTGGGCGCCAAGCAGTTCGTGGAGGCCCTGGTGAAGGGGTCCGCCGGCGGGTTCCAGTCGTTCCTGCCCGCCATCGTGTTCCTGATCGCCGTGGGGCTCAGCTTCGCCACGGGCACCAGCTGGGGCACCTTCGGGATCCTGATCCCCATCACCCTGGGCGTGTTCCCGCTGACGGACCCCCTGGGCGTGGTGTGCGTGTCCGCCTGCATGGCCGGGGCGGTCTGCGGCGACCATTGCTCGCCCATCTCTGATACCACCATCATGGCCAGCGCCGGAGCCCAGTGCGACCACGTGACCCACGTGTCCACCCAGCTCCCCTACGCCATGACCGTGGCCGGGGTCAGCTTCTTCGCGTACCTGTTCGCCGGGTTCGTGCCCAACGCCCTCGTCGCCCTGCCCGTGGCCCTGGTGCTCATGATCGCCGCCCTGTTCCTGGTGCGGGCTGTTTTGAATAAGAGGAATTAAACATTCGTCGCCAAAAACATAAAGAAGGGGTCTTGCTTTCCGAACGAAAGATAGACCCCTTCTTAAGTTTTCTCTTTTTTCCGTCGCTTTTTTCTCTTTTTTCGAAAAGAGAAAAAAGCGACAAAAACTAACTCAACAAATCATAAATCGTCTTCACGAACAGCAGCACGATCATGGCCGCCATGACGGGGCGGACGAACTTGGACCCGTTCTTGATGGCCAGGCTGGACCCCACGTAGTTGCCGGTCATGGTGCAGAGGATCCCGGGGATGGCCAGCTTCCAGAGGACCACGCCCCCGAAGATGAAGGTGATCAGGGCGCCGATATTGGAAGCCATGTTCATGACCTTGGAGTCCGCGGACGCCTCCGTGAGCCCCAGCCCCAGGGCGGCGGACAGGGCCATGATATAGAAGGTCCCGGCCCCGGGGCCGAAGAACCCGTCGTAGACGCCCACGCCCCCGCCGCAGAGGAAGGCCACGATGGCGGTCTTGACCGGCGGGAACTGCTTCTCCCGGCCCTCCTGGCCGAAGTTCCGGTTCAAGGCGAGGAAGATGGCGGAGACGGGCAGCAGCACCATGAGCACGTACCGCATGAACCCGTCGTCGATGAGCAGCGCGATCCGGGCCCCCAGCACGGCCCCCAGCACCGCCCCGGCGGCGGCAAAGAGGGACACGAACCAGCGGATGCGGCCGCTCTTCCCGTACCGGTACACGCTGACGGCGGTGCCCATGGACATGCACATCTTGTTGGTGCCCAACGCAAAATGGGTGGGCAGCCCCGCCAGCAGGAACGCAGGCAGGCTGATGGTCCCGCCGCCGCCGGCGATGGCGTCGCACATCCCTGCCAGGAACAGCAGCGGGCACACGATCAACAGCTGTTTTACAAATTCGGACATAGTTCCCCTCCGATACAAAAGATACACCCTGTCGCGCAGGCTGTCAACGGCGGTCCATCGGATGGCGCACTATGGTCAATATTCTCATTTCACGAGACTTTTGAAGGCAATGCGCCGCCTGGCGGTAGAAAAATCGATAAAAAGCATAAAAACTTGCAAAAAAGGGGTTGACGGGAGCAGGGAACGGTGGTAGTATACCAACCAATAAAAATATATTGTATACGATCACTGAGGAAAGGAGAACGGAGCCCGTGAAGAACATCTGCGCCATTATCGTCGTACGGATCAGCGTCCTGCTGCTGCGTGGGGGGCTGCCGTTCGCATACGCCTGAAGACGTACCGAAAGCAACGGCGGCCCTGAAAAAAACAGGGTCGCCTTTTTATATGGAATACCCAAGGAGGATAATAACATGAAACGTTTTGCAACCAAAGCCGTCGCCGTCGTATTGGCGGTCGTATTCGTGATGAGCTTCGCCGCCTGCTCCGGCGGCAAGAAGGCTGAGGCCGGCACCCTGAAGGTGGGCGTGCTGGCGCCCCTCACCGGGTCCGTGGCCGAGTACGGCAACGCGGTGAACAACGGCATCGTCCAGTTCGTGGAGGAGCTGAACGCCAAGGGCGGCGTCAACGGCAAGCAGATCGAGCTGGTGACCTACGACGAGGAGGGCGATCCCGTGAAGGCCGTGACGGGCTATAACTCCCTGGTGGACCAGGGCGTGGTGGCCATCATCGGCGACGTGACCACCGCCCCCACCGTGGCCGTGGTGGCCGAGAGCCAGGGGGACGGCATGCCCATGATCACCGCTTCCGCCACCGCCCGGACCGTCACCTGCCAGATGAACGCGGACGGCACCGTGGCCAAGGTCTACGAGAACATGTTCCGCTCCTGCTTCATCGACCCCTTCCAGGGCAACAAGATGGCCGCCTTCGCCGTGGAGCAGTTGAATGCCAAGACCGCCGCGGTCCTCTATAACGTGGGCTCCGACTACTCCGCCGGCTGCGCCCAGTCCTTCCAGGAGACCGCCCAGGCGAAGGGCCTGGAGATGGTGGCCGTGGAGAGCTACGCCGACGGCGCCGTGGACTTCCAGTCCCAGCTCACCAACATCGCCGCCAAGTCTCCGGACGTGCTGTTCGTGCCCGACTACTACTCCGTGGTGGCCCTGGTGGCCCAGCAGGCCTACGCCGCGGGCGTGAAGGCCACCATGCTGGGGGCCGACGGCTGGGATTCCGTCATGGACGTGGTCACCGATCCCGCGCTGCTCAACGGCGCCTACTACTGCTCCGGCTACTCCGTGGAGGACACCCGGGAGGCGGTCCAGACCTTCGTGAAGAACTACCAGGCCAAGTACGGCGCCACCCCCAACATGTTCGCCGCCCAGGCCTATGACGCCGCCATGATCCTCTGCGCCGCCCTGGAGAAGGCGGAGGCCTCCGGCAGCAAGGCCGGCACCGACGAGTACCGCAAGGCCGTCATCGCCGCCATGAAGGCCACCGACATGGACTGCGTCACCGGCCACGTGACCTACGATCAGTACAACGATCCCGAGAAGAGCGCGGCCATCATCACCATCGCAGACGGCAAGGCCAAGTTCTGGGGGAACTATTGAGATGTTCAGTCCGTCGAAACCGACGGTTTCAACGGACTGGGCTCCGCCTTCGCTTCGCTTCCAGGTCCCGCTGTACCGAGCAGCGGGACCTGCAAGGAGTGAGATTCACCGCGCATGTCGCTGAATCTCACGGAATAGAAGCCGCGCGTTCTTCCCCCGCGACATGCGTGCGCGCGGCTACACCGCGCTTGTGAGGCTACCATTACTATAACAAGGAAGGCAGATCGCCCGAAGCGATCTGAAGGGACAGAGGAATGCTGTTTCTATCCCAATGTATCAACGGCCTGCAGCTGGGCAGCATCTACGCCCTGGTGGCCCTGGGCTACAGCATGGTCTACGGCATCATCCGCCTGCTGAACTTCGCCCACGGGGACGTGATCATGATCGGCGCCTACATCGCCCTGCTCACCATCGCCGCGGGGCTCCACCCCGCCCTGGCGGTGGCGGCCACCATCCTGGGCTGCGTGCTGGTCAGCGTGCTCATCGAGAAGGTGGCCTATCGGCCCCTCCGATCCGCGCCCCGGATCTCCCTGCTCATCACCGCCATCGGCGTGTCGCTCCTGCTGCAGAACCTGGTGCAGATGTTCTTCTCGGCGGACAGCCGGGCCTACCCCAGCACAGCCATCATCCCCGCCAAGGCCTACGACCTGGGCGGGCTTTCCTTGAGTCTCAGCACCCTGGTGACGATCCTCGTCTCCGTGGGGGCCATGGTGGGGCTCCATCTGTTGATCCAGAAGACCCGCATGGGCAAGGCCATGCGGGCCGTTTCCGAGGATACCGGCGCGGCCCAGCTCATGGGCATCGACATCAACCGGGTCATCTCCATCACCTTCGCCATCGGCTCGGCTCTGGCGGGCGTGGGCTCCGTGCTCTACTGCTGCCGCTACTCCGTGGCCAACCCCACCATGGGCTCGCTCCTGGGCCTCAAAGCCTTCGTGGCGGCGGTGCTGGGGGGCATCGGCTCCATCCCCGGCGCGGTGGTGGGGGGCTTCGCCATCGGGTTCGCGGAGGTGCTGGTCACCGCCCTGGGCTTCTCCGCCTGGACGGACGCGGTGGTGTTCGCCATCCTGATCCTGGTGCTGCTCGTCAAGCCTGCGGGCCTCTTGGGCCGGGGCGTGTCGGAGAAGGTGTGAGGTGGCTATGGACAGGACTGTGCGCGGCTATCGGCAGATACCCATCTACCTTCGCTACCTCATCAACACCGTTCTTTTGGCGGCCTTCCTGCTGCTGGGGAACGCCCTCCTTTCCTCTGGCGCGGTGAACCGGGCCCAGAGCGCCGTGATCCTGCAGATCGGCATCTACGCCCTGCTGGCCGTGTCCCTGAACGTGGCCACGGGGTACCTGGGCCAGCTGCCTCTCGGCCACGCCGGGTTCATGGCCGTGGGCGCCTACGCGGCGGCCCTCCTCTGGAAGGCCATGCCCCGGAACCCCGGCGCCATCCTGCTGGGCCTGCTGCTGGGGGGCTGCATGGCGGGCGTCTTCGGCGTCGTCATCGGCATCCCCGCCCTGCGGCTCAAGGGGGACTACCTGGCCATCATCACCCTGGGCTTCGGGGAGATCATCCGGGTGCTCATCATCAACCTGCCCGACATCACCGGCGGCACCCCGGGCCTCATGAACATCCCGAAGCACTCCAGCTTCCTGGTGGTGTATCTCACGGTCATCCTCTCCTGCGCCCTCATCCACACCCTCATGAAGTCCCGCCACGGCCGATCCATCCTGGCCATCCGGGAGAACGAGATCGCCGCGGAATCGAGCGGCGTCAACACCACCTTCTACAAGGTCCTGGCCTTCACGGTCTCCGCCTTCTTCGCGGGGGTGGCCGGGGCCCTGTACGCCGGGTATACGGGCATCCTGACCCCCGGCAACTTCACCTTCATGACCAGCGTCAACATCCTGGTCATGGTGGTGCTGGGGGGCCTGGGGTCCATGGCCGGGTCCATCATCGCCGCCGGCATTTTGACGGCCCTGCCCCTGGCGCTCCAAAGCTTCAACAAGTACCGCATGGTGATCTACGCCCTGCTGTTGATCGCGGTGATGATCTTCAAGCCCTCGGGGCTCCTGGGCCGGTACGACTTCTCCCTGACCCGGATATTGGAAAAGGCCATCAACGGCCGGCTCTTCCAGAAATCCCGAAAGGCAGGTGAGGACCATGCCTAAGAAGCCTGTGAACAGCAACATGGTCCCCCTGGACGGCCTGGGCATCATCCCGGAGCGGGACGCGGGCAAGCCCCCCATCCTGGACATCCGGCACCTGTGCGTGGACTTCGGGGGCCTTCGGGCCGTGGACGACTTCACGCTCCTCATCGGCCGCACGGAGATCGCGGGGCTCATCGGCCCCAACGGCGCGGGCAAGACCACGGTCTTCAACCTGCTGACCAACGTGTATAAGCCCACCCAGGGCCGGATCCTGCTGAACGGCCAGGACACCCGGGGCAAGTCCATGCACGAGCTCAATCGCCTGGGCATCGCCCGGACCTTCCAGAACATCCGGCTCTTCGCCGGCATGACCGTGGAGGACAACGTGAAGGTGGGCATGAGCCACGGCTACAGCGACGGGGTGTTCACGGACATGTTCCGGCTCCCCGGCTGGTGGCGCACCGAGCGACGGCAGCACGTGCGGGCATTGGAGCTGTTGGACCTCTTCAACCTGACCGACAAGGCGGACAGCCTGGCGGGGAACCTGCCCTACGGGGACCAGCGGCGGCTGGAGATCGTGCGGGCCCTGGCGTCGGAGCCCAAGCTCCTGCTCCTCGACGAGCCGGCGGCGGGCATGAACCCCTCCGAGACCCACGAGCTCATGGACAACATCCGCATGCTCCGGGACCGGTTCGACATCGCCATCATGCTCATCGAGCACGACATGAACCTGGTCATGGGCATCTGCGAGGGCATCGCGGTGCTGAACTACGGGAAGATCATCGCCAAGGGCACGCCCAAGGAGATCCAATCGAATCCCGTGGTCATCGAGGCGTACCTGGGGGAGGAGGCGGCAAAATGATGCTGGAAGTCACGGGCCTGAACGTCTATTACGACAACATCCGCGCCCTGAAGGACGTGTCCTTCTCCGTGGAGGAGGGGGAGATCATGACCCTCATCGGGGCCAACGGGGCGGGCAAGACCACCACGCTGCTGACCCTGTCGGGGCTCAAGAAGCCCCAGAGCGGCACCATCCGGTTCCTGGGCAAGGACATCACCAAGACCACGCCCCAGAGCCGGGTGGCCATGGGCATCTCCCAGTCCCCCGAGGGGCGGCGGGTGTTCCCGGGGCTGACGGTCCTCGAAAACCTGGAGATGGGGGCGTACCTGCGCCGGGACGATTTTTCGGGGGACATGGAGAAGGTCTTCACCTACTTCCCCCGGCTGAAGGAGCGCAAGAAGCAGACCGCCGGCACCCTCTCCGGCGGCGAGCAGCAGATGCTGGCCATGGGCCGGGCCCTCATGAGCCGACCGAAGCTGATGCTCCTGGACGAGCCCAGCATGGGCCTGTCGCCGCTGCTGGTGTCGGAGATCTTCGCCATCATCCAGCGGCTCCACGAAGCCGGCACCACCATCCTGCTGGTGGAGCAGAACGCCGCCCTGGCCCTGAAGCTCGCCCACCGGGCCGCGGTCATGGAGACCGGCCGGATCGTGCTCTCGGGCACCGGCGAGGAGCTGAGCCGGAGCCCCGAGGTGCAGAAGGCGTATTTGGGGGGATAGACCTATCCTATTGGCAAAAGGGGATTCCGTTGGGATCCTCTTTTTTATGTGGACGGGGTATCGTTCATCTGCTACAATAGATTTACTGACATATAGAAAGGAACCCGACTATGATCGATCAAAAGTATGTGGATTTCGCGGTGGAGGAGACCATGGCGCTCCTCGCTATCGACAGCCCCTCGGGGTACACGGAGCAGGCGGCCAGGGCCTGCCTCCATGAGTTCCAGGCCCTGGGCTTTGAAGCGTGGCTCACGGGCAAGGGCGGCGTGGTGGCGGACCTGGGCGGCGCGGACGAGGACGACGCCCTGTGGCTCGAAGCCCACCTCGACACCCTGGGCGGCATGGTCAGCGAGATCAAGGGCAACGGCCGGCTGCGGATCTCGCCCCTCGGCGGCCTGAACCCCAACAACGCCGAGGCGGAGAACTGCCGCGTCGTCACCAAGTTCGACGGCGTCTACGAGGGCACGCTGCAGCTGGACAACGCGTCCATCCACGTGAACGGGGACTACAGCGACACCGTCCGCAAGTTCTCCTGCATGGAGGTGGTCCTGGACGAGGACGTGAAGACCGCCGACGACACCCGGAAGCTGGGCATCAGCGCGGGCGACATCGTCTGCTTCGACCCCCGCTCCCGCGTCACGGAGAAGGGCTATATCAAGAGCCGCTTCCTGGACGACAAGCTGAGCGTGGGCATCCTGCTGGGCCTCGCCAAATACCTCCACGACGAGGGCATCACCCCCAAGCGCCGCGTCTATGTCCACGTGACCGTCTACGAGGAGGTGGGCCACGGCGGCTCCGCCTCCGTGCCCGCCGGCGTCACCGAGGCCATCTCCGTGGACATGGGCTGCGTGGGCGACGGCCTCTCCTGCACCGAGAAGCAGGTCTCCATCTGCGCCAAGGACAGCGGCGGCCCCTACTCCTATGATGTGGTCAAGAAGCTCATGGCCGCCGCCAAGCGGGAGGGGGCGGACTACGCCGTGGACGTGTACCCCCGCTACGGCTCCGACGTGGAGGCCACCCTCCGGGCGGGCTACGACATCCGCCACGGCCTCATCGGCGCCGGGGTCTATGCCTCCCACGGCTACGAGCGCAGCCACAGGGACGGCGTGAAGAACACCCTGCTGGTGCTCAAGGGATATTTGGAGGTCTGATCGACCGCCGACATACGAAAAGAGGGACCGCGCTGGCGGTCCCTTTTCGCTTTGTGCCGAGTTATCCCCTGGCCTTTTCCACGAGCCAGCGGAACAGGGGGTCCATACAGGTGAGGCCCTCCGGGTTCCGGTAGGCCCGCTCCGGGTGCCACTGGACGGCCAGCAGCGGGTAGCCGGGCTGCTCGAAGGCCTCGATCATGGTGACGCCGCAGCCGGTCCAGGTGGCGGTGGGCACGAAGGGCTTGGCCAGGCCCCCCTCCGGGATGCACTGGTGGTGGTAGCTGTTCACCATGAGCCGATCGTCGCCGGTGAGCTGCTGGAGCAGGCTCCCCTTGACCACGTCCACGGGATGCTCCGCCCCCGCCGTGTGGGTGGCCCCGCACCAGGTGGGGATATCCTGGATGAGGGTGCCGCCGAAGGCCACGTTCAGCACCTGGAGCCCCCGGCAGATGGCCAGGGCGGGCTTGCCGGTCTTCCAATACTTCTCGATGAGCTGCAGCTCCAGGGTGTCCCGATCCTGGTCGATATGGACGGAGTCGTTCAATATCTCCTGGCCGAAGAGGGCCGGGTCCACGTCCACGCCGCCGGTGAGCAGGAGCCCGTCGCACACCTCGATCAATTCGTCCAGGCCGAAGGGGTTCCCCACGATCATGGGCACGCCGCCGGCCTTCACCACCGCGTTCACGTACTCATGGTTCAGCCGGACCACGTTCAAATCCCCCACCATCAGGTTGCTGCTGGTCACCAGGATCAACGGTTTCTTCATGTTTTGCCCCTCCCGTCTTGTTCTCCCCTCCATTGTACCACGTCCGGCGGCGTTGTAAAGCCTCTGTTAACCTTGGCCCGGGGCCGTTGACAGGGGCCGAAGCGGGGGATATAGTGGGGGCAAACTGGAGGTATATGCGACAATGAAGGACTTGAAGACGAAAGATATCGCTTTGGTGGGCCTGTTCGCCGGGCTGACGGTGGTCTGCGCCTGGATCTCCATCCCCCTGGGGCCCGTGCCCGTGACGCTGCAGACCTTCGCCGTGTTCCTGGGGGCGGCGCTGCTGGGCTCCAAGCGGGGCACCCTGGCCGTGGCGGTGTACATCCTTCTGGGCGTGGTGGGCCTGCCCGTGTTCTCCGGGTTCAAGAGCCTGAACCCCCTGACCTTCGGCTACGTGCTGGGCTTCTTGCCCCTGGGCATGCTGACGGCGGCGGCGGACAAGCTGTTCCCCAAGACCAAGTGGGCCCTGCCCCTGGGCATGGTGACGGGCCTGCTGGTGTGCTACCTCATCGGCACGGTCTGGTTCTACTACGTCATGCACTTTCGGGGCACGGAGTACGGCTTCGGGAAGATCCTGAGCCTGTGCGTGATCCCCTTCGTCGTGCCGGACCTAATCAAGCTGGGCCTCGCCTACTTCCTGGCCCAAAAGCTGGGGAAATTTGTAAAATAAAGCCATTCTTCATACTTTTGCAACGTTTTGGACGCATTCGGGGTGTTTAATAGAGTAGTGAGAAAGGAGATCGTCTCCATGAAGAAATCTATTCTATATATCGTAAGTCTGGTCCTGCTCCTGCTGACCGGCTGTAAAAGCGCCCCGGCGGCGAAGGGACCGGCGGCCGAGCCCCAGCCCACCGTCAGCGTGACGGTGCAGCAGGTCCCCTCCTGGACCGCCGCCCCCACGGACCTGCCCGTGGTGGATGTCACCCCCGGGCCCGTCCCGGAGGAGAGCGAGGCGGAGGAGGAGAGGATCGTGGGCCACTGCGTCAGCATCGCCGACGCCCTGCCTTATCGGGCGGACCTGGACGGAGACGGCCAGGCGGAGATCGTGGACTTGACCACCCTGCCCGGCACGGACGGCCAGCCCCGCTGGACGGTGTCCGTCCAGAAGGGGGAAGAGGTAAAGCTCTCCCAGACCGACATCCTGGACGACATGCCCTATGACCTGTGGGCGGGGGATCTGGACGAGGACGGGCAGTACGAGCTGTTCTTCCACGGGGATATGGCCTCGGACGACTACGTCATCTACGCCTGGCGGCACGATCTGTCGCTCCTCTTCTTCGAGCCGGACGACCGGTTCGTCCGCTGGAACGAGCAGGAGGGCGAAAGCAGCGTCTTCGCCGGCGCCATAGAGGGCTTTGAGGACGGGCACATCATCGTGCTGGGGGCGGTGGACATGCTGGGCACCCACTGGGGCGTGCGCACCATGGCCATAGGCGAGGACGGCATCATCGGCCCCGTGAGCACAGTCTGGACCTTCGACGAGGACATGGACCGGGCGCTGACGGTGAAGCGGGCGCTGACGGCCTACAGCGCCAGGGCCCGCAAGGACCCGGGGGAGGCCTTCACCCTGGAGCCCGGCACCAAGATCGTCCCCCTCTGCAGCGACGGCACGGAGCGCATGTGGTTCGAGACGGACGAGGGGAAGGGTGGCGTGCTGCTGCTGGTCCCCGACGAGGAGGACATGTGGCTCATCGATGGGACGCCCGAGGCGGATTGCTTTGAAGAATTGCCATATTCTGGATAGGAGAGAGATATGAAGACATTATTGAAGATCGTATTGACGCTGGCGATCCTGGGGGCCCTGGGCTACGGCGGCTGGTGGGCCTACAACCGGTACTTCGCCGAGGCGCCCAAGGAGGGCACCGTCTACGTCCAGTCCGTGTCCGCCATCACGGGCGTGGGCCCCGCCGGGCGGGGCAGCCGATACGGCGGCGTGGTGGAGGCCAAGAACGTCATCGAGATCGACCCGGACAAGGACTTGACCGTGAAGGAGTGCTTCGTGTCCGCCGGGGACAAGGTGACGGAGGGCGCGCCCCTCTTCAGCTACGACGTGGCCAGCATGGAGATCACCCATCAGCAGCTGATACTGGACATCCAGGGCCTGGAGAACGACATCCGCACCGGGAACGAGAAGCTGGAGAAGCTGAAGAACAAGCTGGCCCGGGCTCGGGAGAACCAGAAGCTGGACCTCCAGACCGACGTCAACGCCCAGGAGCTGGAGCTGCGCAAGAAGGCCTACGAGCTGGCCAACAAGCAGAAGGATTTCGAGACCATCGAGCGGTTCCTGGAGAACACCGTGGTCTGCTCCCCCGTGACGGGCAAGGTCCGCTCCGTCAAGTCCCCGGAGGGCAGCGGCACCCAGGAGATGGGCTACGGGGACGGGTCCCAGAGCAACGCCTACATCACCATCGTGGCCGGCAACGACTACTGCGTGAAGGGCACGGTCTCCGAGCAGACCATCCACACCCTCCAGGAGGGCATGGCCGTTCGGATCACCAGCCGGGTGGACGACGGCGTGTGGCAGGGCCGCATCTATAAGATCAACACCGAGGAGGCCAAGCAGAGCGCCGGCCGGTACTACTATTACGACGGCGGCGGCGAGCAGGCCAGCAAATACGAATTCTTCGTGGAATTGGACAGCAGCGAGGGCCTGCTCATGGGCCAGCACGTGTATATCGAGCCCGGCGCCGCGGACGAGCCGGCGGGCGAGGGGCTGCTGCTGCCCTTCTATTACGTGGTGGATACGGACGGCGCCCCCTTCGTCTACGCCGCGGACAGCGAGAACCGCATCGAGAAGCGGCCCGTCACCCTGGGCGAACGGGACGAGGAGCGGGGCACCGTGACCATCTTGGAGGGGCTCAGCTTCCTCGACAGGATCGCCTTCCCCGACGAGACCGTCCAGGTGGGCATGGCCGCCTCCGAGACCGCCTACGTGCCCGACGACATGGGCATGGACATGGGCGAACTGGGCGGCATGGACATGGGCGAACTGGGCGGCATGGACCTGCCCGATATGCCCGATATGCCGGATATGGATATGCCCGAGGCGAACATGCCGGAGGAGGCCCCGGCGGAAGGAGCCGCGGGATGATCATCGAGCTCGAACACATCGAAAAGACCTACGGCGCCGGGCCAAACCGGGTGCCGGTGCTCCACGACGTGAACATGCAGGTGGAGGCGGGGGAGTATATCGCCATCATGGGCCCCTCGGGCTCCGGCAAGAGCACCCTCATGAACCTGCTGGGGTATCTGGACGTGCCCACCAGCGGCGTCTACCGCTTCGACGGTCAGGACAACGCCAAGGCGGGGGACGCCCGCATGGCCCGCATCCGGAACGAGAAGATCGGGTTCGTGTTCCAGAGCTTCCACCTCATGCAGCGGCGGCGGGCCTGGGAGAACGTGGCCCTGCCCCTCATGTACGGGAACGTGCGCCGCAAGGAGCGCAGACAGCGGGCTGAGGAGGCCCTCAAGCAGGTGGGCCTGGGGGATCGGATGAACTTCTACCCCAACCAGCTCTCCGGCGGCCAGTGCCAGCGGGTGGCCATCGCCCGGGCCATCTGCACCCGGCCCAAGCTCCTGCTGGCCGACGAGCCCACGGGGGCCCTGGATTCCAAGGCCGGCCAGCAGATCATGGACATCTTCGACGAGCTCCACGATCAGGGCATGACCATCGTCATGATCACCCACGAGCACGCCGTGGCGGACCGGGCCCGGCGGAAGCTCTATATCTACGACGGATATCTTCGGGAGGAGGCGGGCCTATGAAAGCGCTGTTGAGAGTCCTGCTGATCCTCCTGCTCATCGCCGGTTTGGTGGCGGGGGGCATCTACGGCTACAGCCGCTACACCCTGAGCCAGCCCTGCGAGGTCCAGCCCGTGGGGAATTGGCTGTTGGAGTATTCCCCCAACCAGACGTATCTGGGCGGCAGCGTCACCTCCGGCACCAGCATGATCGTCTACGGGGACAAGGACAAGGTCCCCCTGGAGATCCTGGTCAGCGAGGGCCAGGCCGTCCAGGCGGGGGACCCCCTCATTCGCTACGACACCACCAAGGAGGACATCGCCCTGGACGAGCTCCTGCTGAACCGGCAGAAGGCCTACATCGCCCTGGAGGACCTCTATTGGCAGTATTATCTGACCAGCTTCCGGCCGTACGATCAGCGCACCGTCCCCACGGCCACGCCCTGGACCAGCCCCACCCCCCAGGGGGAGGGCATGGCCCATCGAAGCGAACCGAGCCTGGGGGTGACGCGGCTGTCCGCGCCGGTGCAGCGGGACCTGGTGCGGATTGACCTGGACGGGGACGGCAGCGAGGAGAAGCCCTATCGGTATCAGCTCTCGGCCTCCGCCACCGTGTCGGACCCTATCCCCGAGTCCCTGCTGGGCAGACTGCAGGCCGAAGCCAACCGGCAGAACAAGACGGTCTATGCCGTCTTCGCCGCCGATGCGGGGAGCCTGGACATGCGCTTTATGCCGCCTGCCGCCGGGACCCCAAAGGGCAGCGCCACTTTCACCGCCTACAAGGAGCAATGGAAGGCCCCTCGAACGGCTAGCGCCACGGCCCAGCTGATGGACGCCACCCACTCCGGCGAGGGAACGTTGAGCAGCCCCTTTATCTACCCCTACGCAGAGGGGACGGAGGTGCCCTGGGAGTTCATCAGCTACTTCTGCCGCCAGGCTGGCAGCCAGGGACGGTATTACTATGTGCGGCTGGTGGGCTCCAAGGCGGGGGATCTGATGCTGCTGCTGGATTTCACCAGCTTGGGCACCTATCTCCTGCGGATCGACAAGCCCCCGTCCTGCACCGTGAACTTCGACAGCAACGGGGGCAGCGACGCAGAGCCCCTCTCCGTGGTCTACGGCGGGGCCTACGGGAAGCTGCCCACCCCCGTTCGGGAGGGGTATACCTTCTCCGGCTGGTGGACGACCCGGGATTCCGGCGGCACCCAGGCGAACGTCACGACAATCGTCACCAAATCCCATACCCTCTATGCCCGCTGGACGCTGATCCCAACCCCTACGCCCAGCGCCACGCCGAACGTCACGCCGGAAGCCATGGACCAGCCCTCCTACGGCGGCGGGGGCATGTCCTGGGACCAGCGGCACGAGCTGATGGAGGAATTGAGCCAGCAGATCCGGGCGGCGGAGCACCAGTTCCGCCAGCTCAACTTCGATATCGAGCAGAAGACCATGTCCAACCAGAACGGCACGGTCGTGAGCGCCATCGACGGGGTGGTGTCCAAGCTGGACCCCACCGCCAAGACCGGGGAGACCCTGCTGGAGATCCGGGGCGGCAGCGGCAAGAGCGTCATCAGCTGCATGCTGGGGGAGACGGACCTCAGCAAGTACCCGGTGGGCTCGGAGCTCACGGGGTTCTGCTACGAGATCGGCGACAACGTGACCGCCCGGGTGACCTACGTGAGCTCCATGCCCGTCACGGAGAGCTATAGTAACGGCGGCAACCCCAACTCCTCGGGCTACACCATGCTCCTGGAGGTCCAGGGGGACGTGGAGCTGCCCCTCTACAGCTACGTGGAGTTCACCTCCTTCGAGCCCCTGTCCAAGTCCGGCACCATCTACCTCTACGAGGCCTTCGTCCGGGAGATCGACGGCCAGGACTGCATCTTCATCGCCCGGGACGGGGTGTTGCAGAAGGTGCAGGTCCACACGGGCCGCCGGGTCATGGAGTATATCGAGCTCATCGGCAGCGACCTCACCCGGGAGGACTACATCGCCTTCCCCTACGGCAAGACCGTGCGGGACGGCGCCGCCGTCAAGATCACCGACGGCAGCTGGTAAGGGAGGGAGCGCGCTATGTTTGAAAACATTCGGGAAGCCTTCGACGGCATCTGGTCCCATAAGCTCAGGAGCGCCCTCACCATGCTGGGCGTCATCATCGGCATCGCCTCCATCATCGCCATCTCCTCCACCATCATGGGCACCAACGAGCAGATCAAGCAGAACCTGGTGGGCGCGGGCAACAACACCGTGGAGGTGGCCCTCTACCAGGGGGACTACGCGCTGGACCCCAGCTATCAGCAGGTGCCGGAGTACGTGACGCCCCTGGACGCGTCCATCCTGCCGGAGCTCCTCAAGATCAAGCAGGTGGAGGACGCCAGCCTCTTCTATCGCCGGGACGCCTACGGCATGATCTGGTACGGGTCCGAGGGCCTGAACCAGGGGTCCGTCTACGGGGTGGACGAGCATTTCCTCAGCGTGAACGGCTACGTGATCCGCAGCGGCCGCGGGTTCCTCCCCGAGGATTTCGCCGGGTATAAGAAGGTGGCCCTCATCGACAGGACCGTGTCCGAGACGCTGTTCATGGGCAAGAACCCCGTGAACAAGACCATCGAGATCATGTCGGAACCCTACGTGGTGGTGGGCGAGTTCACCCAGAACAGCGCCTTCACGCCTACGATCACCTCCATCAACGACTACTTCACCTACACCGACCATTCCGGCGGCAAGGTGCTGATCCCCGCCTCCACCTGGCCCACCCTGTTCAGCTACGACCAGCCCAGCTCGGTGGTGGTCCGGGCCGGGAGCACCGACGACATGACCGAGGCCGGGAAGCAGACCGCCGCCCTGCTGAACAAGACCCTGACCGGGTCCGGGGACGTGACCTACAAGAGCAAGGACCTGCTGGAGCAGGCCAAGAAGCTCCAGGAGCTGAGCTCCGCCACCAACCGGCAGCTCATCTGGATCGCCAGCATCTCCCTGCTGGTGGGGGGCATCGGCGTCATGAACATCATGCTGGTGTCCGTCACGGAGCGGACCCCGGAGATCGGCCTTAAAAAGGCCCTGGGGGCCCGGAAGCGGAAGATCTCCGCCCAGTTCCTCACGGAGGCGGGGGTGCTCACCTGCATCGGCGGCATATTGGGCGTCCTGGTGGGCATCGGCCTTGCCTACATGGTGTCCCGGGTCTCCGGCGTGCCCATCTTCATCAGCTGGTACATCGTGGCGGCCACGGTGGTGTTCTCCGCCCTGGTGGGCCTATTCTTCGGCGCCGTGCCCGCCGTCCAGGCGGCCCGCCTCAACCCCATCGACGCCCTGCGCCGGGAGTAAAGGCCAAGGGATCGTATTCTCTGCCCATATTCGTCCTGGAACGACTTGAAAAAGGGTTCGACATTTTGTACACTATGGGTGCGGGAGGGAAGCGGCCCTGCTGCAGCAGAGAGAGGAGAGGACCCCCATGATCGTTCAGAAGATCGTCATCACCGGCGGCCCCTGCGCCGGGAAGACCACAGCCATGAGCTGGATCGCCAACAACCTGCCCCAGAAGGGCTACCGGGTCCTGTTCGTGCCCGAGACCGCCACGGAGCTCATCGGCGGGGGCCTGACCCCCTGGGGCTGCGGGACGAACCTCGACTATCAGCGCTGCCAGATGGAGCTGCAGCTCACCAAGGAGCGGCTGTTCGAGCGGGGCGCCCGGACCATGCCCGCGGACAAGGTGCTCATCGTCTGCGACCGGGGGGCCATGGACAACAAGGCCTACATGACCGACGAGGAGTTCCGGCGGCTCTGTGAGGAGATGCACACCAGCGAGGGGGAGCTCAGGGACCGGTACGACGCCGTCTTCCACCTGGTCACCGCCGCCAAGGGCGCGGAGGAGGCGTACACCTTCGCCAACAACGCCGCCCGCTACGAGACCGTGGAGCAGGCCGCGGCCCTGGACGATCGGATCGTGGCCGCCTGGACGGGCCATCCCCATCTGCGGATCATCGACAACACCACCGCCTTCGAGGAGAAGCTGGAACGGCTCCTCCACGAGATCCTGTCCTTCCTGGGCGAACCCACGCCCCTGGAGGTGGAGCGCGCGTTCCTCATCGAGTATCCGGACGTGAAGTGGCTGGAGAGCCTGGAGGACTGCCGCCGGGTGGAGATCACCCAGACCTACCTGCTGTCCAATCCCGGGGAGGAGGTGCGCGTCCGCCAGCAGGGGGCCGACGGCAACTATTCCTACTACGAGACGGTGAAGAAGCCCATCGACGGGATGACCCGGGCGGAGGTGGAGCGCCATCTCACCCAGAAGGAGTACCTCAAGCGCCTCCAGGACGCGGATCCCGCCAAGCGCACCATCCGCAAGACCCGCTATCGGCTCATGTACGAGGGGCAGAATTTCGAGATCGACCTGTTCCCCTTCTGGCAGGATCGGGCCCTCTGCGAGATCGAGCTCGCCGACGAGCATGCGCCCGTGGTCCTGCCGCCCCAGCTCCGCTTGATCCGGGAGGTCACCGACGATCCCGCCTACAGCAACGCGGCGCTGGCGCAGATCTGATCCCGGCCGCACCGGCGGACGGGGACGTTCATCGAACGATAGGGGCCTGGTTCCTGCAAAGCGCGGGAGGCAGGCCCTTTCGCTGTCCCGGCCGGCGCGGCTCCGGGGTGCCGAAGGGGCCTTGTTGGGGCGGAAAAGTGAAGAAAAATGGAAAAGATTCCCCTATATTTGACAGGCGGGGGGAAGGTATGATATACAGTAATCGGTAAGATTTCGCAAGAGAAAGGCGGGGCCTCGGCCCCGGCCTTGGGAGGTAAAGCTATGAAAGGAACGAAATTGCGGGTGGGGCTCATGCTGTTGGCGGCGCTGCTGTTGCTGGCGGGCTGCGGGAAGAACAACCCCTCCGTGCTGCAGCTGCCCGAGGGCACCGCGTCCACCCAGGGCGGGGACCAGAGCACACCGGCGCCCCTGAAGGCTCTGGGGGATCGGACCTGCCGGGTGGGCCAGGAGACCATCCCGGAGAGCACCCTGTTCTCCTTCGTGTTGAACGAGGCCACCTTCGACCCCCTCCAGGGGCTGACGCTGAAGCTCACCTCCGCCAACAAGTCCACCGTTCGGGATTTCGTGGTGTCCCTCAACTACCTGTCCGTGAACGGGTACATGCAGGACGCGGGCTACGAGGCCCGGGTGCCCGCGGGCCAAACCGTGGCGGGGGAGATCCTGATCGAAGCCGACGAGCTGCGCAGCTCCGGCGTGTCCTCGGTGGATGAGCTGATCCTCTACCCCCTCATCTATGACGACGCCGTGCCCATGGGCCAGGGGGACGTGGTGGACGGGGCCTTCAGCTTCTATCCCACGGGCCAGAGCAAGGGGAACGTGGTCTATCCCGTCCGCCAGAAGACGGACAAGGAGCAGACCTTCTTCGACAACACCTTCGCCACCATGATCATCCTGGGCGTGGACCAGGACGACAGCGGGGATCTGGACGTGAACTGCTATCTGGAGAACAAGACCGATAAGTTCCTGAGCTTCACCTGGTCCGACGTGGCGGTGGACGGCGCCAGCGCCGGTTCCGGCGGGGACGCCATCGTGGCCCCGGGCATGCGCCGGTACGCCCCTCTCCACATCGCCGCCGCCGGGATCAGCGATGAGCCCGGCTCCGTGGCCTTCAAGGTCAGCGCCACGCCCCTCTCCAACGACGGCACCCCGGTGGCCCCCCTTATGGAGCAGCGGGGCACCTACCGCTTCACCAGCGCCCCAGGCGCCGCCGCCACCCCGGACGGGGGAGACGAGCCCGGGACCGAGCCGGTGACCGGCACCGCGGCCACGGCCACGCCCGCCCCCACCACCGTGGTCTACACCACGCCCACCTCGGCCCAGAAGAAGAACGCCAAGAACGGGTACGTGAACAAGGACAAGGTGAACCTGCGCTCCGGCCCCGGCACCAAGTACAAGACCGTGGGCACCAAGATCGAGCAGAACACCGCCGTGACCCTCTACGAGCTCCAGGACGGCTGGTGGTTCCTCAAGTGCGGCAAGCATTACGGCTACGTGAAGGCCGACTACATCTCCCAGGGCAAGCCCAAGGCCGCGGCCGCCACGGAAGGCGACGGCAAGACCTTCGCCGGCACCGTGAATGCCTCCAAGGCCGCCTTGCGGCAGAGCGCCGACAAGGACTCCAAGTGTATCAAGGAGCTGAGCGACGGCGACAAGGTGACGGTCTACTACAAGACCAAGGGCAAGGACGGCCACACCTGGTACTACCTGGCCTATGGCAAGACCAAGGGCTATATCCGCTCCGACCTGGTCAAGGTCTCCGGCAAGGTCCCCACAAAATAAATACCCTTTCATTCATCCCGCGGGCGTCGAAAGACGCCCGCTTCCGCTATTTCCACGGCACCGTCATCGACCCCTACGCCGGGTATTGAAGCCGTCTGTTCCTCTATATCAAAGATGTGCTTTTCTTTTTCCGCCGCTTTTTCTTCTGCTATGTGCAAGCCCATAGTCAAAAACTGCGCTACCGCTTGTTTTCTCCTTGGGTTGCCCGTGCTGCGATTCGCTGCATCTGCCACAGGCAGCGCTCATCTTCGCACTCACTGAAAAGAAAAAGCGGCAAAGGCTTGCTTTTTATCGGCGTTCCCGTATAATGGAGGTACACACCCCATAGTCCGGGCGGGCCCGGCAGAAAGAGACACGTCTTGATATTCGGCAAGCACATCAACAGGTATTATCTCAAATACGCGCCCCGGCTGCTGCTGGGGGCGGCGGCCCTCATCCTGGTGGACTACGTGCAGCTGATCCTGCCGGAGCTCTACCGGATGCTGGTCAACGGCCTCAACACCGGGTCCGTGCTCTATAACGGGGTCCAGGTGCCCTTCACCATGGACTTCTTGCTGGACCATCTGTGCCTGCCCATCGTGTACATCATCGTGGTCATGGTCATCGGCCGGTTCCTGTGGCGGGTCTGCTTCTTCGGCGCGGCCATCAAGGTGGAGACGGACATCCGCATCCGCATGTTCGACCACTGCAAGGACCTGTCGAGGGAGTACTACCAGGTGAACAAGGTGGGCAACCTCATGAGCCTGTTCACCAACGACCTGGACACCATCCAGGAGTGCTTCGGCGACGGCCTCTTGATGTTCTGCGACGCCCTGTTTCTGGGGAGCCTGGCCTTCTCCAAGATGCTGCGGATGGACCTTACCCTGACATTGCTGACCCTGGTGCCCCTGACCATGCTCCTGCTGGTGGGCGTGTTCATGGGCAAGACCATGATGAAGAAGTGGGAGGTGCGCCAGCAGGCCTTCTCGAACCTTTCCGACTTTGCCCAGGAGAGCTTCTCCGGCTTCGCCGTGGTGAAGGCCTTCGTGAAGGAGCTGGTGCAGCTCAAGGACTTCCAGAAGCTGAACATCGACAACGAGAACACCAACGTGAGCTACGTGAAGACCTCCACCAAGCTCCACGTGTTCATTACCCTCCTGGTGGAGACGGTCATCTGCGTCATCCTGGGCTACGGCGGGTATCTCGTCTATCGGCACCGGTTCGACGCCGGGCAGCTGGTGGAGTACATCGCCTACTTCTCCTCCGTGGTCTGGCCGGTCATGGCCGTGGCCATGCTCATCGAGAAATCCGCCCGGGGCAAGGCGTCTTTGAACCGGGTGACGGAGCTGCTGGAGGCGAAGATCGACGTGCAGGACAAGCCCGGGGCCACGGACATGGAGCAGGTCCGGGGCAAGATCGAGTTTCGGGATCTGACCTTCCGCTACCCCGACGGGGAGTTCGACGCCCTCCAGAACGTGTCCTTCACCATCGAGCCCGGGGAGAGCGTGGGCATCGTGGGCAAGACCGGCTCCGGCAAGACCACCATCGTGGATTTGATCCTGCGGACCTACAACGTGCCTGACGGCACCCTGTTCGTGGACGATCGGGACGTGAATTCCATCACCATCCGATCCCTCCGAGCGGGCTGCGCCTACGTGCCCCAGGACAACTTCCTGTTCTCGGACACCATCACCAACAACATCAACTTCGCCTTCGACGACGTGAACAAGGAGGCCGTGCGGCAGGCCGCCCGCCTCGCCGACGTCCACGGGAACATCGCCGAGTTCAAGGAGGGGTACGAGACCATCCTGGGCGAGCGGGGCGTCACCGTCTCCGGCGGTCAGAAGCAGCGCATCTCCATCGCCCGGGCCCTCATGAAGGACGCGCCCATCCTGATCCTGGACGACTCCGTCTCCGCCGTGGATACGGACACGGAGAAGGTGATCCTGGAGAACCTCAGGAGTACCCGCCAGGGCAAGACCACCATCCTGATCGCCCACCGGATCAGCACCATAGAGGGCCTGGACAAGATCGTCTTCGTGGAGGACGGGCGGATCGTGGCCGTGGGCAGCCATCAAGAGCTGCTTTCCGCCTGCCCGGCCTACGCGCGGATGGTGGAGCTCCAGCGGCTCGAGGACGAATCGAAGGAATGAGGAGGTGACGATCATGCATGCTTACTATCCCCTGCTGCTGACCGGCGGCATCATCGGCTTCATCTCCATCCTCCTCATCGTGGCCTACGCCTCCATCAAGGACAAGAAGCAGGCCATCGGCTTCGACCGGCACATGAAGGACGGGGAGATCGTTCGCCGGCTCCTCCGGTACGCCAAGCCCTACCGAGGCCAGTTCATCTTCGTGGGCTGTATCATGCTCTTCGGCATCGCCTACGACATCCTGTCCCCCACCATCATCGGCAAGGTGACGGACCTCATCAAGGACGATTTCGAGCTCCCGGAGCTTTACCGCCTGGTGGCCGCCTACGCGGGCATCCTCATCGTGTCCATGGTCTGCGTCTACGTCCAGGCCATCGTGCTCCAGAAGGTGGGCCAGAAGATCATCTCCGGCATGCGGGAGGACCTGTTCACCCACATCGAGAGCCTGTCCCACGAGCAGATGAACGCCACCCCCGTGGGGAAGCTGGTGACCCGGGTCACCAACGACACCAACGCCATCTCCCTCATGTTCACCTCGCTCCTCGTGAACCTGGTCAAGAACATGTTCGTCATCATCGGCGTGCTGGCGGCCATGATCGCCCTCAACTACGAGCTGACGCTGATGGTCCTCTGCTTCGTGCCCTTCATCGTGCTGTTCACCATGATCTTCCGCAAGTTCGCCCGCCGGGCCTACCGCCGGGTGAAGGATCGGACCACGGACATCAACACCTACCTTTCGGAGAATTTGTCCGGCATCAAGATCACCCAGATCTTCAACCGGGAGGACGAGAAGCTTCGGGACTTCACCGACAAGAGCCTGGGCCTCGGCAAGGCGAAGCGGGACCAGATCCTGGTCTTCGGCATCTTCCGGCCCCTGGTCTACGTGCTCTACATCAGCTCCATCCTCTGCCTCTTCTACCTGGGCGGCAAGGGGTATCTGGACGGCGCGTCCTTCCTGGGGCAGACCCTGAACGCGGGGATCATCGTCAGCTTCTACATGTACATCAACAAGTTCTTCACCCCCATCCAGAACCTGGCCGAGCAGTTCAACTGGCTCCAGTCCGCCTTCGCCTCGGCGGAGAAGGTGTTCACCATCATGGACATCGAGCCCAAGCTGGTGGACGCGCCGGACGCCGTGGAGCTCGACCACGTCCGGGGCGAGATCGAGTTTCGTGACGTGTGGTTCAGCTACATCCCCGGAGAGTGGGTCCTGAAGGGCGTCTCCTTCCACGTGAACCCCCAGGACACCGTGGCCTTCGTGGGCGCCACCGGCTCCGGCAAGACCACCATCCTGTCGTTGATCTGCCGGAATTACGAGTTCCAGAAAGGTGAGATCCTGATCGACGGCATCGACATCCGCAGGATCAAGACCGCCTCTCTGCGCCGTCACTTCGGGCAGATGCTGCAGGACGTGTTCCTCTTCTCCGGCACCATCCGTAGCAACATCCTCCTGGGCACGGAGGGGGTGGACGACGAGGAGATCATGGCCGCCTGCCGGTACGTGAACGCGGACCACTTCATCGACCGGCTGGAAAAGGGTCTGGACGAGCCCGTCCGGGAGCGGGGCAACAACTTCTCCGCGGGCCAGCGGCAGCTTTTGAGCTTCGCCCGGACCATCCTCCACAAGCCCGAGGTCATGATCCTGGACGAGGCCACGGCCAACATCGACACGGAGACCGAGGTCCTGATCCAGGACTCCCTGGAGAAGATGATGAACATCGGCACCATGCTTATCGTGGCCCACCGGCTTTCCACCATCCAGCATGCGGACAACATCCTGGTCCTCTCTAAGGGCGAGATCGTGGAGCAGGGCACCCACCATGAGCTCCTGGAGCAGCGGGGCAAGTACTACCAGCTCTACACCCTGCAGTTCGAGAAGGAGCGGCTGAAGAAAAAAACCTTGCAAAATCAAAAACTGCTGGTATAATAGGCACAAGGCTGTGAAGGAAAGAGTAAGCGGCGCGAAGCCTCAAGAGAGCATCCGGCTGGTGAAAGGATGCGGCAGACGCTGTGGAAGTACATTCCGGAGCCGCTTCCCTGAAAGGAAGTAGGGGCAGACGGGTGCGCCCGATACAGCGTCCAAGGAGAAGGGTCCGCCTGCGGGGCGTCCCTTGAATTGAGGTGGTACCACGGCTTTTCGTCGTCCTCTGTTCCCTGAAAAGGGGTACAGAGGACGATTTTTTTACTACGACAGGAGGAAAGAACAATGGGAATCTATGAGGAACTGCAAGAACGGGGCCTGCTGGCCCAGGTGACCAACGAGGAGGAGATCCGCAGCATGGTGAACGCCGGAAAGGCCGTCTTTTATATCGGCTTCGACTGCACGGCGGACAGCCTGACCGCGGGCCACTTCATGGCCCTGACCCTGATGAAGCGGCTGCAGATGGCGGGCAACCAGCCCAT
>JAEEGH010004576.1_pt1 | contig 35383 bp, 32 predicted proteins | sample 9134181 | NCBI WGS metagenome assembly JAEEGH01 (sample SAMN16246544, study PRJNA631951) | gut metagenome | biome: gut microbiome; feature: rumen; material: DP-attached | host: Bos | place: Iran: Karaj | collected 2018-10
ATAAACGTGCTATAGTCTTTTTCAAACTGTTCGTTTGCTTTGCCCTGAAGGTACCAGCCGGAATCTACGACTTTGGTGACGGCTTCTGTAAGCTCGTCTTTATGAAGTTCAGTTATCGCTTTTAATGAAAGATACGGAATTGTCATGATCGGTTCTATTCCTTTTAGTTTTTGCGGTATTCTATAAAATCTTCGTAGCTTCGTATATAGTCTTTTTCATCATAAATTTCAGAAGCGAATACAAGACAAACTGAACCAGAAGAGAAGTTCTGCTCTGCAGCCCAAATTCCAGGCGGAACATGAAGTCCGTAAAAAGGGCGGTTCAGCTGCACTGTTCTGCGTACAGAACCGTCATCAAGAAAAACTTCAAAAGCGCCTGATGCCGCAATTAAAAATTGGTGACATTCTTTGTGGGCGTGCGCGCCTCTCGATTCTCCGCCAGGTATATCGTAAAGATAAAAGACGCGTTTGATGTCAAAAGGCAGATGAATTTGATTCTGAATTACTGTCAGATTACCCTGTTCATGGTGGTGTTTCGGCAATTCGATAATGTTGCAGTCATAGACGGTCGGCTTTTTGTTTAAGTTAATCATTTTTCAGCCTCTTTGTTTTTTGCATGATTGCAGAAATCATCATAATCACGCAAATAGTCTGTTTCATCATATCCTGTGGAAGCAACGACAAGTGCAAGCGCATTAGTAGAGAAGTTGCACATCTGCCGCCAATAAAGGCGCGGAATATAAAGCCCATAATAAGAGCGGTTCAGCGAAAAAGTTTCTTTGATGCCTTTGCCGTCATCAAGAACAACGTCAAAACTGCCAGACAATGCAACGACGAATTCGCAGTTTTCTTTATAAGCGTGGCCGCCGCGCGTTTCGCCGCCCGGCACATCATAAATCCAATAAGAACGTTTAATCTCAAAAGGCACATGCTTTGACGTTTCAAAAAAAGACAAATTGCCGCGTGCATCAACGATTTTAGGCAGGTTTATTATTTCAGGTTTATTCATGGCTTGCCTTCTTTTTTGTTACAAACGCAGTAAACTTTCTTACAACAAGAAAATCAAGCACATAAGATGCGCAGATTGTAAAAAGCAGATAAAATGCAAAAAATAGGAACGGCATTTCTACATAAAACTTTTGCGGCACAATGTAACTTGCAAGATTCTGGCAGAAAAGATGAATCATGTAGAACGGAAAGCTGACGCTGCCCAGAGAGACAAGCACTTTTGTGCCTGCAATTTTTGAGAATAATCCTTTTTTGTCGCCGAGCGCAAAAACTAAGATAATCAATGCACAGGCAGGCACATAAAGAAATACATACTGATACTTTATGGGGATGCGTTTCCGTATTATCCAAGAAAAAACAAGGACTGCAATTGAAATTATTTCTGCTGCTGTCAGCTGCCATGCCTTAAAATCGAAAGATTTGATTTTTTTATAGAACAGAAACAACCATGCGCCAACAAAAAAATGCAGAAGACGTGTCGGTGGAAAAACATTGAAAACAAAATCGTCATAGGCTTTCTGAAAATGCGCAAATAAAACAAGTGCAACACTAAAAAAGGCGGACAATGCGGCAAGAAGCAGCATCGGACGGCGGCTTGCAAAAATTGGCTTAAATAAAAACGCAAAGAAAACATAAAGAGAGAACAACGTGCTTAAATACCAAGAAACTCTGTTGAATGCAAAATAACAGTTTACGTCCGGCACATAAGAATGAAGCAGAAAAACATTCAATATCAAATTTCTTACAGTTTCGCCATTCCAGACGTAGTTCTTAGCAAAAAGCAGAAGAATTATAATCAGCGTAAGAATGTGCATAGGGTAAAGCTTGAAAAAGCGTTTCTGCAAAAAAGGCAATGGCTTGAAACTGCCGTCTTTCATCTTTTCAGAAAAGCCGTAAGAAAGCGAAAAACCGCTCAAAATAAAGAAGAACGTAACGGCTGCGGTTGTGTCAAAGAAAAGGGTTTTGTTATAAAAATCACCGGCATAAGGCGTGGTAAAAATATAATGCCCGGCGCATATCAATAGTGCAAAAACAAAGCGTAATCCGTTAAGACTTTTAATCATGTGTCACCTTCCAATGTAGTGAAGTATATATATCGCCTTGCCGAGAAGAGCTTTCGCCAAGAATTTTAAATGGAAGCATTACAGTCTGAAAAGGAACAATTTCTTTTTCGTTGTAAATTCCTGCATGAAGATCAATGTAATAATCGCCGCTTTTCAGCAAATACAATGGAAGTTCCACAGAAAAACGGTTGAACCCAGACTGAATGTCAAGCTCATCGTCCATTTCTTTAAGCCATGTAATAAAAACAGTTGAATTGTCGGCACGCTTGACCGCAAGGCAGAAATTCAGCATTGAATGAACATCTTGTATTTCTGCTTCTATGTTGCAGGTTATTTTTTTATCAGTGTGAAGGAATTCATTCGTCTTTTTTTTGCCTTTCAAGAAGTAAATCCGCTCAGGTTTAAAATTATTGTCTTTTATGCTTCCGTCTGATTTCCATTCGTTGTTATTTGCTGCTGCAGATTCTGGGCGGAGATATTGAGAAACGACTTTTTCAATAGAATCATTGTGATAAATAAGCCGGCCTTTTTCGAGAATAATGCCCGAAGTGCACAATCTTTGAACAGCTTCCATCTGATGGCTAACAAAAAGAATCGTTCTGCCTTCAGAAACGCTAAGCTCGTTCATCTTGCCGATTGCTTTTTTCTGAAAAGATGCATCGCCTACAGCCAGAACTTCATCTGCTATAAGAATTTCTGAATTAAGGTGGGCTGCAACTGCAAAAGCAAGGCGCACATACATTCCGCTGGAATAACGCTTTACAGGCGTGTCTATATGGTGCTCTATTTCGCTGAATGCGATTATTTCATCAAGCTTGCTGTCTATCTCTTTCCGGCTCATACCGAGAATTGCGCCGTTAAGATAGATATTCTCACGCCCGGTCAGTTCACCGTGAAAGCCTGTGCCAACTTCAAGAAGACTTGCGATTCTTCCTTTTATTTTGATGTTGCCTTCAGACGGGGCGGTTATGCGGCTTAAAATTTTGAGCAGAGTAGATTTACCGGCACCGTTCTTTCCGATTATGCCGACGCGGTCGCCCTGATGAATATCAAGTGAGATATCCTTCAAAGCCCAGAAACCGTCAGGTGTCGCTTCGTAATCTTTTGCCGTCAGCATTGAATGCGGGTCGTCTTTGCCGCGCTTCAACGCAATCCATGTCTGAATATCACGGTAAAGAGAGCCGTTGTTGATTACGCCGAGATGATAATATTTTGAAAGATGCTCAATTTGAATAGCTTTGCTCATAATGTTAAATTTACGCTCATAAATACAAGATAAAACTGAAGAAAAATTTCCGTTACGAATACTGCTTTTTCCACATTCCGTGTTGTGACGAATATTCTATTACGAAAAAGGAATAGTATCAATGGAAAAACCGGCAAAAAGTATCTGCCCTGAACGCCTTCAATTCCTGTTGAATTAAGCGGTGTCCAAATTACAAGCTCACCAAACATGGCAAGTGCAACTACTGCAAGAATAACTACAGCTAAGCCGGTTTTCTGAAGTTTGCCCAATACTTCATGCTCAGAATTTGCTGTGTAGCATACGAGCGATGAAATTACGAGAACAAACAGATGCGCCTGTCTGCACCAGCTTGGAACTTCCTGCGGCAGCCCCATAATTATCAAGCCGAATGCCTGCGAAATCCAGTCTGCCCAAGTGTAGCGCAAAGTCCACAAAGCCATATTGATGACTCTTGCCGGGTTGTGGATTATGTCTGAAAGAGTCCAGCCGATTTCGCCATTGTACAAAATCTTTGCTTCTCCGCCGCCTGATTGTGTGGCAAGCGAGGGCAGGCTGAACGCAATAATTGAGAGAATACCAGAAAAAGCAACTGCACAAGCCGAAAAGAACCACTCTTTTTTAGTTGCAAACCGTTTATGCGGAATCAGAAAAGCCAGAAGCGAAAGCGGCCAGTAAATCAGCTTGCTAGGCGAAATGAGAATCGAAAATACGCACAAGATTATGATTTCTTTCAGCGTTGCAGGCGCTTCGTCAGTCATTGATTTTACAAGATATGCAAAGAATACAAAGCAGATTGCAAGAATATATGCGTCAAGCGAAAGTGAAGCCGCCTGATGCAAGGTGAGCGGCAGCAGACCGCACGCAAAAATTACAAGCTTGCCGAACGGAATAACCTTTATTGCAAGCCAGATACAGAAAATGTAGAAAAGCAGATTGCAGAGCCTGCCTAAAAGGAACAGCGGCATAAAATTAAAATGCAGCAACCTGCCGAGCGCAATACCGAATGCCTGCGGAAGATACTGCACCGGATTCGGCGTAGACGGAATGCGCTCTTTATTCACTTTTTCAGTTTCTTTTAAGAAAAAAGGCTCTTTGTAGCGCAAAAAAGCAGACTTTGCATTGTTCTGTATCTCAAGATTTGAATAATCTGCATGGTTTTTGTCCATCAGATGCGGCGACTTGAACTTGAACAGCAGAAAATCAGAATATCTGTACGAAATTTCGTAGTGGCCGTATTCGTCCCAGACTGAAAACGGCGTGATTATAAACAGCCTTATAATGCCGAAGCCAAGCGCCATAACAAGCCAGGCTTTTGGCAAATCAAAATCTTTTTTCCTTGAAAAGCAAATCAGATAAAACGAGAAAGCCGCCGTAATAAAAAGCACCGAATATCCGATTATCTTGAAATAAGCTTCATTTGAATTTTTAAGGCTTTTCGAGAAATACAAAATAATCAGGAAAAAAGCCGCAAAAGCAAAGCAAATTTCGCGTTTATGCGTTTTGCACCAGGTAAAAATCGTGCCAAATACATTAACCATAAAAATCTCCTCTTATCGTGTTTTCTCAATAGTTTTCAGCAAAATTTTCTGATAAGTCCTGCCGAACTCGCTTATTCTTTCAGGTAAGGCTTTTCTTGCCGCTTCTTCAAGTTCTGCATCTTTTCCGCCCTGTCTGTTTTCCCAATTGCTTTTCATAAGCTCTGCAAGCTTCTGTGCATCATTTGCCGGAAAATACACAGAATCTGGCGGATTTTGTTCTCTGTGAACTGATAAATCTGACAAGATGCAGTTTTTGCCTATACTTTTTGCTTCTTCAACTGTAGAAGACCAACCTTCAAATAAAGATGGATTTATTAATGAAACACAATTTCTCATAAGATAGAACAGTTCATTGCGTTCAATAATGCCGAGAATATGTACATTTTCTGCTATGTTTTTTTCTTTAATAAAGTTTAGAAGCTCGTCAAAATAATCCGGGTTCCGTCCGTCTTTTGTGTTGCCGCTGAATACGACATGCACGTTTATGCCTTGCTGTTTCAGAATATACACCGCTTCAAAGATTATTTTATGGTTCTTGTGTTTCCAGAACTGATTCGGCACATAAAAATATTTTTCTGGCAGATTATATTTTTCTTTTGTTGCTGTGCTGATGCTGTCTGTCTTGGAATAGATGTCTTCATCTGGAATTGCGACAAAATGCAAAATCTCACACTTGTCTGCATAATCTGGATAAACTTGCTTGAAATCATTGAATGCGTCGTTGCTACTCAAAATTACGGTATCGGTTTCTTCAACAGCTTTTCTTAAATTGACTTCGCGTTCTTTAAGTTGAAATTCAGAAAACATCTGCGGAAGATGTATGTGCTGAAAATCGGCAATCCACAGAATCTTTGGAATGTTCACAGAAACGTCAGAATGAGAAACTGCATCTATTTTGACCGGCGAATGTTTTACGGCATAAGACCTTATGTCAAAATCTTTATGCAGCAAAGGGTAGAGAAGCTTTTTTATAAAATAATACGACAAAGTCTTTTTTACAGGCAGCACTTCTGCATATCTGCATAAAACATTGCTTGCCTGATTGCCGGGCTTTAAAATATACGGCACAATTTCCGGCTCGCTGACAGTCTTTAATGAAATAAAAAGATTCGTAAAATAATTCAAGCCGCCAAGCCAGTTCTGTGATGAACTTTCTGCAAAAAAAACGTTAAGCTTTTGCCGGCCGTTTTCTATTTTTCCGCTTTTTTTAACCATTCGATATATTCCTTTACACCGTCTTTTAGAGAAACTGTCTGCTTATAGCCGAACTGCTGCAAAACAGTTATATCAGCCTGCCAATAAAGCGGGTCACCGGTCCGGTTATGTTCAGAGAAAACAACTTTCTTGCCGCTGCCAAGAGCTGATTTTATTTCGCCTACAACATTTTTTACAGGAACCTGAACGCCGTTGGCAATGTTTATTACAGGCGGCAAAGCTTTCTTTGAAGATATCAGAAGATAAATTGCATGGCAAATATCTTTTATATGAATATAATCTCTAGTTTCATTTCCAGTTCCGAATACATGAATTTCAGAATCATACATTGTTTTTTTTGCAATATCGTAAAAAATCTGTTTCCGTAAACCAGGCCCATAAGCAGAAAAAACTCTTAACGAAGAAGCTTTTAAGCCATAAAGAGTTCTATATTCATTACAAATTGTTTCTGCACATAGTTTATGAAACCCATAAGGCGAAACAGGCGAGAGTTTTGCATCTTCTTTTATTGGCAATTCAGCAGGGTTGCCGTAAACTGCAGCACTTGAAATATTCAGATATGTACAGCCTGCATTTGATTCACGGATTGATTCAAGCTGTTTCATAACATTTACAGCATTCAAGGTGAAATCTGTTTCTGGTGTTTTAAATGAATCAGGCACACTTGCCGCACCACTGCAATTTATAATTGCAGCATATTCAGAATGATTGAAAATTTTCGAATAATCAGGTTTTAGCGAATCAACCTGAAAATACTTTATATCATATAACGGTTTTGATGCTATATCACAACCTGTAACATCATACACATTATCTTTAAGATAAACAGATAAATGAGAACCTATAAATCCATTAGAGCCAATAATTAAAATATTTTCCATGAAAATTATGAAACTTTGCCTTTTGTGTTATTTCTTTTATAAAACTTTTTTATAAACTCTTTTGCCGGATGCAGCAGAAAATCACGGTAAATATGATGAAGATAATATCTGCCTAAATTGTGAATAGGAATATTGTAATTTTCTTCTGAAATTCTGTCTGATAATTCCTTGTTCAGTATGATTTTATCTGGATGATTTATTTCAGTAATCTCATAGCGCAGTGCATTATTGTCTTTTGAAGTAAGATCTGTAGTATGAAGCGCATCTTTCGTAAAACCTATATTTGAAATAAGATTTCTGCATGGATTTATACAAAAACCCATGTTTTTTGCAATTGCAAATTCCCACTGATAATCCCATGCGTCTATTTCATGGTTTATCATTTCTTTAAAAACACGTTTCCAATACCGGCGTTCTTCAATATGAGGAAAAACCTGTTTGAATTTTCTGGAATGCACAAATTTTTTATATTCATCAACAGTAATATCAAAAGAGAAATACTTCCATGCTCTTCGCCAGCTTGCCCATCCCCAGCATTGAGGAATTTTTGCAAAATAATAAGAATCTGTTCCATTAAGAGAAATATCCAGGGGATTATTGCCTGAAAGCTGCATTATGCTTGTTTCATTTTTATATTTAAGCAAAAGCTCACGGGCATATTTGAAGAAGCTGTCAGATGGCAGACAGTCATCTTCAAGGATAATACCGTATTCAACCTGACTGAAAAACCATGTAACAGCATCAGATACAGCCTTGCCGCTTCCTAGATTTTCAGGGCGGAACAATGTATGCACTTGGCAGCGCCAGTCAACCGAATCAAGCAGGAATTTTCTGATTGTATGCACTTTGTCAGATTCGCCGGGCTTATCCGGCCGCGGCCCGTCTGATTCAAGAAAAAGCTGAGACGGTTTCTGCTTTCTAATTTGTGCAAAAACTTCTTTTGCTGTCTCGAGACGGTTGAAAGTCAAAAAAAGGACAGGCACATCAAGTTGCTGATTTTGATTCATGATATTCCTTTTCTGTGTTTACGTTCCAGATTGAACTCTTGTCTTCAGAACCTGAAGAAATTACCTTTACGGCTTCCATTGCAGTCACCATAGAATGATCCATATTATTATAGCGGTGCTGGCCGTTTCTGCCGACGCAATAAAGGTTTGAAATTCCGTTCAAGAAATTCTGCACGTCACCGAACTGGGCATAAGAACCGAAATATGCAGGGTAGGCTTTTTTGACCTTTATTCTAACGGCATCCTTTACATCAGCTTTATTAATTACATCAATCTTTGCAAGCTCATTTATGGCGAAATCAATAAAATCTTTGTCGCTCATCTGCCAGAATTCATCACCTTCGTTACAGAAATATTCAAGACCAATCCAGACAGTGTTTTCAAAATCCTTGACCATATAAGGTGACCAGTTGTTGAAGATTTGGAGCCGTCCGATTTTAACGTCACGTTCCTGCATATAAATCCAGCAGTCTGGTACAATATTGTTCACTGTTACATATTTCGTAAGGTTTTTCAGAAGCAGTTTATCAAGCAAAAGACCTACTGTCATAAAATCTCTATATGGTAAATCGTGTGCGATGTTGCGGACATTTTCTGGTACATTGCCGTTAAACCTGTCAACTAAATCTTTTACAGGCATACTCGAAATAAAATAATCAGCTGTAACAACTGAATCTGTGCCGTTTTGCGAAACCGTAATGCTTTTTATAGCTCCGTTTTCAAGTTCAAGTTTTGTTACAGGCGAATTTTTGATGATTTTTCCGCCTTTTTTCTCTATTTCTTCTGCTATTGTTTCCCAGAACTGTCCCGGACCGAATTTCGGATAAAAGAATTCTTCGATAAGGGAAGTTTCGACTTTGCCAGATTTTGCATTGAAAGGCTTTGTCAATGCTGTCCAAAGCAGCTTTGCTACAGAAAGGCCTTTTACGCGCTGTGCACCCCAGTCTGGCGCAATATGCGAAGGATGAACGCCCCAAAGCTTTTCTGTGTAATGCTCAAAGAACATCTGATACAAAGGCTTGCCGAAGCGGTTTATGTAAAAATCTTCAAGCGAATTTTCCTTGCGCTTATGAACTGTCGCCGCAATATAGCCGAAACCGGCTTTAATTGTGCGCCACAGCCCCATGTTGATGAATGTCTGCGGCTTGAGTGAAATCGGATAATCAAAGAATTTTCTCAAAAAGAATATGCGCGAAACACGCCGTCTTATAAGCATCACCTTGTCTGTAGTTTCCGGGTCAGCTTTTACGCCGTTTTTATCAGAATAATCTTTTTTTATGCCGAGCAGCAGCTCGTCTTTTGAAGGAGCGGTCTGTTCCGGCAGCAGGTTAAACCAAAAGTTTACGGCATTTTCATCTTTTGAAAAGAATCTGTGTCCGCCGATGTCTATACGGTTTCCGTTATAGCGGACAGTCTTTGAAATGCCGCCGATTTCATCAGTTTCTTCGTATATTTCAGGTATAATATCTGTCGTGTTAAGCAGCTGATATGCTGCTGTCAAGCCCGCTGGGCCTGCACCGATAATTATAGCTTTTTTAGCCATTATATTCTCCCAAATTAATATATTCCAATAATTCGATAAGCCAAATCAATGGCAATCATAATTATAATAAAAAACTGAATACAAAAAACATTTTTTGAAATTAATGTTACAGGTTCTGCTGTATTTTTTCTGCATAAATAGATAAGCGGCAGCACCGGCAGAAAATAGCGTCCCTGCACAGAACCTATAACAGGATTAGCAAAATCCGGCGGGGCTAACAGATTAAGGCTTGTAAAAATTGCTCCTGAAATAAATACAAAAATCAAAATCATCACAAAACGCTGCCCGACTGGTCTTTCCTGAAGTGCATGACAGCCCTCGTATTTGGTACGGAATATCTGAAAAAGGAACAGTCCGATTAGCGCTGCAACAAGCAGTTTGTTCATCGGAATTGCTTCCCAGCCTAAAAAACCTCCGGCAGCTGTAATAAGATAATAACCGCCGCGTTCAGCAATAGTATTAAGCAGAATATACGCATATGTCAGAGGATTTTTTAAAACCCATTTTACACCTGTCATTTCTGTTACAGCATTTACAGGTGCAAGCGAAGCACTGCTTGCTTTCGGGATTTTATTATTTGCAGCAATAAATTGTTCAACATTCAATATCGGAACGGTCAATTTTTCGTAGAAATGATTAAAAGCAAAGCTTGCAACAAGGCAGATAAAAGCTGCAAACAGGAACAAACGCTTTGCCTTTAATGTTGAAAAATTCTCTTTTTTGAGAAAAAGCAGAAGAAAAACTAGTGGAAAATAAACAACTTTAGTAGAAGCAAATAAGAAAATTGCAAGACAAAGACAAAAGCATTCTTTTTTTGAAACAGTCCGCTTTTCTGTAATTATAGCTGAAACAGCAAGAACAAAATAAAAGGTCAGCGACAGCAAAATTGAATCATAAGAGTAAGATGCAATCTGGTGAATAAACATCGGAGCCAGTGCAAAGGTCGCAAAGAATGTTTTTCCATAAGAATATTTTTTTAAAGCATAATATGCTATTAAAATGAATATAAAAAGGTTGAAAAAGCGCCCCAATAAAAACGTAAGTAGAAAATTCAATTTTAAGAGTCTGCCTAAAGTAATACCCAGAGCTGACGGCAGATACATAAAAACATACGCATTAAGCCTTGAAGCATACGGATATACGCTTATAAGTGAATAATCCTGAGGCTTTTTAAGCTGACTGAAAACATGAGGCCAGATTTCTTCATAATAATTGAACAGCGTCCAGTTCTGGTTCTGCATATAATCAGGCGGAACTAACGACAAATCGGCTGTTCGTTTCATCATCTGATTCGGCACGGTGCTTTTTATGCCGAGGAATCTATTCGACAAATCATAGGCCGTATCAAAATGGCGGCATTCGTCACCGACTGTAAGAGGCGGCATAATAAACATGAAAAACAGCCCGAAAATAACGGCTGCCACAAGAAAAAGCTGTTCTGGTTTCAGCTGCTTTATATAAACGATATAAATGACGATGAAACCTGCAAAAAGTAATCCTATACAAAGCATTGCTATAAAAGGAATTAAAAGCTGCTTAAGCAGGTTGCCGTAAAGCTTGTATGCAGCAGCTTCAGCCTGAGAAACCAGCTTTAGATTTATGTTAGTTCCAAAGACGGTCACTTTATAAGTTCCGTTTTTTGCTTTTATTGCATTTGCAAAATTGAATCTGAAGTAGCCGTTTGCGTTGTCCAAGTCTTTTGGTACAGGTGAATAGGCAAAAACAACTTTGCCGCTTTCATCCTGAATCTGCATTGAAACTGAAACAGGAGCTTCTTTTTCTATTCTGTCAAAGAATACCGTAATACCGCTCCAATGAGAATTCTTTGCTACCAGATCAAATGAATAGCTTTCATTTTCATAAAGCGGCATGTCAGACAGGGCTTGTTCAGCTGTAGACTTATATTTTGAATTTAAAAGAAAATGGCTTATTTTTGAGACAAAATAAAAGGAAAAAATCAAATAAACAAGGATTATTAAAGAGAGCCCTTTATGGCTCTTAAAAAAAAGATTGATTTTATTCATTCGGTTCATCCTTATTCTGTTTTTCTGTTTTTTCTTTTTCTGCTTCTTTTAGTGCTATGTATCTTACAAGGTCTTCAAGTTTCTGCTGAATTTGAGAAAGGTGCATTGTCAGAGTAAAAACTTTATAAATGAGAAGAAAAATAATTGATACTAAAATAAAGTTTATCGGTGCATAAAAGCCCGCAAGAGACGATGCAAAAATTGCTATTTTAGGGAAGACACTCAACACGATAAGCATCAGACCGAAAATAATCCAGAATATCAGTGATTCAAGCTTTACTTTTGACTTTCTGATATTCACGATGATATACGCAAATGTCAGTACAGAGATTATTATCAATAAAATTTGTAAAACCGGTGTCATTTTCAGCCTCTCTTTCTAAACCATTGAACAAAAAGAATTGAAAGACAAATGCGCAGCATATAATGCAGAGACGACATAAAGCTTAAATAAGACGTTCCTGCAATTCTTTCATCCATAACAACCTGCACTTCTTTTACAGTACAATTGCGGTTTATAAGATAGGCAATCGTATCTGGTTCAGGACCGTAATTCGGCTTGTCTGCAAATTCTTTAAGAACTTTACGTCCGTAAAGACGCATGCCGGAAGTAGGGTCTTTTATATGTCTGCCCGTCGTAAGCAGTATCAGAAGCGAGATTAAGCGGCTGCCTGCCATGCGCGGTGAAAACGGTTTTTTTTCAGTTACAAATCTTGAGCCGATTACAATATCTGCACCAGAAGCAACCATCTCTGCTTCCATTTTTTCAATATATTCGGGTCTGTGCTGCCCGTCGCCGTCAAACTGAATCGCCGCATCATAATCATTTTGCAGCGCATATTTCATGCCGGTCTGAAAAGCGCCTGCAAGACCAAGATTTACAGGCAGATTTATAAGATTAAAGCCACATTTACGGCAGATTTCAGCTGTATTGTCTTTTGAGCCGTCATTTATAATTACATAATCAAACTGCGGATAATTGTTGCGGAGATTATTTACAACACGTTCGATGTTGCCGCTTTCGTTATATGCCGGAATAATTATCAGTGTTTTCATTTTATAAATGGTCTAAAAAAAAGACTCCTTTTTGATAATATTTCATATCTTACAGCCTTTTTGTTTTTTTTTCTATAGTAATTATGCATGTTTATTGACATTAATAAGCAGAGCGATTTATTCTCAAGTATGTTTAAATTATTCAGACGTATTCTTAGCCTTGTAGCTTTATGTTTTTTGATTTTCTGTCTTTTTTCATGCAAAAAATCTCAGACAGCAGAACTTTTTAACAGAGAACAGCGTTTTAAGCTTGAATACGGAAGCTTTGAGAACGAGCTCAACTTATTCGATATTTCAACAAACGGCGATGTGCAGACCTTTGTCGTTATGCAGGACGGTTTTATCTACATCTCTAACGGAAAAGCAAAAAAGGTGATGCAGTTTACTTCTTACGGCGACCTTCTGCGGATTTTTTATAACCCGGACACAAACCCTGTGCCGTCTTTTATGCTTTCTGAAAATACCTACGGTTCAAAGCAGTCTACGCAAAGTGCCGTCTCATATAAGTTCAACATGCCGGGTGCAATTTCAGTCGATTCAGAAAAAAACCTGTATGTAATAGACAGACTTCCGCAGGACAGGCAGGAACAGGATTTAGAGAATAATCTTCTGCTCCGCGATGTAGTGCTGCGTTTTAACAGCGACGGCACTTTTATAGACTATCTCGGTCAGCACGGTCCTGGCGGAATTCCATTTTCTTATATAGAAAATATTTACACAACACTGAATAACGAGCTTGTAGTTTCGTGCCTTACAAACACAGGCTACGCCGTCTACTGGTTCAACAAAGAGGGTTTTCTGCTTTATAATGCCCAGCTTTCGGCAGATTCAATTCCTCTTGTTGAAGATAAAAACGAATGTTTTATATCGCTTGACAAGGTTGTACCAGATTACAAGGAACACACGCTTTACATAAAAGCTGATTACTTTTTAAGCGACATTGACGTTCAGTCCGGCGTTCAGACCGGCGTGTCTTACGAAGGCTCTTATCTTTATACACTAAATCTAGACACTGAAAAATATGACGAACCGCTTTCAATTCCGGGATATGAAGCTGCAAGCAGCGAATCTGCTGAAAAGACAGTTTACACGCGCTCGCTTGATTTTTTGGGTGTTACCGACTCCGGCTGGTTTTTCTTTATGACGCCTGTTGAGGGCGGCTACGTAGTCGAGATAATTCAGAAAAACGGGCAGAAGCTTATAAAGAAAATCTTAAGTGTTTCTGATGACGAACTTGTATTCAATAATTTTTCGCTTTCAAAAGATGGAATAATAACAGCAATTCTGGCAAACGAAATAGAGGCTTCTGTTGTCTGGTGGCGCACAGATGCGGTAATAGACGCACTTATAAAATAAGGACTTAATCTATGGACGATGATGCAAGAAAAAAACTTGAAGAGCAGGGCGTTGTTTTTTATTACAACAGAGAAGAACGGCTTAAGCGAATGCCCGAAAGTGCAAAACTTTACAACGGAGAACTGCAAAGAAAAAGAGGACTGTTCCGTGCACTTTTAGATGCGCCGGGCGGCAAATATATACTTTCTGCAATAGGAATCTTAGTAGCTGTCATTGCCGTACTTGCAATTTTGCATAAGCCTAATGAGAACTCTATAGGCGGCATTACAGCCTCTGCAAAAGCATTCGCATACGAAGATAAAATCTATGTCAACCTGAAATTCGACAAAAACGAAAAAGCAGAGAACGCAGCTATTTCAGCCGAGATAAACGCGGTAAATAACGAAGATACCGTTGTTGATACTAAAAAGCTCTCAGGCGATTATACAGGTGAAGAGCTTGCACTCCGGACAACATTTTCAGATTTTGAGATACAAAAAGTCACTGTAAAGATTACTGTAAACGGAGAAGACAAAACTTTATCCGCAACAGTTGAAAGATAATTTGTACTACCTTTTTTTTGTATGATGGAGTACTATTAAGGTGTAGACAAACGGATAAAGGAGTTTTGCTTTTTTATGGTTCAATTTTATTTTTTGTCTGTTCTATGTAATTGCATAGCAGGCTATATGTTTGCTTTCGGTTCTAATCAAGAGATTTCTGCTGACAATATAAAGCCAAATGAAAAATTCGGTTTCTTAAATAAAAACTTTCTGCTGATTCTAGGCATAATCACTTTTATTACCGGTGTTTTCAAATTAATTACACCGTTTCACAGCAAAGTTCCTGTTTTCGGAGATTTAATTCCGGCTGTGGCAGGTATTGTTTCAGGCTTCTGTCTGCTTTTAGATTATTACAATGATGCAACGACTATTCCTATTGCGCTGCCGGAAAAGCTTGATTCAATTCTGATAAAAAGCCGCAGATACGTCGGAATTATTGTTATGGTTTCGGCTGTAATTCACTTTTTGATTCCAGCAGTACCGCTTTTTTAACCGGAGTCAATATGAAACATTCTGTTGCCGGTATTGTCCGCGAAGACGGACTTTTCTTTATTGCGCACCGTATTCCTTCTGGGGAAATGGGCTGCCGCTGGGAATTTCCTGGCGGGAAAGTCGAAGAGGGAGAATCTTTTCAAGAGACGCTGGTACGCGAATATGAAGAGGAATTCGGCGTAAAAGTAAAAGTCGGCAGCTTTATCGGCGAAACTTCGTTCGTTCACAAAGGCAACAAGGTTTTACTTCATGCTTACGAGGTCATCTTTCCGGATGAAGATTTTCAGTGGGTCTTGTCTGAGCACACCGAAGTAAAATGGGTCAAGCTAGAAGAAATAGAGACTCTGCCTTTTGTTGATTCTGACTTGCTTCTGCTGCCTTACGTTTCAGAATGGAACAAAAACAACTAAAAAAGGAATTTATGAAAGTATTTTTTGTTATTCTGACAGCAGTTTTTGTATCGCTGTCTTTTACAGGCTGTAAACAGAAAAAAGAGCTTGAAATAGTACTGCCTGTTTCATTGAACGGCGCAGTACAGGAAGACTGGGCTGTTATTCAAGAGCCTTACGCGGCTTTTTACGACGAACCGGACGCTGATTCTGGTATTGCCGCACACGCAAGGCGCGGTGACGTGCTTCAGGTAAAAGGACGCAAAATTGATGATGACAGACAGATTTGGATTAAATTTGATCACGGCTGGACTCCAAGTTCTGTTGTAATTATATATTCAAATGAATTGAAAGCACGGAAAGCTGCTTCAAATATAGAAAACTAGACCAGAAAACAGATCTGTGAGGTTATTAATGACAAAAAAGTGGAACAGCGAAAAGATTTTCTTTATTTGCGTTATCGCCGTTTCGGTTGCAATGATGCTGCCGATGCTTTGCCTTTCGTTTTATAACCATCCTTCTGCTGACGATTTTTCATATTCGCTTGAAACGCACAAAATCTGGCAGTCAACTCATTCAGTTTTTGCGCTGATTGCAGAAGCTGCAAATACTTCTGCACGTTACTGGCACACGTGGCAGGGCTTGTATTCTTCAGCTTTTCTGCTTTCGCTGCAGCCGTCTCTTTTTGGTGAATCTTGGTATGCTCTGGCCGGAATCTTCATTATTTTGAGTTTATGTTGCTCGGCAGTCTTTTTCTGTTGGTATATTTTCCACAAAAAATTGGGATTCGGCAATCTTGAGGCTTTGTCTTTCGGTTTTTTGCTTTCTATGCTGAGTTTGCAATGGATGCCGTCTGCATTGCAGGGCATTTATTGGTTTAACGGTGCGGGCAACTACACGTTCTTTTTTGCCGTTCTTTTGTTGCTTGCAGTTGCCATAACAAGCATAAGCTCAGAAAAACTTGAAAAACTGAATGTCAAAGCCTGCGCCAAAATTGCGGCGGCATCAGTTATTGCTTTTATACTTTCAGGCGGCAACCATGTTACGGCGTTCATCGGTTTTATGATGATTTTAGGCTTTATTGCTTATGGCGTATGGAATAAGAGAAAAACTTATATTTTGGGCAATATCATTCCGTCAGCTTTTTCTGCCGCCGGGCTTATTATAAACTTTACTGCGCCGGGCACTAAAGCGCGCCAGTCTGCATTTCAGAAAAGCGGCTTTGTAAAGACAATCGTCATGTCAACATTCAGAGGCTTTGAAAACACAAGCGTGTGGCTCAACATTGCGATTCTGCTTTCTCTGCTGCTGATAATTCCGTTTTTTTGGCGCGGCGCTGAACGGCTTATAAAAGAGCGCGGCTACAAATTTGATAAGCCGCTTGTTGTGCTTATTGCCGGCGCGGCATGGCCGTGCCTTATGTTCTGCCCGCCGTTTTATGCAATGGGGCATGAAGGTGACGGAAGACTTTTGAACACAGTCTATTTTTCGATTGTGTTCATTCTGTTTCTTGAAACTTTCTATATTTGCGGCTGGCTAGTTTCAAAGACAAATCTTGATACAGCTGAACTTGCAAAAAAATTGAAGCCGAAATCAAGACTTGTTTCTGTTATCGGGCTGCTTTTTCTGTTTATGACTTTCTTCTGTGCTTGTGGCAGAACTTCTTATGGCTATCAAGCTGCACTTATGATTGCAAACGGCAGAGCTGCTCAATACGACAGAGAAGCTGATGCGCGCGTAAAAACCGCGGAGCAATCAGCCGGTCAGGATGTGATTTTCAGCCAATTCTCTGTAAAGCCGTCTCTGCTTTTCTTTGCAGATTTGGTTTCTGACCCGAATGAATGGCCGTGCAATGATTATGCAGAATACTACAATCTAAAAAGCGCATGCCTTTCAGAATAAGCGCAAATATTTCAGTTGAACAAGTTATTATTTATAGATATACTTGTGAAAAAATTTTTTTTGATATTGCTTTGGAGGGCTGATGCTTTTAGCAATTGATGTCGGCAACACAAATGTTGTAATCGCTTTGTTTCATGAAACCGAGCTTGTGCATGAATGGCGCATTAACAGCGACCCGAAACGCACGGCTGATGAATATATCTCAATTTTATTGTCTTTGTTCCGCGATGCAGGCTTGTCTCTTTCTGCAATAGATTCATCTGTTATGAGCACAGTTGTGCCGCAGCTTTTAGGACCTTTCATCAGGGTTGTGGAAAGACTTTCGGGCAAGAAACCGCTTGTCGTAAACGCTTCAATTTATGACAAGCTTCCGGTGAAAGTGCCGCAGACAGCCATACACGAAATCGGAACGGACTTGGTGTGCAACGCAGTTGAGGCGTATTTTCTCTGCAAAAAGTCTTGCATCGTCGTGGATTTTGGCACGGCGCTTACATTTACAGCTCTGGCAGCTGACGGACAGATTGAAGGCGTTGCAATTACGCCTGGTCTTGGCACAGCTGTTACTGCATTGTTCTCAAATACGGCGCAGCTGCCGTCTGTTCCGCTTGAAGCGCCGCCGTCAAGCCTCGGCACAAACACAATTCATTCGATTCAGGCCGGAATAGTGCTTGGCTACAAAGGCTTGGTTGAAGCCCTGATAGCCGATATGAAACGTGATATGCATAAGAAGAACGGTACGCCGGAATCAGAGATTCATGTTGTTGCTACCGGCGGCCTTAACAGCGTGCTAAAGCCGATTACTTCAGTTTTTCAGCATGTAGACAAACAGCTTACGCTCAAAGGCTTGCGGCGCATAGCAGAAATCTGCGGCGAATGCTGAGAAACAAAAAAGTGTTGCAAACAGCCGTTTTAGTATTGACTTAAACAGGCGAATTTGTAATAATAACAGACAAGTTTTCAATAAGGAGTGCCGTTGTGCCCTGCGGAAGAAAAAGAAAGAAGCAAAAGATTGCTACCCATAAGCGAAAGAAGAAGCTTAGACGGAACCGGCATAAGAGCAAGTAAGGTCAGTTCCTGAGTTTTCGGGCTAACGACCTTTATAATTGTGCCAATTGAGACCGCCGCTTTGGTTTTTAACCAGGTGCGGTCTTTTTTTTAGTCAAAAAGCCAATTTCAAAAGAGGAATCCAAAACGTTGCTTTCTCAGATAAAATCCCCTGAAGATATAAAGAATCTATCTACAAAAGAATTGAAGCAGCTTGCAGCAGAAATGCGCAGTGAAATCATTTCTGTTGTCGGAAAAAACGGAGGGCACTTAGCCAGCAACTTAGGTGTTGTGGAATTGACCATTGCGCTGCACCGTGTCTTCAACAGCCCGAAAGATGCTTTTATCTGGGATGTCGGGCATCAATGTTATCCGCACAAGCTTTTAACAGGAAGATACGATAGATTCGATACGCTGAGAAAAGCCGGAGGCATTTCTGGCTTTACAAAAATAGCAGAAAGCGAGCATGACTTTTTTGATTCAGGCCATTCATCAACTTCAATATCTTCAGCATTAGGTCTGCTTGTAGGCAGAGATTTGCTTAACATTGACGGTAAAGTTATAGCTGTTATCGGCGACGGAGCTCTGACAGGCGGCATGGCGTTTGAGGCACTTTCTCATGCAGGGCAGCTTGCCAAAAACCTTATAGTAATTCTTAACGACAACCAGATGTCTATAAGCGAGAACACAGGCTCGCTTTCAAAATATCTTTCAAGACTGACAATGACTTCACAGTATCAGTCTTTCAGACACCGCTTTGACCACATGGTAAAGCGTATTCCTTTTGTGAATAAGGCTTTAACTGATTTTGTCTTCCGCCTGAAGCGCGGCTTGAAGGGCATTATTTTCAGAAACAACCTGTTCGTTGATTTCGGCTTTGAATATGTCGGTCCGCTCAACGGCCACAGCATCGTTGAGCTTGAGACAGTCTTAAAGAGGGTTGCAAAAATTAACAGACCGGTCGTTGTTCATGTGGTTACGCAGAAAGGGCGCGGCTACAGCCCGGCTGAAAACGACCCGACTACTTTTCATGGTATAGGACCGTTCTGCATTTCTGACGGAACTGTGGAAAAATTCGATACTTTGAGCTTTACAGAAGCTTTTTCAAATACAATGGTCTCTCTCGGCGAAAAGCGCAAAGACGTGGCCGCCGTTACTGCCGCAATGATGAAAGGTTCAGGGCTTACAACTTTTGCGCACCGTTTCCCGGACAGATTTTTCGATGTGGGCATAGCAGAGCAGCATGCAGTAACTTTTGCCGGCGGCCTTGCACGCGCAGGCATACGCCCTGTCGTTGCAATTTACTCGACATTCGTGCAGCGTTCAATTGACCAGGTGATTCATGACGTGGCCTTGCAGAAAGCACCGATAATTCTTGCTCTTGACCGCGCCGGTGCAGTACCTGATGACGGCGAGACACATCAGGGAATTTTCGACATTTCGCTTTTCAGACCGATTCCGAACATGATTCTGATTGCGCCGGCTTCGGCAGTTGAGCTTAATTTGTCGCTTGAGTGGGCACTGACTCAAAATTTGCCAGTTGTTATAAGGTATCCGAAATCGTCTTGCCCGACAGAACAAGAAGCATTTGCTTTGCCGATGGAAGCAGGGCGCGGTGTAATGGTTTCAGAAGCTGACGGCGCGAAGCTTTTGTTTGTCTGCACTGGCGGCATTTTCCCGGAAGTGCTTGAAGCTTCAAGACAGCTTCTGCTTAAAGGCATAGCGAACAACATCTACAACCTGCGTTTTATTAAGCCGCTTAACCAGGAGCATTTTCTCAATATTGTCGCAGAATACGATGCAGTTGTATTCGTCGAAGACGGTGTACGCATTGGCGGCATAGGCGCATATCTTGAATCACTGATTCATGTTCACTTTCCAAAAATCCGTTCAAAAGTCTGCGGTTTTTCAGATAATTTCATACCGCAAGGAAAACGTTCGCAGATACTTGAAAGTGCAGGGCTTGCACCTTTTCAGCTTGCACTTGAAGCAGAGCTGCTTATTTCCAAATCAGCTGAAGTTTCAAAAGAAAGGGAAAAATCTTTATGATGGAGTATAAAGAAGCTGCTCCGCTTAAATTAAAAGACAGAACAATTAGTCCTAAAAACGGCATTTTCTTAATGGGAATCTTGAACGTAACGCCGGATTCTTTTTTTGCGGAAAGCAGGGCGGCAAATTTGGATGCGGCTTTGGAAAAAGCACTTGCCATGGTTGAAGACGGCGCAGACATAATCGACATCGGTGCAGAATCTACGCGCCCCGGCTCGCTTTATGTTTCAGAAGACGAAGAAATAAACAGACTCATTCCATTTTTAAAGCTTTTCCGAAAACATTCGGACTGCCCGGTTTCAATTGATACACGCAAATTTAATGTTTTCAAAAATGCTTTTGAAGAAGGTGCAGACATTTTAAACGACATTTCTGCACTCGAAGATTCGCCTGAACTTGCGACTTTCTGCGCTGAAAACAAACTTCCTGTAATATTAATGCATAAAAGAGAAAAACCTGATGTTATGATGCAGAAAGTGTGTTATAATGATGCAGTCAGCGAAATTTCGGCATATTTAAAAGAACGCGCAGACTTTGCAATAAAGAGCGGTATCGCCAAAGAAAAGATAATCTTAGATCCTGGCATTGGTTTTGCAAAAGATTTTGAAACGAACTGCAGAATCATAAAGCACACGTCTGATTTTAGTCTTGACGGCAGATTTCCTGTTCTTATCGGTGCATCAAGAAAGCAGTGTGTCGGTCAGCTGACAGGCAAACCGACAGAAGAAAGGCTTGCCGGTACTCTGGCAATACATCAGCTTGCAGTGCTGCACGGTGCTCAATATATAAGGGCACATGACGTGAAAGAAACCGCTGATATGCTGAAAACACTAAAAGGAATAGAGTGTGACATCATTTGATCAATGGGTACAGTTTTATTTAACATATTTCAGACCTGTTATTGATATACTTATTCTGACTTATATTCTCTATAAGATTTACGGAATAATCGAAAAAACACATGCAGTGCAGCTTCTTAAAGGTGCGCTGTTAGTTCTTTCTATATATGCAATTGCAAACGCATTGCAGCTTTCTATGCTGCTGTGGATTCTCAACATGCTCGCACCAGGTCTTCTTATTGGTGTTGCAATTATCTTTCAGCCTGAATTACGTAAGATCTTCTTAAAGCTTGGGCAGGTCAGACCTTTCACATACATGCAGAAAAACAAACATTCGCACATAGACCCTGTTCTTACTGCAGCAGAAGTTCTTTCAAGTCAGCGGCGCGGTATGCTTGTTGTTTTCATTAGACACACCGAGCTTAATGATATTGCAGAAACAGGTACAAGGGTAAATGCCGAATTGTCTTCAAGTCTGCTTATTACAATCTTTGGACACGACACACCTATGCATGACGGTGCAGTTCTTGTACAGGACGGTAAAGTTATTGCAGCAGGCTGCTTTCTGCCTCTTTCAGAACAGCAGAACATCAGAAAAACATTCGGTACAAGACACCGCGCCGCGCTCGGCATGAGCGAGCAGACAGACGCAGTAGTTCTTGTTGTTTCAGAGGAAAGCGGAGCTATAAGTCTTGCCTACGATTCAAAGCTTTACTATGACCTGCCTATGGATGTGTTATATTCAACCCTTGAAGCTGAATTAGACTTGAAATCAGAAACAAATTCTTCTAAGGATGAGCGTTATGAAAAAAATTCAGTTAATTGAAAAAGTAACGCATAACTGGCAGATTAAAATTGTCTGTCTTATAATCTCTGTTCTGCTGTATTTTAATTATCAGGGAAACATAATGGAAACGCGCATTTTTTCTGTGCCGCTTTCAGTTGTTTCTAACAGAGATTTAGTGCCGGCGCAAAAGACACCGAAAACAATCCGGATTGTTGTAAAAGCCTCAAAAGATATTATTGATACTTTGCAGACAGGCGATTTTTCAGCCTTTATTGACGCAGACCAGTATCTTCAGAAGGGAATTTATTCAATACCGATACAGATAAATCTTTCTCAAAGGGCACAGCTGTTTGAGCCGCTTCAGGTAGAACCAAAACCCAAAGTGATTACCATGCTGCTTGAGGAACGCACTGTAAGAGATATTCCTATAAAACCGATTTTTACAGGCGAAGTTGATGAAGGCTATGAAGTTACAGGATATTCATGCTCGCCAGACCAGATAACAATTACAGGTCCGAAAACTGCCGTTGAGAATTCAGCAGCAACATTATCGATTGTTCTGCCGCTTGCAAACAAGAATGCGCCTTTCACACAGACAACCCAGATAAAGCCGCTTATACCGAATGATCTTATAAATATTTCAGGCGCAAGTTCAGTTTATATGAATGTCAATATACTGCCAAAGCTGCTTACAAAGACATTTTCCGGTGTTACTGCAAATTTCGCGTCGCTGAATCCGTATTTTCAGGTAAAGCAGCTTTCAAATTTGTCAATTACGGTTTCTGGCGCACAGAATACACTGAAAAGCTACAAGCCGTCGCAATACACAGCACAAGTAGACTGTTCTTCAATTGAGACAGAAGGTGAATATTCGCTTCCAGTATCAATTCATTTACCAGATGGGCTTACGCTTGTTTCAATTTCCGCCGATTATATCAATATATCAGTTGAACCGGCTCCTGTAATTCTGCCTGAGGTTTCTGGTGCACAGTAGAGCTTATAAAAGAGAGGACTGAAATGTACAAAAAACACGTTATTGAATCTAAAACACTTCAATTAACTTATTTTTCAAAGCAGAAAATAACTTGTCCTGCATGTGGTGCAGAATTTCCACGCGAAGAACTGCTTTCAGGCAGCGGACGTCTTCTTGCAGGAGAATTGACTGATGAGCTGCGGAGAAACTACATACCTTCTCAAAAATACGGCCGTGTTTATCCGCTGGTTTATTCTATCGGTGTTTGTCCTCAATGTTTTCTTGCATTGTTCTGGAATGATTTTACCTCAATTGACAAGACATTGGCTGAACAGCTTTGTGAATCATCACAGGAACGTGTTGACACAGTAAAGACTGTTTTTCCTTATTTTGACTATACACGTAACAGAACGCTGATTGACGGTGCTGCCGCCAATTATCTTGCACTTTTGTGTTACGAAAAACTGCCGCCGGCAAAGTATTCAACAACAATGCGCCGCGCAATGCTTACAATAAGACTTGCATGGATGTCTAATGACCTTCACGAAGTCTGCCCTGACAGAAATTACGACTATATTGCTTCGGTTTTCTACCAGAAAGCAATGTTCTTTTATAATGAAGCTGTCCGCAAAGAATCAAACGGTGAAGAGCGCATAGGCAACATCGGTTCTTACGGCCCTGATTTGGATAAAAACTACGGCTTTGACGGCTGTGTTTATCTTACAGCACTGCTTTATTACAAATACGGACAGACTGACAACCAGGAAGCACGACTTAAATCGCTTGACGAGCATAAGCGCGCGCTTGCACGTATGTTCGGTTTGGGAAAATCTTCAAAGGCAAAACCTGGTCCGCTTCTTGAACACTCAAGAGACTTGTACGACAAGCTGACAGCAGAACTTAAAGCAGCAAATGCGCTCAACGAAGATGATGACGAATAAATGAGGAATATCCTTCTAATAATCTCATACGACGGCACTAATTTCTGCGGCTGGCAGAAGCAGGACGGGCAGAGGACAGTTCAAGGTGAAATTGAACTTGCCCTTGAAACTGTGCATAAATCAAAGATTGAACTTCATGGCTCAGGCAGAACAGATTCTGGCGTACATGCCGCCGCTCAGGCGGCAACATTTTTTTCCCCGATAGATTCAATTCCTGTAGAGAATTATCCGTTGGCGCTTAATTCTTATCTCCCAAAAGATATTCGTATTATGAATGCCGCAGAAGTTGATGAAGCTTTTCATGCGCGCTTTTCTGCAACAAAGCGGACATACAGATACTTTCTGTATTGTGGAAGCACACCGCCTGCACATGAGATGAACTATGTCTGGTGCATTCACCGAAAAATCGACATTGCACGCCTTAACAGAATGGCTTCTGTCTTGCATGGCGAAATTGACTGCGCTGCTTTTGCGGCAAGCGGAGACACAAGCAAGTCCACATTCAGATATATTGAGCATGCTGTCTTTTTTAACGAAGGCAACAAAATTGTCTTTGAGATTTGTGCAAATGCTTTTTTGTGGAAAATGGTGCGTTCAATTGTCGGCAGCCTGCTTTATTATGAAAAGCAGGGCATGGACAAAGAAGATTTTGCAGAAATAGTTTCTTCTTGTAATAGAAAACTGGCTGGTCCGACAGCACCGCCTGAAGGGCTTTTTTTGTGGAGTGTAGGCTTTGACGGCATAAGAAGAGGGCCGGGTGCACAAAAAGACGGCGGCTAAAGCAGAGAAACCGGGTCTACGTCAACTTCAACATAAACGCCCTGCGGCACTTTGTAAGAGCGCAAAAAAGCATTGCAGTGCTTTTGCAGAGGCGTAAGATATTCACCGCGGAGCAGAACCTGAAACCTGTAGTTTGATGAAATAAGCGAAAGCGCACATTCTGCAGGACCGAGTACCTCAATGCCGGATATATCTGACTGCAAAGACTGTGCCGCAAAAGCCGCCGCATTTTCCGCATCTTTCTGGTCTTTTGACCTGAACACAAGTCTTATAAGCCGCGAAAAAGGCGGAAAAAGCGAGAGTCTTCGCGTTTCAAGCTCTTCTTTATAAAAGCCCTCAAAGTCTGAACAGCAGGCTTTATAAATTGCGCTTCTTGCTGGATTCCATGTCTGAACAAGAACTTTACCGTCCGGAAAATAACGGCCGGCTCTGCCTGCAACCTGTACAATAAGCGAAAACGTCCTTTCTGCGGCGCGGAAGTCCGGCATGTGAAGAGCCGTATCAGCGTTAATAATGCCGACAAGCTTTACACCCGGAAAATTCAATCCTTTGGCTATCATCTGCGTACCGAGAAGAATGTCGGCTTCACCTTTTTTGAAAATATCAAGCTTTTCCTGAAGCTCGCCGCGCTGTGTAAGCGAATCTGTGTCAACTCTGATTGTCTTTAAATGCGGAAACTTTGCCGCGAGTTCTGTCTCAATAAATTCTGTGCCAAAACCCGAATAGCCGACATCTACAGAGCCGCATTCCGGGCAGACAGCCGGCGGCTGTTCGGTCCAGCCGCAATAATGGCAGCGTAGTCTGCCTTCCTTTTTGTGGAATGTCATCGGAACAGAGCAGTTTTTGCAGTAAAGTTCGTAGCCGCATGTCTTACATCTGAAAAAATGCGTGAAGCCGCGCCGGTTTAAGAACAAAATTGCCTGACGCTTTTCTTTGTATGTTTCGTTTATTTCTTTTTCCAGCTGAGGAGAAATACAGCCGTTAAGGTTTTCTTTAGACAAGTCTATAATCGAAATTTCCGGCATTGCACCGCCGGCAAGCCGTCTGGTCAAAACGTGTCTTGTAATTCTGCCGTCATTCATGAGAGCCCATGCTTCAGCAGAAGGTGTCGCGCTGCCCATAACAAGCGGAATCTTATCAGCAGAGCAGCGTTTCATTGCTACTTGCCTTGCGTGGTAACGCGGCGTTGTGCCTGACTTATAAGAGCCGTCATGCTCTTCATCGATTATAATTATGCCCAAATCCGGCACCGGTGCAAAAACTGCGCTGCGCGCCCCGACGACAACCCGCGCTTCTTTTGAGATAATCCGCCGCCATTCGCTTAATTTCTGGCTTGGTGTTAAGCCTGAATGTAAGACAGCAGCAGTCTTGCCGAACCGGCTTGTAACAGCTTCTACAACCTGCGCCGTCAGTGCAATTTCTGGAACAAGATAGATTACGCCTTTACCTTTTGAAAGCATGAATTCAGCACATTGAAGGAAAACTTCTGTTTTGCCCGAACCTGTGGAACCGTAAAGATAGTGCATGTAAGACTTTGCATTGTCCGCTGTTATTCCTCTTACGGCGCTCTGCTGTTCTTCTGAAAGTGTAAGCTTTTTGCTTTCAATGAAATCATCAATAAATGCATCGCCGGAAGCTTTTACTTCGCGTCTGCCTGACGGAAGCATTGCACTCAAAGCCTCACCATGGCTGCAAAGATAAAATTGGCTTACCCAGCGCGCAAGCTCCACAAAAGCGCTGTCAAAAATAGGCTCTTTATCAATTATGCGCCGTACTTCTTTTATTTTTGAAACATCAAAATCTAAACCATCCGGCAGACTGTCCATAACATTAATGACAAAAGCAGTTACTTTCTGCTGTCTTCCAAACGGAACTTCGGCGCGCATTCCGACAGAACAAATCTGTTCATCTTTCAGTTTATAAGTAAAAGACTGGTGCAGCGGAATGTTGAAAAGAACTTCAATCCATCTAGACATCAGTCAGAACCGCCGTTGAGATAGCTTGACTGATAATCAGGAACAATTTCAAGCAGCTTGTTTCTGAAAAGTTTCAGATCTTCCCATGCAGGTCGTTTCAAAGATTCATCTCTAAGCAGCGCACTCGGATGAAACGTTGCAAGCAGAGGAATTCCCTGATAATTGAAAAATTTGCCGTGAAGTTTTTTTATACCGGCTGTTGTGTCAAGAAGGTTGTGCAGGGCAGTATTGCCGACTGCAAGAATCATCTTAGGTTTTAGAACATCAATCTGTGCCTGAAGAAACTTAGCACAAGCCTGTGCTTCTTCAGGCAGCGGTGTTCTGTTTGCAGGCGGCCGGCATTTTACGATATTTGCAATAAAGCAGTTATCTTCCCTTGAAAGCTGAATAGCGGCAAGCATTTTATCCAATAACTGACCGGCCTTGCCGACAAAAGGTTCGCCGGTTCTGTCTTCGTCTGCACCGGGGCCTTCTCCGATTACAAGCACCACAGGCGGAATCTTGCCGATGCCGGGAACAGTGTTTGTTCTTGTCTTGCAGAGGACACAGCCGTCACATTGCGCAATATCTAAAGCGATTTTCTTTATTTCAGCGGCGGCATCTTTAGTAAGCTCAGAAACCTGTGCGGTAATTTCCGCATCATCTTTAAAGTCTGCCGGTGCAAAATCAGAAGAAACCCTGCCTGAAAAAAGGCAGTCTGCATTATTTAAGAGGCTGTATAAAAGAGATTTTTCCTGTGCTGTCAATTTTGCTCCTAACTAAGACTACAAAGATTCATTCTCATGCTTTTTTATTTCAACAGCCTTTTCGTAATATTTTACCAGTGTTGGTGTCAGCGCCTCAATAGACCATTGCTTTGACCATGCCATTGCTTCTTCAGCTTTGGCTTCGTAAAGTTTTTTGTCATTCAACAGAAGCTGAACCTTTGAAGTGAACTCGTCAACATCGTTTTTGACCATAAAGCCGCCGTTGTCTCCGCGCATAACATCAACAGTGCCCATTTCTCCGATTGCGACAACCGGAATACCGACTGTCATAGCTTCTATTGTTACAAGCCCCTGCGTTTCTGTAAGGCTAGGAAAAACAAAAAGCGATGACATCTTATAAAAATAGATTAAATCTTCACGTGCGGCATAGCCTGTAAAAGCTACAGAATCTTTTAAGCCGCGTTTTTCCGCAAGCTCTTTCAGTTCATCAAGATAAGGACCGCCGCCAACAAGAAGCAGGGCGGTGTGAGGATTTGTCTGCTTTACTTTTTCAAGCACATCGTACAAGAAGCTTAAGTTTTTCTCTTTGACAACACGGCCGACATAAAGAAGAATCTTTTTGTTAAAAAGGAAAGGATATTTCTTTAACAGAGCATTTCTAACACGCTTGTTCTGCGCTTTATTGAATTCAAGCAGCTCAGAAGGAATGCCTGTCGGCAGGAGCTCAGAATCGCGGTCTATGCCGTATTCATGAACAACCTTTGCAATGCGTTTTGTCGGGGCAATAATAAGAGAAGCTCTCTTGAGGTAAAACTTTACAATGTCCCTGCCCAATTTTTTTGTAGAAGCTTGCGGCAAGAAACTGATATAATTTGCAAGATAATCTTCCCATAAAGTATGAAAAGTAAAAACTATAGGCAGCTTTGCTTTTTTTGAATAAAGCGCACCAAGATAGCCGATTGTCCATTCTGAATTAATATGAATAACGTCCGGTTTAAAAGCCTTCATTGCATCTTTTAAGAAATGCCACTTATCAATGCGGACCATGCGGTCTTCTTTTGACCATATTATTCCAGTAGAAGGAATTCTGACAATTAAAAAAGGACTTTTACTGTCTTCGTTCTCTTCGTCAAAAAGAGCACTTTTCTGCTGTTCAGCAGAATATTCAAGACAAACTATACAAACTTTATGGCCAAGTTTTGTGAGTTCAGCAGCAAAAGATTTAACAGAGATTGCAACGCCATTGATTCTAGGAAAATAGGCGTCTGTAAACATGGCTATATTCATGCTTAAACTATAGCGCATAAGCACAAGCTTGTCGAGTAACACATAAAACAGTAAATTCTGCTCTTCTTATATACAGAAAAACTTCATTTTTTGAGAATCCTGTGTTATATTATATGACAATATGAAAAAGAAAATCGGTGTGTTCGCTAACGGCTGGAATAATCTTACAATTGTACAGGCTCTAAAAGGCATCCGTTCTGTTACAGACGAACTGAATATTGATATTTTTCTCTTTCTTAGTTTTGCCGTTTACGGACGTTCAGAAATACGCAATCAGGGTGATGATTCAATTTTTGACCTGCCGGACTATTCCGATTTAGACGGAGCAATTGTGTTTTCAAATATGCTCAATTCTGAACACGCTCCAATTCATATAGCGCAAAAAATCGTTGAAAACAATATTCCCGGTGTAAGCGTCGGCATTCCGTTTGAAGGTCTTTCTGTTGTAGGTATAGACAATTTTAAGGGAATGTACGAGATGGTTGACCATCTTGTAAAAGAGCATCATATAAAAAATCCTGCTTTTTTTGCCGGTGCAAAAACACACCCCGATTCTATCGAAAGGCTTGACGCAACAAGACAGGCTCTTGAATCAAACGGCATAGAGCTTAAACCGGAAAACATCTGCTATACAAACTGGGAATATCTTACAAGCATGGAATATGCCATGGAATTCTGCAGGCGCCCGAATCCGCCGGATGCATTTATCTGTGCCAATGACTATAATGCAATTGCGGCATGTATCGGTATTTCAAAGCTGGGCTATTCAGTGCCTAAAGACTTTATTGTTACAGGCTTTGATAAAATTCCATTTGCAGAAACTTTCTATCCTTCTATAACAACAGTTTATCAGGATTACGAGAAAATCGGCTATATTGCTGCATGGCAGCTTATGGAAAAAATCAATGAAAGTTCAACTTCTGATAAAGTTATTGTTTCTTCAAAATTTGTAAGAAACGAAAGCTGCGGCTGCAAAAAAGAGAAAGATGCCGAGGTTGTAAGACACGATTTCTGTATTTCAGCATATAAAAGAGAAATGGAAAGCCTGATTTCTCAGGGCAATGACACAAAAATGACGGCGGCTATTTTCAGCAGCTCTTCTTATGACAAATTAAAAGAGCAGTTTTTGACCTTTTATAAAGAAAACAAATCTTTTTCAAACAACGAGTTTTATATCTGCCTTGACTCAATGGCAAACAAATCTCTTATAACGTCATCTTCACTTATGCAGAATTTTTATTCTGATGACATGTACTGTATTGTAGCGAAGAAGGGCAATAAAACATGGTGTCCCGGTAACTTTAAGCGCAGAGATTTAATTCCCGGCTATAAAAAGAGCAATAAACCTGTAGTATATACACTAAGTTCAATTCATTATGATGATTCGCTTTTCGGCTATATTGTTATCAGCGATGCGATTGAGCAGATTAAAGACACAACACTTAATCATTATACAGGAATGATGAACTATAACTTTGAGCAGTTCAGAAAAAACTGTAAGCTTGAAGAAATGAACCGTACGCTGCTTAATATTTCAAATACAGACCAGCTTACCGGTTTGAATAACCGTTTCGGTATGGAGCAGAACGGCGTTAATCTTTTGACGGAAGCTCACAAACAGAAAAAGGCTTGTGCCGTTGTGTTTATCGATATAAACAGGATGAAGCACATAAACGACAACTTCGGACATCTTCAGGGCGATCTTGCAATCAGAACAGTTTCTTCTGCAATGCTCAGTACAATGCCTGATAACTGGCTCGGTATCCGTTACGGCGGCGACGAATTTATTGCGCTCGGTATTTGCGGTGATTCAAAATTTGTTGAAGAATACATTGAAAAAATAAAAGACAATCTTGAAAAGCAGGTTGCCTCAATGCATCTTGCGTATCCGCTTACAGCAAGCTGCGGCTATATTATGACAGATCCTGCATCATCTGCAACTTTGGAAGATTATATCAGCAAGGCGGACAGCATAATGTATGAGATTAAGCAGGAAATGCACCGTCAGGAAGCTGCACGATAACCGGTCTGTATTTCGCTTATTCTATGTACTTTTATATTACTTCATGCTATAATCTTTGAGCGGAGTTTTTGATGAAATTAAAAAAACTTGTTTTCCTTATTCTATTTGCATGTATTCCTGTTCTGGTTTTTTCTCAAGTCAGTGTTGATCCTTCAGACCCGATATATACAGATATATCTAACTGGGAAAATCTTGGCATCATTCACAATGTTCCGCCATTACGTCCTTATCCGCTGACTTTAATTACTTCTTTTTTGAATACTGTCATGCAGTGTGAATATGAAGACCAGGCTGCTAAAGCACGTATTCATTATGAGCGCATTTACGGAAAATCTGCTGATGTAGGTTTTGAAGTTTCTGATTATTACAAGCGCGGCAATAATAAAGTTGATAAAAATGGCAAAAACGGCAGTAAAGCAAAAGAAAACGAACTTGATGTTTATCTTCAGGCTGCCGGAGATGTTCAGGCTACAGATTTTTTGTCTGTCGGCGGTAAGATGAATATTCTTGTTACTACCGGTCTTGATAAGAATCCGCTTCCGACCTTTGAAAACAAGAAATATGACTCTGTAAATGACCCGACTAACTTGAAATTTGCAAAAGCCTTTCTTGACATGAACGTAACTGCCGGTATCGGTAATGAAAATCTCTATTTCCAGGGTGGAATTAGCCGCAATTCATTCGGTCCATTTTATGAAGACAGTGTTTCTTTGAATCCGCAGGGCTTTCATACAGGAAATGCCTCTCTTGTTATACGTCATAATAAATGGAATTATACTCAGGCGATGTTCATTTTGGGCGCAACAGATGATGTCGGCGGACACCTTTCGCCGAACAAATTCATGATGATGCACTCTTTTGATTATTCACCGTTCAAATGGCTCACTGTTTCATATTATGAAAATGTTGTCTACGGTAAGAGATTTGACCCGATTTATATGCTTCCTTTTGTTCCTTACATGGTTGCTCAGGGTATCGGCTCATTTAACGACAACGTACAGATGGGCATTGCGTTTAAAGTTAAGCCGCGCCCTGGTTTTGCCTGGCTGACAGACGTTTTTGTTGATGACCTTGCCATGAGCGACCTTGTAAAGCTTAAATGGAACACAAAATTCCGTTTTGGTGCTATGACCGGTTTTGTATACAGCCCGCTTAATTCTCCGTTTACAGAAGTTTCATTGAACTACACAATGATTACGCCTTATATGTATACGCATGAACAGTTTGCTGATAACGGCAATTCTGTCGGTTCTACAGATGCAAACTATCAGAACTATACAAACAACGGAAAATCAATGGGTTCAAACCTTCCTCCTAATTCAGATAGAATTTCATTCAAAATTAAAGCTAATCCGGCAGAGAACCTTTCGCTCTCATTCGGTGCAAACATGATCCGCCATTCAAATATAAATGAGCTTATTATTGAAAAGTCTCCGGAAGAAGCTATAAAGTATCTTGCTCTGCCGTCTCCGCCTGGAGCACTCAAAACAGACGGCAGTGTATTGAACCATCCGTACAGTGTGGGCGCATATCAGTATGCATGGAACCATTTCATGTTCCTGCAGTGCCCGACTTACATGTACACATGGCAGGCATCTTTAGATGCTGCATATACATTGCCTATGCAGCGTTTCGGCAGGATGACACTCAACGTAGGTTATACATTTGAATATATCAGAAACAATGGCGTTCAGAACGATATTCTGCCTTCCGGTGTATATGCCGCAGATCAGACAGGTCTTAATTTGGCTTACAGTAACTGGAAAGCAGCTTTGCATGATGATATAAACCATTATTTCAGAATTTCATTCAAATATCTGTATGGGCTCTAATAAAATGCCTGAAAGTGCTATTACTTATGAATTCAGCCGCTGCATGCAATGTTTCAGACCTATTAAGACATGCTACTGTAAATATATAGAGCCGTTTGACCCGGGTATAAAATTTGTGTTTCTTATGCACCCAAAAGAAGCTTTTAAGCAACGTACCGGAACAGGACGGCTTGCTCATCTTACGCTAAAAGATTCAGAAATTCTTATTGGAATTGATTTTACTGAAAACAAAAGACTGAACGCTCTTTTGAACGACTCAAACTATGTGCCTCTGCTTTTGTATCCCGGAGAAGACGCCTGGTCTGCGCAGACAGAAAGTGAAGGGCAGGCTCTGAAAGAAATGCTCGGCAGCAAAACACTGCTTGTAATTGTTGTCGACGCAACATGGTTTTTTGCTAAGAAAATCCTTAGGCTCAGCAATAATATCCGCCCGCTGCAGAAACTCTCTTTTAAAGCCGGGTACAAATCGCAGTTTCAGTTCAAGACACAGCCTGAAGAAGATTGCCTTTCTACAATTGAATCTTGCTATTATCTGATTAACGAACTTAAAAGTGCCGGTATCTGCAAAGATGTCTCTGCAGAACCTTTGATGAACATCTTTAAGAGAATGGTAGCATTTCAGCTTGAAAGTCAGAAAGAACGGGAACGCTCCGGCGAACCTGACAGGTACAAGCTTGCAGGCGGTATAAGGGCAAAAAAGGCAGCCGCCCGAAAAGCAAAGGCTGAAGCCGAAGCTGCTGCAAAATTCTCAAACAATTGCTTAGACTTATAGCTATTCTTCTGTGGCAGAAGCTTCCGAAGCAAAATGCTCTGCAACATAATCTCTTACAGCAAAACGCTTTATCTCACGTTTTTCGTATGCTTCGTTAAGCAGCTCTGAAACGTCGAGAGCCTCAAAAATTCTTGCCGCTTCTTCTACAGATGCACGCAGAACAGGATGCTTCGGCGAAAAGAGTACGCAGCAGTCTTCATATGGCAGAATAGATGTCTCATAAGTGCCGATTTCACAGGCTGTGTTGACGATTTCTTCCTTATCAAGACCGACAAGCGGACGAAGAAGCGGCAGCTCACACGCCGATTCAGTTACTTCAAGATTTTCAATAGTCTGGCTTGCAACTTGACCAAGGCTTTCGCCTGTTATAAGGCACTGAGCCTTTATACGGCGCGCAACCATACTGGCAACCTTCATCATACACATTCTTAGCATAAGTGTACTGAAATTCTCAGGCGCTTTTTCCTTTATTCGCATCTGCACATCTGTAAACGGAATTATGTTTATGTGCGTGTCAATTCCATAAGCTGAAATAATCTGCGCCAAATCTTCAACCTTTTTCTGGGCTTCAGCCGAAGTATACGGATATGCATGAAAATAAATGCACTCAACTTTCATGCCGCGCCGCATCATTCTGTAGCCTGCAACCGGTGAATCTATACCGCCGGAAAGCAGAAGAAGCCCTTTGCCGGAAACACCGACAGGCAGACCGCGCCGGCCTTTGTTTCTGTCGCAATATACAAAACAGCGTTCACGTACCTCTACACGGATAAAAGCATCCGGTTTATGCACGTCTACAGCCATGATGTTCTGCTCGAATACGTCTTCTGCACAGGCAACCGCTATTTCGTATGAGTTCATCGGAAAATTCTTTTCGGCGCGGCGGACATCAACTTTGAAAGTCTTTGCTCCCTCATCTCTTGCTTTTACAGCAACTTCCATGACAGCTTTTTTCATTGATTCAATGTCTTTCTCGCAGACAATAGCGCACGCCCAGCCTGTTATTCCTATAAGGTGGCTTAATGTGTATTCAATTGCCGGAACAGAACTTTCAGGTCCTTCAATATAAAGTCTGCCGGCTCTTAAAAGCACACGGGCTTTTATTGTCTCAAGATAAAGCTGTGCATTATTAACCAGTCTGTTTTCAAATTCTTTGAGATTGCTGCCTTTCAGTGTCAGTTCGCCTAATTTGGCTAAATAAGTTACATTCGGCATTGAATTCCCCCTTGATAAAATGCTGAGTTCGAATTATTATTATGACAGTTTTATAAATTTCGTAAAATAGTCAGACTCGATTTTATTATTTACGAGCATAACACCACATACTTTTTGTTTAAAAAACAGGAGTTCATAATGGCCATTGAAAGAACAATTCCATTGATGTTTAAAGCCAGGGTGCAAGCATGTCCAGACATTATTGCACAAGCCTCAAAAAATGAAAAGGGTGAATTTGAAAAGTTCACATACGCCCGTCTTTACAAGGATGTAATTCAGTTTGCAGCTGGCCTTAAAAAGCTCGGCATCAGAAGAGCTGACAATGTTGCATTTTTTTCAGACAACCGCCGGGAATGGCTTATTGCAGACCTTGCAATTCTTTCTTTGGGTGCAATCGACGTACCGCGCGGCAAAGACTCTATGGCGGCAGAACTTAGATTTATCACAAGTTTTGCAGGCTGTGTTTTCGGCATTTTTGAGAATTCGCGCCAGCTTGAAAAAATACTTGAAAAAGTTTCTGACGTTCCGCTTTTAAAAACTGCAATTGTAATTGATACACCTGAAGAAACTACGATACAAAAAGCAAAAGAAGCAGGAATTGAAGTTCGTTCTTTTGCAGAAATAATGAATCTCTGTCCGGACAGCTACGATAAAATGCAGGCGGACATTGAAAAAGAAATTGAACTTACAAAAACAGACGACGTTGCGACAATCATCTTTACATCAGGTACTACAGGCACACCAAAAGGTGTTATGCTTACACACGAGAATTATCTTGCACAGCTTGCAGTTGTTGATCAGGTTCTCTGTACAAAACCGGGCGATATGTGGCTTTCGGTACTGCCTGTTTGGCACAGCTTTGAGCGCAGCGTTCAGTATTTTGCGCTTTATCTTAA
>JAEEGH010004581.1_pt1 | contig 35361 bp, 28 predicted proteins | sample 9134181 | NCBI WGS metagenome assembly JAEEGH01 (sample SAMN16246544, study PRJNA631951) | gut metagenome | biome: gut microbiome; feature: rumen; material: DP-attached | host: Bos | place: Iran: Karaj | collected 2018-10
TTTTCACTCTCCTCCCCTCGTCCTACCTCTGATAGTATATGGAGGTAACTATCGGGTAACGATTGGGTATCTATTGGATATCGATAATGATAAGAATCAATCGAAGACGATTATTTTGCCAACTATAACCCTTTTTTGACCGCGCAAATACCGCGAGGTGGGGTCGTAAGAGTGTCTGCTTGCGGATATCGGAATGTTCGACCGTACACATCGAAATTGGCAAGCCTTTTGATTTGTGTGCTCCGGAAAAGCCCCAAAAGGGGCTGAAAGACCACAGGTAGGGGTAAAACCCCTGTTTCGTGTGTGAGGGAGAACCAAGCCCGGAAAGGGCGGCAGAGAAGATCCTGTCGTACCTTCGGCACTCCGTCGGAGGCGCGGAACATAGCAGGGGTTTCGCTTCGCTTCACCACCTGCCTGTGGTCTGTCGTCCCGTTGGGACTTTCTTTCTGTGTATCATCGAACTCACGTTAAATATCAAAAGACAAAGTGATAAAGATATTGAAAAAAAACAAGACATAATAGATAGTGTACTCTGTTCACACGGACAGAACTTGGAGCAAGCGACACTATACAATCCTATCACACGCTATCCCATCTTGCCCCCCGACTGAAAAACAAGTCTTTCGGGGGACATTTTCCTGCACAAACATTTGGAGAATTGAACATAAAGCATTATCTTTGCCCTGTCCATCTTGAGCATTTGGTCAACGAGTATAAACCATCGAAATGAAAAGCATCCTCTGTTTCCTGACATTATTGCTGGCAGTTCTTGCCCCCATGCGAGCCAATCCCATTGACTCGTTGGAGGCGCGTCTGCGAAAGAATCAGCAGGTACAGGAGAAGATTTACATACATACGGACAACCGCAGTTATTTCCTGGGCGATACGTTGTGGTACAAGGCATACGTCTTGCGTGCCGATGACTTGAGGCCGACGGACATGAGCAAGATACTTTATGTGGAACTGCTTACGCCAGATGGTTATCTGGTAGAACGACAGCGAGTTGTCATAGACCATGAGACTCAGTCGCATGGTCAGTTTGCTTTGCCCGATTCACTCTATTCAGGGTATTACGAATTGCGTGCCTATACCCGTTGGCAATTGAATTTCAATGTGACGGAGCGGGAACATAGGGCAGAGGAGGATATGTTGTTCTACAACTCCAAGAAGGCCAAGGACTATTTCCGAGATTATGAAGGATTGTATAGTCGGGTGTTTCCTATTTATGAACGTCCGCAAGAACCTGGAAACTACACGGTAAAGCAGATTAAATCACGTCCGAAGCGTCAGAAATTTGTTCCTGAGCCGAATGTCACTGTTTCCTTTTTTCCGGAAGGTGGAACTATCGTTCAAGGTTTGCCTTGTCGTGTGGCCTATGAAATACTGGACGAGAATGGTTGCCCTTTAGATGTTCCGATGACCTTGCCTAATGGAAAAAAGGTCGAACCTATGGTTGAGGGGAGGGGTGTTTTTACCTTGATGCCCAAGGATACGAGTGTCCTTTATGTCTCGTTGACCAATAGACAAAAAGAGTATGTTTTCCAATTGCCTGCCATTTCTCCCAAGGGTATATCTGTTCGCTATTTGCCCGAGAAAGAAAAGTTGCAGATTTCGGAAAAGAATGTGGCGGCGGGTGCCGTGAGTGTGTTTTGTCGAGGCAAGTTGGTCTATTTCAGTCGTCAGACAGAAACTGTAGATTGCCGCCAGTTCCCGACGGGTGTCAATGAAATTACGGTATATGATGTTGAGGGTGCGCCTTTGGCGACGCGCCAGATATTTGTTAATCATCGGGATTTGGGTGTAAAAGTCAAGCCGCGATTACTATCTGCAGAGGGGCATCCAAGTAGTCAGGCATCTGCTTATGAATCTATGAAGTTGAAAGCGGAACTTCATGATAACAAGTTGCATACCATGAGCATATCCGTGCGAGTCGGTAACTATGATGAGTTGACCTATGACGACGGAAATCTGCAAACTGACCTGCTTTTGGCTGGAGATTTGAGAGGTTTTGTCAGTCATCCTGACTATTACTTTGAGGGGGACGACAAGAAACGCAGAGCAAGACTTGACTTGCTGTTGATGATACAAGGTTGGCGTAAATACAAGCAGGAGGAGAAAATACGCTACCAACCAGAAAAAAGCTTGCGTTTGGAAGGACAAGTTTTTCCCCTTACACCTTGCCTGGCAGAGTCTATCTGTGAACTGGTGGAAAAGAACTCTCTGGATGCTAGGAATCCCTGTTTCAAGGGTGTTGTACGAACTGATTGGTCCCCTCTGCCAGAAGACAATAAAGGGGGTGAGGAGACGGTCGCCTTGGCCGATGACAGTTTGCATAGGCAACAGTTGCTGGTAGAAGCAGAGTTGTGCAAAGGCGACGACATATTGAATCTGGTTGCCGTGACTGATTCTTCGGGATATTTTTCTTTCTATGTGCCTCCTTTCTATGGCAAGGCATTCCTCTTCATGACAGCATACCAGCGGAAAGACTCCGTGGCACGATGTCTCTCATCCAAGTTGGATAAGTATAAGTTCAACCTTTCTGCTAGTCCTTATTACCAGATTGCCCGAGAAACGTTCTATCCGAAATTCTGCTCACCCTATTCGTGGTTCCAGACTCATGCTAAAGAAGAGGTGTTTTCCGATAAAGGGGAAGATGAAGATTCTGTGTCGGGAGCCCATTTGCTTGAAAATGTCATAGTTCAGTCTAAACAAAAACTTCACCATCATTTTAGTTATGTAACACCCGCTTTTACACTCGATTACAGCCAGGTAGTAAACGAGGTTATTGATTGTGGCTTATTGGTCGGGGCAGTACAACCGTTGTTTCTATGGGACAGAATATCTCACTATTTATTTGGCAATATGAACAAGCCAAATGAACAGATTGGGGCAATGGCAAGTGTCAATGGACATTATTTTTGGAAATCCAATCGTAAACCTAGGGTGGGTTCAGATGATAGAGTAGGAGAATTGATGAGTGCACGTCAGTTGCAGCGTCATTTGGATTCTCGTTTTATCCGTAAAGTCCGTGTCTATACCGATTATGATATGCGGCTTGGTATCGGCAAGGATAGAACAGGATTGTCACCAGATGTCTATTATGATGTAGAGTCCGAACCAGAAGGAAAACGGAATATCACCAGACGTGACCGCTGTCTGCTGGTAGACGGTTTCGCCTATCCCGAACAGTTCTATCATCGCGATTACTCGGGTCAGACTCCTCGCGATTCAAGTGACTATCGTCGAACACTTTATTGGAATCCGAACGCCCGTGTTGATGCGGATGGTAAGTTGCAAGTGAAGTTTTATAATGGAGCACGACCTGCCTATCTTCGAGTCTCGATGTGTGGCATATCGGAGGAAGGCAAAATTTACTATACGGAGGAGTAGAAGAGTAGTAACATTAATACAGGTTGGGATACTCATTTTGGACAGGGCGGTACATGGCCTGTAGAACTAAACAATGTTAGTACTACAGTTTTGACGAATTTTTCATCTAGTGTTTTCAAACTATCTTGCCACTTGACGGACTAAACATCTGTCAGGTGGCAATTTCCTAATCAAACATTTGGAGAATAGAGCAAGGAGGGTGTTGTATTGGAGCTGTGATTTGGCAAGCCTTTTGATTTATGTGCTCCGGAAAAGCCCCGAAAGGGGCTGAAAGACCACAGGCAGGGGTAAAACCCCTGTTTCGTGTGTGAGGGAGAACCAAGCCCGGAAAGGGCGGCAGAGACGATTCTGTCGTACCTTCGGCACTCCGTCGGAGGCGCGGAACATAGCAGGGGTTTCGCTTCGCTTCACCACCTGCCTGTGGTCTGTCGTCCCGTTGGGACTGTCTTTCTGTGTATCATCGAACTCACGTTAATTAGAAAGATTTAAGAATGAGTCCCGTTTAACGTGGTTGATGTTGGCATTTTCCAACGAGGACGTTTGCCTGTGAGCCATAGAAGGTATCATGATATTGGCCAAAAAAGTGCTGAATTTTGCCCACAACTCGCATTTTTATCGAGATATGGGCAAAGTATTGGGTGTAAAGGTCGCCCATAACTCGCATTTTTGTTGAGATATGGGCAAAGTATGAAGCGTAAAGGTTGCCCATAACTCACTTTTTTGTTGAGATATGGGCAAAGTATTGGGTGTAAAGATTGCCCACAACTCGCATTTTTATCGAGATATGGGCAAAGTATTGGGTGTAAAGGTTGCCTACAACTCGCATTTCTTCTATTGATTATTGAGCAAACAGAAAATTCTTGTAATTCTTCCAATTCTTGAGAGAAAAATATTCTCTATTTCTTGATTCGTGCCTTGAGAAATGACAAATGGGGGCTATTTTTGGCGGAAACAATAATAAATATACATTTTATTTGGCATTCTTGTTTTTTGTGATTATATTTGCGCCCGTAAAATAATTTCAAAAATAACCTATAATAATTGACTATGAAGAAATTTTTACTATCTATCATGACAGCCGTTGCTGCGCTCACTACGAGTTATGCAACAACCCCGCTGAATGCAGTTGATTTGGATTTTTCTAATTCCGATAATTGGAAAAAAGCAGATGGCTCGGCCGTACCAACAAAGAAAGAAGATGGTTTCGGTAATACAGAATCTGTTATCAACAATGGTTCTTATTCAATTACCGTTTTGGCAACTGAGAAAGCGTACTTTTTAACAAGCGGCGGTGCAACCGTATTCCTGATTGGCCAAAAGGATTCGTATATTAAATTGCCAGTTTTCGATTTTCAGGTAGGTACCATCGAGGTCTTTTATAGTGCCAATGTTGCTGCCGCCCAGATTGATTTTGCAGGTGGCAGTACAGAATTTGGACAAACCACCACTGCCGTTAAGGGTGGTTCTACGGTTTTCACTGTGCCAGCTGCTTTGTCGGAGATTGGTACTCAGTACACTCTGAAAATCAAGAATGCCAAGAATCTCCAAATCGCTAAGATTGAAATTAAAGAGTATGCCGCACCCGAAGTGAATGCACCTGTTATCTCTCCTGCTGGAGGCGTGTTTGCGAAGGCACAGACGGTGACCATTACGGGTGATGAGGGTTGCGCCTTCTATTATACGTTGGACGGCACCGACCCAAGCGATGCTTCGACCGCTTATGCAGGACCATTCGAGGTATCTAAGTCCACCGTGGTCAAGGCCATTGCCTATAATGAGGAGGATTGTGGCAGTGCCATCACAACTGCCGAGTTCCATATCGCTTATGCCTATTACGACTTCTTGAAAGATCAGCAGGGTTGGACCATCGACAACAAGAACGTGCCCGATGGCAAGCAGGTGTGGAACCTTGATGCTAAATACGGCATGAAGGCTACCGGCTATTGGGATAAGGTTGCCCATGCTACAGAGTCTTGGTTGGTTTCTCCTGCCATCAGTCTCGCTGAGGCTACTAATCCAGTTGTGACCATTGCCCATGCTTCGGGCAACTACAGCAATGCTTCGGTGTCCGATTATGTCTCTGTCCTCGTCTCGGCCGACGGAGGTGAATGGACGGCACTCAACATCACCAATTGGCCTACTTCCTGGACCTACGTCAACAGTGTGGTTGACCTCAAGTCGTATGTCGGCAAGAGCATCCAGTTGGCTATCCGTTACACCAGCACCGACCAGTTGGCCGGTACTTACGAGACCAACATGATTGAGGTGGCCGAGGGTCAGACCGTTGAATATAAGCATATTGCCAATACGCAGGACAAGCCTTACACGACCGCCGAGGCCAAGGCCCTTGTCGATGATCCGCTCTCTATCCTCACCGAGACCGTCTATGTGAAGGGCATCGTAAGCAAGATTGATGATTTGACGGAAGATGGCGCGCTGACCTACTGGTTGGACAACGATTCGTTCGAGGTATATCAGGGCCTCGGTCTGGAGGGAGCTAAGTTCCAGGACAAGAACGGTGTGCACAAGGGCGATACCGTCGTCGTCAAGGGTACGATTACGCTCTATAAGGAGGTTTATGAGTTCGCCGCTGGCAACGAGTTGGTTGAGGTGAAGAAGAACAAGGATGCCGTGGATATCAAGGATCCAAGCAATACTCCTGTGACCGCTTACACCATCGCTGAGTGCATTCAGATGATCAATGAGGGTACCGACGTATGGGATTTGGATAAGCCTGTCTATGTGAAGGGTATTGTGATGGCCAAGACTCCATCTTACGCATCCAGCAAGAAGGCCATTACCTTCTGGATACATGATTCTGCTACGGCTACCGACTCTTTGGAGGTATATCAGGCTCGCGGTTTGGAGAATACGGATATCGCAGACAAGGCCGCTGGCGAGGCTTATGTCAAGGCCGGAGACGAGGTCATCGTCTATGACAAGATTTATCTCTATACGAGCAGCACCAAGAGCCTCTACGAGACCAGAGGCACTGGATACATCTATTCTCGCAACGGTGTCGTCTCGGCACTGGAGACTTTGAAGGAGGACGAGAATACCTCTGCAGAGATTTACAACATCTTGGGTCAGAAGGTAGAAACTATGGATGCCAAGGGAATCTATTTTGTCAATGGAAAGAAAGTCATTGTTCGCTAATTGCACGAAAAATATACTTTGGGTGGCACTGCTCGGTGTCGCCCAAAGTCTCTTTGCCGGTGTGCCTGCGGGTTACTACAGCCGCATCGATGGCGAGAAGCAAGCCGACTTGAAAGCGGCTGTCAAGGCTTGTATCAACGACGGCAAGAAGACGTTCAGTTACAAGGCCTTATGGACGATTTATCCTTATACAGATTTCGTCATCGGAGATGAGAAGAAGGTCTTTGACTACTACAGTCTGGAGACATTCTATTTCACGTACAAGGATGGAACACCGACGGGATCGGTTGTGAGTGGCATGAACAAGGAGCATGCCTGTCCGCAGTCGTGGTGGGGCAAGGGGTCGAAGAGCAATTGCTACTCGGACCTCTTCAATGTGATGCCTTCCGAAACAAGCGCCAACTCTTCGAAGAGCAATTATCCTGTCGGTATTGTCGATACGGACCAAAAGCATTTTGATAATGGTCGGATCAAGACGGGTAAATCGGCAACTGGCAATTTCTCTGGAAGTGTCTTCGAACCTGCCGATGAACACAAAGGTGACTTCGCGCGTATATATTTTTATGTAGCCACGATGTACGATCAGACCAATTGGCAGACCAACAACACGGCTTTCAAGAAGGAGGCATATCCGACAATCAAGTCGAATTTCATTCAGTTGTTGCTCCAGTGGCACCGACAGGACCCCGTCAGCGAGTGGGAAATCGTCCGCAATGAGCGCGTCTATGGTCAGCAGAATAACCGCAATCCTTATATCGATTACCCGCAGTTGGCTGAATATATCTGGGGTGACAGCACCGAATACAGTTTCGATTTGGCCAGTGCCAAGGTGAACGGCTATGGTGGTTTCGTTGGCCCAAACCCAGATCCGGACCCCAATCCCGATCCTGACACCGACCCCGACCCTAATCCGGATCCAGACCCCCTTCCAGACCCGATTCCTGGCGATACACTCTTCGTCGAGGACTTCGACGACGTGACGGAGGGCTCTATCGGTTCCAACAATGCACCTTGGAGCGGCAACGACAATTTTGCATCGGTCAAGACTATCTATCAGGCCGGCGAAGTAGTGCGTTTGGGTTCAAGTTCCAAGGCGGGGAGTTTGACTACCTACGAGTTGGAAGTAAATAGTGGTCAGGATATTGTTGTCGGCTTCGATGTCAAGGGTTGGACTACCATCGAAGGTAAGTTGCTTGTCTCGTTGGGTGACAAGACAGAAACGGTGACTTATTCAGCCACGAGGGACAAGGATTTTGAGACAATCAAGGTTGTCTTCCAGAAAGTAAAGGCTCGTCCTGTTTTGAAGTTCGAGACCTCGACGAAGCGTTGCTTCTTGGACAATATCGTTGTCTATGTGTCTGACACTTCGGGCATAGAGAGTCTTGAAGCAGAGTCGGTTGATGCCGTTGCCGTCGATTTGCAAGGTCGTCCATGTCCTTCCTCCCGTCGCGGTCTTCAAGTTCGATCAGGAAAGATTGTTCTACAAAAGTAAAATGTATTTAATCTCCCGGCTCTCCTGTTTGTCGGTATGTTCTAAAAATGTCATGTTGAGCGAAGCGAAACATCTCTGTATTGACTTTAAATGCGAATAGGGATTCTTCGCGATGTTAGTTCCACTGACATTTTCTCGCTTCAGCAAAAAAGTAAACTTTTTGCATTCAGCTTATCGAAAACGTTCAGAATGACAATGAATAGAAGTCCCCTGTAACATGAAGTGAAGTCTTTCTTATAGAGAGTTTTTGTCGATTGTTGCAAATTATATGATCTCTCTCCCTTAGAGGGAGGGTCGGGGAGAGTCCTTGGGGAGAACAGAATATTCCACATTAACCATTTAAATCCTATTAACTATGTTTAAGAAAACTATCCTCTGCCTTATGGCAGGTTCCATCCTTGTGATGGGTCTCGGGTCTTGCTCTTCCATGAGCAACACAGCAAAGGGTTCTTTGATCGGTTCGGGTGCCGGTGCCGCTCTTGGTGCTGGTGTCGGTGCTTTGATTGGTAAGAATGCCAAGGGTACTATCATCGGTGCTGCTGTTGGTACCGCAGTCGGTGCTACCACAGGTGCTATCATCGGCAAACAGATGGACAAGAAAGCTGCTGCCCTGAAGGCTGCCATGGCAGAACAGGCCAGCGTCGAGACTGTCGAAGACTCTCAGGGTCTCACCGCTATCAAGGTGACTTTTGATGCCGACATGAGCTTCGCCAAGAACTCTTCTACGCTGTCGGCCAGTGCCAAGACTGCTCTCCAGAAGTTCGCTCAGAACATGACCACGGAGGATATGGTCAACACCGCCATCGTCGTCAAGGGTCATACCGATTCATCGGGCGGCGACAAGATCAACCAGCCTCTCTCAGAGAAGCGCGCTAAGGCTGTCGGTGACATCCTCCGCAGCAACAACGTCAACGCTTCTCGTGTCACCGAGCGTGGTCTCGCTTCCAGCGAACCAAAGACCGACAACGCTGCCGACGCTGCAAACCGTCGTGTTGAGGTTTATGTCCTCGCTACCGACGCTATGGTTAAGCAGTATCAGAATCAGTAATAAATAACAATCCCTCCCTTTGTCCATTCATGAAGGGAGGGATTGTTGCGTATTGTTGAGGTGAATCAAGTAAAGCGTGCAGGTTTGAAAGACGATAGGCAAGGAGGTGTTGAAAACCACGACGGTTGGAGAACGTTCTGTCTTACCTTCGGACAGGGGTTGCGCTTTGCTTACCCCTGCCTGTGGTCTGTAGTCCCTTCGGGACATCCTTCATTGGCGGCAAGTCATCGTGGTGGGATTTTCTCTATGTTAGATTTTTGTCAGTGGTTGCTTCGGGATGTTCTTCGATTGATTCGTTGAATAAGTCGATTCTAGCGACTATTTGCTTGTGGATGTAGGACTCAGAATGACTGTCGGTTTCCGGGGTCAAACACCCCGAAGGGGTAGAAAGACCACAGGCAGGGGGACAACCCCTGCTATTGACGAGCAAAAAGGCCAAAGCCCCGACGGGGCGGCAGAAGTTCTGTCGTACCTTCGGCACTCTGTTGCCCGCGAATCATCGGAACAGGGGTTGCGCTTTGCTTACCCCTGCCTGTGGTCTGTAGTCCCTTCGGGACATCCTCCATTGGCGGCAAATTGATTTTTTTTCTTGATATTTCTATTTTAATTGACTGATTAATAATTAAATATGATATGGCAAGTGCATTGGTTAAAATAGATGTGCATTTGATATTCCACGTCAAGAGTACAGGTGTAAAAATGCGGAAGGAAGACCTCGAACGCATTTTTACATATATTGGCGGCGTTATCAAAGGCGTTGATGGCATACCTATTGAGGTGGGAGGAATGACAGACCATGTTCATATCCTTACATCGTTGCCGAAGTCGATGTCGCTTGTCGATTTTGTCCGTATCGTCAAAGGGGATAGCAGCAAATGGATGAAGTCGATTGACCCGCATTACACTGCTTTTGCATGGCAAGAGGGATATGGTGCTTTTTCTGTCAGTTCTTCTCTTATTGATAAGACGGTGGCGTATATCCGCGGTCAGGCCGAGCATCACAGAAAACGGACGTTCCGCGAGGAATATAAGTTGTTTTTAGAGGCATACGGCATTGAATATGACGAGCGGTTTGCGTTTGACGATTAAGATGTTTTGTTTGTTAAGTCTGTCGTACCTTCGGCACTCTATTACCTTCGAATCATCGGAACAGGGGTTGCGCTGCGCTTACCCCTGCCTGTGGTCTGTAGTCCCTTCGGGACATCCATCATTGGCGGCGAGTTATTGTGGCAAGATATATGTTTTATTTATTACACTTGCTAAAGGTATTCTCGGGACATTCTTCGATGGCTGCAAACTGATTGTTGATTATGGCAACTACTTGCTTGTCGGGATTGAAACACCCCGAAGGGGTAGAAAGACCACAGGCAGGGGTACAACCCCTGCTATTGACGAGCAGAAAGACCAAAGCCCCGACGGGGCGGCAGAAGTTTTACCGAGTTAATGGAATGGTTGTTGTTTATTAATTATGAGAAAGATAGAAGTTGTATCTCTGGCGTTGGTTGCTTCTGCGATCGTTGTGCTGGTGTTGGCATTGCAAATGGAGTACGGTAGTGCCCGAAAATGGTTGACGTTGTTGTCTTTCGGATTGTTGGTGTTGGCCGTGGATCCACGACGCCCCTTGCAACTGTGGCGGAAGAAGGAAGTTGTTGAAGAGCAAGAAGAACAGGAGGAATGTGTTATAGGTCCTATTTGGTTGAGTTCGGAGGTGTCTGTGAGTAGAATAACCCACCGAGAGATGTGGCTGGGAGTACAGGACGTATATTTGAAATTCCTTGATATAGAGTCGGATGACTATTACTACATGCACTTTGCCGAAGGAAAAGCGGTAGAAACCTATGTCGGGGGAGAGGACTATTTGGAAAAGCAGGATTCTGATTGGCTTTTTGAGGGGTATGAGACCCTTGAAGAATTACTGCAATGTGCTGATAATGATGAAATCGAAGACCTCTGTATCATTTGCGTCGATGATTTTGCCGTAGTGCAGAATATCTATCAAAAACAACAGGCCCTGTTCGCTCAGCAGAAAAAATTAGAACCAATTCAAGTTGAACCTGTCAACCGAGTTGGTAAAGTGGTTGCTTATCTGCTTGTTGTGTCAGTTGTTATATGCATCGGTTGGAAAGTGGTGACCCTGTTGTGCAACTGAAAGAAATTCCAGTCAATGCGTATTATATAAGGATACTAATACAAGCATTCGTGTTGTTTGATAATTGTCTTGCGGGGTGGCAAGACTCCTTGCTGGTGTTAAGAAAGAGAAGATACAGAAGGAAAGTCAGACAAACAAAATGGATGGCTAACATCAATAAAACCACTGCTTTGAAGAAAAATTGAATTGAAAATTTGGAATTATAAAGAAAAAAATGTAACTTTGCGCGCAAAATTTTGTATAGTTAGGTAATTCGCTCAGATATGAAATTCGCAGAATATAATCAGTTTAATCTTTCGGACATCAACAAAGAGGTCCTGAAGAAATGGGATGAGAACCAAGTGTTCGAGAAGTCGATGACCACACGAGAGGGTCATCCATCGTTTGTGTTCTATGAAGGCCCTCCGTCGGCCAACGGTATGCCAGGCATTCACCATGTCATGGCACGTTCCATCAAGGATATATTCTGCCGCTTCAAGACCATGAAGGGTTATCAGGTGAAGCGTAAGGCCGGTTGGGATACCCACGGTCTGCCTGTAGAGTTGGGCGTAGAGAAGGCGCTCGGCATCACCAAGGAGGATATCGGTACCAAGATCTCGGTCGATGACTACAATGCCACCTGTCGCAAGGAGGTCATGAAGTACACCAAGGAGTGGACCGACTTGACTCACAAGATGGGTTACTGGGTTGATCTTGAAAATCCTTACATCACCTACGACAACCGTTACATCGAGACCCTCTGGTGGATGCTCAAGCAACTCTACAACAAGGGCTTGCTCTATAAGGGTTACACCATTCAGCCCTATTCTCCTGCTGCAGGTACGGGCCTGTCAAGTCACGAGCTCAACCAGCCAGGTTGCTACCGAGACGTGAAGGACACCACCGTGACCGGTATCTTCGAGGTTAAGGATGTCAACGATGCCCGCCTCAAGGCATTGGCACCCAACGGAGAACTGACCGAGTGGGGGAAGTTGGCTTTCGTGGCATGGACTACTACCCCTTGGACCTTGCCTTCAAACACCGCCCTTTGCGTTGGTCCAAACATCGACTACGTAGCTGTGCAGACCTTCAACCCATACAATGGCGAGAAGTTGACCGTTATCTTGGCAGAGGCTCGTTTGAAGGCCTATTGCGCCGGCGATGAGTACAAGACATTGGCCGAGATGGAGGCGCTCGACATCAACAAGGTGGATGGCAAGAAGTTGCCTTACCGCATCGTGGCACGTTGCAAGGGTACCGACTTGGTCGGCGTAGCCTACAAGCAGCTGATGCCTTGGGTAAAGCCTTGCGAGAAGGTTTCCGATCTCAGCGCTCCCTTTATTATTAAGTACGCGCAGGAGCATCCTGATAAGGTCTTCGAATTCGGACAGGATAAGTTTGTTGAGATTGAGGAGATGGCCTTCCGCGTCATCCCAGGCGACTATGTTACTACCGAGGATGGTACCGGTATCGTACACATCGCACCTACTTTCGGTGCCGACGATGCCAAGGTAGCAAAGGCTGCCGATGTGCCAGGGCTCTATATGATCAACCAGTTGGGCGAGACCCGTCCTATGGTCGATATGACTGGTAAGTACTATGTGGAGAGCGAGTTGGCTGCTCCATTCGTGGAGAAGTGCATCGATAAGGCCGCTTACGCCGTCCATGCAGGTCAGTTCGTCAAGAATGCGTACGCTCCAGAGTTCAACCAAGGTGGTAAGTACGACGCCGAGGCGGCTGCCAAGGCCGACGACTTGAACATCAAGATCTGCTTGGAGATGAAGGCTGCCAGCCAGGCATTCAAGATTGAGAAGCACGTGCACAACTATCCACATTGCTGGCGTACCGACAAGCCCGTTCTCTACTATCCATTGGATAGCTGGTTCATCCGCTCTACCGCTTGTCGCGAGCGCATGATTGAACTCAATAAGACCATCAACTGGAAGCCCAAGTCAACCGGTACCGGCCGCTTCGGTATGTGGCTTGAGAACCTGAACGACTGGAACCTCTCCCGTTCACGTTATTGGGGTACTCCATTGCCAATTTGGCGCAACCGCGACACCCGCGAGGAGATGTGCATCGGCAGTGTCGAAGAACTCTACAACGAAATTGAGAAGGCCGTGGCAGCTGGTTTCATGAAGAGCAACCCATACAAGGAGAAGGGCTTCGTGCCAGGTTTGATGGACAAGGCCAACTACGATAAGATCGACCTGCACCGTCCATACGTGGACGACATCATCCTCGTCTCTCCATCGGGCAAACCGATGAAGCGAGAGCTCGACCTGATTGATGTTTGGTTCGACAGCGGTGCCATGCCATACGCTCAGATTCACTATCCATTTGAGAACAAAGAGGCGTTCGACAACCGCACCATCTATCCTGCCGACTTCATCGCCGAGGGCGTTGACCAGACCCGTGGTTGGTTCTTCACCCTCCATGCACTGGGTACCATGATCTTCGACAGCGTCGCCTACAAGGCTGTTGTCTCGAATGGTCTGGTATTGGCCAAGGATGGTCAGAAGATGTCTAAGCGTCTGGGCAATGCCGTTGACCCATTCGGCGCTATCGAGAAATATGGTTCCGACCCATTGCGCTGGTACATGATTACCAACGCTTCGCCTTGGGACAACTTGAAGTTCGACCCAGAAGGCGTGAGTGAGGTGAGCCGCAAGTTCTTCGGCACCCTCTTCAATACTTACAAGCTCTTCGCCCTCTATGCCAACATCGATGGCTTCACCGGTCAGGAGGCAGAAGTAGCATTGGAGAAGCGTCCAGAGATTGACCGCTGGATTCTTTCTTCGCTCTCTACCCTCATCACCGAGGTCGAGAAGAACTACGAGACCTACGAACCTACTCAGGCTGGTCGTCTCATCGAGACCTTCGTCTGCGACAACCTCTCTAACTGGTACGTGCGCCTGAACCGCAAGCGTTACTGGGGTGGCGAGATGAACGAGGACAAGCTGGCTGCTTACCAGACCCTTTATACCTGTCTGGAGACCGTGGCTAAGTTGATGGCACCAATAGCTCCATTCTATGCCGACAAGTTGTTCGGCGACTTGAATGCCGTGAGTGGTCGCGACAAGAACGTGAGCGTCCACTTGGCCGACTTCCCGAAGGCAGGTGTTACCGATGCAGTCTTGGAGCGCAAGATGGCTCTGGCACAGACCGTTACCTCGTTGGTACTCTCTATCCGCAAGACCGCCAAGATCAACGTGCGTCAGCCATTGCAGACTATCCTCTTCCCGGCTGTCGATGCCGAGCAGGAGCAGGATATCCTTTCGGTGAAGGATTTGATTCAGAACGAAGTGAACGTCAAGGAATTGAAGATTGCCGGTGGTGAGGATCACGTGCTTGTGAAGCGCGTTAAGCCAAACTTCCGCGAGTTGGGTAAGCGCTATGGCAAGTTGATGAAGAGCTTGGCAGCTGCTTTGAACGAGTTGGAGCAAGACAAGATTGCTGCTCTCGAACAGGCAGGCACCTTGGCACTCACCGTAGAAGGCGAGAATGTCGAGGTGACGACCACCGACGTTGAGATTATTTCGGAGGATATGCCAGGTTGGAACGTGGCTTCCGAGGGTCGTGTGACCGTGGCATTGGACATCACCATCACCGAGGCACTGAAGTGCGAGGGCGTGGCCCGCGAACTTATCAAGCGCATCCAGAACTACCGCAAGACCGCTGGCTTCGAGGTGACAGACCGCATCCAGATTTGTTTGGAAAGCAATGCCGAGACCGATGAGGCAGTCAAGCAGTATGCCGACTACATCAGTGGTCAGGTATTGGCCACCAGCATTCAGGTGGTGGCTGCTGGTTCGTTGGCCGATGCCGTAGAATTGGACATGGACGACTACGTGGTCAAAGCTTCTATCAAGAAGTGAGACCACGGGGTCGTTCCCCGTTAAAAACGAAAAGACTTTTATAAATTACTAAATCATTATCATACCATGCTGGACGTAAAAGAAAGATATTCCGATGAGGAATTGGCTGAGTTCAAGGTCCTGATTCAGGAGAAGTTGGATAAAGCAAACAAAGAGTATGCCGAACTGAGAGCCGCTCTGCGTAACGGCGACAACTCTGACCGCGATACAGCACCTACCTTCAAGAATATGGAGGATGGCGCAGAGACACTGAACCGTGAGGAGTTGGGCTTGCAGGCATCTCGTTTGGAGAAGTTTATCAAGGGTTTACAGGGTGCCTTGGTCCGTATTGAGAACAAGACATACGGCATTTGCCGCGTTACCGGTAAACTCATTCCTAAAGAGCGACTCCGTGCTGTGCCTCATGCTACGTTGAGTGTAGAGGCCAAGGAGAAGCGCCGCTAATAGATGAAAAGAAATCAGACTATTACTGCTGTTCTGATCATGCTGGTCATCATTGCGATAGACCAGTGGATCAAGATCTATGTCAAGACCCACTTCGTGCTTCGTGAGAGCTATGAAGTGGCCTCTTGGTTTTATCTATCGTTCATTGAGAACAACGGCATGGCGTATGGTATGGAGATAGGTAGTAAGCTGTTACTCACCAGTTTCCGTATCTTGGCTGTGGGTGGCTTTGTCTGGTATCTGTTCCGACAGATCCGACAGGGCCGAGCTACTTGGCTCTTCGTGGTGACGATGGCGATGGTGGTGGCAGGAGCTATAGGCAACATCATAGACTGTGTCTTTTATGGCCGTTGGTTTACAGATAGTTACGGTCGTGTGGCACAGTGGGTGGATGAGGCCGCCGGTCTCATGCCCTCGGGCGAATGGTTGCAAGGGAAGGTGGTAGATATGTTCTACTTCCCATTGATTAAGTTCGATTGGCCAGCCAGTTTTCCGCACATTGGAGAGAGCGTTACTTGGTTAGGGGTGACATTCGATTGGCCCGAGTGGTTGCCTTGTAGCGATGAACCCTTCCTGTTCTTCAAGCCTGTGTTCAATTTCGCCGATGCCGCCATCTCGGTGGGAGTGGGTCTGCTTTTGATCATCTATTTCCTGTCCTTGCGTCGAGAGCGCGAGCAATCGGCAGCAAAATCGTAAAACGTGATGAAACTGAGGATTTTGTCTTTAGGTCTTTTGCTATGTGGGTTGTTGGCAGCATGTCAGCAACGTCCCGACTATGTGATAGAAGAGGACCAGATGACGGAACTCCTGACCGACGTGCACATGGCGGAAGGGTTGATTGAACTGCAACAACGATACATTCATGACGATGCCGAGTATGGACAGTCGGTGATAGCCGCCGTGCTTGAAAAACATCATATCAGTAAGGCGCAGTATGATACGTCGTTAGTGTGGTACTCTCAGCACCTGAATGACCTGATACGTATCTACAATCACGTCAACGAGAACTTGGCGGAGCGTAGAGAGTTGTGGGACAACCTGGCAGCGCAGAGTGTCGGTTTCGGACAGAACATGTCGGGAGCCGATGTCGATCTCTGGAATTTGCCTCGTTATTTGATTTTGGATGAACAACGTCTCACACACCGTCTGGTATTACGGTTATCCACCGATACTACTTTCTGGGCGGGCGATAGTCTGAAATGGAGTCTGCACGTACCGGAACAACCTCTGGGTCAAGGCGTTGTAGCGTCCATGTCGCTGGTGGGGCATGACTTGAATACCACGACGGGTTGGCGAGTGTTGCAAGGAGCGACGACACCGTTGCTGCAAAAAGACACCCTCGTGACCCTGACCTGCGTAGCCGACTCGATCGAGAGACTGGAACAGGTAGTGGTGGCACTTCATCAGTTCCCCGTGGATGACGGAGCGCGGAAGAGGATGCCTGTGGTGATAGACAGTCTCCAACTGAGACGAGTCCATAAATGATGTGGAATGATGGTTGTCCGTCCTATACAGATATTTGCGATATGTTGAGAAAATGGTTTATCTGCTGTGCATTGCTCTCGGTCATGGTTGCCGATGGTAATGCACAATTGCGTAATCTGCCGGAGGGGGTGGTGGAATGGATGTCCAGTCCCACGATGCGACATGCAACCGTCTCTATCGAGGTGGTGGACTTGACTGAAAATCGGACACTTTATGCCTATGACGTGGAGCGTGCCGTGCAACCAGCTTCCCTTTTGAAACTGGTGACGACGGGTGCCGCCTTGCGTCTGTTGGGCGGTGATTACATCATTCCAGATTCTGTCTGTTGTGTGGACAGTACATTGGCGCCGATTCCCGAACTGGTGGGGTATAATCCCGACTGGATGATCGAGGATGTCGAGTCTTCCTATTGCTCCGCCCTGTTGCAGGTGCCCGATTCGGGTATGGTCTTGCGCGAATATGTCAAGAATACCAATGAGAAGAGCTTGAATATCCAGGCCGAGGCATTGGCCTATCTGTTGACTCCCGAACGGACGTTGGCAGCCGGCAAAGATACGATCAAAAACTATTGGGGTCAGTGTGGACTCGATACAGCCGCCCTGGTGATGTATGATGCCTGTGGTTTGGCACCAGCCGATCGACTGACCGCCCACTTCTTGACGGGTTTGTTGCGCGAGATGAAAGACGATGAGGATTTCTGTAATTCCTTGCCATTGGCCAGTGTGTCAGGAACCGTCATTTACTTCCTGCGAGGTACCCCTTTGGCAGGTCGTGCCTTGCTCAAGACGGGAACGACAAAATCGGTGGTTGGTTATGCCGGATATGTCCAAGGAACCGACAATCACACTTATAGTGTGGTGCTAATTGTTAATAATTCAACAGAACAATTAACTATTCAGCGGAAAAATATTGAAAAAATGTTTAATTTGCTGATTCCGTAAAAAAATTATTAGCAATTGTCGTTTTTTTTTATTAACTTTGCGCTCGTTATAAAAGCAGTGAAAAAACTGATTGCATGAAACTGTACGTAGTACCCACCCCTGTCGGGAATTTGGAGGATATGACATTCCGCGCTATCCGAGTGTTGAAGGAGGTCGATTTGATATTGGCCGAGGACACTCGTACCAGTAGCGTCCTGATGCAACATTACGATATCCATACACCCATGCAGAGCCATCATAAGTGGAACGAACACCAGACGTGTGAGGCTATGGCCGAGAAGATTGCTTCGGGCACGACCGTTGCATTGGTGAGTGATGCCGGTACCCCTTGTATCAGTGATCCAGGTTTTATGTTGGTGCGAGAGTGCGTGCGTCGTGGTGTAGAGGTCGAGTGTCTGCCAGGTGCGACGGCTTTCGTGCCGGCCTTGGTACAGAGCGGTTTGCCCAACGAGAAGTTCTGCTTTGAGGGTTTCCTGCCACAGAAGAAGGGACGGGAGACACGGCTCAAGGAGTTGGCCGAGGAACCCCGTACGATGATTATCTACGAGTCACCCTACCGCCTGGTCAAGACGTTGGAGCAGTTAGCTCAGTTCTTTGGACCTGACCGACCTGCAGCTGTTGCCCGAGAGGTTTCGAAACGTTTTGCCGAAACGCAGCATGGTACACTCCAGGAGTTGGTTGCCCATTTCACAGAGGTAGAACCGAAAGGCGAGATTGTCCTATTGGTTGGCGGTAAACCCGAACCTCCGAAAGCGGAGAAGAGAAATAAGTACAAAGAGAGAGAAGAGAGTAAAGTGTAAAGAGTAAAGTAGTTACAAAAAGTGATAGTTATTTTGGACTGAACTTATAACTATTTTCCATAGTTAAAGTATTGGTGCTGAATATCCTAACTATTAACTCTTAACTAATAACTTTATTTTATCAAAATAACGATGCCAGTAAAATTGCCCAAAAATCTGCCTGCTATCGAGGCATTGAAAGCCGAGAATATCTTCGTTATGGACTCGGAAAGAGCTAATTCACAGGATATTCGACCTTTGCGTATCGGCATATTGAACTTAATGCCCCTCAAGGAGCGGACCGAGACAGACCTGATTCGTCTGTTGTCCAATACGCCTTTGCAGTTGGACATCACTTTTATTAAGGTGCCCAATCACGAGAGCAAGAACACTTCGTCGTTGCACATGGAGCAGTTCTACACCTCGTTCGAGGAGTTGAGTGACCAGAAGTTCGATGGCATGATTATCACGGGTGCCCCTTTGGAGCATCTGGCATTTGAGGAGGTGGACTATTGGCATTGGATAGAGGAGATCTTCGATTGGGCGCGTACCCATGTCACCTCGACGATGTATATCTGTTGGGCAGCCCAGGCGGCATTGTATCACTTCTATGGCGTGCCAAAATATCAATTGGACCAGAAGATGTTCGGTATCTTCAAGCACCATTGTCTGGACCCGAAAGCTCCTATCTTCCGTGGTTTTGATGATGTCTTCTACATGCCACAGAGCCGTCACAGTGAGGTGCGCGCCGAGGATATCGAGAAGCATCCGGAACTCAAGATCATGGCCGAGAGTTGGGAGAGTGGTGTCTATATGGTGACAGCAAGAGAGGGGCGAGAGTTCTTCCTGACCGGTCATTCGGAGTATGCGCCCGACACCCTCGACACCGAGTATCGTCGCGACCTGAACAAGGGATTGGAGATACAACCTCCTGTCAACTACTACAAGGACAATGACCCCTCTAAGGAGATTATCGTACGTTGGCGTTCGACGGCTAACCTGCTGTTCCTGAACTGGTTGAACTATTACGTCTATCAGATGACACCTTACGACATTAACGAAATACATTAAAATATATCATAATACAATGGAAAAAGTAGATATTCGAGAACTGAACGAACTCATTGAGAGCAAGAGCGCGTTCGTCAATGTGCTGACCCGTGGTATGGATCAGGTGATTGTAGGTCAGAAGCACCTCGTCGAGTCGCTGCTGATTGGTTTGCTCGCCGACGGACACATCCTCTTGGAAGGTGTGCCAGGTTTGGCCAAGACTCTTGCCATCAAGACATTGTCACAACTCATCGATGCTAAATACAGCCGCATTCAGTTCACTCCAGACTTGTTGCCTGCCGATGTCATCGGTACGATGGTCTATAGTCAGAAGAATGAGCAGTTCACGGTGAAGAAAGGTCCTGTTTTTGCCAACTTCGTTTTGGCGGACGAAATCAACCGTGCTCCTGCCAAAGTGCAGTCGGCTTTGCTCGAAGCCATGCAGGAGCGTCAGGTCACCATCGGCAGCGAGACTTTCCAATTGGACAAGCCTTTCTTGGTTATGGCCACCCAGAACCCTATCGAACAGGAGGGTACTTACCCATTGCCAGAGGCACAGTGTGACCGATTCATGCTCAAGGTGAAGATTGACTATCCGAAGTTGGAGGAGGAGAAGCAGATTGTTGCTGCCCATCTCTCTGGATTCAAGCAGGATATTACTCCACTCATGAAGGTGGATGAGGTCGTTGAGGCCCGTGAGGTAGTCAAGCAGGTTTATATAGACGAGAAGATTCAGAAGTACATTGTCGATATCGTCTTTGCTACCCGCTTCCCAGAGATGTACGAGATGAACTCGATGAAGGATATGATCAGTTGCGGCGCTTCGCCACGTGCCTCTATCAACCTGGCCCTGGCCGCTCGTGCCTACGCTTTCCTGAAGCACAGAGGATATGTCATCCCTGAGGATGTACGAGCCATCTGTCCAGACGTTCTTCGTCATCGTATCGGCTTGAGCTATGAAGCTGAGGCCAATAACATGACCAGCGAAGAGGTTATTGCCGAGATTCTGAATAAGGTAGAAGTACCGTAAGGTAATTTAAGGGATATAAAAAGGAAGTGAAAGGGTATTGACAAAGAATTGACAGAGACGATACAATATGCTGTCAAAAGTCTTTCTCTAAATCCGTTACTTGTCGCGATTGCCGATAGTGATGTCCTTGTCACATCTCTTTCACTTCTCCGTCACTTCCTTTAAATACTTTAATTTTGATTTATGGATACCACTGAGTTGATAAAAAAGGTCCGGCAGATAGAAATCAAGTCCAGAGGCTTGAGCGCCAATATCTTTGCAGGCAGTTACAAGACTGCCTTCAGAGGTCATGGTATGTCGTTTGCTGAGGTGCGCGAGTACCAATATGGCGATGACGTGCGCGACATTGACTGGAACGTTACAGCTCGACAGAACAAACCTCACATCAAGATTTTCGAGGAGGAGCGTGAGTTGACTGTAATGTTGCTGATTGACGTGAGTGGCAGTCGCGAGTTCGGTACCGTGAGCAAGACCAAGCAGGAGCAGATTACGGAGATTGCTGCAACCTTGGCTTTCAGCACCATCTCGAACAATGACAAGATTGGTGTGGTGTTCTTCAGTGACCGCATCGAGCGATATATTCCACCGCAGAAAGGAAAGAAGCATGTGTTGGCCATCATCAGTGAGATGTTGAAGTTCCAACCCGTGCAGCGTGGCACCGATTTGAACAAAGCGATACAATATGTCAGCAATGCTCAGAAAAAACGCTGTACCACCTTCCTGATCAGCGATTTCTGTGACACCAATAATTACCAGCAGGCGCTCACCATCGCCAGCAACAAACATGACATGGTGGCCATACAGGTCTATGACCCGCGTGAGCAGGAATTGCCCAATGTAGGTCTAATGCATGTGTGTGACGCCGAGACGGGTGAGACGCGTTGGGTCGATACCAGTTCTCGCCAAGTGCGTGAGGCGTATGCCCAATGGTGGCAACAGATGCAGGAGAAGAAACAGGATGCCTTCTTGCACAGTCAGGTGGACAGTGTCTCTATCTCGACCGAAGAGGATTTTGTCCCTGCGTTACTTGCATTATTTAAGAAACGTTCATGATGAAGAGAATATTCGTCTTATTGGTAGTAGCCCTTCTCGGAGCCTCGGTGTTGGTGCCACAGTCCAAAGCCGATGTGGCTAAGGCTGAGGTAGATACCGCTTGGGTGATGGTGGGTATGCCGCGTATGTTGCATCTGGAGATCACGGTGGCTCCCGGCTCACAGGTGCAATGGCCAGCATCCCTCCGTCAAGATGGTTTCTTGGCATACGACTACGAGGACCGCAACACGCAATATAAGTTGGAATTTGGTCCCGATACCCAATTCAAGATTGACTCGGTATCGACGGGCAATACCGTCACCTATTCGCAAGACTTACAGTTCTTTGCCTTCGACAGTGCAGGTATGGTCATCCCTCCCTTCAAGTTTGTTGTGAACGGCAAGGACACCGTAGTCACCCAGATGTTGGCATTGAAGTGCGACCATCCTTTTGAACCTATTCCCGAGGATGTACAGGCCACACAAGACTTGAAACCTGTGATGATTCCACCTTTTGTCCTTTGGGACTATATCTGGTGGTTCTTCTGGTTGCAGGTAGCTACTACGATTACGGTTATCAGTATCTTGGTTTATCTGCATTACCGGAAGCATCGGAAGGAGAAAGTTGTTGCAAATCAACCGGTTGCGCCCAAGAAACTGTTGCCTGCCCATGTCACCGCTTTGCAGGCATTGCAGGCATTGGCAGAGAAGAAACTCTGGCAGGCAGGTCAGTCGAAGTTGTTCTATACCGAGCTGACCGATATCCTCCGTCGTTACATAGAAGAGCGTTACAAGGTGTCGGCCATGGAGTGTACGACCGACCAGATTTTGGAGGAATTGTTGGAGTTGACCATGTCCCAGAAGTCGTCCTACAGTAATCTCAAGGAGGTGTTGCAGTTGGCCGATTTGGTTAAGTTCGCCAAGTACGAACCGTTGCCAGACGAGAACCAGATGGCTTTCATGAACTCGCGACTCTTCGTGGAGCAGACGAAGGAGACCGTGGTCGAAGAACCTCAAAATACAGAAGAACAATGACATTTGCAAATCCAGGATATTTGGTATTATTGATTCTGCTTATCCCAGCTATCTTATTCTACATCTGGAAGCAGAAGAGGGCTTATGCTACTTTGCAGATACCCTCTGTATCGCCTTTCTCCAAGGTGCCGAAGTCGTGGAAAGAGTATCTGCGACATGTGAACTTTGCCTTGCTTTTGTCGGCTTTTACGTTGGTTATCATCGTGATGGCACGTCCCCAAAGCAGCGACAGTTGGAGCCAAAGCAGTACCGAAGGTATCGACATTGTCTTGACCATGGACGTTTCCTACTCCATGAATACAGAGGACTTCAAACCTAACCGTCTGGAGGCAGCCAAAGAGGTGGCGTCCAACTTCGTGTCGGGCCGTCCCAATGATAATATAGGTATGGTCATCTTCGGCAAGGAGAGTTATACCCTTTGTCCAATGACCAGTGATCACACGGTCTTGGCCAATATGGTGGAAAGCATCTCTTTCGACTTGGTCGATGGTACGCAGACCGCCATCGGCAATGGTCTGGTGACGGGCTTGAACCGCATCCGTCATGGTGAGGCTAAATCCAAGGTAGTCATCCTCTTGACCGATGGTTCCAACAACGCTGGTGACGTTGCCCCTCATGATGCCGCAGCCGTGGCGCAGTCTTTGGGAATACGTGTTTATACTATTGGTGTGGGCACCGACAAGGATTTCGAGCAGGTAGTGGGATACGATATGTTCGGTTTGCCTATCAAGCAGATGGTCAAGCCGGATTTGGACGAAGACCTCCTACGCAGTATTGCCGGCAAGACGGGCGGCCGATATTTCCGTGCCACGAGTAAGGACAAGCTCACTTCCATCTTCCAGGAGATTGACCAGATGGAAAAGACCAAGATGTCGGTCCGTGAGTTCAGCCGCCGCGAGGAGGAGTTCCTGCCTTACGCCCTTGCCGCTATTTTCTTGCTTATGCTGCATTGCCTGTTGCGACAGACCTTGCTGCGAAGCATCCCTTCTTGATGAGGGGACGACGGTTAATGGTTAACGGTTAAAGTTTAACGGTTAATGGTTAAAGTTTAATGGTTAACGGTTCAGGGTGAACGTTTAACGTGTTGAAAGTTTAGTGAATTGATATACAACCATGGATAATTTCCGATTTGCTAATCCCCATGTATTGTGGCTGCTGGTAGTAGTCCTCCTGTTGATATTACTTTATCAATGGGGAAGATACATGTCCAAGAAGTCGCTGGCCCGTTTCGGCGACGTCAACTTGCTTCGCGCTTTGACAGATGGCGTGAGTAAGCAGAAGCCACGCATGAAGTTTGTGCTTCAGGTGGTTGCTCTGGTCTGTCTCATTGTGGCAGGAGCCCGTCCTCAGTTCGGGTCTAAGTTGCAGAATGTCAAGAAGGAGGGCATCGAGGTAATGGTCTGTCTGGATATCTCCAACTCCATGTTGGCCGAAGATATTGCCCCCAATCGTCTGGAGAAGTCCAAACGTATGCTTTCTCGCCTGTTGGACCAGATGGAAAACAATCAGGTCGGACTGGTCGTCTTTGCTGGCGATGCCGTTGTGCAATTACCCATCACGAACGACTATGTTTCGGCCAAGATGTTCTTGGAATCTATCTCGCCCGAGAATATTTCGGTACAAGGAACCGCCATCGGTGCTGCCATAAATTTGGCCGTACGTAGTTTCACTCCGCGCGAGGAGTCGAGCAAAGCTATTATCTTGATTACCGATGCCGAGAACCATGAAGACGATGCTTCGGGTGCAGCGGCAGCCGCTTTCGAAAAAGGTATTCCAACCCATGTCATCGGAGTAGGTTCAACGCAGGGAACCGTCATTCCCGATGGTTCCGGTCGTAGAAACAGCCCCCGTAAAGATAGTACGGGCAATCCTATCACCACCCGTTTGGACGAAGCTATTGCCCGTCAGGTGGCAGAGTCGGGACATGGCATCTATGCGCATGCCGACAATAGCAATTCTGCCATCAATGCCGTCATAGAGTCGTTGAATCAGATGCAGACCACCGAGTTGGAGAGTCATGTATATGCCGAGTACGATGACCAATTTATTTGGTTCGTCCTTTTGGCATTCATTTGTATGGCCATCGACATTGTCCTGGTGGATCGTGCCAATCCAATGTTTTCTAAAATCAAGTTGTTCGAATGATGAAATATCTATATTTGCTCATCGGTTTGATGTTCCTGTCTGGCCTACAGGCTGTTGCACAAGATCGCAAGGTGCGTAGCTTCGACCGTTCGGGCAACAGCCAATACGAGGGACAGCACTATCAGGAGGCCGAGATGGATTATCGTCGCGCCCTGAATATCAACCCGAAAGACAGTGTGGCCCGTTTCAATCTGGCCACCGCCTTGATACGACAGCAGGACCAAGCGAAATTGGCCGAGGCCGACAGTCTCTTGACGGGTCTCATCATGGAGGCAGAACAGACAGGCAATCGTCAGTTGTCGGCCCGTTCCCTTTACCAAAAAGGGGAGATTGGCATGATGGCTCAGCAGTTCGACCAGGCCGCCAATTTCTTCAAAGAGTCGCTCAAGCGCAATCCTACCGACCATGATGCCCGCTTCAACTACTTGTTGGCCAAGAAGTTGCTGAAGCAACAGGAGCAGCAGCAACAAGATCAGAACAAGGATCAAGACAAAGACCAAAAGCAAGATCAGAAGCAGGAACAGCAGAAACAGGAACAACAACAGCAAGAGCAACAACAGAACCAGAACCAAGACCAAAAACAAGATCAGCAGCAGGAGCAGCAACAACAAGAGCAACAGCAGCAAATGTCTGAGGATCAACGTCAAGCGATTCTGGAACAGAACGAACGCGAAGAGCGTGAGACGCAAGCCAAGGTCATGCGCCGTCAGCAAGAGAAAGATGACGAGAAGAAACGTGAGATGGAAATCAAGCGCATGAACGGAACATTGAAGGACTGGTAATCCCTATTATTGAGAAGCAACTATGAAGAAGTTTATTGCAATCATACTTTCTTGTTTGATGGTGACGACGGTTTGGGCCGACGTCACTGTCAAGTCGAGCATCCGCAACGGCAATACCGTGGAGGTGGGGCAGCGGTTTCAAGTAGAATTTGAAATCAATGCCACTTGCGACCGTTTCGACTGTGATATTCAGGAGAGCGGCCTTCGTCATATCAGTGGTCCGTTCCCTTCCACCTATATGTCACGCACCATCGTGAATGGCCAATCCTCGGTCGTCAACACCACTACCTATACCTTTATCATGATGGCCGAGAAGGAGGGAACTTTTACCATCCCAGCCGGTAAGGCCGTTGTGGAGGGAAAGACCTATTCTTCCAATCCGTTGACGGTCAAGGCTATCCCTGCCGACCCATCCACGAAACAGCAACAACAGCATAGTTCTGGTCGCAACCATAGTTCTTCGCGAGGCTCCTCTTCTGCCATTGGCAAGGATGACATCCTGTTGGGCGTCGATTTGTCCAAGACGACCGTCTATGAGGGCGAAGCTATCTATGCCACCCTCTACCTCTATTTCCGTCATCAGCCCGTGACGAACGTCGCCGATGCCAAGTTGCCCGATATGGCAGGATTCACCTCTCTCGACATCGATATCCCCAAGAATGTTCAGGCAGAACTGGTTCAGTATAAGGGTGGTAACTATAGTGCCTATCCTATCAAGAAGTGGTTGCTCTATCCTCAACACTCGGGCGACATTACCATCAAACCCTGTTCCCTCACCGCCATCGTGCAGGTCTATAAGGGCCGACAGAGTTTCTGGGACGACCCCTTCAGCGTTTATCAGAATGTGCAGGTACCTGTCACCAGTCCCGAACGAAAGGTGACGGTCAAGACCTTACCTAAGAACAAGCCCGCCTCGTTCATGAACGCTGTGGGTAACTTCAATATCAAGGGTGAAGTGACCTCCAACCAACTCAAGGCCAACGACGCTGTCATCTACCGACTCACCATTGAGGGTACCGGCAACTTGAAATATGTACGCGACCCGAAACCCGACTTCCCTGCCGACTTCGAGGTCTATGACCCCAAGACCGATATCCATTCCTCCGAGACGCAGAACGGTATCTCGGGCAAGCGTGTCATCGAATATACCATAATCCCTCGTTTCGGTGGTTCGTTCACCATTCCACCCGTCGAGTTCAGTTTCTTCAATACCAAGACCGAGAAGTATGAGACCGTCCGCACCAACCCTATCAAGTTGGAGGTCGAGAAGGCGCCCAACGAAGGCACTCCTGCTGGCAACAGTGTCGATTTCTCTGCCACCACACAGGAGCGTATCAAGGTGTTAGGCAGCGACATACGTTATCTGCACACCCTCTCCGAGTCCTCCTTGAAGCGTGACGAAGAACCGCTCTATGGCACCCTTCTCTATTGGCTCTGGTTCATCCTCCCAGCCGTCGCTTTTGTGGTGATGCTCTATGTCCGCCGTCGTGAGTTGAAGCTCCGTGCCGACGTCGTAGGTCGTCGTACTCGCAAGGCCAACAAGGTGGCTTCCCGTCGTTTGAAGCAAGCCTCTTTGGCATTGCGCGACCATCAGGAATCGCTCTTCTACGAGTCTGTACACAAGGCCATGCTCGGTTATGTCGCCGACAAACTCAGCATCCCGCTCAGTGAACTGAACGGTGATACCATCCGCGAGCAGTTGGAGAAACGCAAGGTGGATGAAAGCATCATTCAGCGTTGTGCCGATGTCCTCTCTACTTGTGAGTTTGCCCGATATGCCCCTTCTACCGACGACCAGGCCATGGACAAGTTGTACGAGGAGGCATCCGACACCATCGACAGCCTCGAAAAGGCTCTGTAAGTTTAACCCTTAAACGTTAATCCTCATAACCTCACAACCTCATAACCTCACAACCTAAATATGAAGAAGTTTCTTTCTTTCCTATGTATAGTTCTCTGCCTCACCTCGGTGCGTGCCGAGATTATCAATCCCGCCGAACTGGTGGCACAAGCCGCCTTCGAATATGACCAAGGCAACTATGCCGAGGCCGCACAGAAGTATGAGGCCTTGGTCGAAGCCTTCAATGGCGCGCCCGATCTCTATTACGCTTTGGGCAACTCCTACTATAAGCAGCAGAACTTCTCGCGCGCCATCCTCAACTACGAGCGTTGTCTGCAACGAGACCCTTCGAACGCCGATGCCAAGGCCAACTTGGAGTTGGCACAGTTGAACTGCGTTGATAAGATCGAGACCATCCAGCCTATCATCTTTGTCACCTGGAGCAATGCCTTGCGCGACCTCTTCAGTGCCGATGCCTGGGGCCGACTCTCTATCCTCTTTTTCCTGCTCTTCTTGGCAGGCGCTGGTTGCTATTTCTTCTTGAAGAAAGTGGCTTTCCGCAAGGCTGGCTTCTATTCGGCCTTCGTCATGGTCTGCCTGAGTGCCATTTCTATGTACTATGCCAACGCGCAGTCGTACATCAAGACCGCTCACGAGCATGCCATCGTCATGACTCCTACCGTGACCCTCCGTTCCACGCCAGCCGAGAGTGGCACCCAGTTGCTCATCATCCATGAGGGTCTGAAAGTCAAAGTCCGTCAGGAACTCTCCGGTTGGTCTGAGGTCGAACTCAGTGACGGCAATGTCGGTTGGATGCCTTCCGAGCAGTTGGAGGTCATCTGATTCGTCCCTCCCTTTACGACAATATAACGCTTGGGCGACAACTCCTTTCATCGAGTTGCCGCCCAAGTCGTTATTATGTTATAACTATACACTGATTATTAGTTACTCACAATTATCTCTCCATTCGCATTGCATAGATTCTTGATAAAGATAGAGCCATCCGTATCAACAACGACGAGAGCATATTTGGCATGCTCGTACAATGTGTCAGTACCCTCTTCAAAGAAGTAACTTTCGCTTGATAGGTGAAACTGATAGCCGTCATGTTTAAGTTTGAGTGCAACTTCGTTCGGCGCCATGTCCTGCATGTCCTTTTGAGAGCGGACAAAGTCGCCATTCTCCTTATTGACAACGACATAGTTATCTTCTTCGTTGGTACAATCATCTGTCACTTTGTAGCGTAAAGCCATATAGTCTCCCTGCATCAGAGAGCGAGGGTCAACAGGAGCCAGTTCCAGTCGTACTTGTGTGCCGTGGTCCAATAACTGTTCCTTGTGGTGGATTTGGAACCCGAAGTAGGTAAGCACTACCAATAAGTTGGCAGCAATGAGTATTGATTTGATATTTTTCATTGGAAGAATCTTTTTACGCCATACGATAGTCCGAGTAAAACCAATCCGCTGATTATGAGGAATAATGATTTATGCAGCAGATTCATTTCGCAGTTGTAGTAGAAGAGTGTCAGCGAATAGATGAGGAAGAGAATACTCATCGTAAGTCCGGCACGGTCTGCTGCCCAGAAGGTCATAGGCAAGAGGATAAGCGCCATTATGATGCTCCTTATTCCGGAGTTGTATTCCGTCCCCCAATAACTAAAGTCCAGCCACAGCATCAAGGCTATAGCCAATATCAGCAAGACGATGCGGAGTGCGCGAAGTTCTTCTGCCAGCACAGCCCGTCGCCGAATCTGATTTTCTTTGATTACCGTAACCAGATAGAAGGCAATTGCTATGTATGCCAGTAGCAGATATATAGGACTCTTTGGACTAGAACTAAACCAGAAGGGCGTAGCCCACAATGCTTGAGCAATAGCCAGGTGGCGCAGCATCTTTTCGCCCGATAGTAAAAGGGCAGGGATAGACAGAAAGGAGATGGCGACTGCTAAGTTTTCGCTGTCCATTCTCAGCGAATCTGCGAAGTAGAGACCAATCAGACAAATTCCTGATATATAGAAAGGTGCAACCAATGCAAATTTCACTTCGGCTTTGTCAATATGTGATAGCAGGATACTGCCAATGCCGAAGATGAGTCCAAAGATGAGCATCGTGGTTCCGCGCAGGGAAACGGTTGCTACCAGAAACGCGTTCGCGGAGATGGCAGCAAAAAAGCCACCAATGAGTAGTAATATCTTGACTCCGATGGACAGTTCCTTGCCTTTTGTTTTGTCGGTGATGAGGTTATTTTGAGTCTCCATTGTTATTGTCTTTAGAGGTTTCTGTCGGATTGTTCCAATCTTGTTTCAATTTGCGTGATAGCCAAACAAAGAGGGCTATAGAGACTGTCGTCAATATCAAACTCGCCCATTGGTCATGCCCTTTCATCAATATTTCGGTCTGTATTTTGACGATTATCGTAAGTAAGCCTAATGCCAGCATATAGAGATTATGCAACTTCAGGCCGCAGAAGATGGCTATGGCCAGAAAGGAGAGAAGGTAGCCCCAATCGTTAATCTGTCTTGATTTGTCCCAACTCATAAACTTGGAGTAGATAATCATATAGATACAGAACAGAGCCGCCAACGTCAAGAGTGTGTTGGTAAACCAAGGGGAGCGGGCATGTACGAAATTCCAATAACGAGGCAGGAGTACAAATAGGCTAATGAATGCCAAAAAAGTGAGTTGCAACATTATCTCTTCTTGGACGAACCTAAAAGCGATGCCCGTTTGAAGCACGGCAATGAAAATGAGCCACAACACATCGAAGTCGGCGACGAGAGTCCAAATCAGGATACATAGTGCCCAAGCCAGAAAACCCGAATCGGATTGCAACTGATAGGATTGACCATATACGGCTATCAGTACACCCGTCATGACCGAAACACCCGTCAGGAGCAACTTTTGTGTGATGCTGTGACTTCGGCTGCACATGGCGCCAATGCCTAATGCCGTTGTGGCAGCGGCAACGATACAGAGTTTGGTGAGGCGCGACAATCCGTCCCAGTTGTAGGCAAAGAAGAATATAATGCCAGCCAGCAGCAAGCCTGCCCCTACGATGAGACCGACAGTGAGGACAAATTGTATCCAAGCCGAGGTAGAAGGTCGCTCTCCTGGCTTAATCAGTGTAAATGGATTGATAATGAAAACTTGCATTTTCGGGTACGTAAATTTTGTCAGTAAAGGGTGAAGTGCCCAACTTCTGAGTGAAACCAATGTGTATGTATTTCGCCCGCAAATATAATGTTTTTTTCGATAACCATCGTTCTTTTCATCCCTATTTTTCACTTTTTGTACTCATTTTCCTTTTTCGAGGGTCTGAAAGTCAAAGTCCGTCAGGAACTCTCCGGTTGGTCGGAGGTCGAACTCAGTGACGGCAACGTCGGTTGGATGCCTTCCGAGCAGTTGGAGGTCATCTGATTCGTCTCTTCCTTTACGACAATATAACGCTTGGGCGACAACTCCTTTCATCGAGTTGCCGCCCAAGTCGTTTTGTATATATCGAGTTGTACTTATTTCGCCAATATCTTGCGATTGCGTTGCATGAGCAAAACTTCTGCTTTGCATTCCACGCGTTGGCCATTCACGTTGTAGTATTCTGTTTCGCTTTTTTGGGCTTGAGTGATTGAGATATTACTCATTTCATCAACAGAGATGTTGAAGATGGCAGTTGGTGTATTGTTTGTCAGGAAATAGTTTTCGCATTCATCGTACACTTGGAACCTGAATTCCAACTTGTAATTGTGTCCTGGCTTCAATGCATCGGTAAAATCACAGTCACCATAACCATGGAGGTTGCAAATGAATTTCACATGATGGTCGTACGTTTCAGTTTCGGTATTGAAGATTTCATCTTCCAAGACGCCATCTCCCGAAATGTTCCACCAGTCGTCACTCTCGCCTTCTTCATAGAATTTTAAGCTCATGGTTGCTTCGCAAATGTTTGGAATGTAGCCTTCGTTACATATTAAGTCTATGGTGTAGCCACAAAAGGCTAAGGACTTCACGTTGCTGGGGTCCTCCGCAGGAGTGCGTACGGATTCGTCTGTAATGGTGTAGGTGACTGGTTCTCCATTTATTTTCATTCGGACAGAGGCCGTTTCGCCTTTGCAGAACTGGACACTTGCTCCGTTGGCACACTGATAGAATTTAATTTTGTAGTGTTCGCCACCGTTGTCGTACTTCAGGTCGTTCTTTTGACTATCTTGGCCGATGACGTAGAACTCTATGGTTCTCGTCTCCCGTTCAGTGAGTTTTACTCTTTCTACCAAATCCTCGTAGAAATATGCCACCCATTTGCCATTACTTTTGTTCTGGAACGTCAGGGTGTCCCATTGGTCAATGTTGGCCTCCTGGTCGGCCGAATGTATAGATGCAATCAACTTTAACTCCAGAACATCTTCTGTGGTCTCTGCCTCAAAATCGACGCTTAATGAAGATGTTGGCGAGTCCGTCAGATCCACTTCCGGCATTTCCGATGCAGCCATGTTGATGGTGGAGTCGTTATAGTTGTTGTACCAGGAGTACCAGATTGTGGTATTAAGTCCCGTGATTTGTTGTGCCATCATCATCCATGGCATGGATAGGATAGCCAGTAGCGTGTAAAGTCTTTTTTTCATAGCCCTATTCTAGTGGTAATTAACAATTAGTTTTTTCTTGGTATTGCAAAAGTAAGGATTATTTCTATATGACACAAATTTTTCTCTGATTATTTTTCAATTTACCATCAAATAAGTGTCTTTTGTACTTCTTTTGTTAGTGCGATGTAACTTTTTCAAAGATAAGCCCCTCTAAGAATGTAATTCCTTTTCCGGGGGTCAGTTGTCCCACCGACGTCGTAACGGAGTTGCGTTCTTTTTCCGTTCTTTTTGCTTTCTTTTTTGGTTCTTTTTGGTTCTTTCCAAAGAGGGCAACTTGGAGGGTGGTAAAAAGAAGGGAGCAAGAGGGTAGTCCGACAGTGCGGAGGGACGACGGTAGGGCGAAATACCTCTCCGATGGGAGGAAAACGGCCCTATAGGCAGTGCTGCGGTAGATAGAAATACCGATTTGTGGGTATTGAATGGGAACGGAGAAGATAGTACCTTTGCACCGCCAAAAAAAGGACTCTCCCCAGCCCGCCCAAATCGCCCCTCGGCTAAAGCCTCGTCTTCTCGCGGAGGGTTATCAACCCTCCTAATTGCTGCGAGGACCCCGAGAGGAGGAGTGGTATGAAATAAGAAATAAGATATAAGAGTAAAATTTGATTGCTTAGGGTTATTAGCGCACGAAGTGCTTTTAGCGTGCGAAGCACTTTTAGCGTGCGAAGCACTTTTAGCGGCTCGAAGAGCCTGTTAGCCCTATAATTATATAAGGTATATGTGCATGGTTCGTACACTGACATTGATTCTTGGACTGTTGATGCTGGCAGGCAACTGCTGGGGGCAGCGTACTGTGTCGGTGAGCGGACAGGTGCTGGGGGGCGACAGGAAGATGCCGTTGGAGTCGGCCACCGTGAGTTGCGGCGTGTGCGGACTGTGGACCTTGACCGATGAGGCGGGACGCTTTTCGTTGTCGGGCATACCCGTCGGAACCACCGAGGTGGAGGTGCACCAACTGGGTTATCGCAGTCAGTGGTTGAAGTTGAACCTGACGCGCGACACCGCCGGAGTGGTCATCGTCCTGCCCGAAGAGAACCTCAAACTCAGCGAGGTGAGCATCACGGCACAACGGGCAAGGGTCAGCGAGACGACCTCCTACACCATCGACCGCGCCGCCATGGAACATGCACAGATGCTCAACGTGAGCGACGTGACGGCACTGTTGCCAGGCGGGAAGAGTCAGGCTGACCTCAGTCTGATGAGCGATGCCCGAATCGCCTTGCGCAGTGAGGGGTCGTCGGAGATGGGCAATACGTCGTTCGGCACGGCCATCGAGGTGGACGGTATCCGCCTGGCTACCAACAGTTTGATGGCGATGACGGGAGCCAGTACGCGCACCCTTTCGCCCTCCAACATCGAACGGGTGGAGGTGGTGACCGGCATCCCTTCGGTGGAGTATGGAGACCTCTCGAACGGCATCGTCAAGGTGCAGACCCGTCGGGGCAAGACCCCCTGGGTGGTGGAGGGAACGGTCAAACCCCATACGCGACAGGTGGCTGTGAGCAAGGGCTGGCAGTTGGCCGAAGGGGGCGTGCTCAACGTGCATGTGGAACGAGCCAAGTCGTTCAGCAACCTCACTTCGCCCTATACGTCGTACGACCGTAACGGGTTGAACCTCAGTTATTCAAGGCGCTACGATGGTCGCACCCCGCTTTCGCTTCGAGCCCATCTGAGTGGCAACGTCGGAGGTTACGACTCGAGCGCCGACCCCGACAACTATCTGGACACCCATAGCGAGAAGCGTGACCGCCAGTTGAGAGGTAACCTCCAGATGCAGTGGCAGTTGCAGCGTCCGGGCATCACCTCGTTGGAGGCATCGGCAGCCTTCTCGGTGGCCGACCAGAAGTCGGAGGAATGCTCGTACACCAGCACGGCGTCGTCGGTGGTGCAGATACATGCCACGGAGGCAGGTTATCACGTCGGCATGGAGTATGACGAGCATCCCGATGCCGACATCGTGCTCAGTCCCATCGGATATTGGTATCGCACCTCGCACACCGACAGCAAGCCGCTCAACGTGTCGGCCCACGTGAAATATCATTGGAACGCGCGGTGGGGGCAACGGTTGGACCACCAACTGAAGGCGGGTATTGATTACGACCTGCAACGAAATCGGGGTCGTGGCACTTACTACGATGATCGGCGAACGGCGCCAACGTGGCGCGCCTCGCGCTATGACACTTTGCCCGCCTTGCAAGCGCTCTCGATGTATGTGGAGGAACATCTCTCGATGCCGTTTGGAGCCTCGTCCCGTTGGAGCCTCACGGCAGGGGTGCGAGAGGACATGACCTACATTGCGCAATCGGCCTATGGCAGGGTCTCGGCGTTCTCGCCTCGTGTGAGCAGTCGGTGGACGTTGTGGGACGACGAGTCGTTGGTTATCAGTCACTTGTCCTTGCATGGCGGATGGGGTAAGTCGGTCAAGTTACCCTCCTTCCAAGTGCTTTATCCCAGCACCACTTATGCCGACCAGTTGGCCTTTGCGCCAGGTACGATGGCCGATGGCCGAACCTTCTATGCCTACTATACGCAGCCATCCAGTGCGCTCTATAACAAGCACTTGCGTTGGCAATATGCCCACCAGCGGGAAGGAGGATTGGAGCTGCATGCCCGGGGCGTCCGACTCTCCCTGTCGGCCTACTGCATCACCACACATCGACCCTACCTGGCCACTTCGGTCTATCGGCCCTATACCTATAAATATACAGGTCAGGCGGCGTTGGAGGGTTGTCCCATCCCCTCGGAACGACGCACTTACAGCATCGACCGCGAGACAGGCATCGTCACGGTGAGCGACAAGTCGGGCATCGAGCCGAACCAGACGTTGGCCTATGTGGAGCGAAACACCTTTCGTGCCAATACGCAGTACGTCAACGGGTCGGCCTCGACGCGACGAGGGGTGGAATGGGTGTTGGACCTGCCACGTATCTCTTTGCTCCACACGGATATACGCATCGACGGCAACTGGACACGTTACCGAGGCATCGAACATACGTTGATTGCCGCCCGCCCCAACAGCACACTCACCATGGCGAACGGTCAGCCTTATGCCTACATCGGATATTACGATGGGG